>WNFV01003730.1_pt1 | contig 19324 bp, 17 predicted proteins | sample 5400101 | NCBI WGS metagenome assembly WNFV01 (sample SAMN13153361, study PRJNA577476) | soil metagenome | isolation source: 115 cm soil or saprolite under grassland replicate 1 | place: USA:California | collected 2016-06-15 | reverse complement strand
ATCGTCCGGAACTTGAGCATCCGGAACTCCTGCTCGCCGAGCCCGATCCGGCGGTCGCCGTAGAGCACCGGGCCCCGCGACGTGAGCTTGACGAGCACCGCGACCAGCAGCCAGATCGGCGCGCCGACCAGCAGCACGAGGACGCTCACGGTTACGTCGAACGTGCGCTTGACCGCCCAGTCGGTGCCCGCGAACACCGGCGGGCGGAGCTCGAACAGCGGCACCCCCTGCCCCGGGACGTACTCGCCGCGCTGGACGAGCAGCTCGGTCGTCTCCGGCGCGACCCGAACCTTGACCCCACGCCGATGGGCCTGCTCGACGAGCTCCGCGAGCTCAGCCTCGCTCATGCCCGCGTTCGAGACGATCAGCTCGTCGACCGGGTGCGCAGTCAGCACCGTTTGCAGCTCTGTCGGGCTACCCAGTACCGGTAAGTCGACGCCCTCCTGCTCGGGCGCCACCGCGCCGACGAACGCGTACGCGATCCCGCCACGGCTCTCACCAAGCGCACGGTGGAGGTGGGTCAGGTCGCCGCCGTTCCCGAGGAGCAGCGCACGCCGCCGGACGCCGCGGACGCGCAGCAGGTTGCCCGTGAGGCTCTCGTAGCTCGCGCGGAGTCCCGCGATCATCGCCGCCGAGGTGACGAGCGCCAGCGGGAAGAGGCCGAACGTCGTGAACTGATGGCCGACGGCGATCCCGTACGCGAGCGTGAGCAGCGCCACGAGCGCGAGCGAGCTCACGACCCGCGCCGCCCCCTCGCGCGTCTCGCGCGGCGCGTAGAGGTGCCCGCGAGCGAAGACGAGCAGGGTCACCAGGCCGAGAAACGGCAGCCATTCGCTGACGCCCTCGCGCCAGAGGACGCCCCAGAGGATCGGCGTGTGGCCGAGCGCGAGCTCGCGGATCACAAGGGCGGCGTAGAGGCCGAACGCGAGCCCGAGGAGATCGAGGATGGCGAGGCTGACGATGCTCGCGAGCCGTCGCGCGATCGTCTTCAGAGGAGCCGCCGAGAGGAGATACGGCCGCGCGGAGCGGATGTCGTCGACGGGCGCGGGCCGGAGCTCAGCCGTCGGCGTGCCCGGCGAGAGGAGCTTGTTGCTCACGAAGCGACGATTCTAGATGTTTGGCCGGGAAATCACGCGGAGTCGGGGGCGTCCCAGACCAAGCCGGAGCGGTCTAGCGCTCCGGGAACCGGGCAGTGCGATCGGCCGCCGTGCGTAGCAGCGCTACATGCGGTGGTCGAGCGCGCTGATCCGGCGCAGCGTCTGGGGCGTCATCCGGCCCGCGTGATTTCCCGGTCAAGCATCGCGACGTCAAAAGGGACCTCGGGAGCCCCTGCCGCGGCCACCTCGGCGGCCTCCGCGAGGTCGAGCGCGCGCCGCCGAACTCGGAGGAGCCGGAGCGCGAGCTCGAGCGCAGCAGCGCGCCGCCCGTCGACGAGGTCCCAGTCGTGGAAGTGGACGTGGACGATCGGCGGCAGCGGCAGTGCGAGCCCTCTGACGAGCATTCCGAGGGAGTGCGTCGCCGGCACCTCGAGCAGGCGCCGGCCGTCGTCGAGCCGAAGCCAGGCAGGGCTCGGCACCTCCACACGGGGTGCGCCCGCGGCGAGGTATGCCTGCCGGTATGCCGTCGCGGTCGTGTCGACGTACCCCAGGTCGGCGACGACCGCAGCGACACCCTGATCCATGTACCAGCCGCCGCCGCAGAAGAAGCGCGCGTGCACGCCGTTCTCGCGTAGCCACTCGCCCTCCCGCCGGACGCGCTCGCCGGGCTCCCCCGACACCGGACGCGCTTGCGCCTCGCCGCCCCAGTGCGTGTGATGACCCAGCGGCCCGCGCGGAGCGGCTTCGCGCGCCCGCTCGAGCCAGAGCTCCTCCGGCTCGCCGGCGTCAGGGTCGGGCGGCCGCATCAGCGCCGCGACCCGGAAGCCGCCCGGCCGCCGCTCCTGGAACCGCGCGAACGCGGCCCAGGTCCGGTCGTCGAGGGGCCGCTCGACGTGGCACGAGACGACCGCGTACCGTTTCGGCGTCATGGCCCGTGAAGTATCGCTACGCCGCTCGCAGGCACTCTGGATCGTCGCGCTCGCCGCGGCGATCCCTCGCCTGATCGTCGTCGCGATCGAGCGCCAGACGCTCCTCGAGCAGTTCGTCGAGAAGAGCGACCGCTTCGCACAGACCCTCGTCTCCAGCGGGACGTTCGGCTTCGTCCCGGGGATCCCGTCGGCCTACACGCAGCCGCTTTACGCGTTTTTCCTCGCCGGCCTCTACTGGCCGCTCGAGCGCTCGTGGGCGGTCGTCGGGATCGCCCAGACGCTCGTTGCCGTCGGCACGGCGCTCGTCGTCTTCGAGATCGGCCGCCGGCTCCGCTCTGTCTGGTTCGGGACGGTCGCCGCCCTGATCGCGGCGTTGCACCCCTACCTCGTCTGGCACGACGTCCATGTCAACCGCGAGCTGCTCGACGGGTTCCTGCTGGCGCTGCTGACACTGCTGGCGCTCGTCGCCTGGGAGCGGCGCTCGCTGTGGCTCGGGGTCGCCGCCGGCGCGGTCAGCGGCTTCGCGATCCTGGGGAACTCGCGGCTCGTCCTGCTGCCGATCCTGGTGGCCGGCTACGTCGCATGGTCCCTCCGGCCGGGACGTCGCGCCATGATCGTCGGGCTCGCGACCGTCGCAGCCGCTGCGGTCGTCGTCGTGCCGTGGGCGGTCCGCAACAAGGCGGAGATCGGCTGCTTTGCGATCACGACCGACGCCCGCGCGCTCTGGAAGGCGAACAACCAGAGCACCTACGGCGTCCTCGCCAAGGGCCAGTGGATCGACGACGTGCCGGAGCTGCCCGGCGCGCCGCCGTGGCCCGAGAAGGCCGCCGACCTGACCCCGCCCGTGGTCGTCGACGAGTGCGCCCAGATGGGCTTCTACCGGGACGAGGTCATCGACTTCTGGGCCGACCATCCCGGCGAGAAGGCGAAGCTCGCGGGCCAGGCGACGCAGATGCTCTGGCGCCCGACGCTCACCGTCGAGGCCGACGACCCGGGCCGCGGCGGCTTCGCCGGCACCGTGCGCAAGACCGCCGAGCCGGCGTACATGCTCCTCGTCTACGCGCTGGCGATCGCCGGCTGCTTCTTCGCGCCGCGGCGGTTCCTCGCGTTCGCGCTCCTGCTCATGGCCTACAACACCGTGACGGCGATGGTGTTCGCCGGAACGCTGCGCTACCGCGTGCCGTTCGACTTCCTGCTCGCGCTCCTCGCCACGCTCGCGCTCGAGCGCGCCTGGGTCTGGGCCCGCGATCGAGGCTATTGGCCGGCTCGGGCAAGCGAAGCCCGGTAGAGCTCCTCGATCCTGTCGGTACAGCGCTCCTGCCGGAACTCCGCCAGCACGCGCCGCCGACCCGCCGCGCCGAGCGCGGCCGCGCGCGGGAGGTCGGATGCGAGCGCCACGATCGCCTCGGCGAGCGCGGCGGGATTCTCGCTCGGCACGACGAGGCCGGTCTCCCCGTGGACGACGATCTCCGGCAGGCCCCCGACCGCGCTGACGATCGCCGCGCGCCCGCGCTCGGACGCCTCGAGCGCGACCATCCCGAAGCCCTCGCCTCGCGACGGGACGACGACGATCGCGGCACGCTCCATCGCGGGCCAGATCGGGTCTACCCGGCCGCGGAACGCAACCCCCGGCGGTGCCGCGGCGCGCAGCTCCGCCTCGAGCGGTCCTTCGCCTGCGATCTCCAGCGTCAGCGCCGGAACCTCGCGGCGAGCCTCCGCGAACGCTTCGAGGAGCACGTCGAGTCCCTTGATCGGGATCAATCGCGCAACTGCCAGCAGCCTTGGCGCGTTGGGCAGAGGTGACGGCTCCGGGCCCGGCTCGATCCCGTACGGCACGACCTCGAACACGTTCAGCGCGAACCGCTCGCTCTCGGCGAGGTAGCGCGCGAGCCCCGCGGAGATCGCGATGTGCAGGTCGGCGAGGCGCGCCACCGCGCGGTCGGCGAGGGCGAACGTGCGTGAGGAGCGAAACGGGTTGAAGCCGTGCTTCGTGCTCGCGAGCACCGGCACGCGCGCGAGCTTTCCGGCGGTCAGCCCATGAAAGTCGGCGTGAACCAGATGCGTGTGGAGGATCTGGGGCCGGTGCCGGCGCACGACTGCGAGCAGGCGCCGAAACGCCCGAGGGTCGGCCGGATGCGGCAGCCGGACCTCGTCGACAGGAACGCCCGCGCTCGACAGCCGGCTCGCGAACTCGTGCGCCCCCGGCTCGCCCTCGTGCAGCATCGCGAAGCGGACGTCCCAGCCGCGCCTGCGCAGCTGCGGCAGGAGCAGCAGCAGGTGGTTCTCCGAGCCTGAGATGCCGGAGACCTTCTGGACGTGCAGGACCACAGTCACCTGCCCGCAGCCTCGATGACTCGATCGGCCCATGTCTCGACGGAGTGATCGCGCTCGACGCGGTTCCGGAGCTCGCGGCCGAGCGCAGCGCGATCGGCGACAGCAAGCTCGCGAATCCGGGTGGCCAACTCGTCGGCGTCCTCGCGGCCGAACCGAAGCTGCGCCGGCAGGAACCCGTCGAGCGCCGGGTTCGAGGCAAGCACCGGCAGACAGCTGGCCGCGGCCTCGTACACGACCTTGTCGGTGGCGCCCGCGCGCATGTTGTTGACGAGCGCGTCGGCACCCGCGAGCAGTTGCGGCACCTGCGAGCGCGGCACCGGCTCGCCGAGCTCGACGCGGTCGGCGACGCCGAGCTCGGCCACCAGCCGCTCGAGCTCGCCGCGGTGCCATCGCTCCTCGTCCGTCAGCGACGGGCCGCGAACCACCAGGCGTGCCTCCGGCACGAGCGCGAGTGCACGCACGACCGTGTCGAGCCCCTTCGCCGGGGACGTCCGCCCGAGCGCGGCCAGCGTCAGCTCCTCCCGCGCGGCCCGCTCTACACAGGGAAACTCGGCGAGATCGATGCCGTGGCCGATCGCACGCACCTTCGCCGAGTCGAGCGGGAAGCTCCGTTGCTCGACGGTCAAAACGGCGCTCGAAACCCGCTCGGCGAGCCGAAGCAGGCCGCTGGCGCGCCAGTGCGTGAACCAGAGCAGGATCCTGACGCCGAGCGGGCGCACCGGCGCGGCCAGAACTGCGTAGATCGGGCACATGTGGGCGACGAGCGCCGCCGGGCGCGGCCGCAGCTCTCGCGCCAGCGCGGCCTCGAAGCGCAGGCCGCGTCCCGCCTTCGTCGGCGAGCGGAAGAGGTGGACGCGGCAGTTCTCCGGCAGTACGTCGTCGACCGCCCCGTCCGCGAGCACGACGACCTCGTCGACGCGCGCCGCGAGCGCCCGCAGCTTCGCGACCGTCGCGCCCAGCACGGGGCTCGCCGGGTCGACCTGCTGCGTGACGAAGACGATCTTCATCGGGCAGAGACGCGCTCGACGAGCTCGGCGATCCGGGCGGCGTAGTCCTCGGGCGTGAAGTGCCAGGCGCGGGAGCTCTCGAGGGCGCCGGCGCCCAACCGCTCCGCGAGCGCTCGATCGGTCAGGAGCCGGACGAGCGCGTCCGCGATCGCCGCGTGATCTTCGGTCTCGACGAGGATGCCGTTCGTCCCGTCCTCGACGACGTCCGGGATCCCGCCGGCGCGCGAGCCGATCACCGCGCGGCCGCGGCAGAGCGCCTCGAGCACGATCCGCGGCGTGCCCTCGGAGCGCGACACCAGGAGCAGCGCCCAGGCCTCGTCGAGCGCGCGGACGATCTCCTCGGTGGGCACCGAGCGCTGCCAGCTCGTCTGCTCGGGAAGCTCGGCGACGAGCGTCTCGGCGATCTCGGGCCGGCTGCCCTCGCCGATCAGCCGAAGGCGCGCGCCAGGTACGCGCGGCGCCGCGAGCCGCCAAGCCGCCGCGATCCCGTCGATGTTCTTGTAGCGCTCGAGGACGCCGACGAAGACGACGGACGGCTGCTGCGGCAGCGGCGCCGGCGGCCGCTCCGAGAACGCCGCGAGATCGGTGAAGGCCGTGAACTCCGCCGCGGGCTCCACGCCCGCCTCGCGCGCAATCCGGCTCGTGAAGCCGGAGAGCGTCTTGACCGCGTCGGCTTTCCGAAGAACCCAAGGCGCGAGCCGGTCGGTCAGCGGCGCGAGCGGCGCGCGCAGCCTGGAGCCGTACAGGCGCGGGAACGTCCTCCAGTCGCCGTGCAGCTCGACGACGAGCGGCGCCCGGACGCGGGCAAGCGCGCGGCCGGCGAGCACAGCTGCACCCTCGTACGGTCCCTGGACGATCACCGCATCGGGCCGGAAGCGGCGCAGCTCACGGGCGACTCGAAACGGCAGCGCGGCCCAGAACGCCGGCCCGTCGAGCGCGGGCAGCCGCGAGACGAGGCGAAAGGTCTCGTCGCTCGAGCCGCCGTCGGCGGAGGAGGCCAGCACGCGGACGTCCAGCTTGTCGCCCAGCGCGTCGAACTTGCGAGTCAGGCTCGAGCTGAGCGGCAGGCGGTACCGCGCCCGGCCCACCATCAGCAGCCGGCGTTTCAAGAGGCGGCCACCCGCTCGAGCGTCTCCTCGATCCGCGCCAGCAGGCGTGCCGGTGCGTAGTCGGCCACCGACGGAGCCGCAGCCTCGGAAAGCCGCGCCCGCAGCTCCGCGTCGCCGAAGAAGCGCCGGATCGCCGCCGCGAGCGCCTCCGCGTCACCCGGCGACACGAGCAGCCCGTTCTCGCCGTCGTGAACGACTTCCGGGACGCCGCCGACGGCGGTCGAGATGACCGGGGTCCCCACGGCGAGCGCCTCGACGACCGCGTGCGGGAAGTTCTCCCACGCCGACGAGAGGAGCACGGCGTCCGACGCCCGGAACAGCCGAAGCACCTCGTCGCGCGAGCGGCGGCCGAGGAAGCTGACGCGCCCGTCGAGCCCGAGCGCCGCCGACCGCTCGCGAAGCGCCTCGCCGTCGGGCCCCTCGCCGACGACGGCGAGCGAGACGTCCGGCACGAGCGCGACCGCGTCGAGGCCGACGTCGAGCGCCTTGGCGGCCATCAGCCGGCCGGCGAAGCCGAGCGTCGGCCCGCCGAAGCCGAGCTCGCTGCGCAACTCCTCGCGCGGCGGCAGCTCGGGCACGACGGGAGCCGGGTTGGGCAGCACCGAGACGCGCGCCGGATCGAGTCCCCAGCGCAGGGCGACGTCGCGGAGGTACGCGCTCGGAAAGAAGACGTGCCCGGCGCGCCGCACGGCGGCAGTCCGCGTCCGGCGAAGCGCGGCGACGCGAGGGCCGCCCTCCCAGTGCTGGAACGCCGCGAGGTCGCCCGCGAAGATGCCCATCCGCCGGGCGCGCTCGTACGCCTCGTCGGTCGTCACCTTCGCCACGAGCGGCCGGCGCGCCAGCGCCGCGCCGATGGCGGCGCGCCGGAGCATGCTCGTCGCATAGACGACGTCCGCGCGTCGTGCGCGCCGCGCCACCTCCTTCGCGACCGCCGCGTGCCGCGCAGCCGGGGGCAGCGAGCGCGAGACGGCGTGAACCGGATACGCGCCCGCCGCCGGCCGCGTATCGGCGGTGATCACGGCCTCGACCGCGTGACCCCGCGCGATCAGGAACTCAGCGAGCTCGGGCGCGTGACTGGCCGGCCCGCCCACGTCCGGCGGCCAGATCCCGGAGACGATAAGGACCTTCAACCGGCCAGCACTCCTTGCGGCTCCGGCTCGGCCGCCACCTCGCGGCGAAGCTGCACGAACAGCACCACCCACGCGAGCGCGAAGACGACCGTCGCGACGAGCATCGCGATCGCAGCGCCCGTCGCGTGCCAGCGGGCGCCGAGCACGAGCACGAGCGGGAGCAGCACAGCCGTCTCGAGCCCGTGCGTGACGATCCGCAGGTTCGGCCGCCCGATCGAGACGGGAATCGACTTCGTCCAGCCGAGCACAAGCTGGATCGCCGCGACGAAGAGGATGATCCGCGCCGCGTCGACGGCCGCGAGGAACTCCCGTCCGAACACGATGCGAATCAGGTCGGGCATCAGCCAGACGAGCGGCGGCAGCAGCACGGCCATGGCCGCGGCGGCGCCGAGCGAGTAGCGCAGGACGCCGCGCACGACGTCCGAGCGTCGGCCCCGCTCCCAGTCGCGTGTCTGCTCGGTCAGCAGGATCAGCCGAAACGGCGAGCTGAGCGAGGCGAAGCCGGTCTGCGGCGCCTGCGCGATCCTGAAGTAGCCGACGTGCGTCGTGCTCGACACGACTCCGAGCAGGAGCGGCGCGAGCGCAGTCCGCACGGACACCATTCCCGTCGCCGCGCTCGACTGAAGGACGAAGGAGACGATCCCGCGCCGGTCCTCGCCGAGCGACTCCTCCGGCGCGGCCGGGAAGCGGCGAAACGCCACGAGCCCCGCAACGCCGACCGCCGCTGTCGCCACGACCTGCGCGAGGACGATTCCGAGCATCGCCTCGGTGACGCCGTAGTGCGCGCCGACCGCGACGCCCGCGAGCCGGAGCCCCATCGAAAGGGCGAGGAAGCAGGCGCGCAGGTCGTAGCGCTCCCGCAGCAGCAATGCCGTGGTCGCGACGTTCTCGGGCGCCTGCGCGAGGGGCAGCGCCGCGATCGCGAGCAGCGGCGAGACGAGCCCGCGGCCCCAGATCGCGTCCGAGAGCGGCGCCAGCCCGAGCAGCGCCAGCGTCGCAAGCAGCCCGCCGCCCAGCTTGAGTCGAAGCGCGCGGCCGAACAGCCGCCGCAGACGCCCCCACTGCTCCCTCGTCACGTAGGCGAAGCCGTACTTCGTCAGCGACTCCTCGACGGTCAGGTCGAGCAGGGTCTGGAAGAAGGCGGCCGCGACGAGCGCCGTCGAGTAGATCCCGAAGCCGACCGTCCCGAGCAGGTGAGCGGCGACGATCGTGGCCAGGATCCCGAGCCCAACCGCCAGGTACGTCCCGAGCGAGGCGGCCGCACGGCGCCAAAGGAGTCGGGAGCGCATCTCGGAGGGCCAGTATAGAGAGCGGTTTTTGCGTCTTCGAGCGCGACGTCAATCATCCGCGCGCGACCTGAACGGCCCTCGTCGCGACAAGTTGTCACTTGGCTCGTTCGAGTGCAGAGACTCGAGCGCGGCGACTCTCCTTGCCCGCTCACGCCCGGTCACTTGGCGAGGTCACCGGTCCAGCGAAACCACATCTCCGTACGCGCTCAAGTCGTGATCCGCCGGCTGAAGTTCCCAGTCCGTAATCTCGAGGGTTTGAGCGTCGTAGACCAGGACCAGAACGGTTCCCCGGCGCAAGGGCTTGCCGCGCGGAGTTGGGAACCGATACCCAACGAACCGGCCGTGGACCTGAACCACGTACACAGGTTGGTCCGAGTCGACGTTACCGCCGTAGAAACTATTTCGAGTGGTCGCGACAACGCGTCCTCCGCCCGGACGCGGCTCGTCGTTCTGGCTCGCCCAATCGACCGTCTTCGCGCGTAGCTGGGCGATCGTCTCCGGACCCGGGGGGCTTGCACGCCGCTGGCCTCGAGTCGTCGCGAAACCGGTTGCGACGACTATCGCTGCCACTACGCACGCGCCCGCCGAGAGCACGGTGACACGACGATTTCCAGGTAAGACGTTCAATCGATGAACCAAAACCACCTTTCGCGTTCGCGTAGTCTCGCTTGCTCCTACCCGATTCATCGATTGTTGACAGTGGCGAGCATCATGATGACCGCAAGAGACGGATCGCCTGCCGGGATAGGCTCTAAGGCCGGCGACTAGAGTGCCGCCCGTGGCGGCACGCTCCGACCCCCGACAAGTCTCGACGCTAGACCGTGCCCGCGCGGTTGTGCTCTCGCTTTCTCCCTCGGTGGTGCTCGTGCCGGCGATTCCGCTGCTCTTCCTGCACCGGACCTACCAGCCGACGATCGGGATCCCGTTCGGGGGGACCTCTGTCGACGTCACGCTCGCCGACTGGTCGGTCGCCGCGGTCGTCGCCGTGGCCGCGCTCCAGGCCCGGCGGCGCGGGCTCGCGCCCCTCAACGCCGGCCGCGCGATCTACGTAGCCGCCGCGGCTCTGCTCGCGCTCGTCTTCCTGTCGCTCACATATCCCGCGCTGCTGGACGAGACGTACGACTGGCACACGCACCTCGTCAGCGCCTCGAAGTTCGCGTGGTATGCGCTCCTCGCGCTCGCCGTCCCACTGCTCGTCGAGCGTAAGCGAGACCTCGATCTGCCCCTGAAGGCGCTCGTGGCGTGGAGCGGCGCCGCCACCGGCTGGGGCCTCCTCCAGTTCCTCGGTCTCGTCAACGAGTTCGAGGGGAAGCGGCCCGGGCAGCGGGAGCCCTCGTTCGTCGGGATCCACGACTTCGCCGCGCTCTCCGGGGCGGCGCTCGTGCTCGGGCTCGCCGGGCTGGCGCTCGGGCCGCGCCGGCCGCTCGCGCACCGGTGGTCGATCGCCGCACTCGTCGTCGGCGGGCTCGGGCTCGTCATCTCGGGCGCGATGACCGGCGTCGGCGGCATCTGGGTGGCGGCCGCGGCGATCCTGCTGCTCGCGCGCCGCCTCGGTCCGGTCGGCGCCCGCCAGGTGCTCGCGACGGGCGCGATTCTCGTCGTCGTCACAGCCGGGGCGGCGACGATGCGCGCCTCCGCGATCGAGCGCTTCGCCGAGTTCCTGGGCCTTCGCGAGAAGACCGCGGAGACCGGCATCGAGAGCTACGCGCACCGCACGCTGCTCGCCTACATCGGCGTGAAGGTGTTCCTCGACCACCCGGTCGCCGGAAGCGGCTGGCAGGCCTCGAGCGAGCCCTGGGCCTACGAGCCGCACCTCGAAGCGGCGCACCGACGCTTTCCCGGCGAGCCCGACGAGGCGTTTCCGTCGACAGAGCACCCGTGGGGCGTGCAGAACCTCTACGTCCAAACCCTGGCCGACCTCGGCGTCGTCGGCTTCGCCCTGCTTCTGGCCCTCTTCGGAGCGGCGGTGGCGACCGTCCTCCGCGCCGGGTCGTCGCAGCTCGCGCTCGTCGGCCTCGCGTGGCTGCTTGTCGCCGCGGGCGTCTGGGTCGGGATCGGGCTCGTCCCCGGGATCCCCGTTGGGGCGCTGACCTGGCTGGCGCTCGGGCTGGTGGCCACGCGTGTCTGACGCCCGCCTCGACCCGCCTCGCTCGATGCCGACGTACGCGGTTCGCGCCCCGCTCGCGCGCTGGCTTCGCGAGGAGGCGCGCGAGGCGCACGAGCGCTACGGCCTCTACCGCCTGCTGGACATCGGCTGCGGCGAGAAGCCGTACCTGCCCTTCTTCGCTCCATTCGTCAGCGACTACGTCGGCGTCGACCCGGTCGAGAACCCGCGCGCCGAGATCCGCGCGTCGGTCGAGTCGCTGCCGGTCGGGGACGGCGAGTACGACGTCGTTCTCTGCGCGCAGGTGCTCGAGCACTGCGACGACCCCGTGCAGGCCGTGCGCGAGCTTCACCGCGTCACAAAGCCCGGCGGGCGCGTCCTCGCCTCGACGCACGGCGCGATGGTCTACCACCCGGCCCCGGTCGACTACTGGCGCTGGACGCACACGGGCCTCGAGCGCCTGTTCCGGGAAAACGGCGACTGGGCCTCCGTTAAGGTGACGCCCGCCTCCGGAACGACGGCCACCCTCGCGATGCTTCTTGCGATCTACCTCGACCTCGCCTTTCGCCGCGCCCACGTCGGCGCCCTGCGCCGTCCGGTGATCGCCGCGATCAACCGGTTCGCCGAGGCGATCGACCGCCGCTCGGCACTCCTGCGCGAGCCACGGCCGGGGACGCTGCACGCCAACTACCACGTCGTGGCGGAGCGATGAGCAGGACGGTTCTCGTCACCGGCGGCGCCGGCTTCATCGGCTCGAACCTCGTGCGGGCGCTGCTCGAGCGCGGCGACAAGGTCCGCGTGCTCGACAATTTCTCGACCGGCAACCGGCGCAACCTCGCAGAGCTCGACGGGCAGATCGACATCGTCGAGGGCGAGCTGCGGAGCTACGAGCGCGTGCACAACGCCGTGCGGGGCGTCGAGGTCGTCTTCCACCTGGGAGCGCTCGGCTCCGTGCCGCGCTCGGTGCAGGATCCGCTCACGTCGAGCGCGGTCAACGTCGAGGGGACGCTCAACGTCCTCCTCGCGGCCCGGGACGAGGGCGTTCGCCGGGTCGTCTTCGCGTCGTCGTCGTCGATCTACGGCAACGCGCCGGAGCTGCCGTTGCGCGAGTCGATGCCGGCCGATCCGATCTCGCCGTACGGGGTCGCGAAGCTCGCCGCCGAGCGCTACTGCGTCAGCTTCAGCCGCGTCTACCACTCGTTCGAGACGGTCGTGCTGCGGTACTTCAACGTCTTCGGCCCGCGTCAGGACCCTGGCTCGCAGTACGCGGCCGTCGTGCCGCTCTTCATCACGGCGATCGCAACGGGGCAGCCGATCACGATCTTCGACGACGGCGAGCAGTCGCGCGACTTCACGTACGTCGACAACGTCGTCGAGGCCAACCTGCGCGCCGCCGAGGCCGAGGGCGTGAGCGGCCGGATCTTCAACGTCTCCGCGGGCGCCCCCGCGACTGTGAACGAGCTCGCGGAAACGATCGGCCGTCTGCTCGAGAAGCCGGTCGAGAAGCGCTATCTCCCCGCGCGGCCCGGCGATCTACGCAACTCGTGGGCGGACGTGGGCGAGGCTCAGCGCGACCTGGGGTACGAGTCGAACGTCTCGCTGGACGAGGGCCTCCGCCGCACCATCCAAGCGCTCGGCTACTAGGTCGGCGCGTGCAGACCGCGGGCCATGTCCCTTCGGGCCATGGCCTGGTACCAGGTACCGGGACAGGTCCGTCAACGCCATGCCCCTTCCGGCAATGGCCAAGTACCTGGTACCAGGACAACGGGCGGCGGTCTCTCGCGCGCTGCTCGCGGAACGGCTGTCGCGCTACGCTCTCTCCTTGGGGCTGCTGGGACCGAGGACATCTGGTACGCCAGACCCGGTTCGCGGCAGCGGAAGTCCCGCGGGCTGCGAGGGATAGGACAACCGGCGACGGCCCATTCCCTCGGCAGCCCACTATTTCGCCGAAGCCTCCTGCTAGCGCCGGAGGCGCTGGAAGGCGAAGTAGGCCGGCTTCTTGCGGTCGTCGATCGTCAGCAGACCGGACTGCCAGCCGCCGAGGTTCGCCTCGTCCTTGAGCAGGAACCACAACATCATGTCGATCCGCGGGTTCCGCTTCGCGATCGCGAACGCCTGCGTCAGGTACGCCGCCTGGGCGACAGGCGAGACGCCGAAGATCGTGTCGGGCGGATTCGTCTGGTAGCCGTACTCGGTGATCCAGATGCGCTTGTTGCCGTAGAGGCGCGTCACCTCGCGCGTGAGCAGGTCGATGTTCCCGAGCGTGATCGCGGTAGGCGCCGCCGTCGTCGAGCTGCGCGGCTTCGTCGCGGGCGTCTCCGACGGATTCCCGTAGTACGGGTGATGCGCCCAGGCGTCGAAGGTCTTCAGATGATTCCGCTTGACGGCCCGCAGGAACGCCAGCGGCGAGAGCGAGGGCCGTGAATCGTTGGGGTTGTTGCTGCCGCGCGGCGCCGTGACCCCGCAGGCGACCTGCTCTCCCTTGAGCAGCGTGGCGTGCACGCCGGAATAGATCGCGTTGCAGATCCTCGCGTAGTCGACAGCGCTTCGAACGACCCAGCCGCTGCCGACCCGACGGTACTGCGGCGTCAGGAAGACCGGGTTGTTCGGCTCGTTCCACGCGAGCCACTGGCGCACCTGCGGGAGCGCCTTGCCGTTCACCTCTGCCAGATAGGAGCCGCTGTAACGGGTCGCCGCCGCGTATGCGAACGCGCGGAGGTCGGCCGGCTTGATCGGCGCAACGTTCGCGCCCTTCGCGTCGTTCGCCCAGCTGGGCGTGCCATAGATCGAGAAGACGACCTGGATCCGGTACTGCGCTGCGTAGTTGACCGTGCGGTCGTAGAGCGCCCAGTTGTAGGCGGGATCACCCGGGTCGGTCGCCTTCTTCGGCCGCTCCTTCGCGACGCCGTAGCGGCCGCCCCAGTAGAGGTTGAGCCGGATCAGCTGCACCTTCAGCGCTCCGAGCTCGCTGAATGTCTTCGGAATCGGCCCGTAGAGCGTCTGCGCCTCGTCGTAGATGCCGATCTTCATGAAGCGGGACCCGCCGGCGGGCTGCACCATCGCGGCGAGCACGGCCGCCACGAGGACGGTCAAGACGAGAACGCGGCGGGGCAACCTAGACTCCGACCGGCTCCCGGCCGAGCGAGACGAGCAGCCGCCTGAGCCCTTCCTCGAGATCGACCTCCGGCTCCCAGCCGAGCAGCTGACGTGCGCGGGTGATGTCCGGTTGGCGAACTTGCGGATCGTCGACCGGGAGGGCCTCGAAGACGATCTCGCTCTTGGTGCCAGTGATCTTGCGAACCGCCTCGGCCAGCTCGAGCAGCGTCATCTCGGTCGGGTTGCCGATGTTGACAGGCAGGTGCTCACCGCTCTCGGCGAGCAGGACGATCCCGCGGATGAGGTCGTCGACGTAGCAGAAGCTCCGTGTCTGAGAGCCGTCGCCGAAGACCGTCAACGGCTCGTTCGCGAGCGCCTGCCGCACGAAGGTCGGAATCGCCCGACCGTCGTGGAGCCTCATCTTCGGCCCGTACGTATTGAAGATGCGCACGATCGCGGTGTCGACGCCCTGCTGGCGGTGGTAGGCCATCGTCATCGCCTCGGCGTAGCGCTTCGCCTCGTCGTAGACCCCGCGCGGGCCAATCGGGTTGACGTTCCCCCAGTAGGTCTCCGGCTGCGGGTGCACCTCCGGGTCGCCGTAGACCTCGCTCGTCGAGGCGAGCAGGAAGCGGGCCCGCTTGAACTTCGCGAGGCCGAGGGCGTTGTGCGTGCCGTACGAGCCGACCTTGAGCGTGTGCAGCGGCAGCCGCAGGTAGTCGATCGGGCTCGCCGGGCTCGCGAGATGGAACACGAAGTCGACGGGGTCGTCGACGTCGATGTGGTCGACGAGATCGTGGTTCAAGAAGACGAAGTCCGAGCCGCGCACGTGCTCGATGTTCTCCAGCGAGCTCGTCTCGAGGTTGTCCACGCAGATCACCCGGTGGCCGCGGGCGATGAGGAAGTCGCAAAGGTGCGAGCCAAGGAAGCCGGCGCCGCCGGTCACCACCGAGGTTGGCATCGCGCGGAAGGATACTCGCGGCCCGGGAAAGCCTGCGGAAGCCTTACGAACTGCTAACTCAGGTGTTTGAGGGCCTCGCGCCGGCTGAGCGGGCTCAGGTCCTCGGCTCGCGCATCGACGTATCGGGCCACGGCGCCGGGATCCGTCTTCGCGTGCTCGCGGAGGGCCCACCCGATTGCCTTGCGGAGAAAGAAGTCCCGCTCGCCCAAGCTCGGCTCGATGCAGGCGTACAGGAGCTCCCGATCGGTGCGTCCCTTCGAGCCGATCTGGCAGATGATCGAGGTCCGCCGCAGCCAGAGGTCGTCGTGCCGGCTCCAGGCGAGCACGATCGGGCCGACCTCCTGCGCGTGTGAGCGGAGGATCGGGCCGACGCGACGGGTTGCGAGCTCGTCGACGAAGTCCCACCAGGCGCCGGTCACGATCAGGCGCTCGTAGAGCGGAAGCGCCTCGGGCGTCTGATAAGCGGCGTAGTGCCCGTCACCCGTCAGCGCGATCGCTCCGTACCGCTCCTCCCGGAACCGGGCCTCGTCCCAGAGCGCGAAGACCGTCGCGCGCCACTCCTCGAAGCCGGCGAGGGGATGCGCCGCGAAGACCTCCTCGAAGGCGCCTGCCGAGCCGGCTTCTGCACACCGTAGAACGGCAGCTCCGACTTCATGTAGGCCCGCATCGGATCCGCCTTGTCGGGCTTTGCACGACGCGAGAGCTCGCTGCGCACCGCCTCGATCAGCTGACGGTCCGCGGGGCTCACACGTCGACGAGCGGCAGGTGCCGGATCTGGTCGAGCTGCTTCTCGAGCTGGAGATGCGACCGTTCGTGGAGCTCGTAGAACGCTGCGGCCGGAAGCTGCTCGTCGAGCTTCCCGGCCGCCGCACCGGTGTCGACGAAGAAGGCGTTCGCCCCGCGCGAGTCGCAGCCTGCGAGGAGATACCCCTTCTCGGCGCCGAGCTTCGCAAGCGCCCTCAGCGAGGCGCCATGGTAGAAGCCGCTCGCGTGCTCGCGGTAGCGGTCGAAGCCGCGCTTGTACGGCACCGTCACCGAGCGCTCCGGGCCGAAGGTCGAGTTGTACTCGATCGCCACGACCCGCGGCCGCACGGCGGTGAGCGCCTGCCACACCCAGTAGTCGTTGCCGTCGATGTCGAGCGAGAGCAGGTCGATCACCTCGGGGACGAGCTCGGACAGAGCCTCGTTGACGTTGTCCGGCTCGAGCGCGCGGTTGCGAACCTCGACGCGCGCGCGCCCGTCGAAGAAGCGGTACGCGGCCTCGGCCTTCTCCGGGTCGGCCTCGAGCAGCGCCCCGCTCCAGCCGAACGTCAGCAGGAGGTTCGCCGAGTTGCACTCGCTCCCGTCGCCGATCCCGAACTCGACGAGCGTCCGGTTCGTGATGCCGACCAGGCCGAGGAGCCAGGCGAGGATGCCGTCCTCGCCGTTCTGCGAGTAGACGCGGGCCTCCGCACGGCGCATCGCCTCGTGCTGAGGCTCCGGCGCCACGAGGTCCGGGTGCGCGTCGCGCAGCAGCCGCCCGGTCGTCCAGCGCCGGTCGACCTCGACCTCGCGCAGCTGGTGCAGCCAGACCCAGAACGACTCGGGCGCGACGCGCTCGACCTTGTCCCGGAAGCCGCGCGGAATGCGTGTCCAGACGCCCACGGTGGCGAACCCTACGCGCCCAGGAACCACCGCAGGCGTTGAGCCGGACTCGCGGCCCACTCGTCGCGATGCGGCGACTCGAGCTCGCGAACGACCAGAAGCCAGGACAGGCCGCGACAGATCACGCCGAGATCGACGGCCGCCGGCGACGCGTCGACGAGCTGCTGCCGCGGCGCGAAGCGAGTGAACGGCTCGAGATACGCGTCGCGGTAGCGGCTGACGTCGCCGGCGCCTCCCTCCGGGTCGAGCAAACGCGCGATCACACCGTGGAGCGTGACCGTCATCGTCAGGAAGGGGTGCGTGATGCAGGAGTCGCCCCAATCGAAGAAGAGGTAGCGGCCGTCGCGCACGAAGACGTTGGCGTCGTGGAGGTCGTCGTGCTGGATCGTCTCCGGGATCCCGAGCGCCTCGAGCTGCTCGCACATGGCGCGAACCTGCGGCAGACGGCCGCGTAGGCGCCGAACCTCGTCCGTCGTCAGCGCCTCGGGCAAGCCCTCACCGAGCGCGACCGGGTCGTCGAGCAGCTCCTCGTAGAGCTCGGGAAACACGGCTAGCCGCCGATCGGGAACGGCGTGCCCGAGGAGCTCGTCGCGCGCCTCCGCGGCGTCGATCTGCAGCTCCGCGTAGCGCGTGAGCATCCCCTCCCAGTGCGAGAGACCGCCATCCAGGTCGCGCATGCGCGTGCCGCCGTCGCGCATCAGCATCCAGCCGCTCGTGAGGTCGGCGGCGAGGAGCTCGGGGACGACGTCCGGCTGTCGCCGCCCCAGCACGGTCACGACAGCAGCCTCGTGCGAGAGGGCGCCCATGTTGGCCTTGAACCACACCGGCCCGCCTGACGTCGGTACCCGCAGAACCGTCGACCAGGGCCTCACATGTGGCTGCTCGATAGGCCCCGCCGGCTCCAGCCTCAGGTGCTCGAGCTCCGCCTGGATCCAGCCGTGCGCCGACTCGAGCCAGGTGGAATCGCTCCAGGCGCTCATCCGAGCCAGGGTAGATCACCCCCTTCAAATCTGCGCAAAACCGCAATAGACTCGGGTTCGTGGGACACCGGACGAGCGGCACGTCGCGTCGATGTCCCATAGGTCAGGAGGTGGAGGGATGCAACCGAGGTGGCGCAAGCTGCTCGCGGTGCTGTTCGCGACTCTGATCGCCGGAGCGTTCACGGGGCCGGCGATCGGCGGCAAGCTGCACAAGTGCAACTCCGGCGGAGGCAACGGGTACGAGGCCACGGTCGACAACGACTGTGACCCCGGCAACTCCGGCGGCAACAACGGCGGGGGCTGATCCGGAAGCGAACGACCACTTCTACCGCAACGCGAAACGGGCCTGCTCAGCGGGCCCGTTTCGCGTTCGGGGCCGCTTCGATTCGGCTTAGCTGGGTAGGAAGGCACGACGATGACGAGCACCGAGCTTGGAGATCTGTCGGCGAAGGCCCGCGCGTCGGCGAACAGCACGTGGGTCAACGCGCTGGCTCGGATCGGACTCGCGGCCAAGGGCGTGTCGTTCGGGATCGTCGGCGTCCTCGCGGGGAAGCTCGCGCTCGGCGACGGCGGCGCGGCGACGAGCCGCGAGGGCGCCTTTGCCCGGCTCGCGAAGGAGCCGTTCGGCGAGGCGCTGCTGATCGCGCTCGCGTTCGGCTTCGGCGCGTACGCGGTCTGGCGCTTCGTGCAGGCCTTCTTTGACAAGGAGGGCGAGGGAGAGGGGCCGGTGGGGCTCGCGAAGCGGGCCACCTTCTTCGGCCGCGGGCTCATCTATTCGGGGCTGACCTGGGCGGCGATCAACGTCGTCACGGAGGCGCACGAGACACGCTCGCAAAACGAGCGAGCCCGCGAGGCGACCGCCCACGTGCTGAGCTGGCCCGCGGGGCGGTGGCTCGTGGCGATCGCGGGCGTCGGCATCGCCGGCATCGGCCTCTTCAACGGCTATCGCGGCCTGACGCAGTCGTTCCTGGAGCGATGGAACACGAGCGAGATGGGCGGGACCGCCAGGGAGTGGCTCGCCCGGATCGGGACCGTCGGGCTCGTCGCGCGGATGATCGTGTTCGGCCTGATCGGCGGCTTCCTCGTCAAGGCGGCGCTCGAATACGACCCCGAGGACGCGATCGGAATCGACGGCGCGCTCCAGAAGGTGGCAGCGCAGACTTACGGCTCGTTCCTCCTCGGCGTCGTCGCCGTCGGGCTGATCGCCTACGGGATCTTCGGCCTGCTCGAGGCTCGCTACCGCAGGGTCTGAGATCCTTCGCGGCGTGACCGCAGTCCGCGTCGCCAACGCGCCGTGCAGCTATGGAGCGTTCGAGATCACCGTCGGCGTCTTGCCGAACGTGCCTGCTGCCGAGGACGTGCTGGCCGCGATCGCCGGCGCCGGCTACGAGGGCACCGAGCTCGGGCCGCCCGGGTACTTGGGGGATCGCGACTCGCTCGGCGAGCGGCTCGGGCGGCATGGCCTGCGACTGGCCGGCGGCTACATCCCGATTCGTTTCAGCGAACCCGTGCACTGGGAGGCGGATCTGGCGGCCATGTCGTTCACGCTCGACCTCTTCGACGACGCCGACGGCGACTCGGCTCGGCCCGTTCTGGCCGACGCCGGCACGGCCGAACGGCAGGCGCGTCCCGGCCGGGCGTCGAAGG
>WNFV01003729.1_pt1 | contig 19328 bp, 22 predicted proteins | sample 5400101 | NCBI WGS metagenome assembly WNFV01 (sample SAMN13153361, study PRJNA577476) | soil metagenome | isolation source: 115 cm soil or saprolite under grassland replicate 1 | place: USA:California | collected 2016-06-15 | reverse complement strand
CCGCTCCAGATACATCCGCAGCTCGAGGGCGAAGCACGAGCCAAGGGTCATGACGGTGTCGCCGGTGGACAGCATCCCGGCCGGCGGTGCGTGGCCCGGCACGATCCACTCCCGAATCAGACGGGAACGTCGTGGTCGAACAGCCAGCGGGGCGGATAGCGCTTGGCGCCGAGCTGGTGCCAGCGGCTGTCGGCATACGCGCCCAGCGCCCGCGCACCGGACAGCTTGCCGATCTCCCGACCGGGCTTGCGGTCCACAGGTAGCTCGATCACAACGATCGGAGTATGGCCGAAGGCTCGCCCGTACCGGAGCACCAAGCCGGCCGGCTGTCGTTCCCTCGGGCGGCCGTGTCCGTCCGCCCCGTCTGGCTTGCTGAACGGCGGTGCCTGTGAGAAAAGGCACGTCCCTCGTCCTGGAGGCTTGAATGGACCAACTCAAAGCGTTGAGCCGCTCGTCCCAGCTCTTGCTCGGGGCCGGGCTCCTGCTCTTCATCTTCCTCTTCTTCGACTGGCAGCAGGTGTGCGGCGGTTCCGTCTGCTTTGGTGCGACGGGTTGGCACGGGTGGGGTGTGCTCGTCGGGATCCTCGTGATCGCGCTGGTTGTCTGGGAGGCGGCGCAGGTGTTCGCCGTGAAGGTCGAGCTGCCCGTCAAGCCAGCGCTGCTCAGCGCAGGGCTGGCGGCCGCCGTCCTGCTTTTCACCGTAATCAAGTTCCTCGTCGACAACGAAGCACGGCATTGGCCGGCCTGGATCGGCCTGATCCTGGCGATCCTGATCGGGCTCGGGGGGTTCCTGCGCTGGTCGGGGGACGCGCCCAAGGAGATGCGAGCGGCGAGAACGCCGCCGCCCGCGGCCTAGTAGGTCATTTTGCGAGGGGGCCGGAGCGGGCCCCCTCGCTCAGCCCAGTGGATCGAGCCGCAGGTCGGGCGCGGCGGCGTGCACGAGCGCGTCGAGCAGGAAGAAGTCGCCCCACGCGGTCGCCGAGTCGAGGCCGAGCCCAACCGGGTGGCGGTAGCAACAGTGGAGCAGGAGGCCGTCCGCGTCACCGCGGTTGAGACACGCGGCGACGAGGGCCTCGAGCAGTCGCAACGCCTCGTCGTCCCAGCCGAGGTCGAAGAGCGCCGAGGCGACAATCGCGGCGGCTGAGGCGTCCTTCGCGCCTGGCGGCGCGTCGAAGTCCCAGGGCGGCACCAGGTCGGCCGGCAGGTGGTCGAGGAACCAGCGGGCCGCATGCTCGGCGTTCCCACGTAGCTCCGGCTCGCCCGTGGCTCGCGCTGCGGCGACGAGGCCCTGCACCGCCCAGGCCTGGCCGCGCGCCCAGGTCGAGTCCGGGCCGTGGCCGTTGATCGTGCCCTGCTCGAGCACACTGCCGTCGTCGCCGAGGCGGGCGGCGTGGAACGTCGAGCCGTCCGGGCGGAGGAAGGCCTCCAGCGTCGCGTCGAGGTGCGCCCGAGCCGCGTGGCCGGCCTCCGCGAGACCTTCCCGCTCCGCCCACCAAAGCAGCATCAGGTTCGGCCACGTGTCGACGATCGAGCGGCCGCGCCAGGCGGGGTCGTCCAGTGCTCCGATCACCTGGAGCACCCCTGACGGGAGCGCGCGCTCGACGAGCGATCTGGAGGCGCGCAGGCCGAGCTCCCGGTAGCGGGCCTCGCCCGTGGCGAGGTATCCGAGCACCGCGGCGGGCCAGAAGAGAAAGCCCAGGTCGTGCGTGGTGGGCTGCTCGGCTCTGGGCGCGAGCAGGTCGGCCACGGACGCGGCCTCGGCGGCCTGGTGCTCGTGGCCGGGGAGCCTCGAGGCGAGCCAGAGCTGCCCGGCGACGAAACCGCCCGTCCAGGGCAGGCCGGTCAGCGCCGTTTCCTCCGCGCCCAGCGGGGAGAGGAGCTCCCAGCGTCTGTCGTCGCCGGTCACGTGGGGGAGCCGCCCGTCCGTGGCGCTAAGCCGTGCGGCCCGCGCGCCCGCGACCTCGAGCGCCTCAGCCAGGTTCACGCTCGACCTCGAGCGTCAGCCCGTCGCGGCCGACGATCCGGACGCGCTCGCCCGGTTCCGCGCCCTCGGCGCATCGCGCGCGCCAGAGCTCGCCCTGGACCCGCACGTGACCGTACGGCCGGCACTCCTCCGCGACCTCCACGACGCGTCCGATGAGGGTCTCCGCTCCCACCTGGGCGGCGCGCCGCTGCGAGTACCAGAGCCAGTAGACGTTCTGCGCGGCCTCGAGCGTCGCGGTGCCGGCGACGAGGGCGATTGCCCAGCTGCCGTGCACCTTGCCGAGGACGACGAGCAGGATGGCGATGACGAGCGTCACGTGTTTCGCGTTGCGGCGCGGCGAAGCACGCGCTCGTCGCCGACGCGCCGGGTCAGCCCGTCGGCGTCGAAGCGCTCGAGCAGGAGCTGCGCCGAGCGCCGGCCGATGCCGAGCAGGTCGCGGAAGCGCGCAAGCGTGATCTTTCCGGCCGCCGTGCACTCGTCCACGAGAGCTGCGCGGGCCCGCTCGTAGGCGGCGGCGCTGACCGCCATGCCGTCGCCGACCCGAACGAGCCGCCCCTCCTGCTCGAGCACGCGGGCCAGGCCGGCGTCGCTCACCTTCACGGGGTTCGGCCCGGCCGCGGCCAGCTCGGCCAGGAGCTCCTCGCCGCCGTCGGCCTTGGGTCTGGCGCCGGGGAGGTAGAGGCGCGAGCCTCGGCGCTCGACGCCCAGCAGCGGTACGAGCGCGGCCGCCCACGGAGCGGCCGGCAGATCGACCCCGGGATCGCGGGGGTCGGCCGCCCGCAGACGCGTGTGGACGTCCTCGCGGAACCCCTCGAGCCACTCGCGCGAGAAGACCCAGTCCCCCGCGTGCGCGACGCCCCCCAGCTCGCCGAGGTGGCTGAGGGAGCTCTCGAGCACCGGCTCGTAGACGATCGCCCCGAGCTCGCCCCGCTCGAGCGACTCGAGCCGCTCGGGATCGACTCGCCGGGGTGGGAGTGGATCGAGAACGACTCCGCCGCCGACGGTCGTCGCCGCGCGCAGCACGACGCGGTCGCCGCGGGCGGCGACGATCGGCTGCTCGAGGCGCAGCTGGGCGTAGCGGCCGCGTCTCGCGACGCGGGCCGGCACGGCAGCCGTGCCGAGATGCACCGTGACCGCGGCCGGGAGCTCGGTCAGCTGCTCGAGCGCCACGTCGAGCCGGTAGGTGACGGGGTACGCGCCGGGCTCGACCAGCGCGTCGCCGCGCGCCAGCTGGTCCCTTTCGATGCCGGGCAGGGCGACCGCCACCCGCTGTCCCGCCTCCGCGCGCTCGACCGTCCGGTCGTGCACCTGCGCACTGCGGACCCGCACGTCGAGGCCGGCCGGCTCGACCCGCAGCTCGTCGCCCTCGCCGATCGTCCCCGACCACAGCGTTCCGGTGACGACGGTGCCGATCCCGCGCAGCGAGAACACGCGGTCGGCGTAGAGGCGGGCCGGTCCGTCGGCGTGGGTGCGCTCAGCGCCGTCGGCCGCCGCCGCGAGCGCCGCGCGCAGCTTGCCGAGCCCTTCGCCGGTCTTGGCGCTGACCGCCACGACCTCGGTCCCTGGGACGAGCTCCTGCGCCTCCGCCACCGCCAGCTCGAGCGTCTCGGGATCGACCGCGTCCGACTTCGTGACGGCGACGACGCCGCGGTCGATGCCCAGCAGTCGCAGGATCGCGAGGTGCTCGTGCGTCTGCGGGCGCGTGCCCTCGCCTGCGTCGATCACGAGCAGGAAGAGGTCGATACCGGTGGCGCCCGCCACCATGTTGCGGACGAAGCGCTCGTGTCCGGGCACGTCGACCAGCGAGAGGCGGCGGCCGTCGGGCAGCTCGAGCGGTGCGTACCCGAGGTCGATCGAGATCCCACGCCGCTGCTCTTCCGGCAGCCGGTCGGTGTCCTTCCCCGTCAGGGCGCGCACGAGCCACGTCTTGCCGTGGTCGATGTGCCCGGCCGTGCCGACCGTCAGGGGCATGAGGCCTGGACCAGGGCATCTTCGACCGCGTCCACTCGCAGCCCGGCGCCCTCGACGAGCGCCCGCCACTCCGCCTCGGTACGCTCCCGGCCGCCGGCGATCACGAGCATCAGCAGGTCGAGCCACTTCGCTCCGTGGGGATCGTCTCCGTGCTGGAGGACCGCGTCGAGGATCAGGACGCGGGCGCCCGCCGGCGCGCCCTCGCCGATCGTGCGCAGAATCGTCGCCGCGCGCTTGTCGTCCCAGTCGTGGAGCACGGTGCCGAGGATGTAAGTGTCGCCGCCAGGGACGCCCTCGAAGAAGCTGCCCGCCGCGAACTCGATGCTCTCGCGGGCGAGCGCGGCCTCGTCCCGGTTTGTCTCCGGGAGGTCGAAGACGATGCCGCGCAGGCCCGGCCGCCGCCGGAAGAGCTCGATCAGCAGCGAGCCGTTGCCGCCGCCGACGTCCACGACCGTCTCGCCGTCGCGCCACTCGAGCCGGGCGAGCCGCTCGACGCGGCGCTCCTTCCCCTCGACCATCGCGCGGTCGAACGAGGCGCGCTCCTCCGGGTGGGCGGCGAGCCAGGCCCAGAAGTCGGCCCCGAAGGTGCGCGCGAAGGTCTCTTCGCCCGTCGTTCCCTCCAGGGCGGCCACCGCTTGGTACCAGACGCCGCCGAAGAGGTGGGCGAAGTCGCGCCAGCCCTCCCGCCGCAGCGTCTCCGACGCTTCCGTGTTCCGGAAGACGCCTGGGTCGACCTCGGCGAAGATGCCGTCGGTCGCGAGCGCCCGCAGGAGACGGTTCAGCGTGTCCGCGTCGGCGCCGGTCTGGCGGGCGACGTCTTCGACCGGCCGCGGGCCGTCCGACAGCGCGTCTGCGACGCCGAGATCGGCGACGATCCCGAGCGCCTTCGTCCCCAGCGCGCCCCGGAGGAGGTTCCAGACCTGCGCCTCCGGCGGCAGCTCGCTCATCCGCGCGCCGCGGCGACCGCGGCAGCTGCGTCCTCGACCTCGTCGTCGGCCAGCGTGCGGCAGTCGAGCAGGCAGCGGCCGTCGCGCACGACGCCGACGACCGGAGGCTCGCCGGCCCGCAGCGCGGCCGCCAGCTCTTCCTCGACCGCGCAGGCGAAGCTCGGCAGCTGGGCCAGCGGGAGCGCACCGCCGCCCACGCGTGCGACGGTCTCCTCGACCGTGCCGCCGGTCAGCGCCGCCAGCCGCTCGGCCCGGGCGCGCACCGCATCGACCGGCTCGGCCAGCATCCGCAGCACGGGCACCTCGCGCAGCGCACGGTCGGGTTCGAGGTAGAGCGCGAGCGTGCCCTCGAGGGCGGCGAGGGTCAGCTTGTCGGCCCGGAGCGCCCGCTGGAGCGGATGGCGCCGGAGCCGCTCGACGAGCTCCGCCCGGCCGGCGACGATCCCGGCCTGCGGCCCGCCCAGCAGCTTGTCCCCCGAGAAGCAGACGAGGTCGGCCCCGGCCGCGAGCGCCTCCCGCACCGGCGGCTCGTCGTGAAGCGGCGCGAGCGCCCCCGAGCCCAGGTCGTCCACCAGCGGGACGTCGTGGAGTCGGGCAACGGCGGCGAGCTCGGCCGTGGTCGGCAGCTCGGCGAAGCCGACGAGGCGGAAGTTCGACTGGTGCACGCGCAGGAGCAGCGCCGTCTCGGGGCCGATCGCGCGCTCGTAGTCGGCGGCTCGGGTGCGGTTCGTCGTCCCGACCTCGACGAGCCGCGCACCCGAGCGGGCGAGCACATCGGGGATCCGGAAGCCGTCGCCGATCTCGATCAGCTCGCCGCGCGAGACCAGTACCTCGCGGCCCTCTGCGAGGGCCGCTAGAGCCAGCATCACCGCGGCAGCGTTGTTGTTGACCACGAGCGCACTCTCGGCTCCCGTGAGTCGGCGCAGGATCCCCGCGACGTGGTCCTGGCGCGACCCGCGGGCACCTTCGGCGAGGTCGTACTCGAGGTTCGAGTAGCCCCGCCCGACGTCGCGCACGCGCTCGAGCGCGGCCTCGGGCAGCGGGGCGCGCCCGAGGTTCGTGTGCACGATCACCCCCGTCGCGTTCAGCACCCGCCTCAGCCCGGGCCGGCGGGCGGACTCGAGCTCGGTGCGGACGCGACCGCGGAGGTCGTCCGGCTCCCCTCCGGCCAGGATCTCCGCGCGTGCCGCGTCCAGCACGCGCCTCGCGGCGTCGACCGCGAGCGGATCGTCCACCTCGCGGGCGAGCTCGTCCACCGAGGGGAGGTCTCGAAGCTGCATCTCGCGTAAGTCTAGGCGCCGACGTCCGGGCTACCCTTTGCGCGTGCGATTTCCCCTGCTCGCACTGCTCGCCGCCGCGCTGCTCGTGCCTGCGGCGGCCGCCGAGCAGGAACCGCTGGTCCACTCGATCGGGCAGTTACCGGCGGGCGGGATCAAGGTCACGGCGCGCTCCGCGATCGTCGTCGACGGCGCGACCGGCGCGGTGCTCTGGGCGAAGCGCGTGCACACCAGGCGGCCGATCGCCTCGACCACGAAGATCATGACCGCGCTCGTCGCGATGGAGCGGCTCGGCCCGCGCTCGATCGTCACCGTCGACCGTTCGGTCCGGCGAGTACCGCCGATTACCGAGGGCCTGCGGCCCGGCGAGAGGGTCGAAGCGTGGAAGCTCTTCTACGGACTGCTCCTCTACTCGGGGAACGACGACGCGCTCGCGCTCGCGATCGGCGCCGGCGGGACGAGGTCACGGTTCGTCGTGCTGATGAACGAAAAGGCGCACGCGCTCCACCTCGGCGACACGCACTTCCGCGGCCCGAGCGGGCTGCTCGACCGCGACAACTACTCGAGCGCGTGGGACCTGGCGGCGCTGACCCGCTACGCGCTCTGGAACCCGCGCTTCCGCGCCGTCGTTCGCACCCGCGTGAAGCACGTCCCATGGGCGGCGCCGACCCACGAGAAGATCTATGTGAACAAGAACCACCTGCTCGGCTCCTACCCCGGCGCCGACGGGGTCAAGACCGGCTGGACGACGATCGCCAAGCACTGCCTCGTCGCCTCGGCGCGCCGGAACGGCGTCCACCTGATCGTGGTCGTGCTCGGCGCCGACGATTCTTACGGCGACGCCAAGAAGCTGCTCAACTGGGGCTTCGCGACCAGGGGCTAGTCTCCCAGCGCTCGCGGACCAGGTCGACGGCCACGGCCACGTCGTCGGTGACGTGGAGCAGATCGAGGTCCTCGGGCGAGATGTTCGCCGTCGCCAGGGGCCGCGCCACGATCCAGTCGAAGAGGCCGCGCCAGTAGTCCTCCCCGATCAGCGACACCGGGAACCCCCGCACCTTGTCGGTCTGGATCAGCGTCAGCGACTCGAACAGCTCGTCGAGCGTGCCGAAGCCGCCCGGGAAGAGGATGAACCCCTCCGCCCCTTTCACGAGCATCACCTTGCGGGCATAGAAGTGGCGGAAGGTGACCGCCACATCCAGGTAGGCGTTCGCCTCCTGCTCGTGCGGGAGCTCGATGTTGAAGCCGACCGAGAAGCCACCGCCCTCCTTGGCGCCGCGGTTCGCGGCCTCCATCACGCCGGGCCCGCCGCCGGTGATCACGGCGAACCCCGCCTCGGCCAGCAGCCGCCCGCATGCACGCGCCCGCTCGTAGTCCGGGTGGCGGGCTCCGATTCGGGCGGAGCCGAAGACGGTCGCGGCAGGCCGCTTGATCTGGTCGACCGCCTCGAAGCCCTTCCGGAACTCCTGGGCGATCATCTCGACATGCGCGGCGATGTCGCCGCGCTCGTGCTCGAGGATGCGGCGGTCCTGCACTACAGGCGATGCTGCGGGACGTGCGCGGCGATCATCCCGAGCACGAGCAGCGCCGCCAGCCCGAGGTAGACGACCGTCGCCGTCGTCGCCTTCCCCGGTGTGCCGCCGAGCCGCATCGTCTTGATCGCGCGCCAGACCGCGCCGCCGTCGAGAAAGCCGATCGGGATCATGTTGAACAGGTTGAGCAGGAAGCCGACGTACCCGAGCGCCTGCAGCAGCCCGGAGTCTTGCTGCTCGCCGATGCCCCAGACGGCGGCCGCGCCGGCGCTGCCCCAGAGCGGCCCGGAGATCGAGATCCAGAAGCTCTGCCAGGGGCTCATCCGCGCGTCGCGGATCGCCACGTACGCCCCGATGAACGGCAGGAAGACGGGCCAGGAGGCGTTGAACCCGCGGCGGCGCGCCTCGACGAAGTGACCCAGCTCGTGCACGAAGATCAAGGCGACGAACCCGATCGCGAACTTCCAGCCCCAGATCAGCGCGTAGCCCCCGACGGCGACGAAGACCGAGGCGAACTTCGCGAACGCGAAGCCGAACTTGATCACCAGCCCGATCGCGACCGCGAGCGGCGCCCAGATCTTCCGGGCCAGCGAACGCCAGGCCGGCTCCGGGTGGATCGGACGGTAGTCGCGCTCGGGGATCTCGGGCGGAAAGTCCACGGTCACTACGGAATCGAGACCGGCCGGCCGTCGGCCTCCAACTCGGGCCCCGAGAAGATGCAGTCGACGTGGATGATCGCCTCGTTGTCCCCGCCGTACGGGCCCGTGTTGCGGCCGATCGCAACGTGGGCGGTCCCGCCGGCCTTCTCGTCGAGCATCACGTGGCCGCGCGGGCGGAGGGAGTGGTTGAGGCCGATCCCGAGCTCGGCGATCACGTTGCCTCCCGCGCCGGCGCCCTCGACGAGCTCGCGCAGCATGTCGGCGGCCTTGCCGCCCTCGATCGACGTCACGCACCCACCCTCGAACCGGAGCGTGACCGGTTCGTCGACCAGCCCCTCGACGGTGTACGGGACGGTCAGGTCGGCGACGAGCAGGCCGTCGGCGCCGTCCGCATGGGGCGCGACGAAGATCTCGCCGCCCGGGTAGTTCGCCGCTTCCCCCGGCTCGAGCCGGGTGGCGTCTGTCTTCCATGGTCGTCCGCCGACGCGCAGCGTGAGATCGGTGCCGGCTCGGCCACGGATGCGAATCGTCTCGCAGCCGTCGAGCTCGGCGATCAGCGCGAGGGCCGGCGCCGCCAGATCGGGGAAGGGCCGGGAGAGCTCGCCGTTCAGCAGCTCGCCGTCGACGAGCCCCATGAAGATCTGGCGCCCGTCGTGCTCGGTGACGGCCGAGAGCAGCTGGAAGCGCGCGCCGGCCTCGTCGCCGCGGGGCGCCTGCGTGAGGAAGAGCGAGAGGTCCGCCGTCCTCGCGCCGTCGAGCACGCCCGGCGGCGGCGAGCTGAGCGGCCGCTCGCCCGCCCAGAGCTCGAGTCGAGGCTCTCCGCCGGCGTCCTTCACCGCGGCCACGAGCTGCGCGCCCTCGGCGGCGAGCGGCTCGTCCACGACGACGAGCACATGCTCTCCCGCCGTCAGCCCTGCGGCCTCGAGCAGGTTCTCGCACCAGCCGGGATGCGCCAGGAGCTCCATGGAATGATCGTAGCCGAGGGCCTCTTTCGCCCCGGAGCGGGTCAGGCCCCTGACGGACCGCAGCCGCGGCGCTCATCCGGCAAGCTCCAGCAACGCCCAGCCAAGAAACGAGAAAAGATATGAAGCACCAACTCTCTCTCGTCCTCTCGGCAACCGCACTGCTCGTCGCGTTGCTCGGATTCACGCCCCTCGGCGAGGCCGCCCGAGACGCGATTCCTCGGTTCGCGCGGACAGCAGGGTTCGCGACGAACGCCGGCAAGGTGAACGGGATCAAGGCGTCACGCATCGCCAGGCCCGGCTATCTCGTCGCGCTCAAGGCGAACGGCAAGTTCCCGACCTCGGTCGGTCAGGTCGGACCGCAGGGCCCAGCCGGCCCGGCCGGTCCTGCAGGCACGGCCGGCCCCGCAGGCGCGGCAGGTGCGGCCGGCGCCGCCGGCGTCAGCGGGTACGAGGTCGTGACGAATGACGGCTCGTCGAGCTCATCGTCGAGCAAGGGCGAGACGATCAGCTGTCCGGGCAGCAAGAAGGTCCTCGGCGGCGGCGGCAGAATCATCAACGCCGCGAGCCATCTCGGCGTCGCGCTCGACAGCACCGGCCCGGTCTCGGGGAACACGGGCTGGGTGGCGCAGGCGCACGAGGTCAACCCCGATGCGACCAACTGGGTGATCCGCATCTGGGCAATCTGCGGGAACGTGTCCTAGCTCGATGACCGTGGGGGCAGGCCGCGCGGTCTGCCCCCATGCTCACGATCCGCGGCCGATCCACTCCTCGCCGCCCTCGTAGACCTCTTTCTTCCAGAGCGGGACCGTCTCCTTGAGCGTGTCGATCGCTTCCTTGCACGCGGCGAGCGCGGCGGCGCGGTGGGGCGCCGAGACGGCGATCACGACCGACAGCTCGCCGATGTCCACGCGCCCGGTGCGATGCGCGATCGCCACCTCGCAAAGCTCGTGCTTCGCCTTCAGCTCGTCGGCGATCTCGGCCATCACCTGCTCGGCCATGCCGCCGTAGGCCTCGTAGTCGAGGTAGCGGACGGTGCGGTTGCGGGACTCGACCCGCGTCGTGCCGATGAAGGTGGCGATCCCGCCCGCGCGCGGATCGGAGACCTCCCGGATCACGGCAGCGAGGTCGATCGGCTCCTCGCTGAGCCTGAACGCGCCCCCCGAGACCGGTGGGATCACAGCAACCTCGTCCCCGTCCGCAAGGGGCCGATCGCGCTCGGCGTACTCGCGGTTGACGGCGTACAGGAGCCCGGCGGGCTGCTCGCCCAGCCCGAGCGGCGCCCAGATGTCGGCGACGCGCGAGCCTTCGGGTAGCTCGAGCCGCCGCTCTCCCGTCCCGGCGCGCTCGCGCAGCCCCGCGAACAGCCTGACGACGACCTCCATGGACGTAGCGTAGATTGCGGCCATGGCGGCCGACGATCGCCGGGAAACCGACTCGGGGATCGAGGTCAAGCCGGTCTACACCCACGACGACGTCGCCGGGCCCGAGCTCGAGCCTCCCGGCGAGTTTCCATTCACGCGCGGGCCGTACTCGAGCATGTACCGGGAGCGGCCGTGGACGATCCGCCAGTATGCCGGCTTCGGCTCCGCCGAGGAGACGAACGCCCGCTTCCGTTATCTGCTCGACCACGGTCAGACCGGGCTCTCGACGGCCTTTGACCTGCCGACGCAGCTCGGCTACGACTCGGACGACCCGCGGGCCGCCGGCGAGGTCGGGCGGACGGGCGTCGCGATCGACTCGATCGCCGACATGGAGATGCTTTTCGACGGGATCCCGCTGGGCGAGGTCTCGACCTCGATGACGATCAACGCCCCGGCGTCGCTGCTGCTGCTCCTGTACGAGCTCGTCGCCGAGGGGCAGGGCGTCTCGGGCGAGCGTCTGCGCGGCACCGTGCAGAACGACATCCTCAAGGAATACGCGGCCCGCGGGAACTACATCTTCCCTCCCCGCCCGTCGATGCGGCTGACGACGGATCTCTTTGCCTACTGTGCAGCGCGGCTCCCGAACTGGAACGTAATCTCGATCTCCGGTTACCACATCCGCGAGGCGGGCTCGACGGCCGTCCAGGAGATCGCATTCACGCTCGCCAACGGCCTCGCGTACTGCCGCGTCGCCGTCGAGGCAGGGCTCTCGCCCGACGAGTTCGGCGAGCGCCTCTCCTTCTTCTTCAACGCCCACAACGACTTCTTCCAGGAGGTGGCGAAGTTCCGGGCCGCGCGGCGGCTGTGGGCGAAGCTCCTGCGGGAGCGCCTCGGCGTGACCAACCCGCGCGCGCTCGCGCTCCGCTTCCATGCGCAGACCGGCGGGTCGACGCTGACCGCCCAGCAGCCGGAGAACAACATCGTGCGGGTCGCGATCCAGGCGCTCTCTGCGGTTTGCGGGGGCGCCCAGTCGATCCACACGAACTCCTTCGACGAGGCGCTCGCGCTGCCGAGCGAACAGGCTGCGAGGATCGCGCTGCGCACCCAGCAGATCCTCCAGCACGAGGCGGGCACGACCGAGACGGCCGATCCGCTGGGCGGCGCGTACTTCCTGGAGGCGTTGACCGGCGAGCTCGAGGCGCGGGCGCTCGAGCTGATCGACCGGGTTGAGGAGCTCGGCGGCGCGGTCGACGCGATCGAGCAGGGCTTCATCCAGGGCGAGATCGAGGAGGCCGCCTACCGCTACACGGCCCAGGTGGAGAGCGGCGAGCGTGTCGTCGTGGGCGTGAACAGGTTCCAGGAGGACGCGGCCGGGCCGATCGAGCTCCACCATCTCGACCCGGAGATCGAGCGGCGCCAGCTCGAGCGCACCGCGCGGGTGCGGGCCCAGCGGGACGCCCCGGCGGCGGCCGCGGCACTCGAGGAGATAGGCAGCGCCGCCGGCGGCTCGGGAAATCTCCTGCCGCCGATGCGCGAGGCGCTGCGCGCTCGGTGCACGATCGGTGAGATCTGCGGGGTGCTCCGCGACGAGTGGGGCATGTACGACGCGCAGCGAAGCTGACGTGCGAATCCTTCTCGTCTCGCAGATGTACCCGGGCCCGGACGAGCCCGACCTCGGGGTCTTCGTGGCCGGGCTCGAGGAAGCACTTGCCGACCGTGGGCACGAGCTCGAGCGCGCCGTCGTCGATCGTCGTGCCGGCGGGTCGCTCCGCCACGTCCGGTTGCTGCGCGACGCTCGGGCGGCGGCGAGGCGCTTCCGCCCCGACGTCGTCTACGCGCACTTCCTCGTCCCGGCCGGCCTCGCCGCCGCGCTGGCCTCTCGCGCGCCCCTCGTGGTGACCGCCCACGGGCAGGACGTCGCGAACATCGGGCGGATCCCCGGCGTCGGGGCGGCGACGCGCTTTGTCGTCGGCCGCGCCGCGGCCGTGATCGCGGTCTCGCACTGGCTTCGCCGCGAGCTGGAGGCAAAGGTGCCGGCGGCGCGCGGCAAGGTCGAGGTCATCGACTCCGGCGTCGACCTGGAGCGGTTCTCGCCGCGGCCGGCGCCGGAGGGGCCGCCTGCGTTTGTCTGCATCGGCTCGTTGATCGAGCGCAAGAACGTTCTGCGGCTCGCCCGCGCCTTCGAGCGGCTCGGCGAAGGGACGCTGACGTTTGTCGGCGAGGGCCACTTGCGGGGGCAGCTCGAGGGACGCACCGGGATCGCGGTGACCGGACGCGTGCCGCATGCCGAGGTGCCCGCCCGGATCGCCGCGGCCCGCGTCGTCTGCGGCCCGAGCCTCGTCGAGCCCTTCGGCCAGGCTCTGCTCGAGGCGATGGCGGCCGGCCGCTCGGTGGTCGCGACCTGTGTCGGCGGCCCGCCCGAGTTCGTCACGCCGGAGGCGGGCGTCCTCGTCGATCCACTCAGCGAGGACGAGCTCGCCGACGGCCTCCGCCGCGCAGCCGCCCTGCCGTGCCCCAACGACGCGGCCCGCGAGGCGGCCGCCGCCCATGACGTCAGGCGGCAGGCGGAGAGGGTGGAGGGGATCCTTCTGCGAGCCGCTCGAGGTCGGCCAGCCTGAGCTCGACGAGCGGCCGAATCCGGTCCTCCATTCCCGCCTCCCGCGCCAGCTCGAGCGCCTCCTCGTAGTTCGTGCGCACCTTCTCGGGCGAGACGCCCTGCTTCAGGCGGTTGTCGCCGGTGACGAGGAGCTTCTGGATCCGCTCGCGCACGTCGTCCACGGCCGAGAACCTAGCGCGATTCCCTCGCTTTGATGTCTGCTTTGAAATAGCTTTGATCCGATTCAGAAACCATGGTTCGCGTTCTCATTGCCGACGGACCACCGCCTCTTCGCCGAAGCGCTCAGGGCGATTCTCGGCGCCGAGCCCAGCGTCGACGTGGTCGGGCTGGCCGCAAGCGGTGTCGACGCAGTCCGGCAGTCCGCCGAGCTCGAGCCCGACGTCGTCCTGATGGACATCAGCATGCCCGACCTCGACGGGCTCGAGGCGACGCGGCGGATCCTCGCCAAGCGCCCCCAGACGCAGGTGCTGATGGTGACCGGGTCGGACGCCCGCCAGGACGTCGACGCGGCCCCGGCTCGCCGGTGCCGCCGGCTACGTGACGAAGGATCGGATCGCCGAGCTGATCCGCGCCATCTTCGACGTCACGGACACCGCGCCGGTACCCTGAGACCGTGCTGCAGATCGTTTCCGTCGTCCACGTGCTGCTCTCGATCGGGCTGATCGGCCTGATCCTGATGCACTCCGGCCGCGACACGGGCTTCGGCGGCATGGGCTTCACGCCTGCCTCCCAGGGCGGCACCCACATCGTCGAGCGGAACCTGACGCGCCTGACCGTGCTCGTCGGCCTGGCCTTCGCGGGCACGACCGTAGCGCTGTTTCATCTTTTGAAGTGACGCAAGCGGCGGGCACAGCCCGCCGCGCGCACATGGGGCAGAAGCATCGAAGAAGGTTCCGGGTGCTCTAGAGACCAGGCCCCGAGCCGGCGCCGGTGACGTTGAAGCAGGCGGTCGCGAGCGCCGGCACGCGGTAGCCGTACGCCCAGCGGTCGTCGTAGAAGTCGCTCTCGTTGACGAGCTGGGTCGCGCGCGTCAGCCCCGGGACGTCCGCGAGCAGGTCCGGCACGGAGACCGTGAACCGGAGATTGACGAGCGGCTCGGCGATCTTGCCGTCACGGATCCGGAAAGTCCCGTCGCGCGTCATCCCCGTGATCACCCCCTCGTGCGGGCTGACCACGCTGAGGTAGTGCAGGCGGGTGACGTAGATGCCGTCGCCGACGAGCTCGGCGAGCTCCTCGACTGACTCCGCCTTGCCCGCGGCCATCGTCACGGCTGTGGGGACCGGCCCGAACGCGCGCGAGGCCGCGGGCAGCGCGTGACCCGTCGACTCACGGCCCGCGCGCGCGGCGGTCGCCCGGTCCCAGACCGGTCCGCGGATCACACCCTCCTCGACGAGCGTCACATGCTGCTTGGGCGTGCCCTCGAAGTCGAACGCTGCCGGCAGTCCGCTTGGATCGAGCGCGTCGTCGACGAGGGTCACCTGGGGATCGAAAACCTGCTCGCCGATCCTGCCCGCGAAGAAGCTGCGCTCCTCGAGCAGTGCCAGCCCGTTGAGGCTGTCGAACGAGAAGTAGTAGAGGAGCTCCGCGATCGCGTAGGGCTCGAGCACGGCGCGGTAGCGGGCGGGCCCGGCCTCTTGGGCGCCGCGTGTCCGGGCGGCCTTCCCCGCAGCCTCCTCTGCAACCTCGGCGGGGTCGATCTCGCCCGCGCGCCAGGCCGTGCGCTCCGCATACCCCGAGGCGCCGTCGCCCGCCGCGAGCGCGAGGCAGGTCGCATCTGTCGTCCGCTGCGATGCGCGGAGACCGGTGGTGGAGGCGATCGCCAGCTCGCACACGCCGCTCGTGAAGTAGCCGTAGAGGTCGAGGTCGCCCGACGCTCCGATCGCCGCGGCGGCGAGGCGGGCCTGGTCCTCCGCTCCGAGGGACGCCGTCTCCTCGTCGTAGCCGTCGATCTCGGGGAAGGAGGCCGGCGAGGCGAGCGGCGGAAGGTCGGGGTTCTCGCTCGCGCTGGCAACGACGTCGGCGGCGCGGCGGGCGAGCTCGGCGAGGCCCTCATCGTCGGTGCGGTTCGTGGTCGCGAGGCCGGCGCGGCCGTCGCGGAGGAGGCGCAGCTGGACGCCGGCGTTCTCGATCAGCGTCGGCTGGTGCACTTCGGAGCCGGCGTAGCGGGCGAAGCCGGACCGCTCCGTGCCGACGACGACCTCCGCCTCGTCGCCGGAGGCGAGGGCCAGCGCACGCTCGGCGATCGCGAGCGCGTCCATCACGACTTGACGCCGACCTGAACGTCGCGGAAGCGGGCAGGCGAGGCCCCGTGCGAGACGTGGGCGTGCTGGCCCGGCTGCCCCTTGCCGCAGTTCGTCAGCCCGTGCATCACCCACTCCTCGGGTCCGGCGACCCGGTCGAGCGAGCCCCAGAAGACCGGGGTGACACCCGTGTAGGTCGCGTCTCTCAGCATCCGGCCGAGCTTGCCGCCCTTGATCTCCCGGGCGACCTGGGTACCGAACTGGAAGTTGAGCCGCTTGTCGTCGATCGACCAGCTCCGGTTCGTGTCCAGGAAGATGCCCTCGTCGACCTCGGAGATCAACTCCTCGAGCGACCCGCTGCCCGGCTCGAGGTGGAGGTTGGTCATCCGGACGAGCGGCATCCGCGCCCAGCCGTCGGCACGCATCGAGCCACCGCTGCCTTTGCCGAGGCGCGCGGCCGTCTCGCGCGAGGTAAGGAAGCCGCGCAGCACGCCTTCGGCCACGACCGGCTCGCGCGAGGCGGGGACGCCCTCGTCGTCGAACCCGAACGTGCCGAGGCCGCTCGGCGTCGTCGAGTCGGCCGTGATGTTCATGTGCTCGGAGCCGTAGCGAAGCGAGCCCAGATCGCTTGCCTGGAGGAAGCTCGTCCCTGCGTACGCCGCCTCCGTGCCGTAGACCCGATCGAGCTCCGTCGGGTGTCCCACCGACTCGTGCACCTGGAGCTGCATCTGCTCTGCCGCGATCACGACCGTGGTCACCGCGGCAGGGCATTCGTCGGCCCGGAGCAGCGCCGCCGCCTCCTCGGCGACGCGCGATGCCTCCCGTTCGAGGCCGAGTCCCTCGACGAACTCCCAGCCGGCCTGCGCGCTCACCCCGACGTGCGCGCTCGGGTAGCTACGCATCTGGAAGAGCCCGTCGACAGCCGCCATTGCGTCGATCCCCCCGCCGCACTCGACGAGCTCCTGGTCGATCTCGGCACCGTCCGAGGAGAGGAACAGCTTGCGCTCGCTCAGGGCGCGCACCGAGGCCTGCGCGACCTTGACGTCGGAGTGCTGCATCGCCGCCTCGGCGCGCAAGCAGAGCGCGACCTTGTCGGCGAGCGAGACCGAGAAGGGATCCTGCCGGACGGGCGTGCGATAGGAGCCCGAACGCGCCTCGAGGGGGGCAAGGGCGCGGCGTCCGTTCACGCCCGCCGCGGCCGCGAAGGCGCAGGCTCGCAGTGCGGCGTCGCGGGCGCCCTCCGGCGTCAGCCGCCGGTCGCACGCGAATCCCCATGCGCCGCCGACGAGCACCCGCACGCCGATGCCCTCCGTCTCGGCGTCGGTCAGCGTCTCGACGCGGCCGTTCTTCGTTCCGACCGACTGCAAGTGGCGTGTGACCGCACGCGCGTCTGCGTACGACGCCCCGGCGCCGACCGCCGCATCGACTCCCGCTGCACATGCCTCACGCAAGCCTTCGCAACATACACGGGGGAAACCGCCGTCTCCCCCGTGAGGCTCCAAGAGCGATCGCAGTGCGCTGGAGAGGACTTGAACCTCCACGACCCAACGGGTCACAAGGCCCTCAACCTTGCGCGTCTACCAATTCCGCCACCAGCGCGCGGCGGCCATTGTAGCTTCGGGCGTGCCCGGCGAGTAGAATCGCCCCGGGACGAGTTGAGGCTGAGAAGGGGTTGTCAGGGCGCGTCGGTGCTCCTCGGAGTCATCGCGCTGGCGGTTGCCTCCGCACCCGGCGGCGCTGTCGCAGCCCGCGACGACACCGCCTGGCTCCAGGCGAAGCTCGATGCGGGCGGGAAGATCTTCTTGCCCAAGCTGCGGGGCGGCGACTGCTACGCGACCCGCGGGCTCTGGGTGAGCCACAGCGGGACGAGGCTCGGCTCGAACGGGGCGTGCATCGTCTATCTCGGACCGGGGCCGGTTCGGCTGCGCTCCTCCGACGGCGATCCGATGCGCGCCAACGCGATCTTCTTCGTCAACCGCAGCTCGACGCGCGGCCCTCCGCCGCGGAGCATCGTGATCTCGGACCTGACGCTGATCGTCCCGATCGGGACGGACGGATACGGTGTGGTCGTCGCCGGCACGCAGGTCACGCTCGCCAACCTCTCGATCGACGGTGTGCCGGTCGACGGCGTCACCGTCACTGGCCGCGGCAACGGCCTCGGCTACGCGGGCCTGGTGAAGATCCGGAACACCACCATCCGCGGCGCGCAGCGAAACGGGATCTCGGTGGTTTCTGCCAGCGACGTTGTCATCGACAGCAACACGATCACGGGCGTCGGTCTGATCGGCATGTCGAACCCTGAGCGCGGGCCGTGGGCCGGAATCGATGTCGAGCCGGACGTGGCCTCGTACCCGATCAGGCGCGTGAGGATCACTCGGAACACGATCTCGGGCAACGCGGGCGCCGGCGTGCTGCTCACCCTCGACACGGGCACCGGCCGCCCGGGTGTCGCCGACCAAATCGCCTTGTCCGGCAACGCGATCACGTTCAACGGCGTGCTGAGCGGCCCTTGGATCCGGGGAGGCGTCTGCCTCCAGGGCGGTCAGTCGGACGGCCAGGGCACCCTCCGCCTGGTCGCGAACGAGATCGTCGGCAACGGCGGCTACGGGCTCTGCAGCGACGAGTCGGGCTACGCGATGCAGATCGCGCTCTTGTGCAACGTGATCCACGACAACGCGTACGGCGACAGCCAATGGGGCGATCTCAGCGGTCTGACGGTGGTCAGAGCCGAGCAAGCCGTCCGAGGTGGGATTCGCTGTAGCTGAAATCGCCTTGACGGCGTCCGATCCGGCAGCTACTCTCGAACGCATGTTCGCCTCCGGAGGTACCACGTTGCTGACCAAGAGACAGCAGGAGATCTGGGAGTTCCTCGCCGAGTACGTGGACGCGCACGGCTACCCGCCGACCGTTCGCGAGATCGGCGAGAAGGTGGGGCTCGCCTCGCCCTCGACCGTTCACGCGCACCTCGCGAACCTCGAGCGGGCCGGACTGATCAAGCGCGATCCGACCAAGCCGCGCGCGCTCGAGCTCATCGGCCGTGAGAAGCCGGCCGCCGGCGAGGCAGCAGGCGCTACGCACGCGCTCCCGCTCGTCGGCCAGATCGCCGCCGGCGGGCCGCTGCTCGCCGAGCAGAACATCGATGCGTACATCTCCGTCCCCGAGCCGCTCTCTCGCGGCGGCGAGGAGTTCCTGCTCCGCGTCCGCGGCGACTCGATGATCGGCGCCGGGATCCTCGAGGGCGACTACGTGGTCGTTCGCCGCCAGCAGGACGCGCGCAACGGCGACATCGTCGTGGCCCTCGTCGGCGACGACGAGTCCGCCGATGAGGCGACGGTCAAGCGCTTCTTCCGCGACAACGGGGGTATCCGGCTCGAGCCGGAGAACGACACGTACGAACCGATCCGCGCGGCACATGTCGACATCCTCGGCAAGGTGATCGGGGTGTTCCGGGCGCTGTGATCGTCGAGTCCCTCCACCGCACGCTCGACCAGGAGCTCGTTGCGATTCTGCGCCGGGCGAGCCTGGAGTGCCCGGTCTGCGGAGAGTTCCTCCTCCATCGCGCCGACGGGATCGGCTGTCCGCAATGTGGGCTCGAGATCGGCAGTGACGCGGTCGCCGCCGAGCAGCTCAGCGACGCCCCCACTCCTTACTAGACGAGCCGCTTCTCCAGATACGCGGCGAGCCGCGTGAGCGGGAACGAGATCGCGAAGAAGACGATCATCAGGCCGCCGTAGATCTCGACGGCGTGCACCTGGGCGAGGCCGGCCGGCGGCGGGCC
>WNFV01003728.1_pt1 | contig 19329 bp, 16 predicted proteins | sample 5400101 | NCBI WGS metagenome assembly WNFV01 (sample SAMN13153361, study PRJNA577476) | soil metagenome | isolation source: 115 cm soil or saprolite under grassland replicate 1 | place: USA:California | collected 2016-06-15 | reverse complement strand
ATCTTAAAGTCTTTATCATACTTCCTCCAGCTTCCGGATTTGCCCCGTTGACTAACGATTCCGGTTACAAGCCGTTGTCAAACCCGTCGCCCAGACGCGACCATGTATACTTCTTACCCACGGGTGTTGGGTACTATACAAATTTGCAATTGACAATTTCTCCAATAGAAACAATCAGATCATTGACGCGAAAGAACGCGGCAACTAGAATCCGCCGTGAAATATTCCAAGCGTTGCCCTGCCAAAAGGAGATCTCGCCATGAGACGTAAATTTGCGCTGGCATCAACGATAGGCGTAGGCGTTCTATGCTTTGCGCCACTTGCCGTTGCCGCGTCTGCGCCCAAGGCTGCTGAATGGGAAAAAACGGTCGTCGCGGCCAATAAAGAAGGGCATATAGTGATCATGGGACCGGCGGGGGCCGACGTCCGGGACGCCTTTACGCAGGGATTTCAGAAAAAATATCCGGGAATCCGGCTAGACTTCAACGGCATGGCCGGCGCCCAAGTCGCACCCAAGCTTCTTAACGAACTTTCAGCCGGCGTCTATCGGACTGACTTGGTTATTGCCGGCACGATCACGGCGATCGAGAGCTTGATTCCCGCCAACGCGATCGTCCCTATCCAGTCGTATCTGGTCGGACCGGAGAGCCAGGACCTGTCAAAGTGGAAGGGAGGCAAATTCGACTTCTCCGACAACGCTGAAAAGCACAATCTGGTCTTCGGCAATCGACTGCAGGTGGCATTTGTCTATAACCGGGACATGGTCCCTCCCGGCAAGATCAAGTCGTGGAAAGATTTTCTTAACCCGGAGTGGAAAGGTAAGCTCGCTATGCTCAATCCCGCGCGCGCTGGCGCCAGTCAAGGCTGGGTGACTTTTTGGTATATCAAAGAATCGCAAGGCTTCGGCAAGAATTTTATTCGACAACTGTTCACCACACAGGACGTTTCGCTCTCGAACGATGAGCGCCAGCTCTTGGATTTTGTCGCGCGCGGTCGCTATCCGATCGCCATAGGCCCGAGCGGCACGCTGGCTTTTGAAATGAAAAAGAAGGGGCTGCCGATTGAGCCTTTCGGCAGCGCGGCCTTGCAAGAGGGTGGCGTCATCTCGGCGAGCAGTGCGACTGTGATGGTGCCGCGAAATGCGCCTCGTCCAAACGCTGCCAAAGTGTACCTCGACTACCTACTTTCACAAGAGGGGCAGTACACGTGGAGCAAAGCTACGGGATTGACGAGCCGTCGGCTGGACGTTCCGAACGACCATATATCCGACGTTTTTGTGCCGAAGGAGGGTGTTACGTACCTGGCGGATTACAAAGAGCCATTTGTTGTTTTGAGGGATGAAGTCGTCGGCTTCGTCAATTCCGTCCTGTCACGTTAGACGGCGCTCTGCGGCAATGCGGTTGAATGAGTTCTAGTCAACTATCACTTACTTCTCCGGGTCTTTCCACGCGTCATAGTTGAGCGCTTTGACGTCCGGCACGTAGTCGCCGCCCGCCGAGACTCCTCGACGCGTGGCTCCTTTGAATCCGCTCTCACAATACAGCTCCCAAAGGGTGCCGGATGGATCGCGAAAATACATTGCGGCGTCGATTCCATTGCGGCTCCACACGTCGGATGTTGGAACGCCGTAGCTCTCAAGACGCTCTCTGAGAGGAATCATGTCGGCCGATTTGACAAAGAAGGTGTAATGCGGATATTCCGCATCGGCCGCGGTCCAGCCACCAGCCTCCGGGGACAGGCCGATTTCCGCGCCGCCGACGATCACGGTTATGTGTTCCGGTCGTTCGAATGCCACCGTGCCGCCGAGCACATTGACGAAGAAGCGCTTGGCTTCGTGCATGTCGCGCATCGGCAGGGTCATGTGGTTGTATCCTCCAGGACCGACGTTGGGGAGAGCGGATTCTATCGCGGGCTTTTGCAGGTTGCCGTAGCCTAGCGCGGCGAAGTCAATCACATAGTCTCCGCCGGCGCGACTCCCAAGCCGCAGTGGCACAGCGTTAAAGCCGCTCGGACAGAAGAGCTCGAACTGATTGCCGGATGGATCGCGAAAATACATCAGCGCATGAGGGCGGTTCATTCGGCCCCAGGGATCATGCGTCGGAACGCCGAAGGCTTCCAAGCGCCGCTTGATACCCATGAAATCTTCGGGTGCCACGGTGAAAGCGTAATGGGGATACTCCGCATGCGCCGGCGTCGCCCCGCCCGACTGTGGCGCGAGGACGATGGCGAACTTGCCGAAGCCCACTCGAGCGAGCGCCGGTTCATCGACAGTCAGGTTGCCGCCTAAGACATCGACAAAAAACTGCTTCGATTGATTCAGATCGCGGCTGGGAATGGCGATATGGCTAAGACCGCTCGGCGTCGGCGCCTCGATTCTTGCCTCTTGCAACTGTGCTGCTTGGCTGTCCATCTCATCCCTCCTTCACGCTCGGTCGATTATCACGTTTATCAAAACTTGGCTAAGCGCGACCCCAAAGACGCTTGCTTGCGATACGCGCGCCTGCCACCAAGGCATCGAGCTTGGCCCAGATCACGCTGGTCGGCATGTCCGCGGAGCGCGCGGTGCTGGCGAAGCCGCAGTCGACTCCGGCGATAACGTTTTCTTTTCCCACGATGCCGGCGAAGCGCTCGATTCGCTGCGCGACCAGCTCCGGGTGCTCCACGACGGCCGTCGATTGGGTGATCACACCGGGAATGAGAATGGTCCCCTCGGGTAGCTTGACCGATTCCCAGAGTTTCCACTCATGTTCGTGGCGCGGATTCGCCGCTTCGAAGGAATGGGCGCCGGCGCGGATCTTCACGACGAGGTCGATGACATCTTTCAGCTCCATGTCGTGGATGCGCGGCCCGAAGGCCACGCTGTAACAAGTATGAAATCGGATTTTCTCCCGGGGAATGTCACGCAGTGTATGGTTGAGCAGCTCCACGTGTTGCTCCGCCCAGCGGCGATAGTCTTCGATGCTGAGATCCGGATTGCGCATGTAATGGGTGACCAGTTGCGGGTCATCGATCTGCAACAGAAAGCCGGCAGCGACGATCGCTTTATACTCTTCGCGCAGCGCTTCGGCGATGGCAAGCTCGTACGATTCAGTCGTGCGGTAGTATTCGTTGGGCCGCCGGTAGGCGATCTGGTTCGGCGAAACTGCGGGCAAGAACGCTTCCACCGCGCTGACCTTGCTCAGAGCCGCTTTGAAGTTCGCGATGTCCCGCTGCAATTGTTTGTGGCCCTTATAGGCAATCGGTCCGGTGCATACCGATAGGCGCGGCCGCTGATCTTCGGTGCCGCGCGATGCGGCCGTTTCCGGCTGGTAGTACTCGGGAAACGCCAGGAATTCCCGAGAGCCCGCCAGGTAGTGACGCGCTCTCGCGAACTCGCTTTCCGGCGCATCGCGTTGCTCGAACCCGGACAAGCGCTCATCTGCGTACAAGATGAAGCTGGGTTTACCCACCTCGCCGTCGTCGATCACGTCGAGGCCATGATCGACTTGTTGGCGAACGATATCCGCCACGGCTCCGGGAAGCCGTGCATCCAAAGCCTGTTCGTCAACCGGCTGGCCGCGCATTTTGGCCGTCAACGCCTCCAGCATGTCTTCCGGGCGAGGCAGGCTGCCAACATGCGTGGTAAGAATTCTGTCGGTGCTATGCTTCATCGGCTCCTCTTATTTCTAGCCTTAGAGGATCGATCCGTGGATTGTTCCTGCCGTTCTATCCTCATCGTTCGGTGCACGAGCGTCATTGACGCTTCTCTGGGCATATACTCCCTAGCGACTCCATTCGCTAGTGCACAAAATTGCAACTGTCAGTCAATCTGCAAGAAACAATCAAATATTGACCCGCGGAATCAAGGTATTATAAGGTCTACTGGACTGAATTGAATGGGAGGAAAAGAGATCATGTCTCAATTAAATGGGCCTAGTGTGGGCAGTTTCAACCACGCGAGTATCCCTGTGCGGAACCTAAAGGAGGCCAAACGTTTCTACACCGAGGTTCTTGGAGGTGAAGTGATCCTGGATAGCAACCCAGGATTTGCTGAGGTCCGTGTGGGAGGAGCAATCATCGGTCTCTCGGAGCAGCAGAGCGGGTGGACAGGCCCCAATGCTGAATTTCCGCACTACGCCTTTACAATGGCTGGAGACGATTTCTATCCCTTTATTGAAAAACTCAAGGCACGAGGAGTGCCGACTCATCAGCCCTGGACCAGACATGGCGTGGAAGCGCTTATGTACTTCCGTGACCCGTCCGGGAATCTCTTGGAGCTCTATTGCGAGCGTGGAGTGAAAGACGCTGACAAACTGCCGCGTCACGTCAAGGCGGGCGGTACTCTGGTCATCGACTTTTCTGCGTTGAAATATGAATGGCAGGAATAAGCCGATCAATCTGGAGCGCTGAAAATTTTCAGCGCTTTTTTTGAATCAGAATCCCCGGTGAAGGTTTTTGTTGGCGATGGTTTGCCAACTAGATCAGAAGGCTTAAGACGATATCGCCATGGCTAGTTGGAACCTAGAGAACGGAAAAAAGCTTCCGATCGTCCCGAGCTCTTCGGCAAAAGTTTGCCAGCAGTCATGTTGAGCGGACTGGCAGGATCTTTGAACCAGCTGACTAAGAATTCGATGAAAGCGCGAGTGGTCGCAGGTATAAGCTTGGAGTGGGGAAATAGTGCATAAACGGGTCTTTCGGGAACTTCGTACCTTTCTAATATCTGAACGAGAGTTCCAGCTTTCAGATCATTCATCGCACAATACATTGGTAACATTGCGATTCCCAAGCCCGCCAACGCTGCTTTGCGCAGGACGAGCGAAAGATTGGATGAAAAGTATCCGTCGATCTGGATTGACTCCAACCCCCTAGGTCCCTTGAGCGGCCACAGGCGGCCGCGAAGACTCGAATGGAGCAGACATTTATGCTTGCTCAGATCCGCCGGGACCTTCGGCTGCCCGTGCTGGCTCAGATAAGTCGGAGACGCGCATACCACATAACTCAAAGTGCCGATCTTGCGCGCGGCGATGGCAGAGTCCCGGTTCGGCGAAAGTCGAATAGCGACGTGGAGTCCTTGCTCGACAAAATCATAAGCTCGGGGCGAGAAATCGCCGACCAGCAAGGTGACCACGATCTGCTCGTGTTCGAGGGAGAACTGCGCGACGGCATCAGTGATGCACAAAGTCCCGAAACCTCTCGATGCGCTGATCTTCAATGAACCTTGCAACTGGGATTGCGGCCGTATGATAGAGCGCTCACGCTCATCGATTTCACCAAGAAGTTCCTGGCAAAATTCAAAGTAAGCGGCTCCGATATCGGTCAGCTTGACAAAGCGTGTGGTCCTGTTGAGCAACCGCGCTCCCAAACGGCCCTCCAGCTCTTGAATATGTCTGGAAATCATTGCACGGGACATTCCCATTTGCTGGGCCGCAGTGGTGAAGCTTCCCGCGCGGGCGACACGAATGAAGCTTTCCATGGTTTTAAAGCGATCCATAACCAGCCGATTGTTTACACGAACTCAACAATGTTTTTATCATTTGTCAGCTTGTTAAGACAACTTGTTTTGATTATAGCAGCGAAAAGGACAGTGGTTGGTGTTTTTGAGGAGGGTTTTTGATGGCGGAGATAGTCAAGAAAGACCTTGCTCGGATTAGAGCAGACGTTGTCGGCAGCCTGCTTCGACCCGGGCATCTCAAAGAGGCCTATTCGCACCGTGACCAGGGTAAGATTTCGGCAGAGGATTTGCTCCGGATCGAGAACGACGCGATTTGCCAAGCAGTGCGGCTTCAAGAGACAGTAGGACTGGACGTACTTACCGACGGTGAGTTTCACCGCCTGAACTTCCAGGATAGCTTCGCCGCTTCGGTAAGTGGTTTTGACGCGCGTGCGGCGGATCTTTCATTTGTCGAAAGTCTGTCGCGCGAGGGCAAGCCGCTGCAGAGATGGGATCCCTATCATGTGGCCGAAGGGGCGGCGATCTTGCAGCGCCGCCCGGTCTCGCAAAAACTTCGTCTGGTGCGCAATCTGCCTCTGGAAGAATTTCTCTTTGTCAGCACGGTCGCGCGAAAACCGGCTAAAGTCACTTTGGTCGGCCCCGACCGAATCGTCCAGCGCTTTGATTACCAAAAATCGAAATCGGTTTACTGGAGCACGGAGGACTTCGTCGACGATGTGGTGCGCATCGAGCGTGAGATGATCCGAAGCCTGGCCGATGCGGGCTGTCGTTACATTCAAATCGACGCGCCGAGCTACACGGCTTATGTCGACGCGCCTTCTCTCGATGAGATGAAGGAACGCGGTGAAGATCCGATCAAGAATCTTACCCGCTCGATCAAGGCAGATAATGAGATCTTGCGGCTCTTCGACGGCGTCACCTTCGGCATTCATCTATGCCGCGGCAATCAGCGCAGCATGTGGCACCGCGAGGGAAGTTATGACGCCATTGCGGAGATGTTATTCACCGGCCTGCGTCATGATCGCTTTCTGCTCGAATACGACAGCCCGCGCGCCGGAACCTTCGAGCCGCTGCGCTTCGTGCCCAAGGACAAGATAGTCGTGTTGGGATTGGTCAGCACCAAAGTCCCGGATATCGAGAAGGTCGACGATCTCAAGCGCCGCATCGACTCAGCGAGCAAGTATATTGCGCTGGAACAACTCGCGATCAGTCCTCAGTGCGGCTTCGCTTCGGACGTGGTGGGTAATCTCATTAGCGAGGACGATCAGAAAAGAAAATTGGAAGTTGTCGTCGAGACGGCGCGGCAGGTTTGGGGAACGACATGACCCGGCGCCGCAGAGCGCGACTCGATGAAATCCGCTTGAAGGTCAATTTACTGTCAAAATTGGCCTGAAATTTCAGCGATCCGTTGAAGGGGACCATGGCCGAGAAAGTAGCCGATCAGGAACGCCGACTACCGCTTCTTCCCACTACAGTCATCGGCAGTTACGCTTATTCGAGTTGGCTCTGGACGGCGCTGGAGGAAATGCGTCAGGGAAAATACGGCGAGGGCGACATCGACGAAACTCTCGGCGACGCGGTTAAAATGGCGATCCGCGATCAGGAAGAAGCCGGCATCGATATTATCAATGACGGAGAGATGCGGCGCTGGTACGTCTTTCAAAGCTGGTACAAACGACTCTCCGGACTCGAGCCCCTCGAAGCGCTGCGCAAAGTCGGCTTTTACGGCCACGACAGCATGGCTCGCTACCGTTCCGTGGGTCGTCTGGCGGCGTCGCGTGGCTTGGGCATTGTCGATGAATTCCTGTATCTCAAGGCGCACTCGCACAAACCGATCAAAGTGACCTGCACCGGTCCGGTTACGATGACTATGCCGATCGAGCTCGGCTCGATCTACAAGGATCGCATCGAGCTCGCCGCCGAAGTCGCTCACGTGATCAACGCCGAGCTAAAAGCCCTGGTCGCTGCGGGCGCGAATTTCATTCAGATCGACGAACCTTGCTACGCGCTTTTGCCCGGGTCGATGAACGAATGGGTGAATCTTTTCAACGAGGCCGTCGACGGCGTCAGAGCGAAAATCGCCCTGCACATCTGTTTTGGCAACATCGGCGGACGACCGGCTGGCAAGCGCTCCTACCAATGGATGCTGCCACAGATCCTCGATGCCCGCGCGGACCAGTTTGTGCTCGAATTCGCGAGCCGCGAGTTCAAAGAGTTGGAGCTGTGTCGAGAATTCGCCGGGCGCGGCGAGGTGGGCGTGGGAGTCGTCGACGTGAAGTCTCTTTACGTTGAGACTGCCGAGGAAATCGCCGAGCGCCTACGCGCGGCTTTGGCGTTTGTCGGTCCCGAAAAGTTTTACGTCAATCCGGATTGCGGCTTTTTTCATCTCCCACGAAACGTCGCCTACCAAAAGATGCAAAACATGGTGAACGGAGCGCGGATCGTTCGGCAGGAGATCGGCATGCGCTGAAGCAGGCGTCTGATTGCAACCTGTATTGATCTTACCTTGCGGCAATTGGCCAGCGATGGGTTCAAGACTTCTTGGAGGTCCGCTGAATGCAACTTACAAAGAGGGACAGATTTGAATGAGTAAGCTGGGCGAGCGGCTCCAAGCGGGAAGGGGCGTTAGCTCTGAGCTATGAGTTCACAGAACGCGAGGTTTCAAGATACCGCCGTCGCGTATCGATTGCATCGTGCGTTGACGAGCGAGGCCGAAGCGATTTCCAACGCGGTATGTGAGTGTGCGGCGGACGATTTGCAATTGACGCGTAACTTGCTCCGCGTACTTGACGCCGGTACGGGCGATGGACAGGTGCTCAAGGGCATCGCCGAGTATCTGCTGCGAAACCACCGAGGGCGGCCGTGCGCGATGCTGCTCAAGGAATATGATTTTCATCACATCGAGACGCTCCTGCAAAATATCGCTCCATTGCTCCGCAACTCTCCCCGGCTAAGTCTTTTCGTTACCAACCGGGTGTTCCGTCAGCTGAAAGACTTCACGGAGGACCTTTGCTCAGAGAATACCGTCTGCTTCGACGACATCGCGGGATACAGGCTGGCGGCGATGGGCGGCACGGCCACGCTACTCGGCCAGGACGATTCTCTACGATTCTCCTTCCCCTCGTTAGAGCAGCGAATCGATGCGGAGAATGCAGAAAGGTCTTTTACCCCGCTTGAGGACCTTTGGAACGGCGACCTGATGCATCTTTCGGGAGATTCATCAGCGGTGGCGGCAGCGCCGGCGCTGGTAGCTCTGGGGGATGAAATCCGAGGCAGAGAAATTTACGACGAGTTGGCGGCGGCCGGCGGCAGGGGAAAACATTTTACTGTCACGGTTGCCCGGCGCGACGGCGGCGTAATTCCGTCCAGCCGTGTTGGCGAGTTTTTCTGGGACCTGGCAATTGTCTCGCATGCGTTTAACCGGGATAAAGATCCGACTTGGGTCTGTCGAAACATTTTGATTCCGCTCTGCGAGGGACTCTCTGTTGGTGGGGTACTAGTCAATGCCCACTCAGTCGCGGGTGGACAGGTCAGCGAACTCAAGGAAGCGATTTTTGGCGATCAATTCTCCTTTAACACATCGCCGGGCGGGCTTGCCGACGCGCTGCAATCCGCGCTCGACCCGGAGCGGTTCCAGCTGCTTCCCCGCCGGCGAGTTTGGTATCAGTCACGAATCACCAGCGGACTTTTTTCTTCGCTGGAGCCTTGGGAACGCCAATTGGCTCTACATCACTTGGCGATTTCCGTCGCGTATCATCTGCAAATTCCCGACGACGGCTGGATGCCTTTCAGTGACGCCATCCACGCAAAGATTCAACAACTGCTGGAACGAGACGGACGACTGGAGTACGCATTGAGCATTGCCGGCGTTAAGCGGCGGGCGTGAGTAAGTAATTCGTTCGAGCATGAACCCGTGGCGCGGGTCCAATAGAGAAAGATCCTTGTGAAATGCAAGTTCGGCGCAGGTGTTGAAATTTCACTGGCAAAGAAAACTGCCGGCCGAGAATTCAACTGTCGGCCGGTCGTTGGTTTCCCAGTCGATCAGAGGTTCAGACAGTCGATGCTTCGATGTTGCGTTGTGTGCTCTTTGGCGTTATCTCCCTGGCGTGTGATTTCGACCGTGGTAAAGACCCTGGCAGGAACTTTTCGTACAGTCATGATGTTGAACCGAAGACCAACATCGTCGCTGAACCGTTCATTGATCGTTACCATCGTTGTCTTGCTCTTGTGTGTTGTCCAAAACACGGCTACGGCCGCGGACAAGATTCGAGTGGCGTTCTCCGCGGTTGCTCCCACGCAAGGAGTGTTGTGGGTCGCGGACGTGGGCGGGCTTCTCAGCAAGAATGGGCTCATCGCAGAAATTATCTACACGCGGGCTGCCATCGAAACGCTGATCGCCGGTGAGGTGGAGTTCGGGCAGATGACGGGCTCTCTTATGTTCTCGGCCCGGTTACAAGGCGCCGACCCCGTCATGCTTGCCGGAGTGCAGGATATCTTGAACGACCGGCTCGTTGTCCGTCCCAATATTAATTCCGTGGAGGATCTCAAAGGGAAACGCGTCGGCGTGTTTCGTTTCGGATCGGCGTCGCACCTTCGCTTACTGAATGTCCTGCCTAGATACGGTTTAGGAGACAGGGACGTCACTTTCCTTCAAGTTGGCGATACTCCGGAACGTCTGATCGCGCTTCACGGCGGCTCCATCGACGCGACTCTCATTTCGCCTCCGGACCACTTTCAAGCGCTCCGCGCGGGCATGAAAATTTTGCTCAATCTACGCGACTTGAATGTTCCTTATCAGGGAACCGGACTGGTCACGACCCAGCGTTTACTCGCGCGAAACCGCGACCTCGCAAGACGCTTTTTGAAAGCGTTCGTAGAAGCCATTTACATGGTGAGAACCAATCCAACCGTATCGAAGCGCGCCCTTGCAAAGTACCGTCAAACAAAAGAAGAAAAGCAGCTCGAGGACGCATATCAAACGCTTCGCGAGATCGTTAAACCCAAGCCGTACCCATCAGTGGAAGGCTTCAAGACGATCATCAAGGATGCGAGTGATCAAACTCCCGCGGCCAAAACCGCGAATCCCAAGGATTTCATCGACACGAGTTTGCTCGAAGAATTAGACCGCGCGGGATTTATTGATGGGCTCTATCGGTAAACGCTCGAGAGTCTCCGAGTTTGAGTTTCGAGTTGACCTCGAAACTCGAGAGTCGAAACTCTAAATCGCCGTGCCTTGAACGGAGGCTCAATGCAACGCAGCACGAATCGGATTTTAACCACGCATGTCGGCAGTCTGGCGCGCCCAAAGGATCTGCTGGAGATGATGGATGCGAGATTGAGCGGCAGGCCCCACGACCATGACACTTACACTCGCCGCGTGCGCAGCGCGGTGGCCGATGTCGTCCGTAGGCAAGTCGAAAGCGGTGTGGATATCGTCACTGACGGCGAGCAGGGGAAAGCGAGCTTCAACGCCTACATGGCCGAACGGCTCAGCGGTTTCGAATCGGAGGGAAGCTCGCAGGACCGCATCGCCGCGAGAATGAAGCTCAAGGAAGCCCAGGCTTTCCCCGAATACTACGAAAAATATTTCGCCGAGCATATGTGCGGCGTCGGCCCCAATCAGCAGTTGGTCTGCACCGGGACGGTAAAATATCGAGGACAAGAGGCGGCCCGGACCGACATCGAAAACTTGAAGGCGGCGCTCAATGGGCTCACGGCGGAAGAATCGTTCATGCCCGCGATCGCCCCCGGCTTTTTTAGTAACCGGTACTACCGCACCGAAGAAGAGTTCCAGTATGCCCTCGCCGAAGCGCTGCGCGAGGAATATCTGGCAATCGTTGACGCTGGTTTCATTCTCCAGATCGACGACCCGTCGCTGACTCGCCTGTACCGCACCAGTCCGGCTCTCAGCGTCGCCGAGCGCCGTAGAGACGCGGAGATTTATATTCAAGCGCTCAATCACGCCCTCAGAGGCATCGCGCCCGAAAAGGTTCGCTATCACACCTGCTATGGCATCAATGAAGGGCCGCGGATATTCGACATCGCGTTGCGGGACATCGTCGATCTGATGTTGCAAGTCAACGCACAGGCGATCTCCTTCGAAAGCGCGAACGCGCGCCACGAGCATGAATGGCATGTGTGGGAAGATGTGAAACTTCCTGATGGGAAGATTATCATCCCCGGCATCATCACTCATTGCAGCAACATCGTCGAACACCCGGAATTGATCGCCGACCGTATCGTCAACTATGCCAGGCTGGTCGGTCGCGAGAACGTCATCGCCGGCGGCGACTGCGGATTCTCCTCCCAGGCGACATTTACGCCGGAAGTGCATCCGAGCATCGTCTGGGCCAAATTCCAAGCCCTGGCTGAAGGCGCGCGCTTGGCGACAAAAAAACTGTGGTCCCCGTAGCACAAATGTGAATCGCGGAGCGCGCCCGTTGCCCACGACGCCGTTGAGACAAAAAAAGATGCCGATTGAGAACGGCCACGGGGAAGCAGAGGAGATAACCATGGATCTCGCCAGAGCAAAGGCCAAAGTCACTATCGGGCGCGCTGCTACGACGACAAGAATTCTTGCCTGTCTTGCGGCGATGTGTCTCGCCGGCAGCGGAAAAAGTAGCGCGCAAACGCCGCCGCAAAATATGCGGATCGCCTATTCCAGCAGCGGCATTAACTACGCCGACCTTTTTCTTGCCAAGGAGAAGGGCTATTTTCGCGAAGAGGGCTTGGAGCCGCAGTTCATTCAGATGAGCTCCAGCATCGCAATCACCGCGGGCATCGCCGGCGAGGTGGACGGTCAGGCGTCGGTGGGAAGCGCGATCCGCGCCATCCAGCGCGGCGCGCCGCTACGTGTCGTCGCAGTGACATTGCGACGTCCTCTGTTCTGGCTGGTGGTTCGGCCCGAGTATCGCTCGATCAAAGATCTGAAGGGGAAGGTGCTCGGGATCACCACCATCGGCGGCAGTCAGCATACGCGGGCGAGGGGAATGCTGGCGATGGGCGGACTGGATGTGGACCGGGACATCACCGCGGTTCAGATCAACGATCAGACCATGCAACTGCAAGCGCTGGTGAGTAACTCGGTTCAGATCACCGCCCTGAGCCCGCCCTGGGTGGCCGTGGCGCGCGAAAAATTCAAGATGAATGTTCTCGATAGCGCGCTGGAAAAGTTTGCCGGCATCGACAGCGGCCTGGCGGTGCCGTTAAAGCTTCTCCAAGAAAGGCCCGAGCGGGTGAAAAGGATTCTACGGGCGCGCGCAAAGGGGAACCGGTTCTTCCTGGAAAACGAGAAAGAGGGTAGCGAATTTTTGGCCCGGCTCTATCGAACGGACTTCAAGATCGCCTTGGAATCCTACCGCGCTTCCATGCCGGCCTTTACTCGCACAGGAATACCGGACGACGATGAGATTAAAGAGCATCTGGCGGTGGACGCGCAAATCCTGAAGTTGCCCGAGCCGGTCAGTCCTTCCAAGATCTTCGATTTTAGTCTGCAGAGAGAAATTAACCGGGAATTGGCTATCAAGTAGCTTCGGTTCCTAGGGCTGAGAAGGGTTTCGGAAGAGATCACCGTCCCAAAGGAAGGCAACAACATGAAACGGAGCCTAGACAGAATTCTCACGACTCATGTGGGTAGCCTGACCCGTCCGCCTGAGATCATTGAGATGATGCGGGCGAGAACAAGCAATCAGCCCTATGACGAGAAAAGCTTTGCCGATAGCTTGCGGAGCGGCGTGTCGGAGCTCGTGCGCAGGCAGGCTGAAGTCGGTGTCGATGTCATCAGCGATGGAGAATACGGCAAGTCAGGCTTTGCGGCCTATATTAGTGAACGGCTTACCGGCTTTGAACGGAAACCGAGCAATCCCGGCGAGCCTCGAGTGTCGAGGGGAAAAGACCGCGCGGATTTCGCGGCCTTCTATCAAGAGTACGACCGCATTACGACGGCCGGTCGCGTCGACACCGCAAGATGGGTGTGCACGGCGCCCATTAAGTATAATCCGACCCTCCTGCAGATCGATATCGCTAACTTCAAGGCGGCGCTTGAGAGCGTAAACGTGGAGGAAGCGTTCATGCCCGTGGCCGCGCCAATCAGTGCTGAAACCGACCGCAGAAACGAATACTATCCGACCGATGAAGCATACCTCTATGCGCTCGCGGATGCTCTCAAGGAGGAGTACAAGGCCATTGTCGATGCCGGTTTCCTGGTCCAGTTGGATGATCCATGGATTACGGCCCACTGGGACCGGATGCTCCCCGATATAGATTTGAAGCAATTCCAGAAGTTCTGTGAACTCCGGATTGAAGCGACCAACCACGCGCTCGCGGGAATTCCCAAGGATCGCATACGCTACCACATCTGCTGGGGTAGCTGGCACGGTCCCCATAGCACGGATATCCCTTTGAAGGACATCGTAGCGCTCTTGCTCAAGGTCAATGCCGGCGCCTATCTGTTTGAGGCGGCGAACGTGCGGCACGAGCACGAATGGACAGTGTGGCGCGATGTTAAGCCGCCGGAAGGGACGGTCCTTATTCCCGGAGTGGTCACTCACGCAACCAACTTGATTGAACACCCCGAGCTCGTGGCGCAGCGCATCGTGCGGCTGGCTAAGCTCGTGGGCAGGGAAAATGTGCTGGCAGGCACCGACTGTGGATTCTCTCAGGGGCCTTTTACCGCAAAGGTTCATTCCTCTATCCAGTGGGCAAAGCTTAAGGCGCTGGTACAAGGTGCAGAGTTAGCGAGCAAGGAGCTGTGGCGCGCGTGATGCGCCTTAGCTGAAAAAAGTCGACAACCTTCGGCGGACATAAAATGTCAATCGCCTACAGAGCGACACGATTTGTGTGACTTTGCTGTTCCGATCAAGCTCCTGCAGGAGAAGCCGGAGCTGGCCAAGAAGCTCCTCAGGGCAAGAGCCAAAGGAAACCGCTACTTCTTAAAAAACGAGCGGGAGGCGAGCGAGTTGCTGGCGCGTCTCTACCGAGTCGACGTCAAGACCGCGTTGGAGTCGTATCGCTCCTCCAAAAGCGCGTTTGCTCAGACGGGCATCCCGGCCGATGAAGAGATCAAAGAGCATCTAGCCGTGGACGCGCAAGTCCTTAAACTGCCGGAAGCCGTACCGCCTTCACAGATCTTCGACTTTGGCCTGCAGAGGGAAGTTAATCGCGACCTGGGCCTCAAATAAATTAGTCATAAGGAGTTCAAACTATGGCAACACAATTCCGAGCCGATAATCTCGGCAGTCTTTTGCGGCCCCCGGAGCTGTTGGAAGCGCGGGCGGCGTTGCGCGAAGGACGCATCGATCCAATTCAAGCGCGTGAGATCGAAGACCGCTCGATCCTCAAGGCGTTGGAGATGCAAAAGGCCGCCGGGGTTCAAATCTTCACCGACGGGGAGTATCGCCGCGATATTTTTACCGCTGATATCACCAAGGCGATGGACGGCCTCGTGCCGGGAAAGCCGGTGGTAAAATTCGAGTGGCGCGGCAAGGGTAAAGAGTTGGCGGAAGAATCGAAGGAAGGCAATCTTCAGTACATCGTCGGCGGCAAGCTCACTAAGAGAGGGCGTTTCACGCCCAATGAGGCGCCGTTCTTGAAGCAGCATGCACCAGGCCCGTTCAAAGTCTGCACGCCGGCGGCGATGCAGCACGCGATCATGCGTTACCGGCCCGGCGTAACTGACAAGTTCTATCCTACCGTTCACGATATGCTGCAGGACGTAGCGGTAATCATGGGCGAGGAAGTGCAGGCGCTGATCGATGAAGGGGCATCGTATATTCAAATGGACGCGCCGTCGTATTCGAATTTTTTCGACCAGAACCGGCGGGAATTACTCAAGCACAGCGGGATCAACCTGGACGAAGCGCTTGACGCGGCGATCGCCGCGGACAACGCGATGATCGTCAACCTCAAGCGCAGCGAAAGCGTGGTGACCGGCATCCATTTTTGCCGCGGCAACAAACGCAGCGCCTGGGGCGCAGAGGGTAGCTATGAACCGATCGCGGAAAAGGCGTTCGGTTCGCTCCGAATGGATCGCTTTTTGTTGGAATTCGACAGCGATCGGGCAGGAGGATTCGATCCGCTCAGATTCGTGCCCAAAGGGAAGACCGTAGTTCTCGGACTGGTTACAACTAAAGAACCGCAGTTAGAATCCGAAGGCGAACTGCTGCGGCGGATCGAACAGGCTGCGAAATATGTGCCGATGGAGAATCTTGCCGTGAGCACACAGTGCGGCTTTGCCTCGGCCGCGTCGGGAAATCTGATTTCCTGGGACGACATGCAGCGTAAACTGGAGCTCGTCGCCGAGACCGCGCGCAGGGTGTGGGGATAACGGAATCGTGCAAACCATTTCGTAGGGGCGACCCTGCGTGGTCGCCCGTCCGGGCGGGCAGACACATGGGTCTGCCCCTACATCGACGTGCCGTTGACATCGCCTTGAACCGCTACCGTGTTATCACATTGAATCGCTGGACAATTCGCCGCATTCCGGTTTAGATTTGCTGCTGCGTAGCCGCATGAGATCTATCATTCGGGAGGAAATTAGATGATGCAGGTTGTGGGAAGACCGACGCCGAGGGTTGAGGGTGAACAGAAGATGACGAGGAAGGCGCAATACAGCGCCGATTTGAAGCTACCGAGGACTCTATGGGACAGGTGCTTGCGGAATCCGATCGCGTACGCTCGAATCAAGCGCATCGACACCAGCAAAGCCCAGCAGGTGGCGGGCGTGAAGGCGGTGATCACCGGACAGGACGTGACAGGACTGAGAATAGGCCGATGCATTTACGATACGCCGGTGCTGGCGGACGGCGTGGTCCGATTCATCGGCGAGAAAGTCGCCGCGGTGGCCGCCGAGACCACATTGGCGGCGGAACAGGCGCTGGAGCTGATCGACGTCGAATACGAAGAGATTGAGCCGCTGCTCGACCCCGTCGAAGCGGCAAAACCCGACGCGCCGGTGCTTCATCCCGACTTGCTGACCTATAAAGGTTTACCCGTGCCGCTGGAAACACTGAGCAATGTCGTCGCCTATCTCAAGTGGGGTAAGGGCAATATCGAAGAGGGCTTCAAGCAGGCCGATCTGATCGTCGAAAATACTTACACGACGCAAGTGACGCACCAGTCCTATCTGGAGCCGCACGCCTGCGTGGTGAAGGCCGACCCGTCCGGTGGCGCAGAAGTATGGTCGTGCAGCAAGACGCCATTCGCCGTGCGCGGCCAACTGTCGAATTGCATCGGTGTGGCGAAAGAAAAATTGATCTTTCATCCGACCCATATTGGCGGTGACTTCGGCGGCAAGGGCGGATTCATGGATGTGCCGGTCGCCTACTTCTTGTCGAAAAAGAGCGGTCAACCGGTAAAAATGGTGATGGATTACACGGAAGAGTTGACCGCGGGCAATCCGCGCCACCCCGCGATCATCAAAATCAAAACCGGGGTGAAGAAGAACGGCGTGATTGTGGCGCACCATATCGACTTTTTGTTCGATAGCGGCGCCTATGCGTCGATGAAGCCGGCCGGCTATCTGATTGGCGCTTCGACTTGCGCCGGGCCGTACAAGATCGCCAACTGTCTGATTGAGGAGCGGATGGTATACACGAACAAAATCCCTTGCGGTCATATGCGTGCGCCGGGGGATCACCAGGGATTTTTCGCCAATGAAAGCCAGTTGGACATTGTCGCGCGCAAGCTCGGCATGGATCCGGCCGAGTTCAAGCGCAGAAATATGCTGCACGACGGCGATGAGACGCCGATCGGCGGGCATATCTCGCACATCCGCGGCAAGGAGGCGCTCGACAAGGCGATCCAGCTCGCCGGATACAATAAACCGAAGCCGAAGAACGTCGGACGAGGGCTGTCATTTTCCGAGTGGAGCCCAAGCGGCGGCGAGGGTAACGTCTTCGTAACCATCGAAGAAGACGGCCACGTGAAGGTTATTACGCCGGTCGTCGACCAGGGCGCGGGGGTTTTAACCGTCATCGTCGAAGTCGTCGGCGAGGAGCTCCAAGTTCCGGCGGCTGACATCGAGTTGAAGCAAGTCGACAGCACCATCGTGCCGAGCGACGGCGGCGTCGGCGGCAGCCGAGCGACCCGGGTTTACGGTAACGCTTCCTACGAAGGGGGTGTGAAGGCGCGCGAAGAATTATTCGCTTTCGCGGCGCAATCGCTCGAAGTCGATCCCAAGGAGCTCGAGCTCGACAAGGGAATGATTCTGCACAAGGCGTCGAAGCGCAAAATGAGCTTCGCCGAAGTGGTGAAATTCAAAGGCGCGCCGATTCACGTCCGCGGCTATTACAAGAGCACGGAAAAATCCCATGACGCCTCTGTGTCGGCGCAGATCGCCGAGGTCCACGTCGACCCGGAGACCGGACAAATTACCCTGCGTAACATGGTCTCGGCGCACACGACGGGCAAGGTCATCAATCCGCTGATGCATCAGGGACAGATCGACGGCGGCGTCGTATTCGGTCTGGGCTACGCGCTGACTGAAGAGGTGATGTTCGACAGCGGCAAGGTTACGACGTCGAATTTCGGTGAGTTCAAGATTCCTAACATCATGGACATCCCGCCGCTAAAGACCGATGTTATGGAAAACGTGCCGGCGGGACCGGGTCCTTATAACAGCTTGGCCATCGGCGAGGTGGCCAATACACCGACGGCAGCGGCGGTGGCAAACGCGGTGGCGGATGCGTGCGGCGTGCGTATCAAAGACTTGCCGGTAACCTCCGAGAAGGTTTATAAAGCGCTCAAGGCGCGAGCCTAAAAGGATAAACGGCAAAAGGATAATGGATAAAAAATCCTTCATTTTTCTTAACCAGGAGGGCTTCATGGAATCGTTGCGTTACTATATTGCCCACAATGGCGGGCTCAAAGTCATGGAGCCCCAGGATTCGTCGGTGCGCGTTGTCGGCGAGTTCTTCCAAGGCAAAACGCTCGAGCATCTGATCGGTTGCACGAAAAAGCCGGAAATTGTCTTCGCCGCGGTCGCGTTCGACGGCGGTTATCGTACCGAAGACGCCGGCAAGACCTGGACGAAGATTATGGACGGCGATGTGCGCACTTTTACCGTCGATCCGCATGACGAGCAGGTCGTGTACATGGGCATCGGCCCGATTCGTTTATTCCGCAGCGAAGATACCGGCAAAACTTGGGAGCCGCTGGATGGTATGCTGAACTTCGGCGACGACGTGAAAAAGAAATGGGACGTGCCGCCTCGATTACGCGGCGTCGAATTTCCCCACGTGCGTCACATCTTCATTCATCCCGAAGATCAAAACCTGATCTGGGTATTGCTCGAACATGGCGGCAATTTGCTCAGCAGAGATCGCGGCAAGACCTGGGAAGATCGCAGCGCGGGGATCGCTTACGTCGACATGCACTACATCGAAAATTATCCCGGCAGCAAAGAGCGCTACTACGTTTCGTCCGCGCGCGGCTTTTTCCGCAGCGACGATTCTGGCAAAGAGTGGCGGCGGGTGGAAAACGGCATGCCGTGGGCCTACACCGAGCTGCACAGTTATTCACACGAATGGCACTTCCTGTCGGGCGACACGCCGCGCATGGTTCTGTGCGGCGGCAAAGGCTCGCCCGGAGTCTGGAGCCGAGAAAAAATTCATCCTCATGGCTGCATCTTGCTCAGCGATGACGGCGGCGAAAACTGGCGGATTTGCGCTCAAGGCCTGGAGAAGGAAAATCCGTGGATGCCGTGGGTGTTGGTGCACCATCCGACGGATCCCAAGGCGCTCTTTTGTGGCATGGGCGATGGTTCCCGCGGTTACGGTTTCGAGGCGCGAATAACCGGAAAGGGCGCATTGTACATGACCCGCGACCGCGGCGATTCTTGGCAGCCGGTCATGACGGGCACGCCGTCGATCCTCACTGCATGGGTGGCGGCGAATTAAGAA
>WNFV01017278.1_pt1 | contig 19336 bp, 17 predicted proteins | sample 5400101 | NCBI WGS metagenome assembly WNFV01 (sample SAMN13153361, study PRJNA577476) | soil metagenome | isolation source: 115 cm soil or saprolite under grassland replicate 1 | place: USA:California | collected 2016-06-15 | reverse complement strand
TGGTCCGCCCGTCGATATACTCCTCGGTCATCGGGTAGCCAAAATTCGCCAGCCCACCGTTCTTATCCCAGAAATCGCGGAAAGCTCCCCGCACGTAGTGGCCGGTCTGCTTGAAATAGATGATCTCGGTCGCCGCGCCGACCGGCGGCGCGACCGCGCCGCCGAGCAGCAACATCAGGACGATGATCAGGATTCGTGTCCAGATCCGGCCGCCGGATTTTTCCTTCGCGCTCATCGCCATCTCCTGTCTGGCGCCCGCCCTTCCTGCTATCGAAATTTGCTTCGGCGGGGGCCGCACATGGGTCGCTGTCATACGACAGGCCCTCTTGTGCATCAGGATACGACATTTGTGGTTAATTTGTCAAGGGTTTTTTTCGCGGTAACGCAACAGCCGCATCCCGTTGCCGATCACGATCAGCGCCGCGCCGGTGTCGGCCAATACCGCCATCCAGAGCGTCGCGACGCCGAGTAGCGCGGCGGCCAGGAAGATCGCCTTGACGATCAGTGCGACGGCGACATTCTGCATGATCACGCGGCTGGTGGCGCGGCTAAGGCCGATCGCGAAAGGCAGTTTCGTCAGGTCGTCGGCCATGAGCGTGATGTCGGCGGTCTCCAGCGCCACGTCGCTGCCGGCCGCGCCCATCGCGACGCCGACGGTCGCCCGCGCCAGCGCCGGCGCGTCGTTGATGCCGTCGCCGACCATGCCGACGCGCCAATGCTGCGCCAGCAGCTCATCGACCGCGGCCAGCTTCTCGTCCGGCAGCAGCTCTGCACGCACCTCGTCCACGCCGATGTTGCCGGCGACCCGCTCGGCGACGCGTTTGACATCGCCCGTCAGCATCACAATATGCGCGATCCCAAGCCGCTTGAGCGCCGCGAGGGTCGCACGGCTCTCGGCCCGCTCCTCGTCGGCAACGGCGATGAGCCCACGCAAGACACCGTCGTAACCGACCAGCATGACCGAATTGCCTGACCGCTCGAGCTCGCTCAGCTGCGCCTCCATCTGCGGCGATAGCGGCGCATCCGCGAACATCGCGCGATTGCCGATCGCCGCCACACGGCCCTCGACGGCAGCACTCGCCCCGCACCCATTCCGAGCCTGGAAGTCGCGGGCGGCCGGGAGCGGCCGCCCGCGCGCCGCCGCGGCGGCGACGACCGCCCGCGCCAATGGATGCGTCGACCAGCGCTCGACCGCAGCCGCAAGCCTAAGTAGCTCGTCGTCTCCTTGTCTCCTGGTCTCCTTACTCCCTATTGGCGGCTCTTCGACGTCGAACGCGATCACGTCGCTCACGATCGGGCGGCCGATTGTGAGCGTGCCGGTCTTATCGAAGGCCAGCGCGCGCAGCCCGCCGGCGGACTCCAGCGCCGCTCCGCCCTTGAATAGAACGCCGGCCCACGCGCCCGCGCTGATCGCGCTGATGATGCTGACCGGGGTGGAGATCACCAGCGCACAAGGGCAGGCGATCACCAGCAGCACCAGCGCACGGTAGAGCCAATGCGCCCAGCCGCCGCCCGCAATGACTGGCGGCAGGAGCGCAACGAGCGCCGCGAGCGTTAGCACCGCCGGCGTGTAGTAGCGCGCGAATGTGTCTACAAAGCGCTGCGTCGGCGCCTTGTGGGTCTGCGCCTCTTCGACCAGGTGGATGATCCGCGCCAGGGTGCTGTCCTGCGCCGGCCGCGTGACCCGCGCCTCGAGCGCACCCTCGCCGTTGATGCTCCCGGCGAACAGCTCCGACCCGACCTGCTTCTCGATCGGTATGCTCTCGCCGGTGATCGGCGCCTGATCGACAGCGCTCCGCCCGGTCACGACGACGCCATCCAGCGCGACCCGGTCGCCCGGCCTGACGACGATCACCTCGCCGACGCCGATCTCGCCAACCGGTAGCACGAGCTCCCGTCCCTCGCGCAGCACTGGCGCGGTTGCCGGGGCGATGCGCATCAGCGCGCGGATCGAACGGCGCGACCGCTCCATCGTGTAGCTCTCCAGCGCGTTGCCGAGCGCGAACAGGAACACGACCGCCGCGGCCTCGCCATACTCGCCGATCAACAGCGCGCCCGTCGCGGCGATCGTCATCAGCGCGTTGATGTCGAGAACGCGCGATGCGCGCAACGTCGCCCATCCGCCGCGCGCGACGAATGCACCGCCTATCAGCGCCGCCAAGGTGTACAGCCCGTTCATCAGGGGCACGGGCGCTTGAAGCAAGCCGCCAATCCAGGCCGTCAGAATGAGCAGCCCGCAGATCGCCGTCAGGATATCGCGTGAGCGCGCGAGGAAGAGGGATCGCCGGTCGTCGGGGCACGATATCTCGTGCCCGTTCGATCGCTGGCTCTCGGCCGTCGTGACGTGAAAGCCAAGCCGCTCGACCTGCGCGACGATGCGATTCGGCGCGAGCGCCGCCGTGTCGTATGTCACGGTCAGCCGTGCCAGCCCCGCGTCGGCGACAACCTGCCGAACGCCGGGCAGCGCCCGGACGGCACGCTCGATCGGATCGCAGCGCCCGGACGGCGCGCTCGATCGGGTCGGTCTCGGCGGCGCAGCACATGCCCTCGATCGTGCAGGCGAAGGCGGTTGTATCCGACATATCGTGACTCATTTCATTCGTTCACTTGAGCAACTGTTCATATTATACCGCCTGCTGCGCATCTGTCAATGACATGGGAATCGCAGGTGGAGTCACAATACATGCACTGGGTCGATGTCGAGCGCCCAGCCCGGCGGCAGGCGCAGCGCTTCGAGCAGTGGGGCTGGGTTCGCGGCGCGCAGCAGCAGATGCCAGCGGAAGCGATTGCGTTGGCGATGAAAAAACGCCGGCGCCGGCCCGATGATCCCCCAGTCGCTCAGGTCGAGTGCCAGGGCCAGGCGCCGGATGTCGGCAGCCAGCTCGTCGGCTGCGCGGCGGCCGCGATCGTCGCTCGCGCTGGTGTACACAAAGCGCACCAGCCGGCTGAACGGCGGGTAGCCAGTCTGCCGCCGGAAAGCGATCTCCTGGGTGTAGAACGCCTTGTAGTCGTGTTCCTGGGCGGCCCGCAGCGCATAATGCTCGGGCGTGTAGGTTTGGATCACGACCTGCGCGCCAGCGCGGCGCCGTCCGGCTCGCCCGGCCACCTGAGTAAGCAGCTGGAACGTCCGCTCGCCGGCGCGGAAGTCGGGTAAGTGCAGCCCGGTGTCCGCGGCGACGACCCCGACGACCGAGACCAGCGGCAGGTCAAGCCCTTTGGCGATCATCTGCGTCCCGACCAGCACATCCGCCTCATGCGCCAGGAAGCGATCCAGCATGCGCTCGTGGTCGCCCTTGCGCCCGACGCTATCGCGATCCCATCGCAAGGTTCGTGCAGCGGGGAACAGCGCCGCTACCTCCTCGACCACCCGCTGCGTGCCGACGCCGAACGACTTGACGCGCGTGCTCCAGCACTGCGGGCAGTGCGCAGGTGCCAGCTCGCGGTGGTTACACGAGTGACACACGAGAATTGAGAACTGCCTTTCCTCTGCGTCGGTCGTCGGGGCACGATATATCGTGCCCGTTCGGTATATCGTGCCCGTTCGGTCGTCGTCGTAGTGGACGACCAGCGGCGAGGAGCAGTTCGGGCAGGCGACGACATGCCCGCAATCGCGGCACATGACGAACGCGGCGGCGCCACGCCGATTGAGGAAGAGGATGGCCTGCTCGTCATCCCCGAGCGCGCCGGCGAGCGCCTGCTGGAGCGGGCGGCTGAAGATCGAGCGGTTGCCATGCTGAAGCTCATTACGCATGTCCACGACCCGCACCGGCGGCAGCGGCAGTGCGACCGAGTGCGGCATGTTCCGCGCATCGCTCGCCATACCGACGCGCTCGTTTAGCTCCAGCAGCGCCAACGTGCCGCCCTGCGTGCGCGCGTAGCTTTCGACCGCAGGCGTCGCGCTGCCGAGGATCAGCACGCTGCCGGTGAGTTCGGCCAGACGCCATGCGACATCGCGAGCGTGGTAGCGCGGCGGGCCATCGTGCTTATACGATGGCTCATGCTCTTCGTCCACGATGATCAGCCCCAGATTGGGCAGCGGCGCGAACACCGCCGAGCGCGAACCGATCGCCAGCAGCGCCTCGCCAATAGGAAGGCCTTTGAAGACAAGAAGACAGTATTATCAACACTTTCGGTCTGCTTGTCGCCTTGTGTCCTTGTCGCCTTATCTAGCCCGTCCAGGGCAGTAGAAATGGGCAGCCAGGCCCGCTCCTGCGCCCGCGTGAGCCATGGTGGGATGTCGGGCGGAATGGCGTCGCCGGCCAGTGGGTCGCGGCGCACCTCGCGGGTCGTCAGCTCCAGCAGGCCCTTGCGTTCCAGCCCGCGCAGCGTCTCGCGGTTCGCCCCGGTCGCCGCGTAGATCTCCGAGAGGGGGCAGGGCCGAGGAGACAAGGAGATAAGCAGCGGATGCGACAAGGAGGTGGCGCCTGCCTGTTCATATTCTCTCTCCTTGTCTCCTTGTCTCCTTATCTTATCTGCTTCTGCGTCCTCATCCCGCACCTGCCCGTGTGTTCGCAGAAAGGCCAGCACCGCCTGCTGTTTGGGCGCGTGCGCTAGCCCAGCGATCGTGGCGTCGAGGTCAGGCGGCGCGACCAGCAGCCGCGCCAGCCGCTCGATACGCGGGCGGGCGCGTGGCCGGCTGATCGCCGCGCCGCTCGCCGCAAGGCCGCGCTCCTGAAGCGCCGTGTAGGTGTCGCGCAGGTCGGAGTCGCTGCCGCGCAACGCCCGCCGCAGGTCGCGCTCGGTCGTCGCGCCGCGCTGGCGCAAAAAATAGAGTACCGCTCGCTCGCGCTCCGGCAGCGCGCCCAGTTCGGCCGCCGTACCGGCCGGCGTGGCCCGCCAGATCGGCTCGGCTTCCTGCCCAACTCCCGGCGGCAGCATCAGTGCCAGCGCGTCGTAGAGCGGCGCGCGGTAGTAGTCGGTGAGCCAGCGTGCCAGGCGGATCTGCGCTGCGGTGAGCGCCGCCTCCGGGTCGGCCACATCCTCCAGGTCACGAATGACCAGGGCGGCGGGATCGAGTGGCGCATCCGGGTCGGGGCGAAACAGAGGCGGCGCCGGATCTTCGCTCTCCGGTAAGCGGTACAGGTCGAGGATGATGCCCTGGACGCGCTGGCGGCGCAGCGGCGCCCATACCAGCTGGCCGAGGCGTGCGAGCGGGTGCAGGCGGGGCGGGACGCGATAGGTGAAGACGGGGTCGGCGTCGGCGATGTTGGCGCGCACGGCCACGTCGGCAAGTAGTTCTGGCGACATGCCGCCAGTGTACCGATAGTTCCAGGATCGCGCAAGTGGCGGCGCGGTCGCCTACATCAGCGCGGCTGACTCCTGAACAAAGGCGCCGGTCGTTTCGATCGATTCAGGCTCCATCCTGAACTTGAGCGCCAGATCCTGCTGCCGGCCTGGGGGATCCTCGTGTCTGTAGAGCCGCAGCAGCGCTTCGACGACATATGGGTCGAACTTTTCACCGCTCTGGCGCGCGATCTCGTCCAGCGCTTCCGCGACTGGCCAGGCGTGCTTGTAGGGGCGCTCGTGGGTCAGCGCGTCAAAAGCGTCGGCGACGGCCACGATCCTCCCGGTCAGCGGGATCGCCACGTTCGCAAGGCCCTGCGGGTAGCCCGATCCGTCCCAGCGCTCGTGATGCGTGTGGGCGATCTCCTCGGCCATGCGCAGAAGCGTGTGCTGGCTGCCCGACAAGATCCTCGCCCCTATATCCGCGTGGGCTTTCATATCCTCAAACTCTTCGCCGGTGAACCTACCCGGCTTAAGCAAGAGTCGGTCGGGGATGCCGATTTTACCGATGTCGTGGAGCGGAGCGGTCAGCCGGATCAGCTCGACCCGCTCGTTAGGCAGCCCTAACATCTCCGCCAGCAGCGCGGCGAGCCGGCCAACCCGCTGGGTATGCTGGCCAGTATCATCGTCGCGGAATTCGGCCGCCTGCGCGAGCCGTTGGAGGATCTCGATCTGCGCTTGCTCAAGCTCGCGAGTGCGCTCGCGAACCTTGGTTTCCAACTCCTGATTCTGGTTCTGGAGCTGGAGCTGCAGCAGGCGCGTCTCCAGCAAGTTCTTGATTCGTAGCAAAACTTCGGTCGTGTCGAACGGTTTACTCAGGAAGTCCCTGGCCCCGGCAGAGAGCGCGCGCCGCTTGGTCTCAGGTGTGATATCGGCGGTGACGACCAGGATGGGAAGATAGGTTCCAGCGGGGATGCGCCTGCTCAGCGCTTCCATGACCGCGAATCCGTCCATCACCGGCATATGCAGATCCACCAGGATCAGATCGGGCTGAAACGCCTCGAAGAGCGTGAGCACCTGAAGTGGGTCGGTGATGCCTGCGACGGCGGTATAACCAGCCTGCTGCAAGATGCGCTCCAGGAGCCGGACGTTGGGGCGCTGGTCGTCGAGAATCAGGATTCTGGCATTGTAAAGGGCTTCTGTTCGCATAACGTCCTCGATGTACTGATCGTGGGTATGAGATATGTCACCCTCGAACTGAATATGCCGGATTAGCCGCAGCGCCAGAAGGCTGTGCCGAAAGACGCGCGGGCGCATTTCGGGCTGCATAGTGGGGAAAGCACGCATCCCAGATTACTGAGCACCAGGATGATGACCAGGCCGAGCAGCATCATTTGCAGCATGATCAGCCATTAGCGCTTGATCGCGTCGCGAATAGCATGTTGTTTAACCAGTGGCGAAGATGAAGGCGCGTGCGCGCACCTTACTCGCTCCGCTTGTACCGGTCGGGTTCTGATAACCCTATTAATCAACCGCACAGAGCCGCAAAGTGTTATGGCTTGCAGATAGCCGTTATTTAATATCGCGAATCCGAGGGTAGGGGGAGTTTAGCGGAGGTACCACCTCTCGTTCTTTGCATCGTGTCGCTGTACTATTAGGGCCGTGGGAGCGGCTGGAGTGTCGCGAGCGCGGCTTGCTGCACGGCATCATTTGACTGTATGGCCACGAGCGTGCCGTCAGCCTCGAACAGCGTCCAGAGCGCGCCTTCCTGCGTCGTGATGCGCCAGCCGTCGATCGAGCGCTCGCCGATCGCGAGTCGAAACGGCGTGCTGCTCAACCAGCTCCAGCCCCAGGTTGTTCGCACGCGGAGATAGGCGCGGAATGGCTCGGCAGCGCCCTCATAGACGTAGGTCAATCGTTGGGTCGAACCATCGGTCGGCAGCCAGTAGGTGAGGCGAATCGCGATGCCGCTCCTAAGGGCTGCGTCGAACAGATCGTTGCCAAAGAACTGGGGCGGGTCATTCGATGGATGCATGACCTGAACCACGGGCGCGCCGGCCTTCGGGTCGGGCGGGAACCCGAACAGCGGCGTCCGCGCCAGTGTGAGCACGTCGGTGATCGCGACCGTATCCGGCTCCGGCGGCGGCGCCGATCGCTGTGGCGCGGTCGAATCCCAGACGGTCTGCGCAGCGGGCGGGGTCGCGTCGAAGGTGCCGGCCGGGACGCGGCCATCTGGGAGCTGCTCATCGCGCGCCAGCTCCCAGGATGCCAGCAAGATGCCGTCTTGCGGCGAGCTACCCTGGGACGTGATGAACTGCGTTGTGCTGCCGCCTCCGGGAAGTGAGACGGTCGTGCATACACCGGACACGCGCGACTCGATCCGCTTCGGATGACCGTCAGAATCGAGGTAGATCAAGGTTGTAATACATGCATCGCTGTTGACGTCGCCCATGTAGGGCCCCTCTGCGTTCGGATCCTGCTGCTGGCTCTGAAATACATTAGCCAGCTCGGATTCGAGCAACGGCTGGCTGTTGCTGATCACCCGCGTCCCATCGGGCAGCGTGCTGAGCCCGCTCCCGCCCCGCGCGAGCAAAGCAAGGACATCGGCCTGATCGCGGTTGATCTGATTGACAAGCGGCAGATCGCTTGTCCGCTGACGATTGACGTAGCTGGTTGTCGCGTCATAATTCCAGAGCGTTGTCGGGCTGGAATATTGCCGGCCGAAGATCGTTCCATCGTCACTATGCTCGATCGCGGCCGTCTCAAACCCGCCGTCGCCGGCCGGACGCAGCCAGTTGTCGGTCAGCAATTGCTCCGGACGGCCGCCGTATGGCAGCCGGTGGTATGGGTCGCCGAGCGGGTCGGGGGCGGGGTTATGCCGCGTGAACGTGCGCTCGACGAAGTGGCGCACGCTGTTGGGCGGCAGCGACGGCGGGGGCGCGAGCGCGCCCAGCAGCGCGTCGAATGCCGCCTGGTCGCGCGGCTGCGGGTCGGCGACCAGGCGCGCCTGGGCGCGATATGCCTCGCCGGTCAGCGGGCCGAGCGAGCGCAGGATATTCAGCAGCTCGGCGCGCGTGTAGCCGGTCGCGCTCACCCAGGTCACAAACTGCTGGTCGTTGGAATCGTGGGCGATCCTGGCCCGGTAGCCCTGCGCGGTGCCTGGCAACAGCACGAATTCGCGCCCGTCCAACGCGATTCGCTCACCGTTCGGCGGCGGCGGATCGGCGCTATTGCCGTGTGCAGTCTGGATCATGAGCCGCCGGCCCACGCCGAAGTAGGCGATCACCGCGGATGGTTCGGTGAGGCCGGGCGACTGAAAGAACACCGCACGGGTCGTGTCGTTCGGTGCGGCGGTCGGCATCCACAACCAGCCGCCAATCTCTCGTGCGCCGTTCGCCAACGGTAGAACCGCATTGGCCGGTGTCAGCGGCAGCGCCGGATCGGCGATTCCTTGCTGCCCCTGCGCGAAGTCGCCGGTGCCGTTCCAGGCCCGCCGAGGGTCGAACGCCGCCGTAATATCCTGGGCGCCGGCGAGCCATTCGCCCTGCACAAACCGCCACGTGGTTCGCGCGTCGCGCTCGCCACTGCCCACGCCGGCCAGCTCACGCACCTCGCGCAGCGCGCCGCTCTGCGTGTCGATCGACAGCAGAATCGTCGTCGAGACAGCCGTCGTGTCGGGTGCGTCGAGCGGCGGCGCCAACGGGCTAAATCCGTCGAAACCGATCACTTCGAGCTGCGCACCGTCTTCGGCGCGCCGGCGGCCCCAGTTCTGCAGATCGCGGCTAGCGCGCGCCTGGCGCAGGTAGTCGCCGGCCAGGTTCCAAGCGCCGGATTCGAGCCGCTCCCGCCGCATCCGCTCCTGTTCGGCGGATGGCAGCCGCACCCGCGTGCGCAGCGTACCCTGGTCTAAGAACGGTGGGTAGAGCGACGGCGCGTAGCTGGCCGTCGTCGCGTACCAGAGGTTCCCGGCATCGTCGACCAGTTCGAACTCGAATGGGCCGCCGCCATCATGGTGGACGAGCTGCAAGCGATGGCGGCTTGTCGCCGTATCAACCCAGGCGTCGGCGTTCAGTGTGGCGTAGGAGCCGCCGGCGAAGCTCCAGCGGATCTCCCAGCGGCCATGCCAGACGCCGCTGCCATCCGGCGGTGCATAGAGCCGATCGAGCGCGCGCCCGACTAGATCGCGCGAGATCTTCGTTCAGATACTCGGGGAACGTGATCGTGCGCAACGCGCCGCGCAGCGCGTTTTCGACGGTCGTCGTGAGGCGCAGCCAGGTCTGCTCGGCGGCACGGCAATCGCTACAGAGCGCCAGATGACCGCGCGTCGCCGGGTCGGCATGCGCCAGGTCGGCGCCCAACGCGATCGCCGCACGAGTCGAGCGACAGGCCTCGGGCGCGCTGTCCACGTCGAGGTCGGCGAGCGCGAGATCCGAACCGGCGTGCCGGGCGAGCGCGCGCAATGCGTCACGCGTGAGCACGCGAACCTGCGCCTCGTCGCTTCCAAGCACCGCAGCGGCCTGGGGCGCGTCGAAGCCGTGCAAGAACGTCAGGCCGAGCGCGAGCCGCTGTTGGCGCGGTAGCTGCGCCAGCGCAGCGACCAACGGCGCCTCGGCACGGGCAGCGGGGAGCCGCGCCCAGGCAGGCATCCGTCGTCGTAGGCGCCGGCGATCCGGCGGCAGCGAGGCGACCAACGCTGCGCTCAGCGTCGCCTCGCTGATCCCGGCGAGCGGGGTGTCGATCATGCGGCGCATCGCGCTGCGCAACGTGGCGGCCGCCTGTGCCTCGTCGGAGGTCAGCAGCAGCGCCATCCGATATAAGTCGTCGCCGTAGCGCTGGATCGCTCGCTCCAATGCCGTAGGTGTCGTAGCTGTCACCGAGACGTCCTCGTCCGTGGATACTGCGTGATGGGATGAGATGCTGGCTCGTTTCATGTTCAGGATAGCACGCAGGATGCCATGCGTCAATGAAAGTATCCTGAATCATGAGACGCATGAGCGTGAGAGTTTGTTTTGACGAGCTGAACCGTAAAAACATCAGCCGCGTGAAATGTCAACCCAACCGGCAGTTCACGTTTCACACGGCTGATATTCTGGTTGAAAACTCGAGAGTCCCAGACCTTATCTATCGGTACCGACGGTGTTCGCCAGCTCGGTGGGCGAGTGTCGGCGCGCCATGTCGACGAATCCGGCAAACAGCCGTGCCCAGCGCGGATCCGCGTCTTCCCACAGCAGCTCGGGATGGCACTGCACCCCGATCACGAAGTTCGGCCCGACGCCCTCGACCGCCTCCACAATGCCGTCGGCGGTGTACGCGGTGACACGCAGCCCCGGCGCGATATCACAGAGCGCCTGGTGGTGATAGGAATTGACCGGCAGCGCGGTTGTCTCAAGCCGCGCTGCCAGCCAGGAGTCGGCCGCCAGTGTGAGCGGGTGGGCCAGGTGCGCGTGCTCGGGTGCCGCCGAAGAGGCGTAATGATCGAGCGCGCCCGGCAACTCGGCGGGGATGTCCTGGTAGAGGGTGCCGCCTAGGGCGATGTTCAGGAGCTGGATGCCGCGACAGATGCCGAGCATCGGTACGCCGTCGCCGGCAGCTCGCCGCGCCAGCGCCAGCTCGACCTCGTCGCGGAGCGGCTCGACCGTACCGAGGTTCGGGTGCGGCGCCGCGCCGTAATATGCGGGATCGACATCTCCGCCGCCGGCGAACAGCAGCCCATCGCAGCGCTGGTAATGGGCATCCAGCACCTCGGTGTCGTGGGTCAGATGGATCAACAGCGGGATGCCGCCGGCCGCTTCGATCGCTAACAAATATTTCTCCCCGAAACCGGCGAGCATGCTGCTCCCCGGACGCGGGTGGCGGGTGCCGATGATTCCGACCATCGGACGCGATTCGGTGCGGGTTGTCATGTTCTTCCTCGCATATACAGAGCCGGGCCGTTTTGGGTGAACGACACCAGTCTACCACTTTTTCACGCGGTCGTGGCGCAGATTATCGAGCATCCGGTCGGCGCCGTGCGCCGTGCGGATGTAGTCTCCTGCTCGAAGCCGGCGAGCGGGGTGGGGTCGCCGCGTGCGATCCGTAGCGCCCGATAGGCAAACACCTGCTCGCCATCGGTGATGTGCCCGAGCACCTGGAGCAGGTTCCAGTCGGCCGGCGTTGGGCGGGCCAGCGCCTGCACACGGCTCAGCGGGGCAAGCAGCGCGTGGGTCGCATCGAGCTGCGTCTGTAGGATGGCCAGGATATCGCCATCGGGCACATGGTCGATGTAGCCGGCAAAGAACGACGTGTACTCATCCGCAGCCGGACGACCTCCATTGATCGATCGCATACGCTTCCTCACGGCTCAGTGCGGCACTTTCTTGACGTGCGCACAGTATAAAACACCCACGCGCTCCCTGTCGAACTCCTGCTGCACGCAGGCGAGGTGATGCTCATCACGGTACGCTACCGCGCATGACTGCTCGTTGCCGGAGCCACTAACCAGGAGATCGCCGCCCAACTGGTGATCTCGCTGGCGACGGTCAAGAAGCACGTCAGCAATCCTCGGCAAGTTGGGCGGGGAAAGCCAGGCCCAGGCGATTGCGCATGTGCGTGAGTGTCCCTACTCGGATAAGGCTTTGCACTGGCATGTACGGTCACCAAGGCCGGGCGCGCCGTGACGCGCCTCTGTTTGCCGGTCTTCTGCTTGTTGTCCCAACTAGCCCGATCCCTGGAAAAATACTCCTTCTGGTAGACCTTTGGCTACTGCGCATGCTGGGGGCACGCGGTATGCTGCACGCACTGGAAACAACGTAAACAGAAGGAGGCGCATGCACTACCACATTTGCGTCAAAGGACACCTCGACCATTCCTGCAGCCCTCGTTTGCCGGCTTGCAGATCCGAAACGAAGCCGCCGGAAGGGCTATCCTTGCCGGGCAACTGCCCGATCAGGCCGCCCTGTATGGCGTGCTGCCGAAGATCGACCGCCTGGGTTTAACTCTGCTCGCGCCCGAAAGCAGCGAAGCGCTGATCGAAGAGCGCGAGGCGCTGGAGGAAGTGTAAATAAGGACCGAGATCGTTGCACAAAGGAGATAGGAAATGACCGTCCAACCATTCACGATCGCCATACCCCAGGCCGACCTGGACGACCTACGCGAGCGCTTAGCCCGCACCCGTTGGATCGATGAGGTCGAGGGGTCCGGCTGGACCCACGGAGTGAATCTGGGGTATATGAAGGAATCCGCAGGACTTCATTGGCAAGCTGCGCAACCATTAGCCAATTCCCCGCGTAGGAGGTCTGCAAATGGACCACCTTCGCGGACTGAGAGCATGCAAGAGTGGAGTCACAGGAGCCTCCTTTCGTACGGTTTTCCTCTGCACTTGCAGCAGAAAGGATGTGCTTGTAGGATGCTCCCATAAGGCGCGCCCTCGCGCCGCAGCTCCGTGCCCAGCGCGTCCAGCAGATCGGCCGTGCCCTGCTTGCGCTGGCCTGCGCGGCACCGCGGCGCAGCTCAATACCGATCCCGAAATCATACGCACCTGTCTGAAGGGTGTCGTCTGACCAGCTCATTGCTTCGGCTGATCCACATGCAGGGACTCGTGCCGCGGTCGGATCACTGCGGATCTGGAATGACCGACCACTGGTCACTCCGCTCCTCCGAGCGTAACAACTCTGTAGCAGTTCTGCAAGCAGTGGATGTCCATTGTTCAACCGTATCCTTGACGAGGGTGCGGACATTTGCGTATGTCAATGTTCTGAGCATGATGAAGTTTGTTATTTAGCCATTGACGGAGATCGTATGCTATTGGTAAGGTTTGGCATTTATGTTATACCTGAGGTTTTGCAAACCGTCCCCACTGGTGTAGCATGGGGTACCGGAAGCGGTCTATTTTCGTGGAGGCACGATGAACGCTCATGTTCTTTTTCTCGCGCTCCGAGGGGCGCTACTACCGCTCCTGGTGTGGGCAGCGCATCTGACTCCTGTCGTGGCCGGCGGGTGGTCACCAATTGCAGCGACGACGCTCAATTCAGCAGCCTGCTGGCCGGCGGCGGCACGGTCACCTTCAATTGCGGCACGGCGCTGATCCACCTGAGCAGCACCAAGACCATCAGCGCCAGCACCACGATTGACGGCGGGGCCACGATTACCCTCAACGGCGACAACGCGCGCCGGCTGTTTGTGGTCAGCGTCGGAACCGCGCTGACGTTGCGCAACATTATCCTGACGAACGGCTTTAGCAGCGGCGGCAGAGGTATATATGGGCGCTCCGATCTGGGATGGAGTAACACGGCTGGAGAGCTTGACCGAGGACGCGGCGGCTATCCGACAGCAGCTGGCCGACGCTGCGAAATCATACAACTGGGATGCTGTGCTGGCGCTCCTCGCGCGTCAAGGTGACCTGATCAACTGTACCCGTCTCGGTGGACGCTCGCTTTACACGGTTCTGCATCAGGCCGCCCACGGCGGTGCTCCTGCTGATGTTGTAGAAAAACTGCTTGCTCTGGGCGCGTGGCGAACTCTTAGGAACGCCGAGCGAGAGCGGCCCGTTGATATCGCACAACGCCGTGAACAGGTGCAGCTGGTTCCACTGTTGGAACCGGTGCTTAAACGAGATATTCCGTCCAATGTTCTCCAGTCGATCCAGCAGCACTTTCACGCCGTCATTCGGGAGCGGGCCGAACAACTGGTCCGTGAGCACGAACTGAGGCTACCCGAACTGGAGCCGCTGCTGGAGATGTCTGAGCCCAAAATGTGGTTTTCGGTCCCAGGCATGTACGGTGGGTTTCACTATTGGCTTGACCTGATTGCAGGCGACGCTGTGCTCGTGGCTGAAAGCTGGTGCCGTGTGGTTGGAGGGTCCGGTCAGCGGCACCTGATCAGCCGGTACGGAAGTCTGCTGATTGCCGAAGGGTTCGTCTAGATGCAAAGAGGTCGCGCAGGGGTTGCACGACAAGGGCGCGAAGAAGGCGTCGGGACACGAGAAGAAGGTGGCCGCGAGACAGCCGCAATACAGCGAAGCGCCGCAACTGGTCCTGGACCTCGGCGAGCCGAAGCAGGACGACGCACTCGTAGTAACGACGATCATCGACTTTCGTCAGGCAGCACAACAGCGCACGACGAAACAAGCAGCGGAGGAGCAGGCGATCTATGCCAGCACTGCGTCTGTATAGCCCGACGGAACGGATGATACACAAGAGGGCTGATCCCAAACGGTATGGCCAAACGAACTCCGCCGCACGAGAATGTGTGAAATCTCTTACTGGACGGCGCATAACGCCTTCGCGCACAACAATCCGATTGGCAAGGATGATCGCTTGTCGGCCAGCTTAATCTGGGTCGAGTAGTGCCTAGCCGCCATAACTTTTGCGCTGCGGCAGTTGTACCATGCGCTTGAGCGTAACGGATGTAACTCGAAATCTTTCAGAGGAGGATGTATGAGCGACGCTATCGAAAATAACCGCGCCCTGTTCGAAATCTACAATCGAAATCTCCAGAAATTTGAGGAACAGCTCGCTCTTAAGGGGTTTGACATTGCCCTCATCAATCAAATCGATCACACCAAAAAGGAGTTGACGCGAATCGACGGGGAGTATGCGGACATGACGGCTATGCATGCACCTGGCAGCCCGGAAACGCTAAAGCCACTGCCTTTATCTCTCCAAAAATACGACAGCTTCATGATCAAATTTGCCAAGGAATTTCAGGAATGGAATGGGAATGTACTTCTGACTGGGAGCAAATTTGAACTCAGTGTGATAGCGAGCCTGAAGTGCACCGAAATCGCCGCCCACATTTTTGTAGGGCGATATGCCGACAGCCATTGGAAGATCATGGCTGAGGATGCTGGAGTGACAGCAGAGTTATCGAAACTCCTGGAACGTAACCCACCATTACGCGATCTTTTGCTCCATGCCGCCCAGGTCAATCACGCGACAGTGGCAATGCTTCCAACTGATTCGAAGCAATGCCTGTTTATACCTTTCTTGGGTAACAATCGACCGCAGCTCCTCGTGATCTACGAACTGAGTCCTGACTTCATTTTTGATACAGCTATCGAGCTTATTCTTACCACGTTGCTGAACGCAACCGAATATTTCGCAAAGCCCAGACCAATCGAGTTTATCGAACCATTGATCTATAACGCCTTAAAGCAGAAATTCGCATATGTCTCGGAGGAACTATATAATCGACAATACTTCCTCTTCAACCAACGCCTTGAAACGATGACCGCTCACTTTGAACCGATAATCTTTCTGAGTCCTGATAAGCCCCGCATTTATGGATGGGAAGCGCTAGCCCGTGAGCCAGATAAATCGGTGGCGCCGATAGATTTGTTTCAAACTGCTGAGCTATGGGGCACGCGTTTCAAGCTCCAGCTCGATATGTATTTCCTGAAAGTAGCTACGGCGAAATATCCGCTGATCAACGAACACGGACAAGTTGCGCGAAAGCATCATATTCTGCCGCTTTCGGTCAATGTTTACCCCGAATCATTGATTCGTACACGCTATTACGAGACCATCAAGCAAATTGGGATAGAAGGGAGCATGCCACTTGATAGCCTATTTCTAGAGATATCAGAGAAGTTGCCCATTCCCATTGTCGATGATATCTCTAAAGATCAGCATCCCATTGAAGCATTTCGCGAGAAGCTCTATCAATATATGGATTTGGGGATCCGGTTCTCAATCGATGATTTTGGTGTTGGCTACGCATCCTCCTCACGTTTGTCTCGCCTCGGCCCGGCGTGTATCAAGATCGACCGCGATGCGTTGTCAGACCGATTCGGTCATTTCACATTTGCTTATGTGATTGGATTGGCGCGCAGGATGCCAGGGTATACACAAGTTATCGCTGAGGGCATTGATAACGAGAGCATGTTTTCGATCCGGCAGCTCTACGAGCTTGGTGTGCGCTACATCCAGAGCCACACGTTCGGGCGTGCGCGCCCCACAGTTGATAACCAACTTCCGCAAGAGATGGTTCAGCAGATTCGTGAGGCGTTAAAAGGGCTTTGATCGCATAGAGGCTGTTTGGGGTTTGACGTGGGAAGCATTTGTTCTGTGGTCGCGATTTGCCGAATCACAAAGTGATGCCGAAGAAGCGACTTACCACTATTCTGCGGTGCGCGACCTCACACTGAAAGGGTTGTAAGGTGACGTTCGCCAACCCGGCGCGCCTGCCTGTTCGCGCCCGAGACATCGTGTGAACGCGGAAACAAGTATCTCGACCGCTCGCTCCTGGTGTCGACGGTGGATCGTGAGACGCTGGCCTTCTTTGCGCAGCGCCGATGAGCGCCGAGAGCGCGAACCTGCTGGCTGTGATCGACGGGCTAGCCGAAGCGCTCCCTGCCGGCGCGATTGAGCCACTCACTGCGGCGATTGCGTACAAGGCATCGCCCATGGCTACAGCAATAAGGAGATCGCGCCCAGCTCACCTTGAGCGTCAAGACGGTCGAAGCCTACCGGGCCCGCGCGATGGAAAAACTGGGCTCGAGAGCCGCGCCGCGCTGGTGTGGTATGTGCTAAAACGCGGCTGGCTGCGCAGCTCCTGACCGCGCCGACCCGCCCACCACCGCACTCGCCCACCACCGCAGTTGTTCTCGAAGTGTTTTCCCCTACACTATCAGGTAAATTACGGATACCCCATTCGGGGTTTCCCCGCTACCGGCTCTAGCGCCACGCTGCTACACTGGTAGCAACGTCTCCCGTTTGTTCACGAGACTAAGTGTTCGTTACTCAGCTCCGTGTGCGTCGAGACCGTGAATATTTCGCATGGGACCGGGTCGGCTTCGCCCGGTCTATCACCAAAGGACCGTTGGCATGGATGACAAAGAACGGCAGGCAGCGTTCAATTCGGCGTTGACCACCGAGCACTTCGTGCTCCAGACGGCCGCGACTGCCACGGTGAGCGAGGCTGCGGCGCGAGCGTCCCTCTACATGTTTTCGCTGTCGAGTTCTCTTATCGCGATGGGATTCACGTCGGGGTCACAGGAGGTGTTTTTGCCCTTCGCTGCCACCGTCCTGCCCGCGCTGTTCCTGCTGGGTATCTTCACAGTCGTCCGCCTGGTAGATACGGGCATCCAAAACCAGCAATGCCTTGCGGCGATCGCCCGCATCCGCAGCTACTACCGCACGCTCACGCCCGAAGCCGCCGTGTACTTCTCCGCCGAAAGCGGACGCTGGCCGGAGGCGCACTCGTCACCGTCGGTCTGGTTCGGACCGTTTGTCGCCTTCTTCACCACCGCCGCAAGCATGATCGCATTCATCAACAGCATCGTCGCTGGTGCCGGCGTCACCTTGCTTGCGAGCAATCTACTCCTTCGCGACCAGACCGTTTTCGCATTGTTGCTCGGCGTGGCCACCACCCTGGTCCTCATGGCTGCATTCCTGGCCTTCCAACGATGGAGGTACCGCATCAGTGCAGCTCTGCTATCCGCGCCGCCTCCGCAGGGTCAGTGAAGCCGCTGCGCTCGGCGACAAGCGATATGGGGCATTTTGGGTAATCGATTAATCAGATGTAAACAGCAGAAACGCATGAGCCGGTGGACGGCGCTGCGTTCTTTTTGCTTACGCTGATTAAGGGTTACTAATGTAGACAGGTTGAAGCTCTCCCCACCGTTCCCAATGAGCTCAACAGAGAAAAGTGGGCGGGACAACATCGGTGGGGAAGGGGAGTAAGCGGGTATCCAATCCTATCCACACCCTTTATACAGGGTTATACCGTCTCTGGAGAACCAGCCCTGTTATGGCAAGGACGGCCGGAACGAGCGGCAGGATGACCGTTTGCGCTGGCCCGAGGCCGCGCGCTATCTCCAGTATCAGGCCGACGGGGAGCAGCGCGGCTGGCAATCGATTGAGGCCGAGGATGCCCGTGAAGTCGCCGGGAAGCCGGTCTTTGGGCGGCGCGGCTGGACCGGCGAAGCGTCGTTCAGCGGCGGCCGCTACTATGAGCTCCGCTCCGGCGATGCGGTCGAGCTGCCGTTTCGTGTGTCCGCCGATGACGACTATCTGCTGTACGTCGCGCATATGCGGCGCGCGGCGCCATCCGCGGGGGCGTGGATTGAGGCGACACCAGCGGCGATGGTACAGGTGGATGGCCAGCTCGACGAGTGGGCCGGCGCGGCACCATTCGCCGCCGATCGCCCCGAGCAGATCCTCCGCTGCCGGCCGCGATCCACAGCGCTCGACGATTATCGATGCGTTCCTGTTGTCGCCGGCGATTGTTACGCAGCGATTTACCGGCCCAGCGGGCGACCGCCTGACCCTGCACTACGACGTGCGTATCGCTGAATTGAAATGGGATGAGTGAAATCAGAATTGTCGCAGTCGCTCATTGAATGCAGCTATAGCCTGCGGCAACAAGAGGAAGAAAAGTATCGCATTCTCGGCACCCAAGGAGATCATGGAGATGCAGCAACCCCTTCCCTTCCAGATGCAGCGTCTGGGCGTGATTATGCGCGGCGATGCACATGATCCGGACGAGGTGCTCGGCGTGCTCAACCCGGCGACCGCGCGCGCGCCGAACGGCAAGCTGTATATGTTTCCGCGCGTCGTCGCCGCCGGCAACTACTCGCGCGTCGGCATCGCCGAGGTCATCATCGACTCGGCAGGCAATCCGACAGGCGTTGAGCGGCGCGGCTACGCGCTGGAGCCGACCGAATCCTACGAGCAGAATGCGCGGACAGCTGGCTGCGAGGATCCACGCATCACGTATGTCGAGCCGTTGCGCCGCTACGTGATGACCTACACCGCCTATGGCCCGCTCGGGCCGCGGATCGCGCTGGCCGAGTCGACCGATCTGCTGTACTGGCGGCGGCTCGGCCCGGTCAAGTTCGCGTTCGATCGGGCGCTGCGGGTGGACTTCGATCTGTACGATAACAAGGACGCGGTGCTCTTCCCCGAGCCCGTTCACGATCCGCATGGCCGCCCGGCGCTGGCGCTGATTCACCGGCCGGCGAACATCCAGGGCGGGCGGGTGGTGCTTCCCGAAGGAATCACCGAGTCACGCGCCAGCATCTGGATCTCCTACTGCGCGCTGGAGCAGGCGCAGGACGCCCTCGCCGGGCTGCTGACCTGGCGCGATCACACGTTACTGGCGACGCCAGCGCAGCCCTGGGAGGAAACCAAGATCG
>WNFV01007357.1_pt1 | contig 19340 bp, 24 predicted proteins | sample 5400101 | NCBI WGS metagenome assembly WNFV01 (sample SAMN13153361, study PRJNA577476) | soil metagenome | isolation source: 115 cm soil or saprolite under grassland replicate 1 | place: USA:California | collected 2016-06-15 | reverse complement strand
TGATGATCCTGACGAGTCGCTACCCGAGCTTGTCCGGCACTCCCACGAGCTGAGCGGCCACAATGAGGTCGTGATCGACCTCCGCTCCGACACGATGTCGCAGCCGACGCCGGCGATGCGCGAGGCGATCGCCTCGGCGGAGGTCGGCGACGAGCAGTGGCGCGAGGATCCGACGGTGAACGAGCTCGAGCGGCGCGCCGCCGAGCTGCTCGGGCACGAGGAAGCCGTCTTCGTCCCGACCGCGACGATGGCGAACGAGATCGCGCTGCGCGTGCTCGGCCAGCCGGGCGACGAGGTGATCGCCGAGGAGCTTGCGCACATGCTGGTCGCCGAGCTCGGCGGCCCGGCCGTCCACGCCGGTCTGATGACCCGGCCGCTCCGCGGCGAGGGCGGGCGGTTCAGTCCCGAGGAGGTTCGGGCCGCGGCGCGCAAGGGCGACCTCGGCCACGTGCCGGCGACGAGGATCGTCGCGATCGAGAACACGCACAACCAGTCGGGCGGGCGCGTCTGACGTGCCGCGACCTCGAGCTCGCGTTGCATCTCGACGGCGCGCGCCTGTTCAACGCGGCGATCGCGAGCGGGGTGGAGCCGGCCGCGATCGCGGCGGAGGCCGACACGGTGACGATCTGCTTCTCCAAGGGCCTCGGGTGCCCGCTGGGCGCGATCGTCGCGGGCTCCTCCGAGCGGATGCTGCGTGCCCGGCGCTACAAGCACCAGTTCGGCGGGGCGATGCGGCAGGCCGGAATCGTCGCGGCCGCGTGTGTCTATGCGCTGGATCACCACATCGAGCGCCTGGCGGACGACCACGCGAGAGCGCGACGGCTCGCCGAGACGCTCCACGAGGCCGGGGCACCGGTTGACCTCGATCAGGTCGAGACGAACTTCGTCCAGCTCGACGTGGCGGCGATCGGGCTCGAGGTCGGCGTCGCGCTCGAGCGGCTGGCCGCGGGCGGGGTCGGCCTTTCCGGAACGATGCTGACCGTTTCGTGATGAGTTCGGGTTGGATCGACCGGTCATTGCAGACGGACGCCGGGCAGAGCCCGGCGTCCTGAGGCCGGCACCGCAAGCGGCGCCTTAGCCTCGATCGCCCGCGAAGAAGAAGGCGACCGCTACCGCGACGTAGAGGGCGATCAGCGCCGCTCCATTCGAGCGGCTCGAGCGCCGGTCCCAGAAGAGCAGGCCGACCAGGAGCGCCGAGCCGGCTATTGCGCCCAGCTCGACGCGGCGGAAGGAGAGCGCGAGGGGCTCGATGGCCCACGAGAGCAACGCGACCGCCGGAATCAGGAACACGGCCACCTGCGCGCTCGACGAGAGCGCGATCTCGGCCGCCAGGCTGACCTTCCCGCGATACGCGACGACGACCGCGCCGCCGTGCTCGGCTGCGTTACCGGCGATCGCGACGATGACCGCGGCGACGAAGAAGTCGGAGAGGTGGGCGCTGTCGGCGAACGTCTCGATCGAGCCGACGATGATCTCGGCGATCACGGCGGTCACCGCCGTTGCGGCGGCGAGGACGGCGAGCGCGGACGGCAGTCGCCAGGCGCCATCAGGCAGCGGCGGTCGGTACCGCCGCCGGTGCTCGCGGAGCTGCCACCACGTGACCGCGACGTAGAGGACCAAGAGCACGATCGCGACGGGCACGGAGAGGACGGCGACGCCGTGCCGCTCGGGATCGCCGTGCCAGCCCGGGACGGCGGGGACGAGAAACGCGAGCGCCGCTACCAGCACGAGGCCGATCCAGACCAGGCTCGACTGCCGGTCGACCGACTGGTCACCGCGCCCGAAGAGGAGTGAGAAGCCGAGGACGAGCAGCACGTTTCCGACGACGCTGCCCGTCAACGAACCGCGCACGACCTCGGTCAGGCCCTCGCCGATCGCGAGCAGTGAGATGAGCAGCTCCGGCGCATTGCCGAAGGTCGCGTTCAGGAAGCCCCCGATTCCAGGCCCGGTGTGATGCGCTGCGTGCTCGGTCGCCTCTCCGATGAGCCAGGCGAGGGGGACGAGCGCGAGCGCGGCGAGCACGAAGAGCGCGACGTCCCCCCAGTCGAGGAGGTAGTCGCCGACGAGCGTGAGTGGCGTGAGCGCGAGCGAGCCCAAGAGGATCTTGCGCGCCACGGCGCTAGCGTACCCGGCATGTTGCGGGCTGTTCTCTTCGACTGGGGCGACACGCTGATGCAGTTCGGCTACGACGGGGCGCTCGTCGAGGCCGGGCATCGAGCCGGGCTCGCGGCGCTCGGGCGGGACGGCTTACCCGACGCCGACGTGATCACGGCTCACTTCCGGGAGCGGTACGAGCCGCTCTTCTGAGGAGATCGAGTATCCAGGGCTCGTCCGCGAGCTCCTCGGGCACTTCGGGGTCGAGATCAGCGACGACGAGCTGTCCCGCTTCCTCGAAGCCGAGCACGCGGCCTGGGAGCCCTCGCGCGTGCTCGGGGGGACGACGCACGCGCTGCTCGACGCGCTGCGCGCGCGGGGGCTGAGGCTGGGACTCGTCTCGAATGCGTTCGACCCCGGCTGGCTGCTGCACCGCGACCTCGAGCAGCTGGGGATCGCGGAGCGGATCGACTTCGCGGTCTTCTCGTCAGAGGTCGGCAAGCGCAAGCCGCATGCGGAGATCTTCGAGCGCGCCCTCGCTGCGGTCCGGGCCGAGCCGGGGGAGGCGATGTTCGTGGGCGACCGTCTCTACGAGGACGTCCGCGGCGCAAACGAGCTCGGGATGACGAGCGTCCAGGCCCTCTGGTTCCGGGCCGACGAGCACCCCGAGGGCGGCGAGCCCGACCATCAGGCGTTCACCCAGATGGACATTCTCAACATCGCCGACCGGCTGCTCGCCGACGGCTGACAAGCATTTTCGACCGTCGTTGTCAAGTCTTGCGCAGGCGGTCGGCGGACCGGAGAATGTCGGTGATGCGGCGCCTCGAGGTCGTCCCGCAAGAGCTTCCTCTTCATCCTCAGGACGAAGTCGAATGCCGGCGCTGCGATGTCCATTGCGGCAAGGTCGTCTATCCGTCGGCCTGCGTGGAGCGCAACTGCCCGTTCCTCTACTCCTTCGTCGAGCTCGGCCGGACGTATGTCGGATGCATGCAGAAGGTCTTCGACGTCGAGATCGATCTCGAGCTCATGCTCGAGGCCGAGGAGCACGGAGAGTTCGGCGCGGTTAGGGCGAGCCGCCGTCCGCTCCCGATGTGCCGAGTCGAGGTCGAGAGCTGCTACGAGGGGCGCGAGGACGATCTCGGCTGTGTGAACCCGGAGTTCCACGAGCTGCCCCTCGGCGAGCCGAGCTTCCGGATCTTTGCCCAGGTACGACCGAGCGCCTGAGAAGGCGTTTTTCGTTGTCGCACTTTCGACACGGTCCGGTCACGGACACGCGCGCATTTCCCGGATAGGCTGAAACCGGAGGGAGGTCCGCGGCCGGACCCCGGGCGGGGTCGGTTCAGGACACGGCCTTTGCGGCCCAGCGGGAATGGAGCTCCTTCGTGGCCTGCACCTGGCTCGCGTCGGGGCCGTGGCCGTCCGGGCCCGGTACCTCGAGCACCGCCGCCAGCCCCTGCAGCCTCGGATGCGAGAGGAACACGCCCAGCTTTTCCCCCATCAGCCCCTCGCCGACGTTGTCGTGCCGGTCGCGGTTCGAGCCTAGCGGGGCCTTCGAGTCGTTGACATGCAGCGCGCGCAGCCGGTCGAGGCCGATCTCACGGTCGAGGTCCTCGAGGACGGAGTCGAGAGCGGTCTCGTCGGTCACGTCGTAACCGGACACGAAGAGATGGCACGAGTCGAGGCAGATGCCCAGCCGCGGGTGGCGGTCGAGCCGCTCGTAGAGAAGCGCGAGCTCGTCGATCGAGCGGCCGATCGTGCCACCTGCCCCCGCTGAGTTCTCCATCAGCAGCCACGTCGTCTCGGAGCAGCGGTCGAGCACCCTCTTCGTCGCCTCCACGACTCGCTGGAGACCGGCGTCCATGCCCGCGCCGAGGTGCGAGCCGACGTGGAAGACGACCCCGTCGGCCTCGATCGCGCAACCGACGTCCACGGTGTTGCAGAGCGCGGCGACCGACTTCTCGTAGAAGTCGTCCTTCGGGCTCGCGAGGTTCACGAGATAGAGCGCGTGACAGAGCACGCCGCCGATCCCGGCCTCGGCCCGCCGCTCCTTGAAGCGCTCGAAGTTCTCCTCTGGGTGGTTCGTCGGCCGCCAGGTGCGCGGGCTCTGAGTAAAGACCTGCACCGACTCGGCGCCCATCGCCTCCGCCCGGTCGATCGCCGTGTGGATCCCGCCCGACGAGGAGACGTGAGCACCGATCAGCACGGCCCCTACGATACGTCCGACCATGGCCCCGATCGTCCGCTTCGCTCCGAGCCCGACCGGCTTCCTCCACATCGGCGGCGCCCATACCGCGCTCTTCAACTGGCTCTACGCTCGTCACGAAGGCGCGGAGTTCCGGCTGCGGATCGAGAACACCGACACGAGCCGCGAGGTCGCCGAGGCCACCGAGCAGATCCAGGAGTCGCTCCGCTGGCTCGGGCTCGACTGGGACGGCGAGGTCACGTTCCAGCTCGACCGCATGGAGCACTGCCGCGAGGAGGCGCAGCGCCTGGTCGCCGAGGGCAAGGCCTATGAGGACGAGGGCGCGATCCGTATGCGGATGCCGGACGAGGGCGTCACCGCCTGGGACGACCTGATCCGCGGCCGCATCGAGTACCCGAGCGAGAAGCTCGAGGACCTCGTTCTCGTGCGGGCCGACGGTCGACCGACCTACAACTTCGCCTCGCCTGTCGAGGACTGGCTCGACGGGATCACGCACGTCCTTCGCGGGGACGATCACATTTCGAACACCCCGAAGCAGATCCGGATCCTCGAGGGGCTCGGCGCTCCGCTCCCGCGCTACGGGCACCTGGCGAACATCCTCGGCGAGGACGGCAAGAAGCTCTCGAAGCGCCACGGCTCGCTCTCCGTCGAGGAGTTCCGCTCGGAGGGCTACATCCCGCCGGCGCTCGTCAACCACCTCGCGCTCCTCGGGTGGAGCTACGACGACCGCACGGAGATCATGAGCGTCCCCGAGCTGATCGAGCGCTTCACGCTCGAGCGCGTCGGCGCGAGCCCGGCCGTCTTCGACTACCAGAAGCTCGAGCACTTCAACGGCGTCCACCTGCGCGCGCTCTCGCCGGACGAGTACGCCGCGTACCTTCTCGCCTACCTGCGCGAGCAGGGCTACGACTGGGACGAGGAGCTCGTCCGCGCCTCGGTCCCGCTCGTCCAGGAGAAGATCGCAAAGCTCTCCGAGTTTCCGGAGTTCGCCGGCTTCTTGTTCCGCGACGTCGAGCCGGACCCGTCGCTCCTCGACGGCGCGGTCCTCGGCGAGGCCGAGACGACGCTCGCCGAGATCGAGCCCTTCACGGCCGAGACGATCGAGCAGTCGCTACGCCGGCTCGCCGAGCAGCTTCAGTTGAAGCCCCGTGAGGCGTTCCAGCCGATCCGGGTGGCGGTGACCGGCTCACGCGTCTCGCCCGGGCTCTTCGAGAGCATCGAGCTCCTCGGCAGGGAGCGGGTGCTCGACCGGATCAGGCGCGCCCGGGCGACGAGCTAGGGACGTTCCTGCTGCGGCAGCTCCTTGGGCGCCGCCAGGGGATCGAGCGCGCGCTGGAACTCGCGCCAGGCTCTGCGGCGAAAGCCGGGAGTGGGGCGAAGCCCTCGGAGCCCGGCCCAGAGAAGCGCTCTGGCCCGGCTCTCCAGCTCTTCGTCGCGTACCACTTCGACTGAGAAACGGCCCACCCCTCGAACGAGGTACGCTTGTGACGCGCAAATCCCCGCAAAGAGCGGCCTTACGGGGCGCGAGAACGCAAGTCCAGCTCGATGAGGTCGTCTGGTCGCAGCAGCAGAATGGAGCGGATGAGCGTTCATTCGGAGCCCGTGGAGCACACATCCGGCGCCGCCGTGCTCGTCGTCGAGGATGACCCCGCGCTTCGGATGCTCTGCCGCCTCAATCTCGAGCTCGAGAACTACCGGGTCCTCGAAGCGGCGACGCTCGAGCAGGCCGAGGACATCGTGAGGCGTGAGGCGGTCGACGTTGTGCTTCTCGATCTCCATGTCGGCGATCGTCACGGGTTCGAGCTTGTGCCGGTCATCCGGCAAGAGCGACCCCGGACGGCGATCTGCCTGCTGAGCGGAACCTCGGAGACGGATCCGCCGCAGATGGAGGGCGTGCAGGCCTTCATCCGCAAGCCGTTCGAGCTCGAGGAGTTGCTGGGCACCGTCGAACGGCTCCTCTCGCAACAGCCGGCGTAATCTGATATCCATCGCAATATTGTGTCCGCCCGTGTAGATTCCCCGCGATGAGCATCGCCACAGTCCGCAGCCCCGCCGAGTACGAGGAGCGACTTCGCAACTACCTCTTCGAGCGCGCGGAAGAAGTCCGCGCCGTGCGCGTTGGCGAGAAGGAGGTCTCCGAGCGAGCCGCGATCGTCGCCGAGTACGCCGACCTCTTCAGCCGGGACCAGCTCGAAGCGCTCCGCGCCGCGGAGGAGGAGACCGAGGGCGACGAGCGCGAACGGCTCTACCGTCTGCGCAAGCAATGCGAGGCGGGCGTGGCCGACCAGGAGCTTTCGGAGCGGCAGGACGCGCTCGAGAACGCGATCCTCGCGGAGCGCGTCACCTTCAAGGGCGAGGAGCAACCCCTGCGGACGGCCCAGGCGATGCTCGCGGTCCTGCCCGATTACGGCGAGCGTGAGCAGCTCGGCAACCTCCAAGCCGACGCGTCTGCGCACTTCAACGAAGGCCGGCGCGAGCTGATTCGGGACGAGGACCGGCTCGCGGCGGAGCTGTCCGGGATCGACGACCCGATCGCGCGCAACGAGGAGGAGAAGCGCATCTCCCTGGCTGCGCTGGCGGAGCGGCTGCAGCAGGCGAGCGCGGATGGCGCGGACGCCTACGGCAAGCTGCGCGACCGCTGGTTCGAGCGGCTGCTCGGCCCCGAGCGAGCTCCGGCTCCCGCGTCGTTTCACGTCTCCTACATGCGGCGGCTGTCCCCGCTCGCCGAGACGTACACGAAGGAGCGTGCAGTCGAGGTCTGCATGGACACGCTGACCCAGCTCGGCTTCGACCTCGCGAACGAGTCGAGGATCCGCCTCGACCTCGAGGACCGTCCCCAGAAGTCCCCGCGCGCCTGCGTGATCGCCTCCGACGCGCCCAACGTCGTCCACCTCATCACCCGCGCGCAGGGCGGGCTGCACGACTACCAGGCGTTCCTCCACGAGGCCGGGCACGCGCTCCACTACGCCGGCTGCGATCCGGAGCTCCCGTACACCTTCCGCAACCTCTCGCGTGACCACGCGCTGACGGAGATCTACTCCTTCGTGCTCGAGGCGATCTCGCGCGAGCCGGCGTGGCACTCCGAGCATTTCAGCCTTTCGGACGACGAGGCGGAGCGGAACGCGGAGGCGACGGTCTTCCTGGAGGCGCTCCTCTACCGGCGCTACGCGGCGAAGCTCGGCTTCGAGCTCGAGTTCTGGGGCCGTTTCCACGAGGACGGTGGCACGCCCGACGGCTACGCGGAGCAACTCGGCGAGGCGACCGGTCTCACCTACCGGCCCGACGGCTACCTCGCGGACATGGACGCGGGCTTCTACTCGGCCGACTACCTGCGCGCGTGGATCCGCTCGGCACAGCTCCGCGAGCACCTGGCGAGTGAGGTAGGCCCCGAGTGGTGGCGCTCGACGGAGACCGGCGAACGGCTGCGGGCGCTCTTCGCGGAGGGGACGCGGCCCTCGAGCGAAGACGTCGCCGCGCGGATCGGCTTCGACCCGTTCGACACGGGCCCGCTCGTCACCGAGCTCTCGGGGTGACGCTCTCCTTCGACCGGTTCCACCGGTACGACGAGCTGACGAAGATCCTGCAGGGCTGGGCCGAGGAGCGCCCCGATCTCTATCGGCTCGAGAGCCTCGGCCATTCGTTCGAGGGCCGGGACATTTGGCTCGCCACGATCACCAACTTCGAGACGGGCGCCGACCTCGACAAGCCCGCGTTCCTGATCGAGGCCAACATCCACGCGCTCGAGGTCACGGGCTGCACCGCGGCCCTGCATCTGATCGACAAGCTCCTGGGCGGCTACGGCAGCGACGAGAAGGTGACGCGCTGCCTGGACACGCGTTGCTTCTACGTCATCCCGCGCCTGAATCCCGACGGCGCGGAGCTCGCGCTCGCCGATCGCCCGCGCTTCGTGCGCTCGAGCGTCCGTCCGTACCCGCGGCTCGACGAGCAGGACGGGCTCTACGAAGAGGACGTCGACGGCGACGGCCGGATCCTGATGATGCGGATGCGCGATCCGAACGGCGCCTGGAAGACGCACCCGGAGGAGCCGCGGCTGATGATCCGGCGTGACCCCGACGAGGGACCGGAGCATGGCGAGTTCTACCGCCTGCTCTGGGAGGGAAAGATCCGCAACTTCGACGGCGTCACGATCAAGGTCGCGCCGCCGGTCGAGGGCCTCGACCTGAACCGCAACTTCCCGATGGAGTGGGCACCCGAGGGCGAGCAGTACGGGGCGGGGCCGTTCCCGGTCTCCGAGCCCGAGACGCGGGCGCTCGTCGAGGCCGTCGTTGCTCGCCCGAACATCACCGGCCACATCGCCTACCACACGTTCTCGGGCGTCCACCTGCGCCCGTACGCGAGCTATGACGACGAGCATTTCCCGACCTTCGACCTCCGCGCCTTCAAGCTGCTCGGACAGGAGGCGACGAAGCGCACGGGCTATCCGGCGGTCTCGGTCTTCCACGACTTCAAGTACGACCCGAAGGAGACGATCAAGGGCGGTGGGCACGACTGGTTCTACGACCACGTCGGCGTCTTCTCCTGGACGACCGAGTTCTGGAGCCCGCAGCGCGAGGCCGGGATCACCGACTACAAGTTCATCGAGTGGCTCCAGGACCACGAGCCCGAGGACGACCTCAAGCTGCTGCGCTGGGCCGACGAGGAGCTCGAGGGCAAGGGCTACATCGACTGGTACCCGTTCGAGCACGAGCAGCTCGGCGAGATCGAGCTCGGCGGCTGGGATCTCATGTACTGCTGGGGCAACGTGCCGCCGAAGTTCCTCGAGCGAGAGATCGCGCCGCACTCTGACTTCGCGGTCTTCCACCTGCTCGTCTCGCCGCGGCTCGAGATTCGTTCGCTCGACGTCGAGCCCGTCGGGGAGGGCGCGCACAAGGTGCGGCTCGTTCTGGTGAACACGGGGTGGCTGCCCACGAACGTGACCGAGAAGGCCGCCGAGCGCAAGGCTGTGCGGCCGCTCGGGGTCGAGCTCACGCTGCCCGAGGGCGCGAAGCTGATCGCCGGCGAGCGGAAGGAAGAGGCGGGCCAGCTCGACGGGCGCGTCCACAAGCGGAGCGCGCTCTGGTGGGGCACCGACGACTCGACGGGCGACCTGGCCAAGCTCGAGTGGGTGATCGAGGCGCCTCAGGGCGGCGAGCTCGGCATCGAGGCGCGCCACCAGCGTGCCGGCACGATCCGCCGGGTGATCGAGCTCCCGGCCGGCTAGCGACGAGAGACCCGAGAGGGGTATTTCAGGAGGGAGACTCCATGCCGATAAGCGCGACTAAATACCTGCAAATCACCGTCTTTCGCCGTGAAAGTCTTCGTTGTCATCGGAAGCATCCTCTTTCTTCTGTACGCCTTCGGCAAGGTCGACGTCGAGTTCTGGGCGCGCGCCGAATCGGACTCCTCGCCGGCGAGCATCGGCCCGCCAACGCTGTACCTGCCCTCCAGCGCGGGCCTCGGTGTCGGGCGGCGGACGGCCGACACTCGCTGGATTCGGCGCATGAACGCGCTCTGTCTTCGGCGCAACGGGCTCGAGAATCGCCTCGATGACTCTGGCGTCTCGGCGACCTCAGCCGCTCGGTTCGCGGCTCGGACGTTGTGGATCTGGGACGACTACCAGCGGAGAGCGGCGTCAGTTCGAGCGCCCACCACGTACGCGCGGGAAGCGGGTTGGGTTCAGCAAGTCGACGCTGAAAAGAGACGAGGGATCGAGGCCGCGCTCGAGGGGGCCCGGCGCGAGGACGTGAACGCCGCCAACGCCGCGGTTCTGACCTTGGCGAGGTTTTCCCACGCCTCGTACTCCGGGTTCGCCAGGATCGGCCTGACGGATTGCGCTCAGTTCCGCGCGTAGCAGCCCAGTCTCAGGCTCTATTCTTCGAGCGTGACGGTCGAGCGGCGCGATGCGCAGGATTACGAGCGGCGCAGCCTCTGGCTCACGCTGGCGGTCGGGCTCGCCGTCATCCTGAGGTCGCCCGGATTCGTGGCGTACGGTGGCCAGAAGTTCCAGACCTGGGCCTACGTGGCGACGCTCGTCGCGTTCGGGCTGAGTATCTGCCTTGGCCTCCTCGTTCTCGTTCCCGAGCTTCGCGGCCGGCTCGGCCGGCGATTCCGCGACGAGCGGACAACGTTCGCGTCGGCAGTCGGCCTCTTTGCCCTCGGGATCGTCATCACGATCGTCGCCTTCGTGGAACTGGCGATCGACTCGCTCGACGAAGACACACCGTTCGAGTAGACACGCAAAGGCTCGAGGAAGCGGGCGACTCGCGGTCGCCCGAGGACGACCGCTCCGAAGGCTAGCCTCCGCCGCACTCGCCGGCCGCATCGACGCCCATCGCGGACAGGACCCCGACGCCCGTCAGCGCAAACACCGAAACGAGGCCAAGGACAAGCCCCAGCGTCGCGAACCGCTGCGATGCTCGGCTCGTGTCGAGTGACCAGGCCGACACGACAAGGGCGGCGAGGGTCGTGAGCGCCCACGCAGCGACGATCGTGTAGGTGAGTGCGCCCCAGTGGTGCGCCCAGCCGAACGAGGCGAGGAGCAGCGCGAGGGACATCAGGCCAAGCGCCGCGCCCGCTCGGCCGCGCGTGCGAGGCTGGTCGTCCGCTCGGTCGACCTCCACCGCCGCACGCTAGACGCGGCCGGTTTATGTTCGGTTCAACGACGCATCAGCAGCGGGTGATACCTTGCATGGTGTTCTTCTGGCCTAGATTCCTCGCCCGCCAGGCGAGCACGGTGAGACGTTCTCGGTTGTAGGTCGGCTCGGCCAGGAGCAATCCACACGAAGGCAGTTCGACGCGTTCGGCGAGCGCCTCATGCCGCTGCTGAAGGAGATCGGGATCGAGCTTTCGGGCGCGCCCGAGATGCTCGAGACGTACCACATCGAGAAGCGCTAGACGCTCTCGTAGCGCGCGAGGGCCGGGACTGGTCGGGCGAGATCGAAGCAGCGGAAATGCTTGCCTCGGAACCATTCCCGTTCCTTGAGCGCGAACGAATGTCCCTCGACGCCGTCTGGGGAGCAGCACTCGCTTTCGGCCTGTGCGAGGATCGTGAGTCGTGACGGTCGCCATGTCTCGCGGCGCACTCGTCGTTGTTGCGGCGATCGTCGTTGGCGGCTGCAGTGGAGGCGAGGAGCAGGAGCAGGTATTCACGCCCGCTGACGCCACGCGGATCGCAAATGTCCGGCCGGTAACGCCTGGCTGGACCTGGCCGCGGAATCCGGAGAAGCACGTCTCGTCGGGCTCGCCGACAGAAGCCAAGTCCACCGACCCTCTTGACGTCGAGCTGAGGAAGCAGACGGCGGACATCGCCTCCGTCGGAGATGCAGCGAACAAGTGGCAGGACGCCGACAAACTGGCGAACGTCTATGCCCAGGTCTTCGCGAGCGCCGCCGAGGCACACGAGCTGATGGCTCCGTTCAACGCCTACTCCCGCGGCTGGGGCGAGAGATTTGGACGCATCACCAAGGACGAGCAGATCGACGGCCTCGGCGACGAGGGCTGGTTCCTCAGGACTGAAGCCAACGGGACAGAGGTGACATACCACTGGCGCCGAGGCAACCTCGTTGGCGAAGCGCACGTTCAGTGCTTCGGGCTCTGCCCGGACGACGTCGATGCCGCCGCCCGTGCCTGGGTCGACGCGATCGACGAAACTGCGCGAGCCGGCTCATAGCCGCTCCCGTGAGCCGCGCGCGCTAGCTGTCCTGCCTACAGACGTTCCGAACGCGGCTGATCGCCGGTCGGTCTCCCAAGGAGCTGTGCGTGCGGCGGGTGTTGTAGTGCTCGAGCCAGTATGGCAGCGCCCGCTGGCGGTGCGCTGAGCTCGCGTAGGTGAGGCCGTAGGCCCACTCACGCTCGAGCGTTTGGATGAAGCGCTCGACCTTGCCGTTCGTGCGTGGCCGGTGCGGCTTCGTCTTCAGGTGACGGATCCCGTTCCTGGCGAGCAACTCGCGCAGGGAGCGATTGCGCGTGTAGCTCCAGGCATTGTCGGTCATGAGCCGCTGCGCTCGGATCCCGTGCGAGGCGAAGAAGACGAGCGCCGCTCGCAGAAGCTGGTCACGGTTGCCGCCTTCGCGTCGCGGAGCACCTCGGCGTAGGCGAGCCGGGAGTGGTCGTCGACGATCGCGTGCACGACGTCGTAGCCGAGCTTGCGTCGCTTCTTGGCCGCCGAGCTTGTGCGGTCGCCGGTGAGCGCGTGCCCCGGCTCGGCGAAGCGCGCGAGCGTCGTCCAGTCGAGGTCGCCGGGGGCAGGGCCACTCGTAGCGGCGAGCGGGCCCGCGCGGCTTCGGCTCGGGTCGCGAACAGCCGCCGCGGCGCAGCGCCTTCCAGAGGGTCGCATGCGGGTAGCCGAGCCTGGCCGCGATCGGGCGCGGTCCGTGCCCTGAGCGGCGCCGCTCGGCGCAGATGCGCGCCTGCTCGGAGACGCTCAGCATCCGCGGAGAGCGATGCGGCCGGCTCGAGCGGTCGAAGAGGCAGGCGAGCGTCCGCTGCTCCTCGCCTGTCGCCGCCCGCCAGCGCTTGAACCACTCGCAGGCGGTCGCCGGCGAGACGCCATGGCGTCTCGCCGCTTCTCTCATCGAGCAGCCATCTTCGATCGCCCTGACCAGCGCGTAGCGGCCGGCAAGTCCGAGCTTGGGTGAAGCAACATCTGGCCCTCCTCTCGAGCTGTGGTCTTCGCGAGACGCACAGCCTCGAAGGAGGGCCGGACGTTTCCGTCAGCCGTTCAGAACGTGTGTAGGTCCGTCAGTTAGCGCTGAGGAAGAGCCGCAGTGGCCGAAGTCGAGGCCGACCGCGCTGTAGACGTCCTGACGGTTCCGCTCGATGACATCAGGCGCGGGTACACGTAGGAGTCGGCGACCGCTCTGGCGCTGTACGGAAGATGTGTGTACACCGCTGTACGGAAGATGTGTGTACACTGAAGCCTATGGCGCCAGTCAAGGAGCGGTGGGACTTCCGCGTCGAGCCTGAGACGGACCGTCTTGTCCGCCAGGCGGCGGCGACGTCGCGGCGCACGCTGACCGATTTCGTCATCGACGCTGCCGTAGTCGAGGCGGAGCGCCTACTCGCCGATCGCACGGAGTTCGCGCTCGAGCCCCAACAGTGGCAGCGGTTCGTCGAGCTCCTCGATCGCTCGCCGCGCGACAACCCCGGGCTCGAGAAGCTCTTCTCCCAGCCGAGCGTCTTCAGCGGCGCGTAGCCGGTGGCCTACCGGCCGCCCGCGCCACTCGAGAAGCATCACCGCCTCGACGACTTCGACTGCGGCGAACCGGCGCTCAACGAGTGGCTCACGCGGCACGCGCGCGGCGCGCACGCGTCCGGGTCGGCCCGCGTCTTCGTGACGACGCTCGAGGATGGAGAGACCGTCGTCGGCTACTACGCACTCGCCGCCGCGCAAGTTGCCCCCAAGGCCGCCACAGAGCGCGCGCTGAAGGGGCAGCCGCGAATGCGGCCGGTGCCGGCGGTCCTTCTGGCTCGGCTCGCGATCGACCGGGAGCACCAGCGTGCTGGCATCGGCCGCTCGCTACTCCAGGACGTCATGCTGCGCTGCCTCGATGCCGCCGAGGCGATCGGCGCACGCGTCTTGCTGGTCCACGCGAAGCACGAAGCGGCGAAGGCGTGGTATTTGCAGTACGGCTTCGAGGAATCACCGACGGATCCCCTGCACTTGCTGATGCTGCTCAAGGACGTCCGGTCGTTCCTTCAGCGGCAGGGAGTCTCGTAGCTTGAGCGACGACGAGACGACGCGCAGGTCCCGCCGGGACACACGACAGCACCTCCGCTCGACGATCCCGGACGAGGTGAAGCGCTTGGTGTCCGATGAGCGAGATCGCGACGAGATGCGGGCGATCCGGAAGCAGCTGGCAAAGCTCGCTCCGCGCCGCTCGGGTCAGACGAGCAACTCGCCGTAGTCCAGATCGCGCTCGTCGACGACGACGTGCGTGTACGTACGCGCGGTTGTCATGAGGTCGTCATGGCCGACGAGCTCACCGATTCGCGCCCACGGCATTCCGCCGAGTCTCGGGGAGCGTCAGCAGGGTCGGTACCCCGTCGCGGTTGAGCCCATGCTGGCGTTGTCCGCTTCGCATACAGCGCATCCATAGCAGGCGTTAGACGGATGCCTCCTGACGCATCCGTACAAGGGCCCGACCATGTCCGGGACCGATCTACGAGCGAGGTCACGACGAACGACTGTCGGCACTTCCTCGGCGGCTGGAACGGACGATCCGCGTCCACGGTGTGCTCGATCCACAGTGCGCTCAGCGGCTTGTTCAAGTGGCTCTACCTGGAAGGCGAGGTTGAGTCCAATCCGATGCTTCGCATCCCGCGTCCGCGTCGGCCTCGACCGGACGATGTTGACGTGGTGATCGTTACCCCAGGTGACGTCGAGAGGATGCTCAGAGCCAGCGAGGACTGGCAGGAGCTGCTCTGTATGTCAGTCCTGGCGTACCTCGGGCCGCGCCGCGACTCAGAACTCGAATCACAATGACCGCTCCAGTCGCCTGAAGCAGACGAGGCAGCAGCCGAGCGCGAGGAACGCCTCGTGGATCTCGGCGCGGCGGTCGTAGCGGACGAGCAGCCGCTTGAGGTTGTGCAGCCAGGCGAAGGTGCGCTCGACCACCCAGCGCACGCGCCCGAGGCCGGAGCCGTGCTCAGTCTGGCGGTAGGCGATCTCGGGCCTGATCCCGCGTTGGCGTAGCTGCCGGCGGTAGCTGTCGAAGTCGTAGCCGCGGTCGGCGCTCAGGCGCTCGGGCCGCTTGCGTGGACGACCGACCCGGCCGCGTACCGCCGGGACGGCGTCGACGAGCGGGATCAGCTGGGTGACATCGTGGCGGTTGCCACCCGTGAGCTTCCAGGCGAGCGGGATCCCGGTCGCATCGACCAAGAGGTGGTGCTTGGAGCCCGATCTGGCTCGGTCAACCGGGCTCGGGCCCGTCGCGGCGCCCCCTTTTTGGCCTGCACGTGGCTGGAGTCGGCGACCGCCCGCGACCATTCGAGCTCCCCGGCGGCGCGCAGCTCGTCCAGCAGCAGCGCGTGCAGGCGCTCCCACACCCCCGCCTGCTGCCACTCGTCCAGGCGGCGGTAGCAGGTCGAGCCCGAGCCGAAGCCGAGCTCGAGCGGCAGATGCCGCCAGGCGATCCCGGTGTGCAGCACGAACAGGATCCCCTGCAGCGCCTGCCGGTCGGGCAGCCGCCTGCGGCCCGGATAGCGGAAGCGCCGCTCCACCTGCGGCAGCAAGGGCTGGACACGCTTCCAGAGCGCGTCGGACACGATCCACGGTGCAACGGCCATCCGCACCCCTCCCAGCTTGACGACGGATGCCGACGGCCTTCGTTGTTAGGGAGCGGGTCCCTTCATTTAGATTCGAGTTCTTAGGCTCACCTGAAGAGCGAACTCCGAAGCTCGCGTACGGTCGCCGTGTCTAGCTTTCCGTACGGATCGCAGCGTCTTCGGCTTTCGCATCGTCGCGCGCCTGCCTCGACGGCAGGCTCGATTCCGCCAACGCGGAGAATCTCTCCCCAAATGAGGTCTCGCTCGAGGGTTCAACGGATACGGTCGAATCGGAGGGCAAGACTGCCCGGCAAACCGCGGCCCGCCATCAGCGCATGGTTAGGCTCGCGTTCCTCGAGCGCGGGCGCCGGCGCTGCTGTCTCGCTGCCCTAACGCCTGACCACACAGAGCGGCAACTCAGCTTCAGGGAAGCTCCCAAAACTGGGAGTTTCGTGCGCGGACCTGCGCGCGGGGTGGGCGAGGAGAGCGCCACGGACGTACCCGCCCGCGAGCGTCGATCGATTGGATGAAAGTGGAAGGAAAGGCGTCGCGCCACGCAGCCGCTTCTTCCTTCGCCCAAAGGGAGATCGACTGGGAGATCGCCTAAGTCGCCGCGGCCAGCACCGAACTGACCCACCGCGCGAGACCGCGCGTATATGCCTCGAGCTCGCCGTCGAGGTCAGCAATCGAGATCACGCTTGGCTCTTGCTCGAGTTCGGGAAAGAGAGTCGCGATCGTCAGGTTATCGCCGCTCGGATGCAGGAATTTGCGCCGGTGTGTCCCCTGCAACCGCGGGTGCACGATCAGATCGTCGCGTACGTCGGCGATGCGTCGATCAAGTTCACGCGCTCGCCCGACGAGCTCGTCGCTAGGGGCGGCGAGCCCCAAGGCGCGTGCGAATTCATCGAGCCGGACTCCGAGCGAGCCGTGCTTCTCTTTGTATCCGCCTGGATTGCTCGAGCGCCACGGCGACCGCCTCGGCGAGTAGATCGAGGAGCACCTTGCCCTGCGACAGGAATGCAATCAGCACTTCCCGAAGCTGCGTGACGAAGCGCCAGCTGGGCTAAGAGTTCTGGGGAGCTCTGAACGAGGCCGCCCGCGTTCCTTAGGTCGCGCTGGAGGTCGCGCTGGTACTCGCGCAGCTCGTCGCGGAGCACGAGAAGCGCACTGAGGCCGCCCACGGCCCACGCCACCCGCTGCCAAGCTGTCCGATGACGGATCGCAGCATCTTCGGCCTTCGCATTGTCGCGCGCCTGCCTCGCCGGAAGGCTCGGCCCTGCCATTAGAAGGTCGAGAAGCTCTCTCCAAACGGCGTCTCGTTCCATGGCGCGAACGATAGGGCTGAAGTGTAGGGCAAGCTGCCGGGCAAGAGCGGCCGCGGGCGACGCGATTTGACCTGGCTGGATGATTCGCGCGCGAGCCTGGCGCGGGGTCGTCGCCGGTAGGCGCGCAAGATTGTACCCCCTCCCGCCAAAGCTTCGAGTGGCTGGCCTCCTGCTGCGGCGGCTCGATCGGCGCTGGCGTTAGCTTACTCCTGGCAACCCAATCTTCAACTCCGCGGAATGCCGCCCAGGGTTACAGGATCGCCCGCCAAGTCGAGTTCAGTGGCCGGCCGCGGGCGGCTACGAGCTTGCCCACCCGTACCTGATCACGTTCGGACGCTCCAGCATCTCAGGCGCTTCGAGCTCACCGAAAGGCGTGCATGTACGAACTCGAGGAAGCGGTGTGGACATAGTGTTGAGTAGCAGTGAGCGAGAGTGACCGCGACCTTTGGCGCCGAGCCCGGGCAGATGATGCCGAAGCGTTTGAGACGCTTTTCGAACGCTACGCCAATGACGTCTACAACTTTTGCTTCCGTCGAACCGGTAGTTGGAGCCGAGCACAGGATCTCGTGTCCGACGTGTTCTTGGACGCTTGGCGCAAGCGTGCGGACACCGAGCTCACGAGCCCTGATTTAAAGCTTCGCCCTTGGTTAATTGGCGTCGCGCACAACAAAATTCGCAACGAGACGAAGCGCGGATATCGACTACGGGCCGCCCTTAGCCGGCTAAACCAACGGCCCATCGCAGACTTCAGGGACGCCGTCCTCGACAGGGTGGAGGATGAGCAACGAATGGCGAGGCTAAATGACGCTGTACGGAATCTCCCGCACCCCGAGTTAGACGTCCTGCTTCTCTATGCCTGGGGCGAGCTCCAGTATCAGGAGGTTGCCGATGTTCTGGGTATCCCAGTCGGCACCGTACGGTCGCGACTTGCTCGAGCGCGGGGGCGGCTGCGAGAACTCGATTCGGCCCCCGTACATGAATTGAAGGAGAAGCCAGATGTCCAGGAGGTACACGGATGAGCTATGAACTTCCAAGGCGACGTTCGCTCTCTGATGAGCAGCTCGATCAGATCCGGGCAACGCTGAGGGGTCGGATTTCGGATGCAGGGCAGCGATCTATCCTGTCCCGCGCTTGGCCCCGGCCAGCAGCCCTCCTCCTTGCCTCGATCGCTGCTGCCGTGGGTCTTCTTGCCATGAGCGGCGGGGTCCTCGGGGCATTGGGCTTGCGTCATACGGAGACACCGGCGTACGTCCAGGCTGAGCAGGTGTGGCGCGACGCTCTCGATGAAGGCGCTACGAGCAACCCCAACGCTGTCTTCGCGAATCTCTCGCCCGACGAGCTCCGCGCGCGTCTCGAGAGCGCGGCAAGGGCCAATGATTTTACGGTGATTTCGCTAACCCTTTTACGGCCTAGAGGTCTGGCGCCTCTGATCACGGTCAAAGCGACCGCCGAGACTCGCTTCGCCGAGCAGGTCCCGACGCTTCTGCAGCTGATCGATCCAAAGTCGGGCGGACCTGACAGTGCAGGATGGGCTTTTGAGGGACTCTTCCTGAAGGCAATCGATGCTCAAGACGAGCCATTTCTCGTCATCTATAACCACTGGAGAGACGAGAGTCCGGGCGGGGGCCAATGGGCTCGCTCACCTGACCTCTTGCCCTTCCGCCACCTGTAGGCCCGACCCTCGAATTACCAGCTCTTGAGCGTCGCCTTGAGCCCCGTCGTCTTGCGGTTGGAGATCGGTCTCGCGCCTGCTCGCCGGCGCCTTCGCGTTCTCGCCGCGGGCGAGCGCCTCGTGCGCCCCTTCGAGGAACTGCTTCTGCCACTTGGCGATACCTGCGTCATCTCACCCTTCAGCACACCGAGCACGACCTGCAGCTTTTCCTCGGCGCTCTTGAACGGCTTGCGACCCATTCGCCACCTCCGCCTTCGCGTATCACTCGCAAGTGTCCAAGAAAGTCTGACCCACGACAATCCGGCATCACCTATGATCGCTCAACATCGGCTTCGTAGTGTTGCCTGACCTAGCAACAGGCGACTGTTAACCGGAGGGTTGTTGGTTCGAGTCCAACCCGGGGAGCTTTCAAAGAGCCCGCACACGGGCCCTTTCCGTTTCTGAGCGCGGATCAGCCAAGGACGAACTTTTGCCCAACTTTTGCCCCGTTTGAAGTCCGGCAAGCGACGGTAGGGTGATGGGAGTGGGCTCTGTTGCAGCGCCTGCGCTTTTTGTCGGGGTGATCGGCCTCGTCAGCTGTGGCAGTACTGCCAAGCCGTACACGGCGTCCGCAACAATTCCGTGCCTCCGCGATCGCGCTGCTCTTCTCTCGCAGCCCTCTCGGGCGGCAGCCCGGGAGCTCCGTAACGGGCCACATCGAGTGCGCATCGGATTCGTCGTGCGGTCGGGAACCACGATCGGCCTGAAGGCGAGTGGCGGGGACTATCAGCTCGGCCTTTAT
>WNFV01006086.1_pt1 | contig 19342 bp, 20 predicted proteins | sample 5400101 | NCBI WGS metagenome assembly WNFV01 (sample SAMN13153361, study PRJNA577476) | soil metagenome | isolation source: 115 cm soil or saprolite under grassland replicate 1 | place: USA:California | collected 2016-06-15 | reverse complement strand
CTTCCGCACTGTTTCGGGACATCCGGTCTCCCATTGGTCTCCCATCGCCGGCCCTGGGCTCGGGATGAGGATCGTCACCATCGACCGCGACCCGGACACCGTCTTCGCCGCCATCCGCGCCGGCGCCCCGATCGCCCGACGGATCAGAAGGTTAGGGGGTTCGACTCCCTTCGGGCGCGCAACATCAACAGGCTGTTGGCCTGTTGATCTGCTTGATCGCCGTTCCCTGCGCTCTGTCCGGCGTGGACGGTGGGTGTCATGTGGGTGCCACTCGGGTGTTATCACGCTGCGTGGCCTCTCGACGCCTCGGTGAGCGTTGATCTGCGGCTTCGGTCGGCGGAGGGGCCGGTAGGGGCGGGAACAGCCGTCGCGGGCGGGCTTTGGGCCGGTTGCGCCGGCCCTTCTTGCGGATCTTGTCGCGGGTGCGGCGGGCGGCTGCCGGGACGAGTTTGGCGGTAGCGTCGGCGCAGCGGCCGGCAGGACGCTGCGGGACCGGGCGTTGCAGATGCTCGGCGATCCAGGGTACCGCGGCGCGGAGCCCTTCGACCGCCGCCGCGCCAGCGGCGGCCATCGCGCCCACGGGACCGGTACCCCGCCACGGTTCGGCCGTGATGCCCCTGCCGACCCTGGCCCGCCGGCCGCTGCCGACGACCCGTACCGCGCCGGGCGGGGCCGGGGTGTCGCCGAGGGCGAAGGCGACATCGGGGGTGGCGGCGGGTGGTGACGATCCGTCGGGGAGCAGGTCGTCGGAGTAGTCGAGCAACCCGGGTACCAGCTCACCGCCGCGCAGCGGCGGCTGCTCGGCAAGCAGTCCGACGGTGGCCACGTCCAGGTCGATCCGCAGCCCATCATGGCCAGCAGGGCGTACAGGGTGACCAGCGCGGTCTGCCCAACCGGCGAGTCGACGTTGGTACGGTCGGCGATGATCCGGGCGCTGGTGGTACGCAGCCCGTCGACGATGCGGCGGTGGTCCACCTCGGCCGCTGTGCATTTCGGCTGTGCGGCTGCTCAGCGCGGCATCCGTCGGACCTACGCATTACGAGTCGGTCGCCAGCCGGTCGTAGCCGCAGTCTTGGTCCTGGCTTACCGGTCGTCGTCCGGGTCAGTCCTGTCCGGCCCTGCCGGCGGCTTTGGCTGCCAGGAGCCGTGACCGCGGTACTCGTTGCGGTCATGGTCGGCCTCGGCACGGTCGGCTTCCTCGCGTTCGCGGTGCTCCTGGGCCTGCTCTCGGTGCTCTTCGACGTTCCCCCAGCCGAGGTCAGCCTGCCGGTCATGCAACTGAGCCGCACGGCCGAGAGCCTCGACGGCCCGGTCATGCGCCTCGGTTGCCCTTTGTTTTATCCGCTGCACGTGTCGATAGGACCTCGCCTCGAGCTGAGCTGCGCGGCGCACCTGCTCGGGCGTCGAACCGGGCACCGTCTCCATGCCGTCGCCATACGCATCGTCGTCCTCACGCGGCTCCCGCGATGGTGCCTCAGCTTCTTCAACTTGCTCGGCAGCCTCGCCGGTACGATCACCGGCCTCGCCCGAACGTTGGAGGCGCCGTTCGCGAGCCTCGTCCTCGTCGCGTCCGCCCGGTGGAACAGTCACGTCGGTCAGCATCGCAGCACCTCGGGATGCTCGCCACCGTCCAAGACCAATCCCCGAGCGTCCGTGTCCGGTCCGCCTCGCCGCCGCGCGGCCGGCGTTGCCGTCACCTACTGCCGTCGGGAGGACCGCACCTCAGCACTGTGGCCGCCCGATTGGTGACCACCTTCTAATCCGTAACTCCGGGCGGCGCAGACGGGTGAGGGTGGATAGACATCAACCGGCGTGATGCGGTCGGTAAGGCAGGCTGCAGCCTGCAGGAGGATGTCGGTACGACTGCTGGAGGATCCTCCACAACGCTGACATGATGTCGTGGCGGACTACGAGCGCGCGTGATGGGACGCCAGATCGAGATACGGTACCTGCCGAAGGTGCGAGCCACTGCCCAGGTACGCGGATTTCGTCAGCGGATTCATGAACCTGCTCGAGGACTACGACAACGCGATTCCCATGGATTCCTTCGCCCACGAGTTCGGCGTGCGGCAGGTCTCCCTGGAGCAGAGCATCCAGAAGCAACTCAAAGCCACTACGTCCCCGCGATCAGGGCGTGCGGGGCGCATCGCCCGCGCCGAGCCGCTTCGCCGCCGCAGCCGCCGTTGAGGCGGCGGACGCCTACCGAGCCGCACTGCGACTGGAACCGCAGGCGGCGGAGCGAACCTTCGTGACCGCCGGCTCGGTGAGCTCTCCGCCGGCTCACAAGTGTGGTCGCCTGAGCCGGTGCGGGCCCGGGGCTCACGCGGCGTAGGCGGCGTGCGTCACGACGGGTGAAGCGAACAGCCGGGGGTGGGCAGGCCCCAGCCTGGTGGCACCGAACACCTCGTCGACCTCCTGGCGGGCCCAGCGCATCCGCGCGACCGCGAACTCCGGGCGATCGCCGAACTCCTGCGCTACCCGCGCAGCGCATCCTCGGCTGCCGAACTCCCGCACGACTCGGGCGATGGCCTGCTGACCTGCCCGGCGCTGGGATCGTCCGAGCGCTGCAACGCGGACACGAACAGAGCCTCGGACCGAACAGCGTTGATGCTGAGGTGATGCATCGTGGGCCTCCTCACCGCGCCGATACCTGCACTACACCACGGGGGTACGACATTTCTTGCTCTAACTTGATGACCTTGACTGAAGGCGGAAGCGGCACACGCACGATGGGGTGACCGCAGGGGTTTAGCCATGATGAAGGTGGGCAGAAGCCAGGCCGTCGACCGCGGCGAAGGGCCGTAGCCGGCCGGAGGCGGCCCTCTCAGACCGGTCCTGACGACACGCGGCATCCGCCGCACAACACCAGAAGGAGGACGCCGCCATGTCGGATGCGACCGTACCGCCGCCGTCCCTGTTGGACAGCGCTGGCCGCGTGGGCAAGCGCCAGGGGCGCGTCAGCGAACTGACCGTGATCGCGCCGCTCAAGCCCAGCGGCGGCCGACCGGCTGCACGCGAAGCGCACCGGCGACCTCGGGGCCCAGATGCCAGCCACCAACAAGCGCCTCGGCACTGTCCACGACATACGCTTCGTTATCTTCGACAATCATGCCCGGCCGCTGCTCGCCACCGTCCACGACGGCGACTGGGACCCCTACATCGACGACTTCGTCCGCGTGGTCCCGACGTGATCGACCGACTGTTCGAGGAACTCGACGGTTTGGTCGGGCATTCCCGACCCGTCGGTCAAGGACTTCATCGCCAGTTGTACCAGCTAACGGCCGACAGCTGGTACTGCGCCTACCCGGACGCTACCGTGCGGGACGTGCGCCGCGGCCAGCGGATCGCCACAGGGATCAACGAACTGCAGAAGGTCAAGCCCACCGAGGTGGTCACCGACGCCGCGGCCATCAAACCGGCCGTGCTCGACGACGTGGTCTCGCAGGCGTGCCACCACGTCGAACGCTACGCCAACAACCGGTTCGAGGCGGATCACAGCCGACTCGGGCACTGGCTGCGACCCATGTGACGGTTACGCACCGACCGGACGGCGAAGGTCGTCATCGCTGGGCGCCTTCATGCAGAACCTGCGCCGCGAGCAGTACGAACTCAGAGTCGACGCACCGCCCGCACGGAGGGTCGCCGCGGCGTTTACCGAACTCGCCCAAGCGATCTGACCGCCGACCGGACAGCAGTTCGCTGTTGTCCGCCGATCCGACAACGCAACAACGCCGCTGGGCTCCTCGCCGAAGGACCTACACCCGGGACAGCCCGGCAGCCCGGCAGCCCGGCAGCCCGGCAAGTTTCTCCGAACTGACACACAGTTGACTAGGGCGAAACTTAGAGTGGCGTAAGCTACGGTTACGTAAGGGTAGGGATCTCCGGCGGGAAGAGGGTTCACCGGATGACCGCTCCGCCCGATGTCAGCAGGGCCGATGGCAACGTGGTTGAAAAGAAGCGCAGGCGGAACCTTCGCCAGCGCCTTCTGGACGCCGTCACCTGGCTTACCACGCCGCTGCTGCCCGACGACTACCTCGGGTTGATCAATCCGCTCTGGTCGTCGCGGGAGTTGCGTGGTCGCCTCGAGGCGGTGCAGCCGGAGACCGCGGACGCCGCGAGCCTGGTGATTCGTCCCGGGCTCGGCTGGGCGGGTCATCGCGCCGGCCAGTACGTGCGGGTCGGCGTCGACATCGACGGCGTGCGCCATTGGCGTAGCTACTCGTTGTCCTCACCGCCGCAGCGGACGGACGGCTGCGTCACGATCACCGTCAAGGCGGCCCCGGACGGGCTGGTCTCGCCGTACCTGGTGCGGCGGCTGGCGCCCGGGGCGATCGTTCATCTTGCGCCGGCTGAGGGCAGGTTCGTACTACCGCAGGCGCTTCCGCCGCGGCTGCTGTTTGTCACGGCGGGCAGTGGGATCACGCCGGTGGCGGCAATCCTGCGCAGCCTGGCCGTGCGTGGCAAGATGCCGGACGTGGTGCTGGTGCACTCCGCGCCGACGCCTGAGGACGTCATCTTCGGCACCGAACTACGGACGCTGGCTGCGCGGTTTCCGAGCCTGCGGCTGCACGAGCGGCATACCCGCGTCGGCGGCCGCCGTGGCCGTGGCCGGTTCACCGTCGCACAACTGCCTGACATCTGCCCGGACTGGTCACAGCGCCACGCCTGGGTGTGCGGGCCGGCCGGGATGCTCGATGACGCCGAGCGGCACTGGCGGGGCGCCGGGATCGCCGACCGGTTGCACGTCGAGCGTTTCCGCCCTGCGGTGGGGTCCGCCGGCGGTGCCGGTGGGCGGGTCCGTTTCGTTGCAAGCGGCCGCGAGGTCGACGCCGACGGTGGCACGCCGTTGCTGGTCGTCGGTGAGGACGCCGGGGTCCTGATGCCCAGCGGGTGCCGCATGGGGATCTGCTACAGCTGCGTGACACGGCTGCGCTCGGGCCGGGTGCGTGACCTGCGCAGCGGTCAGGAGCACGGCGACGAGGGAGAACTCATTCAGACCTGTGTGTCGGCCGCGGCCGGCACCGTCGAAGTCGAACGGTAGGAGGCGAACATATGACCGCCACTGCACATCTCACCGAGGTCGACATCAAAGAGATCGGCCGCGAGTTGGACCAGATCCGCGACGATGTGATCGCCAGCCGCGGCGAGGGCGACGCGCGTTACATCCGCCGGGTCATCGCCGTCCAGCGGGGTCTGGAGGTAGGCGGCCGGACACTGCTGATGGTCTCGATCCTGCCGCCGGCCTGGTTCGCCGGAACCAGCGCCCTGGCCATCTCCAAAATTTTGGAGAACATGGAGATCGGCCACAACGTGCTGCACGGCCAGTGGGACTGGATGCGCGACCCCGAGATCCACTCCACCACCTGGGAATGGGACTCCGCCACCCCGGCCGATATGTGGAAGCACTCGCACAACTTCGTGCACCACACCTACACCAACGTGCTCGGTAAAGACCGCGACATCGGCTACAGCGTGATGCGGGTCACCCCGGAGCAGCCGTGGCACCCCGTGTACCTAGCCCAGCCGCTCTACAACGCGGTCCTCGCGGTGTTCTTCGAGTGGGGCATCGCCATCTACGACGTCGAACTCGAACGCGCCTGGCGCGGCGAGAAGAGCTGGGGCGAGGCGCTGACCCAGCTGCGCGGCGTCCTGGGCAAGGCCGGCCGCCAGGTGGTCAAGGACTACGTCGCGTTCCCGCTGCTCGCCGGTCCGTCCTTGCTGCCCACCCTGCTCGGCAACCTCGTCGCGAACGTGGCCCGCAACGTGTGGGCGCACACGGTCATCTTCTGCGGCCACTTCCCGGAGGGGTCCGAGGTCTTCACCGAGGACCAGCTCGACGGCGAGACCCGCGGCGAGTGGTACCTGCGCCAACTGCTCGGCTCGGCCAACATCGACGGCGGCCCGCTGTTTCACATCATGACCGGCAACCTCAGCCACCAGATCGAACATCACCTGTTCCCCGACCTGCCCAGCAACCGGTACGCCGAGATCGCCCCGAAGGTGCGTGACCTTTGCCAGCGGTACGGGCTGCGCTACAACACGGGCTCCCTGATGCGCCAAACCGCCAGCGTTTGGAAGCACATCTTCCGCCTCGCCCTTCCCGGGCCCAAGCCACAGGCTGCGGATGCTCCAGCTGCACCGAGCGCCGGACCGGAGTCCGCTGTTGCCTGAGCGCGGCCCGAGGCCGCGCGCTCGGCGCGGGCCGCCACATCGGCGCGTCATCCGGGTCGGGACGCCCACGCCGGGTGTCGACGACTCGCGCACCACGGCCAGAAGAGTGCCCAGCTTGCGGGTTCACTCTCCGCTGGTGGGCCTGGCTGTCTTCTCCCGCCGGCGTCTTCGGAGATGAACTGGCCGGGCCTCGTCGGCCCGGCCAGTTGACTCTTCGTCGCCCCAGGTCAGCCGGTGGTTTCCTGCCGTGCCATCTCGGGGATGATCCCGAGTTGCTGGAGACCGCCGAGCAGGTCGTAGTTGGTCCACTCCTCGACGATCCGCTCGCCTTCCCACTTGTCGATGGTCATGCCGGTCATCACGTAGGTCTTGCCGGTGGCCGGCAGGCCGCGGAACTCGCCGCGGGACGTGCCGCCCATCGTCCACCGGGCGGCGGTCATGTCACCGTCGGCGAGGATGTCGTGGACGTCCAGGTGCAGGTCGGGGTTGGCGGCCCGCAGTTGGCGCGCCTGTTCCTTCATCCCCCTGACTCCCGCGACCGGGAAGCTCGGGTCGTGGAACGAACAGTGCGCGGCGAACACCTCGTCGCAGACATCGAGGTTGCCCTTGTTCCACAGCTCGTCGGTCAACCGGCGAACCAGGCCCTTGCGCTCGTCTGGTGTCATTGCCGTGCTCCTCTGTACTGGGTTGGCGTTGCTGTGTGCTTATGTCCATAGCCGATTGGCTATGGTGTGGCGCTGGCGGGCCGCTGATCCGGGGCTTCACCAACCCGTGGCGGCCATGATGAGTGACTCTTGCGGTCTCGTCGTGCGAACGGAGTCAGTGGTTGGCGGCGGCGCGGTCCAGGCGCAGGTCCGTCAGCGCCCGGCAACCCGGGCACACCCGGTGTAGCGCGCCGCCCTCACCTGCACGGCCCAGCGGATGCGCCCTATTTGTACATCGCACAAACGTCTGTACGATGTACAGTCTGTACCCTGTCCAGACACGCGTCAAGGAGTGGAGGCAGCACGTGGCGCAGATCTCGCAGCGACGCCGCCCGGGGCCGAAGGGAACGCTCAGCGATCAGACAATCCTCGACGCCGCGCAGAACCTGCTCAGCAACGGCGGCGCCCGCGCGGTGACCGTCCGTGGCATCGCCGCGCAGGTAGGAGTAGCACCCAACGCGGTGTACACCTACTTCCCCGACAAGGCTGCGGTGCTGGGGGCACTCGTCGAACGACTCCTCAGCGAGGTCAACCTCGACGGGCTCACCGACCCGACCCGCCCCTGGCGGCACCGTCTCCAGTCGCTGGCCGTCGAGTTCAGAACCCACCTGCTGTCCCACCCCGGAGCGGTGAACCTGCTGCTCAGCGGCCCCATGGACGGCCCCAACGCCCTGGCCCTGGGCGAGCGGCTCCTCGACGTCTTCGCCGAGGCTGGCCTCGAACCCGACGACGCCGCCCGGGCCTCCTACCTGCTCACCACCTACATCCTCGGATCCATCGCTCTCGAAGCCGCCGAACTCGAGCACTCCGCGCCGCCGCCGCCCGAAGACCAACGCGTAGCCACCCGGCTGGCTGGCTTCGCGGCCGTACCCCCGGACCGCTACCCCCGCACCGCGGCGACGGCAACAACCATGGCCCGATACATCACCACCGAGCAGTTCATCTGGGGCCTCACCCGAGTACTCGACGGCCTCACCGCCCACGGCAGCGCCTCCCTCCCCGACGGCTGCGGGACCGATGAGCCAGCCGCCGGTCAGCCGCCGCGACCGTGACAGACGCCAAGCCGCGCCGCCTGCTCGTCGGTCACCCAGCCGGGACGCACCCGATGGCCGGCGGTCGAGATGTGATTCTCCTCCCTCGACCTCCTCGTCGTACTCCCGCGCCTCGCCCCCGTTGATAGCGCAGGATCGCGTTGATCGCCTGCGCTGGCGGCCGGCCTCGCACCCATCGGACTGGCCCTCGCTCCTCTGTCCCGCCCGGCTGCCGTGCTGAACAACCAGCCAGCCAGCGACGCGGATCACTCGTAGTACCACCGGCGCGCCAGCGGAGGCGTCGGCGGGGTCGGAGCCTACGACGGAGACCGGTGCGGCCGGACGGCGTCGCGGAGGCCCGCCGCCGCATGGACGCGAAAAAGGCCCGCCACGACGCCAAGGTCGCGCAGCGCTATGCGGAGGACGCCGAGGACTACGCGGAATTCATGATCTCCCTGGCATACTCTGCGATCGAGGAGTCGGAGTACGCCGCTCTGGAGGCCGTGCTGGCCCGGCAGGACGCCGACGCGGCGTAGGGAGCGGTGTCCTGACCTCGTCCAGCGCCGGTGGAGGGCCGTACCCGCTCTCCACCGGCCGGGCCCGCCACCTCGACCCTGGAGGTCCCATGAAACCCACCGCGCCGCACGGCCGTCCGCACCATCCCGCGGTGCTGGAACACTAGGCGGAGCGCGCGGCCAGTATCCAGCTGCGACTCGCGGACGCGATCACCGCTTTCGCCGGCTCGATGCAGTTCGTCTACATCCACATCGCGGTGTTCGCCGTCTGGATGCTGTTCATCGAGAAGAAACCGTGGCCCACGCTGACCCTGGCCGTGTCCCTCGAAGCGATCTTCCTGTCGACTTTCGTGATGATCGGACAGAATCGCCAGGCCGCCTTCCAGCAGGCCAAGGCCGACCATGACTTCACCGAGCAGGAGTTGGAGCTCAAGACCAACACGGAGCTGACCCGGCAGATCCACCTCCTCACCACCGAGCTGCACCGGCGGCTGATCGAGGAGCCCAACACGTCCTGACAGCGTCAATTGACGTCGATGCCGGACGACAACTCGCTGCGCGAGGGGATGCTCAGCTTCAGGGAGATGCGGCACAGGCGCGAGTCGACGCTACGCGGTGACAGGACCAGCCGCTCCCCGGATCTCCCGCTTGGACAGCCCTGCGGAGCGAGCCGCGCGATCCGCAGCTCTTGCGTCGACAGGGTCTCCTCGGCGCCGTGGATGTCCGCCTCGACCCGGGTCCGCGCCTCCTCCGGCCGCTCCTGCGCCTCCTCCGCCTGCGATCGACCCGCTGCTGGTGGCGGCGCTCGTCGGTCGGGGCTGACCGTCGACGTGCCGATCTCCGGTCGCCCATCGCGTCGGTAGGCCGGAGATCGGCCCGTCAATGCCTTGCCGGTACCCTGGCCGACCTGGGATGCGAAGGCGAAGAGGATACGCTCTGCGTTCCGTCGGTGGACGGGTGCGGATGTCTAGCTCGGCCGTGCCGGTCTTGCAAGTGCCGTCGTCGTCGGGGCGAGCTCCGCGATCGGTTCGCGGGTCATCGGTGGGTGCGGCGGATCTTCCATTTCGCCACGGTGTCGACCACCTCAAACGTGGTCGGCGGCGACTGTGCCGCTGACTGCTCGACCTTCACCAGTGTTGGGTGAGGTGGCGGTGCGAGCCGTCGACCTAGCCTTCGACCATGAGGCTGGTGGTCGATCTGACCCGGTGCCAGGGGTACGGGCAGTGTGCTTTTGCCGCGCCGCAGGTGTTCCGGATGCGCGGCGATGAAGCACTGCTGTACGAGCCGAACCCGGACGAGGGGCAGCGGGAGAAGGTGTTGCGGGCGGCGGCGGCCTGTCCCGTGCGCGCCATCGTGCTGGACCCTCGGACACGCGAGGGTCCGGCAAGCGCCGTGCCGGCTGCCGAGCCGCCGGCCGGGGTCGAGCGGATCGTGATCGTCGGTGCGTCGCTGGCCGGGCTGCGCGCCGCGGACACCCTGCGTCGCGAAGGCTTCACCGGGTCGTTGACGCTGATCGGGGACGAGCCTTACGAGCCCTACGACCGGATACCGCTGTCCAAACAGGTGCTGACCGGGTGGGTGTCGGCGCAACGGACGATGTTGCCGCGCAGCGGTGGGCTGGACGCGGACTGGCGGCTGGGGCAGCCGGCGGTCGGGCTGGATCGGCGCGGCAAGCGGGTGCTGCTGGCCGACGGCGACGAGGTGGCGTTCGACCGGCTGCTGATCGCCACCGGGGTCCGTGCCCAGCCGTGGCCCGACACCGCCGAAGCGAAGCTGGACGGGGTGTACACGGTGCGCGACCGCGACGATGCCGCCGGGTTGCGGCAGCGGTTGGCCGCAGGTCCTGGGCATGTGTTGGTGATCGGGGCCGGGTTCATCGGCTGCGAGGTCGCTTCCGACTGCCGTGAGCTGGGCCTGCCGGTCACGGTGGTGGACCGGGGACCGTCGACCCGGCAGCCGGTGCCCGCCGAGGTACGGCAGGCGCCAGGCACCCAGGCCACGGTGGTGCTCACCGGCCACCAGCCCAGCGAGCGCCGCGCCGTGCTCGTGCACAGCGGCTGAGGGTCGCCAGAGCCGCCGATCAACCGTGTACCAACCCTGGAAGGGAGCCGGCATGGCAACGGCCAGCGTCTTTGCGCAGATCCTGGACTACACCAACCGGGCCGATCCCTACCCGCTGTACCGGCTGTTGCGACAGACACCGGTCGTGCGGGAAGCCGATAGCAGCTACGTGGTCAGCAGGTACCGGGACATCGTCGCCCTGCCGCATGATCCCCGGACCAGCTCGCGCAACGTGGTGACGCTGGGCGGTTTCATCTCGAAGGACCCGCCCGAGCACGACCAGATCCGGCGGATCATGTGCCGGCACTACGGTCCACCGGAGACACCCGACCGGATCGATCGGATGGGACCGGATCTGCTGGATATCGTCACCGGACTGATCGACCGCATGACGGGCACGACAGAGGTCGATCTGGTGGATGATTTCGCGTATCCGCTCCCGGTGACCGCGATCTGCCGGCTGCTCGGCGTGCCGCTGGAGGACGAACCCCGGTTCCACGTTTGGGCCGAGGCGATTGTCGAGGGTATCGGGCCGCAAGCCGCCGGGGAGCAGGAGGCACGCCGCAAGGCTGATGACGCCCTTGGCGAGATGGACCGGTACTTCGCCTCGTTGGTCGACGCCCACCGCGAGATGCCGGGCGAGGATCTGCTCTCCGCGATGGCGACCGACGACCGCACCTGGGCAGGCATGTCGCGGGCGCAGCTGCTGTCCAACGCCTCGCTGCTGCTGGTGGCCGGACACGAGACCACGGTCAACCTCATTGCCAATGGGATGCTCACTCTGCTGCGACACCCGGGCATGCTCGATCGGATCCGCCGGGAACCGGACTTCGTCATCCGTACGGTCGAGGAACTGCTCCGCTACGAACCGCCCGTGTACATCCTGGTCCGCCAGGCGCTGGACGACATCGACGTCGCCGACACGACGATCCCGTCCGGCGCCACGATCCGATTGGTCCTTGCCTCCGGCAGTCGAGACCCCGACCATGTGCGTGATCCGGACCGATTCGATCCCGACCGGCACGACTTGGAGCGCGTGGACTTCCGCCCGGATGAAGCCAGCACCTGGGCTTCGGTGGCGGCGTCCACTACTGCTTCGGCGCACCACTTGCCCGGCTGGAGACCCAGATCGCGCTCAGCGAACTGGCCCGGCGGCTGGAAAATCCCCGCCTGCTCGCCGACCCGCCACCGTACCGAGCCAACCCCGTCCTGCGCGGCCCACGGCACCTGCCCATCGGCTTCGACCGCATCCATCCAGCCGAGGTACCCGGCAGGTACGGCAGCCGGGCACCCGTGCACGTGACAGCCGAACACAGCGGATAGGTGAACACGCCGTTCAGCTTCCAGGAGCTGCTGATCGAGCCAGGGGTGCATGCGCTCACGCGCGCATGCCATGCCTGAGGTCAGTGGAGTTCGATGGTGGAGGGGCGATGGGGACCACGCAGGGACGGCCGACACCGGCTGATCCGATGCCGGGTGCCGGATGCGAGGAGAGGTTGCCCGACCCGAACAGGGCGGACCTGCCGGCCGACCTCGGGCCGGGCGCGATCGCGGTGCTGGACGGCCGTACCTTCATGTACTCCGACGCGGCAGGTGATGTGCCGAACGGGTCGATCGGCGCTCTGGTGCATCAGGACACCCGCTTTCTCAGCCGCTGGGTGCTCATGCTCAACGGCAAGCGGCTGATCCCGCTGCGGTCCGAAGCCACCGACTACTACGCGGCGACGTTCTTCCTCACCAATGACGAGACCGATGACGACATGACCACGCAGGGACAGCCGCGGGTGCCCGCGAACTCGTGCAACGTGCGGCGGCAGCGGTTCGTGGGGGCGGACGGGCTGCACGAGCGGATCGATCTGCAGTCGTTCGCCGCCGAGCCGCTGCACGGCGAGTTGCGGATGCTGGTCGGCACCGACTTCGCCGACCTGTTCGAGATCAAGGGGCGGGTCGTGCGCAACCGTCACGCTCAGATCGTCCGCGAGCACTCCGCAGATGGAAGCCGGCTGTCGTTCCGCTACGTCAACGCCGGGTTCACCGCGCAGACGGTGGTGAATGTGCAGCCGCACGCCGCCCGCGTCGACGGTGACGACCTGGTGTGGGACATGGCGCTGGAGCCTCGCGGGCGCTACACCGTCGACCTGCACGTACCACTGGAGGCCGGGTTGATGGATCTGCCGTCGGTACGCTTCGGCCCCGGCGGCGAGCCCCTCGACGACGTGACCCGCCAGTGGCACGCCCAGCGGCCCCGCCTGACCAGCGACTCGCCACTACTGGTCCAGGTGATGGACCAGTCGGCGGACGATATCCTCGCGCTGCGGGGACAGGTCGTCATTGGCGACCAGCAGGTCATCATTCCGTCGGCCGGGCTGCCCTGGTTCCTGACGCTGTTCGGCCGGGACACCCTGATCACCGCCTACCAGAGCCTCGGCGCCAATCCACACCTGGCCCGCGGCGCGCTGATCACGCTCGCCCAGTTCCAGGGCACCCGGCGCAACGACTTCACCGACGAGGAGCCAGGCAAGATCCTCCACGAGGTACGCAGCGGCGAGCTGACCCAACTCGGCATCGAACCGCACAACCCGTACTACGGCACGGCCGACGCCACCCAGCTGTGGCTGATCGTGCTGTCGGAGTACTGGCACTGGACCGGCGACGACGACCTGGTGCACGCGCTGCGGGGCAACGTCCTGGCCGCGCTGGACTGGATCGACCGCTACGGCGACCGCGACGGCGACGGGTACGTCGAGTACGCCACCCGCTCGCCGCAGGGCCTGGGCAACCAGTGCTGGCGCGACTCGTGGGACGGGGTGCAGTTCGCCGACGGCACCATCCCGGTGCTGCCGATCGCCACCTGCGAGATCCAGGGATACACCTACGACGCCAAGCGCCGGACGGCGGAACTGGCGGACGGGCCACTCGCCGAGCCGGCGCTTGCGGCCCGGCTGCGCGGGGAGGCGCAGCTGCTGCGCGAACGGTTCAACCGCGACTTCTGGATTGCGGAGCGCGGCGGCTACTACGCCATCGGTCTGGACGGCGACAAACGCCGGATCGACTCGATGACGTCGAACATGGGCCACCTGTTGTGGAGCGGAATCGTAGCCGAGGACCGGGCCCAGGTCGTGGCCCGGCAGCTGATGTCCGATGCGATGTTCTCCGGCTGGGGAATCCGCACTCTGTCCACACACGACCGCGGGTACAACCCGATCGGCTACCACGCGGGCACCGTGTGGCCGCACGACACCGCGCTGATCGCCGCTGGATTGTCCCGGTACGGATTCCGCGCCGAAGCCAACCGTCTGTGCCTGGCCCTGCTCGAGGCCGCCGGCTCCTTCGGCCTGCGACTGCCCGAAGTCTTCGCCGGCTATTCGCGCGACTACGCACGGTTCCCGGTTCCCTACCCCACCCCGTGCAGCCCACAGGCATGGGCCTCCGGTGCGCCGCTGCTGCTGCTGACCGCCATGCTCGGGCTCGACGCCCGCGACGGCCGGCTCGTCGTCGACGCACAGCTGCCCGCCGAGATCGGCCGGGTGTTCATTGCCGGTCTCCAAGCCTTCGGCAAGCGGTGGGACATCGAAGCCATCGGCTCAACCAGCCATGTACGGCTGACGCCGTAAGCCGACGAACCCCGCTTCTGTCGTCGCTATCGTGTCGGCGCACGAGGCGTTCTCGTCGGAGACGTTCATGGCGGTAGCATCACCGCGCGACGGCCACGCCCCTCACCGCCGGCGAAGCGGCCAAGTTCGACACCACCGTCCCACACGGCTACGCCAACGCCTGCCGCCAACCGCTCAAACTGCTGGTCATCTTCGAGCCACACGGCGAACAGGTACACCTGCGCGCAACCGGCCAAAAGCGAGTCTCCTCGCCGGTCGTCCGCTGACGCCCGCCCATAGCAGTGCGGACGACCAGGAAACGCGCGCCTGACAGACACCGTGGGCATCATCGACCGCCACGACGAAGCACGTTCGGCCTGATCGCCCCGCCGAGACGGTGGACAGCCATCATCGAACAGGTACCTGAAGCACCAACCTACGCACACCCGCCGGCACTACGAGCCCAAGCACGAGATCTGCGATCAAGGCCACGACCAGCGAGAACGTTCGCCCCGCCGGCTCGCCGCAAGAGATCGACAGGCGCAGGCTCGTCTCCAGCCCGGGATTCGAACCTACGCAACGCCGCAGCTCGCCAGTCCCCCCAGCCACAGGCGTCGACCGTCATGGCTACGTTCGCAACGCATGATCACCATCCCGGGCGGCGGGCCGCCGTCAAAGGGCCCATGCTGACAACACCAGCTCCCACGACAAAGTGATCATCCAGTCGTTGGTCCGGGTCGTACTCCGCTCAATTCTGGGTGTGGTGAGGTCGCCACCGCTTCTGTCATCCCCACGGGTGTCGTCGCGGACACCACCGCACGGACCGTGGAGATAGTGATCGAGTGCGAGGAGTTCGCCATGAGTGGTGGGGTGTTCAAGCGGTGTGGGTGTCGGCATCCGCAGACTGCGCGGTCGGTGGATTCGGCGTGTCCGAGGTTGTCGGAGCGGGGGCATGGCAGCTGGTACTTCGACTGCGCGGTGGTGACCGTGCGCAGGCGGCGGGAGCGCGTGCGTCGCGGCGGCTACCTGACCCGCCGCGAGGCGGTCGCGGCCCGGGACGCGCTGCTCAACCGGTCGGCCGACGACCATGGCGTGGATGCATGGACGGTGGGCCGGTGGCTGCGGTACTGGCTGACCACCCGGACCAGCATCCGACCCAGCACCCTGCGCTCCTACACCGAGCACGTCGAGCTGCACCTGATCCCGCACCTCGGTCGGGTCCGGCTGGGCGAGCTGACCGGCCGACAGGTGGCCGACATGTTCCGGGAACTGGCGGCCACGAACAACCGCTGGGGCCGGCCGCCCACGCCGGCCACGCTGCACCGCATTCGGGCCACCCTGCGCGGGGCGCTCAACGCCGCTATCCGGGACGGGCTGCTGCGCGACAACCCCGCCCGGCACATCGAGCTGCCCTCCCCGCGCCGCCCGCACGCCGAGGTGTGGACCGACCACCGCGTCGCCGCGTGGCGGGAACGGGGCGAACGCTCCCCAGTGGCGGTGTGGACGGTCCAGCAGTTGGCGGCGTTCTTCGGGTTCGTCGCCGACGACCGGCTGTTCGCGCTGTGGTGGCTGATCGCGCTACGTGGCTGCGTCGCGGCGAGGCCGCCGGGCTGCGCTGGATCGACGTCGACCTTGATGCCCGGGTCGTCGTGATTGGGCAGCAGCGCATCGCCTACGGCCACACGGTCGCGGTCGGCCCACCCAAGACCGCGTCCAGCCGCCGGGTCATCGCCCTCGACAAGGTCACCGCCCGGCTGCTGCGCACCCATCTGCGCCACCAGCGCGCCGAGCGGATAGCGGCCGGCGAGTTGTGGCAGGACTCCGGGTACATGTTCACCACCCTGGACGGCGCCGCGCTGCACCCGGACTTCCTCACCCGGCGGTTCGGCCGCCTGGTCCAGGACTCCGGGCTGCCCCCGGTGCGGCTGCACGACCTCCGACACGGTGCGGCCACCCTCGCCCACGCCGCCGGCGCCGACCTGAAGACCGTGCAGGAACTGCTCGGGCACGCCAGCATCGTGCTCACCGCCGACACATACACCAGCGTCCTACTCGATCTGCACTTCAAGACCGCCGAGGCCACCGCCCGCCTCGTGCTGGCCGCCGCCGCGCGCAACCCCGCCAAACGCCACCACCGCCGGGCTCCCGTGTCGAAGTCCGCAGCACCCCAACCCACGACCGCGCCACAACCCAGGCGACCCAAGCGATCCCGCCATGCACGAGCACACCCAGGAGGGGCGCCCACGCGCGTCCCACGCACGCCCCACAAAGATCAAGACCACATAGCTCGAAACTTATACGGCCTGCTCAGCACGGGTGCGCCGCCAGGGACTCGAACCAAACCCGCGGATTAAGAGTCCGATGCAATTCATGCCGGCCAATTCGTATAGTGCCGACCAGTCCGTTCAGCGGCCATTTCGTCCGAGTCATGGCGCAATCTGGTGCCGCTAATTCCATCTAGTGACGGCCTGTTCGCGGCGTCCGAGCATACACGGAGCACACGTGATGCCGCGATGTCGTCGAATCCCGCGATTACCGCAGCCGTGTGGCATCCAGCAGCAGGGCGGAACCCGCGCCTGATCCGTACGGTCGGCCCACCAGCCGGCACACAGATCGAACATCAAGTTGGGGTGCGGCTCGGGCCGCCGGCCGACCGGGCGATGTTCATCGCGTGGATAGCCTTGGTGAGATCCAGAATCTGGTTCGAGATGTGGAGCAGTTCCTCGTTCTGCTGCTCCTCCTGCCGTACCGTCTCCCACTGCTGGTCGGCCAGCACCTGCCGCTTCTCGTCGGCCCGGTTCTGGCTGATCATGACGAACGTTGAAAGGAAGATCGCCTCCAGCGACACGATCATGGTGAGCAGCCCGAACGGATAGTGCTCAACCTGCAAGCCGATCCAGGCGGTGAACCAGATGACGTGGAGGTACACGAACCTCATCGAGCCGGCGAACCGTGTGATCTGGTCGGCGACCCGGTTCTCCAAGCTCCTCCTGCGCTCGTCTGCGTGCTGCAACAGGGCCGGGTTACGTGGTGGGCGTTGCGGCCTTCTCACGCCTCCCCCCTTCTTGGTGGCCACGGGCCTCGGCCGCCTTCTCCGGCCGGCGCTTGTCGGCGAACCCCGGCCAGCCATGTTCAGCCGAACAAGCTGCGGGTGCGCGCCCCGGCGTGCTCGATGGTTTTCATGCCGCTCCTTCCAAACAGACCGGGACCGTGCGGGCCGCGGTGCCGAGAGCCGTTGAGCGCGTCCGGATGCACCACCGCGGTGCGCGAGCATCAAAGGCGCCGTGGACCGGGGGCCGCATGCGGCTGGGCGTCGGCGGTCCACTCCGGCGTGACACCCGGTCGGCCCACCCGCTGTGCCGGGATCCCGGGTCGTTGGCTGGGCAGCAGGACTTGCAGCGCACCCGGGCGGATCTCGCACACGATAGGGAGATCCAGCAGGACGGCTTCACCGTCGATGCCGGCGGGCAGTTGCGCCGCCGTGCCGTGCAACGTGATACGTGCGGCCGTCCACGTGATGATTCCCTCACCGGGCGGTCCCGCCCGGCCCTGCCGCCGCAGGTCGCGGCGAACGCGCGGAAGCAGGTCGGGCGGCGGCGCGCCGGCGGGATGCTTGAGCACGATGCCACCGAGCTGTCCGGTGTCGAGTGCGAAGCGGCGGCCGAGGTGCCGCAGGGTCGATATGTGGTAGGGATTGTTGGAGACGAGGACCACCTGGGGGAGTTCGGCCGGACCCTGCGGGGTGTCCACGGTGGCGTTGACCCACTGCTGCCCGTCGAGGTACCCGGGCGCGATCTCGGCGAAGGTGCGGGCCTTCGCCTCGCGGTAGCCAGGTGTCAGCAATGCGTCCGCGTACGCGCCGAACGAGACGTTGTTGACGAACACTCGCGAGCCGACCCGCCCCAGGTCGACCAGGGCCGGATCGCCCGCCCGCAAGGCGGTGACCGCCAAGGCCGGATTCCGGATGTTCAGGCCCAAGTCCCGGGCGAAGTGATTGCGGGTTCCGGCGGGGATCACCACCAGCGGCAATCGCGCCTGGGCAGCCACCGCGGCCACCGCCGAAACCGTGCCGTCGCCGCCGGCGACGCCGAGAATCCTCGCTCCTTCGGCGATGGCCGCCGCGGCGAGCGACGTCGGATCCCGGTCCGGACCGGTCAGCCTGACCTGCGCGCCCGCCGCCTGCACCCGCTCCACGAGCTGGAAGCGCGCGACCTTGCCGCCGCCGGAGCGCGGATTCATCACCACCACCGCCCCGCCGGCGGACGACCGGTCAGCGCCGTTCGCCATCGCGATCACCTCCGCGTCGCGGCACACCGGCCCGGTGGGCTGCCAGCCGCCGCACCGCCCAACCACACAGCTCGCCGACGGCGGCCCCGATGGCGACGTCGGATGGATAGTGCACACCCGTGTGCACGCGCGAATAGGCAACGGTCGCGGCGGCCACGCGCAAAGGCAGCCGTAGACTCGGCGCCGCCTGCCCCACCGCCGAGGCGAACGCGAACGCCGACGCCGCGTGGCCCGACGGAAACGAGGTGGAGACCGGCCGCCGTACCCGACGCGAGTCCGGCACGGGACGATGGTCCGACCGGGCCGGCCGCTGCCGGCCAGCGAGGGGCTTGAGGACCAGGTTCGTCACCGCCGAGGTCAGCACGATCGCCAGGACTCCTTGGCGGGCCGCCCGCCGACCCGCAGCGCCGCCCACAACAGCCATGGCGGCGGCGGTCGCTAGCCACAGCCGCGAGTAGTTCGCCGCGGTCGACATGTCCACCAGCAGCCCGTCGAGGCGGGGCGTCGCGGTGCCCGCCACTGTGTCGTACACGGCCCGGTCGACGGCGTCGACGAGCGTGCGCACCTCGGTCAGCGAACGGACCTGCGCCACGCCGCTCGCACGTACCGGCGTCGCCATCGCGGTTCCCTCCCACGCTCTAGATGGTTGGCACCCTCGGCTGCCGCTGGCCGTTGGCCGGTCGGACGACGGTCGAGGGCGGCTGTAGTCCCGGCGATCAGCCGTGGCGCAGCTTCTCCTTGACGGCGTCGACCTTCTCGTCGATCTTCGCCTTGACCTCGGCACGCTTGCGCTCGCGCAGCACGCGGTTGGCTTCCTTCTGCGCCGCCTCTGCGGCGGCCTCGGCGGCCTCTACCTCGACCGCGACCTGTGCGGCCGGCTGCCGCTCGATGGTCGCGTGGAACCGGGCGGCGAGCTGGTCGAGCGGCTCCGCGGTGCTCTCCACCACGTCGACGATCAGGGCCGTGCTGCCGGGCGGGAT
>WNFV01003723.1_pt1 | contig 19343 bp, 18 predicted proteins | sample 5400101 | NCBI WGS metagenome assembly WNFV01 (sample SAMN13153361, study PRJNA577476) | soil metagenome | isolation source: 115 cm soil or saprolite under grassland replicate 1 | place: USA:California | collected 2016-06-15 | reverse complement strand
GCGATGTCTGGTGGGAGGGCATGACCACGGATCCGCCCGAGCATTGCACCGACTGGCGTGGCGACGACTGGACACCCGAGTCGGACGCCCCGGCCGCGCACCCGAACTCACGGTTCTGCGTGCCGGCGTCGCAGTGCCCCGTGATCGCGCCCGAGTGGGAGGACCCGAAGGGTGTGCCCATCTCCGCGTTCCTGTTCGGCGGGCGCCGCGCCACGACCGTGCCGCTGGTGTTCGAGGCGCGCGACTGGCAGCACGGCGTGTTCATGGGCGCCACGATGGGCTCCGAGAAGACCGCCGCCGCCGTCGGTGGCCTTGGCCAGCTGCGACGCGACCCCTTCGCGATGCTGCCGTTCTGCGGCTACCACATGGCCGACTACTTCGCCCACTGGCTGAGCATGACGGGACGCACCGACGAATCGAAGCTGCCACGGATCTACGGCGTGAACTGGTTCCGCAAGGACGCCGACGGCAAGTTCGTGTGGCCCGGCTTCGGTGAGAACTCGCGCGTGCTCGAGTGGGTGTTCGGGCGGTGCGAGGGCACCGCCGGCGCGGAGGAGACCGCCGTCGGCTTCGTCCCCGGCGCCGACCACCTCGACGTCGAGGGCCTCGACGTCCCCGCCGAGGCGATCGAGACGGCGGTCCGCGTCGATCCCGACGAATGGCGGGCCGAGGTCCCGCTCATCCGCGAGCACTTCGAGTCGCTGGGTGACAAGCTCCCGGCCCCGCTGTGGGACGAGCTGAGCGCGCTGGAGGCCCGGCTCGGCTAGAACGGTCCCGCACGGAGGGAAAGGGGGCCCATGCCGGACCGCGTGATCCACGACGCCGACGCGCACCTGATGGAGCCGCCGGACCTCTTCACGGAGTACGCCGATCCCGACGTGCGCGACCGCATCGCCGAGCTCGTCGTCGGCTTCCGGATCGGCGACGACGGCGCCGACGAGAACGAGATCGTCGAGCACTTCCGACGCCAGCACGAGGACCCCGAATTCCGCCGCCACGACGCCGAGCGGATCTGGCTGCGCAAGAACTTCGAGGCGACGGGGTCGTTCATCGCCGACGACCGGCCCGCTGCCCTTGACATGCTCGGGGTCGCCAGCCAGCTCGTCTTCAACACGTTCACGAACAAGACGCTCCAGCGCGTCGAGCACGGCAACGATCTCGATCTCGCGTACGGCCTCGCCCGGGGTCACAACCGCGCCATGGTCGATTTCTGCTCCGTCGACGCGCGTCTCCTCCCCGTCGGGTACGTGCCGCTCGCCGACCTCGAGCGTTCGGTGGCGTTCGCGGGCGAGGTGCTCGACATGGGCTGCAAGGCGCTGATGATCGCCTCGGCGTGCCCGCCGAAGCACTCGATGAGCCACGTCGGCCTCGACCCGGTCTGGGCGCAGGCGCAGGAGGCGGGGATCCCGGTCGTCTTCCACGTGGGCGGCGGCGGCCGGCTCGTGGACCCGGCGATCTTCGAGAACGGGCTCCCACCAGTTCCGGACTTCCACGGAGGCGACGGCAACTTCCGCTCGGTCGACTACATCGCCATCCAGTACCCGGTGATGCAGGCGCTCGGCACGCTGATCATCGACGGAGTGCTCGACCGCTTCCCCACGCTCCGCTTCGGCGTCATCGAGCAGGGCGGGACCTGGCTGCCGGGGCTCATGCGGACGCTCGACTCGGCCGCCGAGGCCTTCCGGAGGAACGAGCAGCGCCTCCAGCAGCTCGACCTCCTGCCGAGCGAGTACATCAAACGACAGGTGCGGGTGACCCCGTACCCGCACGAGGACGCAGGCTGGATCATCCAGCAGTCGGGCGAGGAGATCTGCATGTTCTCGTCCGACTACCCCCATGTCGAGGGCGGACGGAACCCGCTCGGCCGTTTCGAGCGGAGCCTGGCCCCGGTGTCGGAGCGCGCCCGGCAACGCTTCTACTGCGACAACTTCGTCGACATGATGGGCGCCGGCCTGCCCGTCCTCGCCTGACCGTCGCCGTGGCAACCGGCGCTACCATGCGCGCGCCGAGCCGGTTGCACAGGGGGACTGCATGAACGTCACTGCGTACGTGCTCATCCAGACGGAAGTCGGGAAAGCCGTCAGCGTGGCCGAGCACGCCCGCAAGATCACGGGTGTCCTGTCGGCTGACGACGTCACCGGGCCCTATGACGTGATCGTGAAGACCGAGGCGCCCAGCCTCGACGAGCTCGGCAAGATGGTGGTGTCGCAGATCCAGGCGGTCGAGGGCATCACCCGCACCTTCACCTGCCCGGTGGTGAACCTTTAGCGCGCTTACTCGTCGCGCTGGCGGCCGGCGCGCTTCGCCCGCCGCTCGTGGCGGGCGAGGGCCAGCTCGATGAGCCGGTCGAGCAACTCGGGATAGCTGACGCCGGACTCCTCCCACAGGCGCGGATACTGGGAGACACCGGCGACGAATCCCGGGATCGTGTTGACCTCGTTCGCCAGGAAGCCGCGGGCCGGCACGCCGTCGGCGCGCTCCTCCTCGAGGAAGAAGTCGACGCGCGCCATTGCCTCGCACCGGCACGCCTCGAAGGCACGGATCGCGAGGCTGCGCACCTCCTCACTCAGCTCGCCGGAGAGCGGCGCCGGGATCAGGAGCTGCGCGTCCTCGTGCTCGTACTTGTCGGCGTACGAATAGAACTCGTCGCCGGGGACCACCTCACCGGGTACGGAGGTCTCGGGCGGGTCGTCGCCGAGGACGCCGACCTCGATCTCCCGACCGGCGATCCCCTCCTCGGCGATCACCCACTCGTCGAAGCGCAGCGCCAGGTCGAGCGCGGCGTCGAAGCTGGCGCGGTCCCGAGCCTTGGAGACACCGACCGACGAGCCCAGGTTCGCCGGCTTCACGAAGCACGGGTAGCCGAGCTCCGTTTCGACCTGCGACGCGAACGCGACGCGGTCGTGCCCGTCGCGGAACGTCGCGTAGCGGGCAATCGGGAGCCCGCACGCCTCGAACGACCGCTTCATGACGATCTTGTCCATCCCGACCGCCGAGCCGGTGACGCCCGACCCGATGTATGGCAGGCCGGCCAGCTCGAGCAGACCCTGAACCGTGCCGTCCTCGCCGTATGGGCCGTGCAGCAACGGGAGCACGACGTCCACATCATCGAGTGCCGACCGCGCGGAAGCCTCCTCGAGGGTTCCGAGGTCACCGCGCGCGACGAGGTCACCCAGATCCGACACGGGCTCACCGCTCACCGGGAGCGCGGCCGGCAGCGCCTTCGGGCCCTGCTCGATCATGCGCTGCGCTTCGTCGGCGAACAGCCATCGTCCGTCGGTCGTGATCGCGACCGGAATCACGTCGTAGCGCGCGGGATCGAGTGCCTTCGCGACCGCGACGGCCGTGACGCGCGAGACGTCGTGCTCGGCCGAGCGTCCGCCGAACAGCAACAGCACGCGCACTCGACGATGTGAGGAAGACATCACGCAACCTGGAAGACGGCTCGGATCCCCAAGCCCATCAGGAACAACCCGACGAGACCGTACAGCAGCTCGGTTCGGCCCCGCATCGCGTCGCGGTACTGGTACGCGAGGCCGACGGTGAGGAACACCAGGAAGCCGTAGAAGTAGTGGACGTTGGGCGCCCGAAGCTTGAAGCCCGCCACGAGGATCGTCCCGATGACCACCTCGACCATGAACAGCAGCTCGGCAACGATCGTCAGCCGCCATACCCACGAACCGCGCCAGCGCTCCACACGCCACGCGAGCAGCGCGACGATCCCCGCCACGCCATTCGCGACGATCGCGACGTACCCGAACACGTTGTGGATGTCGAGCAGGGCCGCTTCGATCGCAGCCTCCTGAACGCCGTGGGGCGCGCCTCAGAGAGCGGAGTCGCCCTCGGAATCGGGTGAGAAGGAGGTCTCGTCGCCCCGCAGCACGTTCTTGAGGACCTTGCCGGCCGGGTTGCGCGGCAGCGGCTCGTCCCGCAGGTCGATGTACTCGGGCACCTTGAAGTTCGCGAGCTTCGCCGCACAGTGCGCCCGGAGATCGTCGACCGTGGCAGACGACGCCGGCTTGAGTTGGACGACCGCCTTGACCTCCTCGCCCAACACCTTGTGCGGGACGCCCACGACGGCGGCATCGACGACGTCCTGGTGCTCGAAGAGCACCTCCTCGACCTCGACGCAGTACACGTTCTCGCCGCCGCGGATGATCATGTCCTTCGCCCGGTCCACGAGGTAGAGAAAGCCGTCGTCGTCGAACCGGCCGATGTCGCCGCTCCGGAACCACCCGTCGGGTGTGATCGCGTCTGCGGTCGCGTCGGGTCGGTTCCAGTAGCCGCGCAGCATCATCGTCGGCCCGCGGAGCCAGATCTCGCCCGGCTCGCCGGTCGCCGCGGGCGCGCCCGCTTCGTCGACGATCTGGATCTCGACCGTCGGCGCGGGACGACCGACGGAGTCGGGATGCGTTCGGTAGTCGTCACCGGTGTTGGAGGTCGCGACGGACGCGCTCTCGGTCAGGCCGTACGCGGTGGCGAGCGTCTTGCGCACCTTGGGGAACCGCTCGTGGATCCGCTGCACGAGCTCGGGTGCGGCAGGCGCGCCGCCGTAGCTGACGCGCACGACCGTCGAGAGGTCGTAGTTCTCGAACGTCGGTGCCTCGACGATCCGCCACATGATCGTCGGCACGCCGCCGAAGCTTGTGATCTTCTCGCGCTCGATCGTCGCCATCGCGTCGTCGGGGTCGAAGCGGCCCGGCGGCATGAGCACGAGCTTGGCGCCAGACGCGTAGCAGAGCATCATCGTCGAGAGGCAGCCGGTCACATGGAAGAGCGGGACGACGAGCAAGGTCGCCGACTGCACGTCGCTCGACAGCTCGGGGGCGGCTTCGCCGCCGCGCGCCGCGTTGGCGATCCCGAGGCAGAAGATGTTCTGGAGATTCGCCAGCGCCTGCCGGTGCGTGAGCGTGGCGCCCTTGGGCCGGCCGGTCGTGCCCGACGTGTACATGATCGCGAGCAGGTCGTCCTCGGCGACATCGACGTCCGGGAGCGCGCCGGGGTCCTCGCCGAGCAGCTCCGTGCCCGGCCGACCCGCGCCGACGGGATCCTCCAGATCCGCGGCGACGGCGGCTTCGCCGACCGTCGTCGCAGGAGCCGGAGCCTGCGACGGCGACCATGGGGTCCCGACGAACACGTGCTCGAGATCGGGCAGCGCGCCGACTCGGTCGCGGATCACCTGCCAGCGCTTGGCGTCGCAGAACAGCAGCTTGGTGCCGGAATCCCGCAGCCCGAACTCGAGCTCGTCGGTCTTCCACCACGCGTTCAAAGGGACGAGGACGGCGCCGATCGCGGCCGTGGCCCAGAACATCACGACCCATTCGACGTTGTTCGCCGACACGATCGCGACGCGGTCACCGCGGCCGACACCCAATTCGCGGAAGGAGGCGGCGACGCGGCGGACCAGGGTGTTGTGCTCGCCGTACGTGAGGCGTCGATCGCCTTGGACGAGGAAGTCGACGCCCGCGCGGGAATCGGACATGCCGATGATGTCCCGCAGTGAGCGCAGCCGGTTCTTGTACACCTGGAGCGGGACACCGAGCACGTCCTCGGTGGTGATCTCGAACGCGCCGTCGGGCCCGGTGAGCTCGGCGAGTGCCTGATCCTTCGGCGCGCGCGTGGCCTTGTCGACGGTCATGCGTCTTCGTGCTGGATCACGTCGAACGACCACAGCTCGCTGCCCGTGCCGGCCGGCCCGTCGCTGCTGTGGGCCTTGTGCCCGTGCTGGAACGCGGGGCTGTTCACCCAGGTCATGAAGTCGTCCTCCGACCGCCAGCTCGTGTACACGAGATAGACGTCGCGCCCGTCCGTCGGGCGCATGAGCTCGAAGGTCTCGAACCCGGGCGCCTTCGACACCTCGCCGGCGCGGGCGGCAAAGCGACGCTCGAACTCCTCGGCCCGCTCGGCGGGCACCGTGATGGCGTTGATGCGCACGACGCTCATAAGCCTCCCTTGGTCGCCTCTTTCTACCGTTTCCCGGACCCCCGCCTCCGCCGGAGGCGCGTCGGCCGGGAGCGCCGCCAGGGCAGAATCCCTGATGGCAGGGTCTGGTAGGACCGTCCCGTTCGTGGTTTACTCGACCTCACAGAGGGGAAACCTCCCGGCGCTCACCCCCTTCGGGGGATGCGCGAAGATCGCGGTGTTCTCGGGCAGCCTCCCGGTTCCCGAGCACCCAGTTTGGTGAGTCGGCGGGCCGTCCCTGCCCCGGTCCGTCGACTCGCCTCTTTTTTTTGCGCCGATCACCGGCGCGGGTGGCACCCGGGTCGCCTACCCCTGGTCGCGGAGGAACCGCTCGATCTCCGACGCGAGCTCCTCGCCGGTCGGAACGTCGCTCGTACCCTCGGCGGCCTCGATGTTGCGCACCATCTCGGCCACATCCGGGCGGTCCGACAGCCCTTCCTCGACGCGCTTCAGGTACTCGTCGGCCTGACCGTCGAGCGGCGCGAGGTCGATCTCGACACCGCCGATCTCACGAAGACGCGACAACAACGCACTGATCGCCGGCGGCGAGGGAGTTGCGGCCACGTAGTGCGGCACCTGCGCCCACAAGCCGACGCCCGGGATCCCGGCCTGCCCCATTGCCACCTGCAGCGCGGTCTGCGCGCCGGTCGGGCCGGTGTAGTCGGCGCGCCACGCACCGACCTCCTGCGCGAGCGACCGGCTCGTCGCCGTCGCGAGCACCGACACCGGTCGACGGTGCGACACCATCGCCGGCATACCCCCGAGGCCGAACGTCATACTCACACCGAGCCGCTGCGCCATCTCCACGACCTCGTCGGCGAACGCGCGCCAGCGCAGTGACGGCTCGGGGCCGCGGCAGAGAATGATGTCGCGCCCGGATCGCCCCGCGATCAGATCGATCGCAGGCCAGGAGATCTCACGCGTCGCCCCGTCGACCAGGTGCACGGTCGGCCGCGTCTGTTGCAGGTCGACGAGCTCGGTGAGGTCGACGCGACCGAAGGCTCCGGACGAGTCGAGCTGATCGGTCAGAACGGCGGCGGCGCCGGCCCCTGCGATCCCGGCGTCCACCCAGCCGGACAACGCCACGACCAGCACGGGATCGCGCAGCTCGGGCCACCGCTCGATGTCCAACATTTCTCTCCTGTCGCCGTCGCCGCGTCCACTGTATTTCCGTCTTCCCCGGGTCGCCGACGGCCGTGCCGTGGCCGAACCGATAGATTCCGCCGCGGCGACGACCGGAGGAGGGTGAATGCGCCTGCGCATTTTCACCGAACCGCAACAGGGCGCGACCTACGACGACCTGCTGGCCGTGGCCCGCACGGCGGAGGAGCTCGGCTTCGACGGGTTCTTCCGCTCCGACCACTACCTCCGCATGGGCGACGGGGACCCCGGCCCGGGACCGACCGACGCCTGGATCACCCTGGGCGGGCTCGCACGGGAGACGTCCCGGCTGCGTCTCGGGACGCTCGTGACCGCAAGCACATTCCGTCTCCCCGGGCCACTGGCGATTGCGGTCGCGCAGATCGACGCCATGAGCAACGGACGGATCGAGCTCGGGATCGGCGCCGGCTGGTTCGACGACGAGCACCGCGCGCACGGCGTCCCGTTCCCGCCCACACGGGAGCGGTTCGAGCGCCTCGAGGAGCAGCTCGCCATCATCACCGGGATGTGGACGACACCGGCCGGCGAGCGGTTTTCCTATTCCGGTAGCCACTACCAGCTCACGGACTCGCCGGCGTTGCCCAAGCCCGTGCAGCAGCCGCACCCGCCGATCATCATCGGCGGCTACGGCAGGAAGCGGACGCCTGCGCTCGCGGCGAAGTACGCGCAGGAGTTCAACCTGGCGTTCCCACCCCTCGGCGTGTACCGCAAGTACATCGAACGGGTGAAGCAGGCATGCACCGACGCCGGGCGCGACCCGGGCTCACTGCGCACGACCGTCGCGCTCGTCGTGTGTTGCGGCAGCGACGAAGCCGAGTTCCGCCGCCGCGCCGCGGCGATCGGCCGCCAGCCCGACGAGCTGCGCGAGAACGGCGCGGCGGGGCTCCCCCACGAGGTCGGCGAGAAGCTCCGCGCATTCGCGGAGGCGGGGGCCGAAACCGCCTACCTCCAGGTGCTCGACCTCTCGGACCTCGACCACCTGCGACTTGTCGCGGCCGAGGTCATGCCGAAGGTCACCGCCGCGTGAACGCGCCGCGATGAACTTCGGCGTCCACGCCGGGTTGCAGAACACGTCCACCGACGAATTACGTGCCCTGTGGCACAAGATCGAAGGTCACGGGTTCGACTGGATCTCGGTTTGGGACCACTTCTACGCCGCCGATGCCACCGGTGGGGCGGTCTGCCTCGAGGCCGTCGCCACGCACGCGGCTCTCGCGCTCGAGACGAGCCACGTGCGTTGCGGCAGCCTCGTGTACTCGGTCGGGTACCGGCACCCTGCTGTCCTCGCGAACGCGATGGCGACGCTCGACCACCTGGCGGGCGGCCGGATCGTGCTCGGTCTCGGCGGGGGCTGGCACCAGGGCGAGTACGCCGCCTACGGCATCCCGTTCCCGCCGGTCCCCGTCCGGCTCCGCATGCTCGACGAGGGGATCCAGTGCATCCGCGCACTGCTCACGCAGGAGGTCACCGACTTCGACGGCGAGTTCTTCCAGCTGCGCGACGCGCGGTGCGAGCCCAAACCGGTGCAGGAACGGCTGCCGCTGTGGGTCGGCGGCGCGGGCGAGAAGCTCACGCTGCGGACCGCCGCTCGTCACGCCGACGGGTGGAACGTGCCGTTCATCGCGCCCGACACGTACCGGCACAAGGTCGAGGTGCTCGACGGCCACTGCAAGGATGCCGGGCGCGACCCGCAAACGATCACGAAGTCCGTGAACCTCGGCCTGGCGTGGCGGCAGGGAGATCTCGAGGCGCAGTTCGGCAACATCGCCGAGTTCGTCAAGCCGGGCGTGCTCATGGGCAGCGTGCAGCAGGTCGTCGACCGGATCGGCGAGTACACCGACGCCGGCGCCGAGTGGGTGATCCTGGCCATGCGGGCGCCGTTCGACGTCGACGGGCTTGACCGGTTCGCGGCCGAGGTGCTGCCCGCGTTCCGCTGACGTGGACCCCCGGTGCACCGTCATCACGGAGGCGCTCGGCGCCGAGGGACTCCGCTGGTTCCGGGCACCCGGGCGCGTGAACCTGATCGGCGACCACACCGACTATCAGGACGGCTTCGTGCTCCCGCTCGCCGTCGATAGCGACTGCGTGGTCGCAGCCCGGGCGCGCGACGACGGCCGGGTGACGGTGCGGTCCCTCGAGCTCCCGGGCGTGGTCGATGTCGCCGCCGACGGCAGTGACGATCCCGTCGCCGTGGAGCCGTCGTGGGGGCGGTACGTGGCCGGCGTCGTGCGGGCGCTGGTCGAGGCCCGGCGGGCGCCGCTCGGGATCGACGCCGTCCTGTCGTCGACGGTGCCGGCGGGCTCGGGCCTCTCGTCGAGCGCCGCCCTCGAGGTGGCGGTCGCGCTGGCGCTCGGCGGATCGGCGCTGCCATCGCGTGTTCTCGCGCTGGCGTGCCAGCACGCAGAGCATCTCGCGACCGGCGTGCGCTGCGGCGTGATGGACCAGCTCGTGTCGGTGCTGGGGCAGGCCGGCCACGCACTGCTCATCGACTGCCGAACCCTGCTCGCCGAGCCGATCCCGTTGCCCGACACCTACGCCGTGCTCGTCGTGCACTCGGGAATGCCGCGAACGTTGGCCGAGAGCGCGTACGCGGAGCGACGCGCCACGGTCGACGCCATCGCAGTCCGGCTGGGCGTGCCGACCTTGCGAGACGCTTCGCTCGACCAGGTTCGCGACGACCCGTTGGCGCGTCATGTGGTGACCGAGAACCAGCGGGTGCTCGAGTTCGCCGACGCGCTCCACGCCGGCGACACGGCTCGGCTCGGCGCGCTGCTCCTCGCGAGCCACGCGAGCTTGCGTGACGACTTCGAGGTCTCGACGCCCGAGCTCGACCTGGCTGTCGATCTGCTCGTCGAGCACGGCGCGATCGGTGCCCGGCTGACCGGCGCCGGGTTCGGCGGGTGCGTCGTCGCGCTCACCGACCGTGCGCATGTACGCGACATCGCCGCGAAGACGCTCGCCCGCTACCGCGCCGAGACCGGCCTTGACGCCGCCGCGTTCGTCGTCCGGGCCGTCGACGGCGCCGGTCCGCTGACAACGCCGAAGGGCGCGTGACGATGCGTCTGTCGTCGGCAGACCGCCCGCGCCCGGGGGCGGCACCCGTGACACCGCATTCCGACTTCGAGCCCGTCGCGGACGCGCGCCCGCTGGCGTGGTCGGAGGTCACACCGGGCGACCCGGCCGCGGGCAGCGGCCGCATCGAGGTCCCGCTCTCGGGTCGCTGGGAACGCTGGGCCGACGTCGAGGGTGACCCGTCGTTCCCGCCGCCGGGAGCTCGCGCAGCCGAGGGACCGTCTGCCGACGCGACATGGCGCAAGCTCACGGTCCCCGAGAACTTCGGCTACGACGAAGAGCTCTCGCGCCAGTTCGCGCCGGTGTGGTACCGGCGCACCTTCGCCGATCCCCGTCACGGCGGCCTCCCCGACTCGCCCCAGCGCGTGCGGCTGCGGTTCGGTGCCGTCGACTACCTCGCCGACGTGTGGCTCAACGGGGAGCACCTCGGCCACCACGAGGGCTACTTCGCGCCGTTCGGCTTCGACGTGACCGACCGGCTCGAGAAGAACAACACCGTGATCGTGGCGGTGCAGGACCCGCTCGAGCCGCTGGACCCGTCGGCGCTGTTCTTCGACCAGTACAAGCGCGTGATCAAGGGCACGCTCAAGTACCACGACAGCCGGCCCGGTGGCCTGCCCGGCCGCATGGTGGGCCCCTTCGTCGCCGGCGGCGACCCGTGGGTGTGGACGCCCGAGTGGGGCCAGTCGATGACGACGGGCGGGATCGTGGGCCCGGTCACGCTCGAAAGGACCGGCGACGTAACCCTCGATGCCTTGTTCGTGACACCGCTCGATGCGCGCACGGTGCAGGCGGCGGCGGTCATGACGAACCACGCCGCCGACGAGACGGCGGTCCGGCTTGAGCTGGTGGTGAGCAACGAGCGCAACGACGTCGAGGTGCACGTACCACCCGGGCCGGGGCGCGTCGACGTGACCGTCGAGCTCGACGGTCTCGAACCATGGGAGCCGGCGGGCCCGACGCCCGGACAGCCGGTCGTGCACGAGTTGCGGGCGGCGTTGTCAAAGCCGGACGGACAGGCGCTCGACCGCCGTCGCTCCCGCTTCGGCCTGCGCACCGCGCGGGTCGCGACCGACGACGCCGGCCACGCCCTCCACCTCGAGGTGAATGGCCGTCCTGTGTTCGTGAAGGCGGTGAACTACATCCCCTGGCAGCACTTCGCCGAGGTGGGCAGGAGCTTCTACGACCGCGACATGCGCATGCTCGTCGACGCGCACGGCAATTCCGTGGGTGTGCACGCGCACGTGCAGTCACCGCACTGCTACGACGCCGCCGACGATGCGGGCGTGCTGGTCTTCCAGGACTTTGCCTTGCAGTGGTGTTACGACTCGGGCACCGAGACGAACCCCGGTTTCGTCGACACCGCCCGGCACCAGATCGCCGAGATGGCGTACCTCCTGCACAACCACCCGAGCGTCGTCTACTACGCGTGCCACAACGAGCCGGCGCGCCTGTTCGACCCACGGCGTGGTGACGACGGTCCGACGACCGACCGGGGCGAGTCCCACCTCGACGCCGCGCTGGAGACGGCACTCCGAGCGGTCGACACCGGCCGCCACGTCCACCGCGCGTCGGGCATCGGCGACGACGTCCACAACTACGCCGGATCGCTCACCGGCGGGAGCCTCTACCGGGTACGTGAGCGACCGGCGTGGTTCGTGTCGGAGTACGGCTTCTGGTCCGTCGGGCCGCAGGGTCACAAGTTCGGAGACCGGGGCTGGCCGCCGGATCCCGAGCAGATGCGCCATTGGGTCAGCCGCCTCTCCTTCATCGGCTCGACGTGTGCGTTCGCCGGTCTTCCGTCGCGCTACGGGTCATTGGACGAATGGGCCGAGGCGACGCAGGCGTACGGCGCCGCGCTCGCGAAGTACCAGACCGAGTGGTTCCGGGCTCATCGGGGCGAGCCGTTCATGGGCTACCGCTGGCACTTCTGGGCCGACTGGTGGGGCTACGCAGGGGGCGGGCTCGTCGACGTCGAGCGGGTCCCGAAGGCGACGTACGACGCGTACCGGGACGCGAGCCGGCCGCTGCTACTCGTCGGGCTGCACGGCGCGTCGGTCGTTCCTCCCGGCGATGTCACCGTGCCGATCGTGGCGGTGAACGATAGGGGCGACGCGTGGCGCGGCACGGCGTCATGGGAGCTGGTGGACGCGAAGTCGGCCGTGTTCGCGCCGGACTTCGACGGCGCCCGCATCGGCCTCCCCGGCCCGCCCGACGCCGACGGGCGGGTGGCGGTGCCGCGGTCGCGCGGTGCGTCCGTAGCGAGCGGCGATCTGACGGTCGGCGCCGCGCCGGCCGCCGCGACCCCGGTCGGCGACGTGATCGTGGCCCTGGCGCCGGGCCAGGCGCGGACGCTGCTCCTGCGCTGGACCGATCCCGAGCTCGGCCCTCAGGAGAACTTCGTGCACCTCCACTGCCCGGCCGACGACGAGCAGCACGGCCCGGGACTTACGACGGTGTGAACGCGGCGCGGAGCCGCGTCACCGCGTCCGGCGTGCGGATCCCCCACCAGAACAGGTCGCGGCCGTCGACGAGACGGATCTCGGCGTCACGCACCCTCGCAGCGACCTCGCCGGCATGACGGTCGGTGAAGGGATACGGCTCGCTCGGCAGGAACACGAGGTCGGCGCGCCGCGCCTCGATCTCTTCGAGGGTCACCTCGGGATAGCGGTCGCCCGCGCCGGCGAACGCGTTGTCGATGCCGAGCAGCTCGAGCAGCGAGGACCCGTACGTATCGGCGTTCATCGTCATCCACGGCCGTCGCCACACGAGGATCGCCGACCGCCGGCGGACGTCCGGCGCCGCGGCGCGCTGCGCGGCGAGCCAGCAGTCCCACTCCTCGGGTGGGAACGGCGTGGGCGCGTCGAGCCCGAGCGCCTCGCCGAGAGCGACGATTGCCGGGCCCACGTCCGCGACCGAGCGGGGTGACATCGAGTGCACGCGTAGCCCCGCAGCCGTCAGCGCCTCGGCGTCCTCGATGCGGTTCTCCTCGTCGTTCACGAGCACGACGTCCGGCGCGAGCGCGACGATCGCCGCGACGTCGGGGTTCTTGGTCCCGCCCACCGTCGGGAGGTCGGGCTGCTCGCAGAACCGCGTGCATGCGACCGGATCCAAGCCCAGGCCGCGCAGCGTCTCGGTGACCGACGGGACGAGCGAGACGACGCGCGGAGCCGTGACTACATCCGCTCCAGCAGCGCGGCCTTCTTGGACTCGAACTCTTGCGCCGTGATGTGGCCCTTGTCCCGCAGTGCGGCGAGCTGCTCGATCTGCTCGGGGATCGTCGCGCCCGCGCTCGGCTGCGCAGGCGGGGCCGACCAGCTGGCCTGCTTCTTCGTGTTGACCTCCATCTGGCGGTAGATCTCCTGCTGCACACCGTCGGGATGGCGCACGTCCTCGAAATGGGACTGGCCCTCGCGGCCGGCCGACTCGATGTCGAGGTCGCCGGCGCCGATGATCCGCTCGAAGATCCGCTGATCGAAGTTGATGTTGTTGATCCGCTCGAGCGGGATCTCGACGCCGTGCTTGGACAGCATTCCGGTGCGGAAGATCACGCGGTCGTCCGTGACGACGAAGTGGGTGTACTGCCACTGCACGTACTTGATCGCGAGCCACGCCACCCAGAGCAGCGCCAGGATCGCCCAACCCCAGCCGACGACCGCCTTCAACGTGTTGCTGCTGTTGCCTTGGAGCGCGATCACGCCGAGGAGGGCAACGAAGAGTGGGATCCCGGTGAGGATGTGCTTCGAGAAGTACCACCAGTGCGGATGGAGATCGAGCGCGACGGTCTCGCCCTCGTTGATCAGGTGGCGGGGGTAGGGCAACGCTTCTCCTTACGCGATCCGTCCGAGCACGCGGTCGAGGTACGGGTTCCGGAACCGGCCGTCGGGGTCGAGGCGGGCGCGGACGGCCTGGAAGCGCGCCCAGTCCGCGTAGCGGGGCGCGAGCGTCTCGGCCGTCTGGTAGTGCATCTTCCCCCAGTGGGGTCGACCTCCGACGTCGTCCATGATCGCCTCGACCCCTCGGAAGTAGGTGTCGAACGGCGTCCCGGCCGAGAGGTGCACGGCGAGGTAGCCGGTCTCCCGACCTTGCGCCGTGCTGAGCGGGATGTCGTCGGCGGCGGCGACCCGCAACTCGATCGGGAAGTTGACGGACAGGCCCTCGCCCTCGATGAGGTCGCGCACGCGCAACAGGGTCTTCCCGAGCTCGGCGCGCGGGATCGCGTACTCCATCTCCACGAAGCGCACGAGTCGTGTGTTGCACAGCACCCGGTGACTCACGTCGACGACCTCGGTTTTGCCGATCCCGCCGGCCACGACGTTCATCAGCCTCGGGACCGCGGCGGGGCGTCGCCGCCCGAGCGCGGCCGCAGCGCCGAACGCGAAGTTGGCGAGCAGGATGTCGTCGCGCCACGCCTTCCAAGAGGACTTGGTGCGGATGGGCTCGTCGGTCCGGTTGGCGACCTTGACCGTGGCGACGTCGGTGTGCGGGAACCAGTAGCAGTCGATGTGCTCGTTGTGGTCGATGATGTCGTCCAGGTCGTCGACGAGCGACTCCAACGGGCGCGGCTTCTCGATCGAGTGGAGCCGGAACGCGGGTTGGCACTGCAAGGTCACCTTCGTGACGACGCCGAGGGCACCCAACCCGACGCGCGCGCACGCGAACACCTCGGGCTCCTCGTCGCGGGAACAGCGCAACAGCTCGCCGTCGGCGGTGACGAGCTCGAGTCCTGTGACGAACGTCGCCAGGCCCCCGAACTGCTTCCCGCCTCCGTGCGTGGCCGTGGCGATCGCGCCCGAGATCGACTGGCGGTCGATGTCGCCGAGGTTGGCGAGCGCGAGATCTCGCGTGGCGAGCTCGTCGTTGAGCTGCCAAAGCGGGATGCCGCCTTCGACGGTCACGGTGCGCTCGTCGGCGTCGAGGGCGACGACCCGGTTGAGCGACCCGAGGCGCAGCATGCGACCGTCCGTGCAGGCGATCCCGGTGAAGGAGTGGCCGGCGCCGACGACCTTGACGGTCTGCCCGGCGCGTTTCGCACGGCGAACCGCCTCCACCACCTCGAGCTCGCTCATTGGCGTCTCGACGGCGGCGGGGTTGCACTCCTGGTTGCGCCCCCAGTTGCGCCATCCGGCCCGTTCGCGCATGGCGACAGGCTACGCCCAGCCCAACTCGCGTAGCCGGGCGTCGTCGATGCCGAAGTGGTGCGCGACCTCGTGGACGACGGTCACGCGGATCTGGTGGGCGAGATCCGCTTCGTCCCGCGACCGTTCGCTCAGGGGACCGCGGAAGATCGTGATGCGGTCGGGCATCACGCCGGCGTAGTTGATCGGCGAGCGGTCGGTGAGCTGGACGCCCTGGTACAGCCCGAGCAGCGTGCCGGGGCGCCCGCCGAGCTGCTCGGGCGTCGGCCAGTCCTCGACGAAGACCGCGATGTTCTCCATGTGCGCGGCGAGGTCGGGTGGAATGGCGTCCAGCGCGTCCGCGACGAGCTCTTCGAACCGGTCGCGCGAAATGTGCACGCGTGCGAACGTACCGGACAGAAAGCCTCTTGACGGTCCGCGGGCTCGGTCGTAAGTTCGCTTGCACCGGTTGACGAGGGCACGGCACTGGTGTTGTCAGAGAGGCAGCTGCCGGATTACGGGTCCGAGGAACCGGTCGGCGGTTGAGCGTCGGTGTGATCAGGCGCCAGCGGCCGGGAACGCGGTCGATGTGGGTACCCCGCCCGCCGGGGCGCCGACAAGGCGGCGATCCGAACGAGGGTCGGCCCCGAGGAGATCGGAGCTGCGACGCAGCGAAGACTACTCGGGGCCTTCCCATTTCCCCGCTTCTGTCCGTCTCGCGTCCCGCATTCCTGTCGTACTGGATCGGTATGGTCACACGCGTGCCTGAAGACCCGTTGCTCGAGGGGCTGGACGACGCGCAGCGTGAGGCCGTCACCACACCCAGCGTTCCGCTGGCCATCCTCGCCGGCGCGGGCGCGGGCAAGACGCGCGTCCTGACCCGCCGCATCGCGTGGCAGTCGCGGCATGCGCACATCGACCCCGCGCACACCCTCGCGGTCACGTTCACGCGCAAGGCTGCGGGCGAGCTCGGCGACCGCCTCACCCAGCTGGGCGTGCGCCGCCTCGTCGCCGCGGGCACGTTCCATTCGATCGCCCTGGCGCAGCTGCGGCGACTCTGCGAGGACCGCGACCGCGCAATGCCGAAGCTCCTCGAACGCAAGGCGCGCTTGCTCGTGCCGATGCTGCCGGGCCGCGGCGCCGAGCGCGGCCTCCTCGCCGCCGAGATCGCCGCCGAGATCGAGTGGGCCAAGGCCCGTCTCATCGCTCCCGACGGCTACCAGGCGGCGGCCGAGGCGGCGCGTCGCACGCCTCCACGCTCGCCGGCCGAGGTCGCCATGCTCTTCGAGCGGTACGAGCGCGAGCGGCGGCGGCGCGGCGTCGTCGATTTCGACGACCTGATCCGGTGGTGCACCCACGCGCTCGAGACCGACCCCGAGTTCCAGGCCGCGCAGCGTTGGCGCTTCCGGCACGTGTTCGTCGACGAGTTCCAGGACGCGAACCCGGCCCAGTTCCGCCTCGTGCGCGCGTGGCTCGGCGACCGTCCCGATCTTTGTGTCGTCGGTGACGGCGACCAGGCCATCTACGGGTTCGCGGGCGCCGATGCCGGATACCTCACCCGGTTCGGCGATCACTTCCGCGACGCCGCCGTCGTGCGGCTCGGCACCAACTACCGCTCCTCCCCGCAGGTCGTGTCGACCGCCGCCGCGCTGCAGGCGACCGACGGGCCACCGGCGAGGGTCCGCAGCTCACGACCCGACGGACCGCTCCCCGTGATCCGCGCCTACCCCACCGACGACGACGAGGCCGAAGGTGTGGCGCGCACGCTGCGGCGCGACCACGCACCCGGGCGCCGCTGGTCGTCGGTGGCAGTGTTGTACCGGACGAACGCCCAGTCCGCGTTGTTCGAGGAGGCGTTACGCCGCGAGGGAGTCCCGTTCCGCGTGCGCGGCGGCGCGCAGTTCCTCGACCGGCCCGAGGTGAAGGTCGCGCTCGACACCCTGCGCGAGCGGACGAGTGAGCGGCCCGGCGTCCCGTTCGCCGGCCACCTCGAAGCGCTCGCCGATGACGGCGCCGGCGCGCCCGAGGAACGGCGCGAGCACGTCGAGGCGATTGCACGCCTGGGCCGCGACTACCTGGCCGCCGACGGCGGGGAGGGATCCATCGACGGCTTCCTCGAGTTCCTCCACGCCGCCCTTCGCAGCGGCGACGACGTCCGCGTCGCCGGCGCCGACGCCGACGCAGTCGAGCTGCTCAGCTTCCACCGTGCAAAGGGCCTCGAGTTCGACACGGTGTTCGTCGTCGGGCTCGAGAAGGGGCTCGTGCCGATCGTGCACGCCGAGACACCGTCCGAGATCGCCGAAGAGCGGCGCCTTCTGTACGTCGCGCTCACACGCGCGGAGCAGAGCTTGCACCTGAGCTGGGCGCAGAAGCGCACCCTCGGGGTGCGCACGTACCACCGCAGCGCGAGCCCGTGGCTGGCGCGCATCGAGAGGGCCGTTGCCTCGGCGCGGGCGGCAGACGCCGACGGCGGCGACGACGCCGGGACCGGGCTCGCCGCCGCGCGGGCCCAGGTGGCAGGGGCGCGCCGCCGGTCCGGTGAGTCCGACCGCGTCGCCGACGCGGCGAGCTCGGAGCTGTTCGATGCCCTCCTCGAGTGGCGCCGCAACCTGGCCCGGGCATCGGGTGTCCCCGCGTACGTCATCTTCCACGACTCGACGCTCCACGCCGTCGCCCGGGACCGGCCGCGCTCTCGGGGCGACCTGCTGACGATTCCGGGCATCGGTCCGGTCAAGGTCGAACGCCACGGCGCGGCCTTGCTCGAGATGGTTGGACGCCACGACGGCTGAGCGCCCGTTGACGCGTCCGTCGCCCTCGGCCACCATGCGGAGACAACCCTGGAACGGGGGTGACGCAATGACCGCCTGGTCGAACTTCCCGGTCTTTCCCTCCGACGACGGTTGGCCCTACCCCGACCTCCCCCAAGGCGCCGACGACCCACCCACCGACGACGACGTCGACCTCGACGCGCTCGAGCTCCGGGCCGACCCCCACGCCTTCGAGTGCCTGAACCCCACCGAGTACGAGCTGATCACGCGCCGGTTCGGGCTGTACGGACCGGCCACGTCGATGAAGGATCTCGCCCACGACCTCGGCTGGTCGCACGCCGAGACCCGCGACGTCCTGGGCCGGGCCATCGACAAGCTGCGGACCCGGCTCACCGCCGACACGGTCTAGCGAGCCCGGGACTCAGCACTCTCCCCAGAGCCCCCGACCGGCGCGCTTGGCGTCGAGCTCTTCCTGCAGCATCGTCCGGGCGTGGGCGCTGTTGGGTTCGATGACGAGCAGGCGGGCGTAGCCGCGGCGGAGCAGCTCGTCGTTGAATCGTTCACCGTCCACGACGACGTACGCGAGACGTCGGTCGTAGCGATCTCGTGGCTCGATGTCGGCCTCGAGCTGCACCGACCTTCCGCGCAGCTGCGCATCCGTGTACGAAGCGGCCTCGGGTCCGAAGCACTCGACGGGCTTGCGCGGGTCGTGCGTCTCCGGGGTGTCGATCCCGAGGAGCCGCACGGTGTCGGTCTCGTCGCCGCGGGCGACCCGGATCGTGTCGCCGTCGATCACGTCGACGACGGTCCATTCCGCCGTGGCCGCGCGGCGGGCCTCGCCGAGCCGCCACCCCCCGATCGAGGCGGCGGCGAGGATCGCCACGACCACGACCCGGGAGCGGGTCATGGCCAGATCGTAGCGACGGGGTATGACGGCGACCGGCTAGCGGTGTTCAGTACTGCCGGTAGTACGGCTTCGCGGGGTCGCGTTTCTCCAAGAGGATGAACACCACGCCGTACGGGTCGGCAAACCACGCGGTGCGGAGGCCCATGACGGCTGCAATCCCCCGGGTCAGGAAGCGCACGCCCTGTGCTTCGAGCTCGGCCCGGGTTGACTCGAGGTCGTCGCACACCAGGCCGACGTGGGTGAAGCCGTGGTCCACGACGGTCGCGTCGGCCGGCCGCGGCCGGCCGGGCGCCCGCGGGTACTCGATCACCTCGAGCACCCGGTCGCCGCCGCCAGGCAGTCCCAGGATGGCGGCCT
>WNFV01004028.1_pt1 | contig 19353 bp, 19 predicted proteins | sample 5400101 | NCBI WGS metagenome assembly WNFV01 (sample SAMN13153361, study PRJNA577476) | soil metagenome | isolation source: 115 cm soil or saprolite under grassland replicate 1 | place: USA:California | collected 2016-06-15 | reverse complement strand
CGACTGCATCTGTCCTCCCCACCTCCCCACCTGCGTCTGCGGGCATCGCGCGGGTCTGCGTCTCGTTACCCGGCGTCCGGTCATGCCGGATGCGGCGGAGGTCGAGCGCAACCCGCGCGCCCGCAGCGCAGTCCTTCGCGTCGCCGAGAAGCTCGCAGCGGCATGACCTCGCTCACCTTCGCTGGCCCGCGTCGGTCTGTCCACGTCCCTGCCGCCAGGCGGCAGCACGTGCCCGCTCGTGCGCGCGCGAAGACGCACCGCCGTTCCGCGGTGCAAGCTGCGACATGGGAACTCCGTTCGTTCCTCGGGGCGTCCGCCGCGATCGCCGTCGCCTTCGTCCTCGCGCTCGCGTACCTCGCGAGCTCGACCGGCGTCGCGACCGCGGGCTACGAGGCTCAGCGGCTCGAGGCGCAGCGCGACGAGCTCCGCCGGCAGAACACCCTGCTCGAGCTCCAGCTCGCCAAGCTCGACTCGCCCGCGCGGATCGAGGCCGAGGCCAAGCGGCTGGGGCTCGTGCGCCTCCCCTTCATCACGGTCGTCCCAGCGGTCCCCCTGACCGCGCGGAGGTAGGGGATGGCGGGAGTCTCGGCCGCCCGCCTCCGCACGATCTTCGCCCTCTTCGCGGTCCTCTCGATCGTCCTCTCCGCGCGCGTCGTGTACTGGCAGACGGTCGCGCGTGGGGATCTCCTCGAGCGCGCGCGCGGCCAGGTCCTCAGCGACGAGGTCGTGCCCGCCCAGCGCGGGACGATCCGCGACCGGAACGGCGCGATCCTCGCCGCGACGGTCGAGCTGCGCTCCCTCTACGCGATCCCGGGACGGATCAAGGACAAGCCGACCGTGGCGCGGTCGCTCGGCGTGCTCCTCGGGCGCGATGCCGGTCCGATCCTCGAGCGCCTGACGTCCGGCGCCGAGTGGACGTTCATCCAGCGCCGCCTGCCCGAGGCGGCCGCGGACGCCATCGCGGCGCTGCGCCTGGACGGCCTTGGGTTCATCAAGGAGCCGAAGCGCCTCTATCCGAACGACGATCTGGCCGCGCACGCGCTCGGGTTCGTCAGCGACGACGGCAGCGGCCAGGGCGGCGTCGAGGGCTGGTACGACGAGGTGCTGCGCGGCGTGAATGGGACGCTCGTCGTCGAGCGCGACCCCGCGGACCGCTCCATCGCGCTCGGCCTGCGCGAGGCCGTGGCACCGCGTCACGGCGCGGACCTGACGCTCACGATCGACCTCGCCATCCAGACCTCGGCCGAGCGCGAGCTGCGCGCCACGATCGAGCGCGAGCGCGCGGCGAGCGGCGCGATCGTCGTCCTCGACCCGCGCGACGGCGCCGTGCGCGCGATGGCGTCATATCCGACCTTCCACCCCGCCGCGGTGGCGATCGCGGATCCGGCGGCGATGCGCGACCGCGTCGTGGCGCAGCCCTACGAGCCGGGCTCGGTCATGAAGGCGGTGACGATGGCGGCGGGGCTGGACACGGGCGTCGTCACGCCGAGCACGTGGTACGAGGACCGCGGGTACGCCGATATCGGCGGACGGCGGCTGCTGAACGCGCTCGGCCGCGCGTGGGGCCCGACCACGATGACGCAGGTCCTCGAGCGCTCCGCGAACGCGGGCGCGGTCTTCGTCGCGTCGAAGCTCGGCGCGCAGCGCCTGAACGACGCCATCCACGCGTTCGGGTTCGGCGAGAGGACGCGCGTCGACGTCGCCGGCGAGGCGAGCGGCGTCGTGCGGCCGCTCGCGGAGTGGTACCCGGTCGACGTCGGCACGGCGTCCTTCGGCCAGGGGCTGACGGCGACGCCGCTCCAGCTCGCGTGCGCGTACGCCGCCGTCGCCAACGGCGGCGTCCTCTACCGGCCCTACGTGGTCGCGGCCTGGCGCGATGCGGACGGGGAGCACCGCACCGCGCCGGCCGCGGTCCGTCGGGTCGCCTCCGAGCGGACGGCGGCCACGCTCAGCGAGATGCTCGTCTCGGCGGTCGACAACGGTCTCGCGCAGGGGGCGCGCCTGCCGGGCTTCAGCGTCGCGGGCAAGACGGGAACGGCGCAGATCCCGTCGCCCGACGGCCGGTACGTCGACGACGAGTACATCAGCACCTTCGCTGGCTTCTTCCCCGCGGTCGATCCGACGTTCGTCGTGGTGATCGTGCTCGAGCGGCCCACGTCGAAGCTGCTCGGCACGTCGGCCGCGATGACGACGTTCCGCGCCGTCGCGCAGGACACGCTCCGCTACGCACGTATCCAACCGGACCGCAAGCCCTAGGATCGGAACGCAGTGTTCACACTCGCTCGCTTGCTCGCTGCGACGAGCGGGCGGGTCGTTCGCGGCGCGGTCGACCCGTCGCTGACGTTCGCGGGCGGCGCGTTCGATTCGCGGATCCTCACGCCGGGCACGCTCTTCTTCGCGCTGAAGGACGTCCGCGACGGGCATGACTTCGTCGCCGACGCCATCGCGCGCGGCGCGCTCGGCGCGGTCGTCGAGCGCGTCCCGCCGGGCGTGCCCGACGGCGCGCTCCTCGTCGAGGTCACTTCGGTGCCGCGCGCGCTGCGCCGGCTCGCCGAGGCGCTGCGCGACGACCACCCGATCCCCGCGGTCGGCATCACCGGCAACGTCGGCAAGACGACCGCGAAGCAGGCGGCGATCGCGACGCTCGGCGCGCGCTACCGCGTCCTCGCGTCGGCCAGCTCGTTCAACAACGAGATCGGCGTGCCGCTGACGTTCCTCGACGTCGAGCCGACGCACGAGGTCGCGGTCGTGGAGCTCGGGTTCTACGTGCCGGGGGAGATCGCGGACCTCAGCGGCCTCGTGCGGCAGGGCGTCGGCATCATCACGCGCATCCCCGATCGGCCGGTCCACTTCTCGCGGACGCCGAGCATCGATGCGATCACGGCCGGCAAGGCCGAGCTGATCGAGGCGCTCCCCGCCGACGGCGTGGCGCTCCTGAACGCGGACGACGCCCGCGTGCGCGCGCTCGCGACGCGCACCCGCGCGCGCGTCGTCCTCTACGGAGAGGCCACTGACGCCGAGCTGCGCGCGGTCGACGTGCGCGACGAGGGTCTCGACGGCCTCGCCTTCACCGTCGCGTACGCCAGCGACCGTGCGGACGCGTGCATGCCGATGCCGGGGCGCCACCTGCTCGCCGCTGGCCTGTCCGCGATCGGCGCCGCCGTGGCGCTCGGCGTCCCGCTCGACGAGGCCGCGGTCGCGCTCGGCACGATGGAACCCCCGCCGCACCGCATGAGCGTCCGCCGGAGCGCGTCGCTCACGGTCATCGACGACACGTACAACGCCAGTCCCGCGGCCGTGAGCGCGGCGCTCGACCTGCTGCGCGGCGTGCCGACGCGGCGGATCGCGGTGATCGGCGACATGCGCGAGCTCGGGTCGCTCTCGGACGTCGCGCACGAGGACGCCGGGCGCGACGCCGCGCGCAGCGCGGACGTGCTCGTCGCGGTCGGCGAGCTTGCCGCGGGGATCGCGCGCGCGGCGCGCGCGGCGGGCATGGACGAGGTCCACCACGCCGCCGACGCCGCCGAGGGCCTCATCGTCGTGCGCCGCATCGCTCGCCCCGGGGACACGATCCTGGTGAAGGGCTCGCGCGCGATCGGGCTCGAGGCGGTGGCGGACGCGCTGTCGAGCGCCGAAGCGGTGGCCGCCCGCTAGATGGCGCTCCTCGACCAGCCCGCCTTCATCTCGCTCGTCGTGCTCCTCGCCGCGTTCCTCGGTGGCCTCATCACCGGCGGGCCGTACATCCGGCTGCTGCGCGACCTGCGCATCGGCAAGAGCATCCGCCGCGAGGGTCCGCAGTCGCACCTCGCGAAGCAGGGGACGCCCACGCTCGGCGGCCTCCTCTTCATCGGCGTCGTGTTCTTCCTGTGGTCCGCCGTGCTCATCCTGCTGCCGAACGACCTGCGCGACGACTTCATCCCGCAGACGATCGTCCCCATGGGGGCGCTCCTGGCGGTGGGGCTGCTCGGCGCGATCGACGACCTCGTGAACGTCGCGTACGGGTTCGGGATCCGTGGACGGCACAAGCTCGTCTGGCAGACGATCGTCGCGCTCGCGGGCGCCCTCTACATCCAGCGCCACTTCGGTGTCACGGGGATCCTCGTCCCGGCGATCGGCGAATGGGAGATCGGCGCGGTGGCGTTCGTGATCATCGCGATGATCGCGATCATCGGGACGTCGAACGGCGTCAACCTCACCGACGGGCTCGACGGCCTCGCGGGCGGCACCGCCGTGTTCGCGTTCCTCTCGTTCGCATTCATCGCGATCGCCCGCGGCTTCCCGTGGCTCGCCGTCTTCTGCGCGGCGATCGTCGGCGCCGTCCTCGCCTTCCTCTGGTTCAACGCGCACCCGGCCGAGGTGATCATGGGCGACGCGGGCGCGCTGTCCCTCGGCGCGGCGCTCGCCAGCGTCGCCCTCGTGACGGGCTTCATCCTCCTGCTGCCCGTCGCGGGGATCATCTTCGTCGCGGTGACGCTCTCCGTGATCCTCCAGGTCGGCAGCTTCAAGCTGCGGCGCAAGCGCATCTTCCGGATGGCCCCGCTCCACCATCACCTCGAAGCCCTCGGGTGGCCCGAGGAGAAGGTGACGATCCGCTTCTGGCTCATCGGCGCGCTCGCGGGGATCGCCGCGGCGGTCCTCGCCTTCGCGACGCCGATCGCCGGTCGTTAGAAGACATGTCTGAACAGACGTGGCAGCGGCAGGGTCACCTTCTCGTCTCGCCGCTGCTCTCCGCGCGCGGGGTGGTCGCCGGGTCGACGACGCGCGCGCTCGGGAGCATGGGCGGCGCGGCCACGCCGGCCGATGAGGCCGCGCACCACCGCGCCGCACTGGCCCAGCGGCTCGGCTTCGACGACGTCGTCCGCGTGAAGCAGGTCCACGGCGACACGGTGCTGCGCGTGGACGCGCCGTTCCCGGCGCCGTGGCCTGAGGCCGACGCGATGTGGACCGACCGACCGGGCGTCCTCCTCGGCGTCGTCGCCGCGGACTGCGTGCCTCTGCTCATCGCCGATGGCGCCGGCCGCATCGGCGCGGCCCACGCGGGGTGGGAGGGGACGACGCGGCGCATCGCGCGGCGCCTCGTCGATGCCATGGCCGCCGGCGGCGCGGACCGCCGCACGATGGCCGCGACGCTCGGCCCCTCGATCGGGCCGTGCTGCTACGCCGTGGGATCCGAGCGCGCGGCGACGATCCGCGAGCGTCTGGGCGTGTCTGCGGAGCGCGCCCTGCGTCCGCTCGTGTCCAGCCGGGGGCCGGCGGGGGCGGAGCCCCCGCCCACGCTCGTGTTCGACCTCTGGACCGCGAACGCCGACCAGCTGCGCGAGGCCGGCGTCGGCACGGTCGAGATCGCGGGGACGTGCACGAAGTGCGGCGACGAGGAGGTCTTCTCCCGGCGCGGCGGCGACATCGGGCTCCTCGGCCTCGCCTTCATCGGCAGGGCGTCATGAGCCTGCTGTTCGACCCGGAGATCGAGCCCGATGAGTTCCGCGGCGCGCGCGTGACGATCATCGGGATGGGGAAGGCGCGCACCGCGGCGGGGCTCGGGAAGTGGCTGGTCGACCAGGGCGCGAAGGTGACGATGTCCGACCGCAAGCCGCGCGCGCAGCTCGAGGAAGGCATCGCGCGCTTGCGCGACCTCGGGATCGCCGACCGCGTCGACCTCGTCCTCGGGCCGTCGAGCGACGACGCGGCGCTCGCGGACCCGCAGTTCGTGTTCGTCATGCCCGGGATCCGGCCGCGCTCCGCGACGATCCTCCGCGCGCGTGAGCGCGACATCCCGATCCTCACGGAGATCGCCGTCTTCTTCCGCCTGTGCCCCGCGGCGATCGTCGGGATCACCGGCACGAAAGGGAAGTCGACGACGACGACGCTCATCGGCCGCATCCTCTCGCGCGGTCCCCGCAAGGTGCTCGTGCGCGGCAATATCGGCTCGAGCGTCATCGAGGAGCTGCCCGCGCTCGCGAAGGACGACATCGTCGTGCTCGAGCTCTCGAGCTTCCAGCTCGAGACCATGGCGCAGAGCCCGCACGTCGCGGTCGTGACGAACGTGCTCGAGGACCACCTCGACCATCACGGCACGCGCGACGCGTACATCGCCGCGAAGAGCGGCATCGTCCGCTGGCAGGGCAGCCGTGACGTCTCCGTCCTCAACCTCGACGACGCGACGGCGATGGCGATGCACGAGGGCGTCGGGTCGCAGCTGCGGACGTTCTCACTGACGATGCGGCCCCGCCGCGGCGCGTGGCTCGACCGCGGCGGGCGGCTGACGCTGACCGACGGCGACCGCGAGACGCCGCTGTGCGCCGCATCCGAGCTGCGCATCCCGGGGCGTCACAACGTCGCGAACGCGCTCGCCGCGGCCGTCGTCGGCGACGTGCTCGGCATCCCCGCGACCGCCATCGCCGAGGAGCTGCGCGCGTTCGAGGGCCTCCGCCACCGGCTCGAGCCGGTCGGCGAGCGCGACGGCGTGCTGTGGGTGAACGACTCCCAGGGCACCACGCCCTACGCGACGATCCCGGCGATCTCCGCCTATGGCCGGCCCATCGTCGTCATCCTCGGCGGGATCGCGAAGGACGCCGACTTCACGGAGCTCGGGAAGGAGGTCGTGGGGAAGGCGCGCGCCGCGATCCTCATGGGGCAGGCCGCCGACGAGATCGGGGCCGCGATCGCGGCCGCGCGGCGGCGGTCCGGGACGGCGGGCCCCGAGGTGGTGCGCGCGAAGGACCTGCGGGACGCGGTGCTGCGCGCTCACGAGCTCGCGCGCCCGGGCGACGTCGTCCTGCTGTCGCCCGCGTGCGCGACCGCGGCCGGGCGCACCGACGTCGTCGACGAGTTCTCGTCGTACGAGGAGCGCGGCGACCGCTTCCGCGAGCTCGCGCGCGACGTGATGGACGGCGCGCCCGCATGAGGCGTCCGCACCTCCCGCGCACGACGACCTACGACCTGCCGCTCGTCGCGGTCGTCCTCGCGCTCGTCGCGATCGGCCTCGCGATGGTGTACAGCGCGAGCGGGATCCGCGCCCTCGATACCCTCGACGACCCGAGCTACTTCCTCGTCCAGCAGTCCGCGTGGGCGGCGATCGGCATCGCGGGCATGCTCGTCGCCGCGCGCATCGATCACCGGCGACTGCGCGGCGCGGCGCTGCCGCTCGTCGCCGTGTCGCTCGTGCTGCTCGTCGTCGTGCTCGTCCCGGGCGTCGGCACGTGCGCGGCCGGCGCGTGCCGGTGGCTGCGCCTCTCGTCGTTCGCGGGCGTGCAGCCGGCAGAGGTGGCGAAGCTCGCGCTCATCCTCTACTTCGCGTACTGGCTCGCCGCGCGCCGGGACCGGGTCACGTCGATCGACACCCTGGTGCCGTTCGCCCTCCTCGTGGCGATCATCACGGGGCTCGTCGTCGCGGAGCCGGACCTCGGGACCGCCATCGTCCTCGGCGCGATCGCGCTCACGCTGTACTTCGCGGCTGGCGCTCGCCTCGCGGCGTTCGGCGCGCTCGGGATCCTCGCGGCGACGGCGACGATCGCGCTCGCCATCGCGCAGCCCTACCGCATGCAGCGCGTCCTCACGTTCCTCGATCCCTGGTCCGACCCGCGCGGCAGTGGCTTCCAGACGATCCAGTCGCTCTACGGGCTCGCTCTCGGCGGCCCGTTCGGGGAAGGTCTCGGCGCGGGGAAGGAGAAGTTCGGGTTCCTCCCGGCCCCGTACACCGACTCGATCTTCGCCGTCATCGGCAACGAGCTCGGCGTCCTCGGGACCATCACGGTGATCTTCCTCTTCCTCGCCCTCGCGTTCCGTGGGACGCGCATCGCGCTCCGCGCGCCGGATCCCGAGGGCGCGCTGCTCGCGATCGGCATCACCGCGTGGATCGCGTTCCAGGCGTGGCTGAACATGGCGGTCGTCGCGAGCCTGGTGCCGATGACAGGGATCACGCTGCCGTTCATCTCGTACGGGGGGTCGTCCCTCTGCGTCGGTCTCTTCGCCGTCGGCATACTCCTCTCCGTTGGTCGCGCAGGGCAAACCACGCGGGGGGCAAGCCCCCCGCGATCCCCCCGGCAAGCCCCGACACTGCCGCGTGCTCCTCGCGGGCGGGGGGACGGGCGGCCACGTCAGCCCGCTGCTCGCGGTGGCGGAGGTGCTGCGCGAGCGCGATCCGGACGTCGGGCTCTTCTTCCTTGGCGGTCGACGCGGGCTCGAGGGTGAGCTCGTCCCCGCGAGCGGGATCCCGTTCCATGCGACGCCCATGCCGTCGCTGCGCGACCCCGACTCGCGGCTGTCGCTCCTGACGCGCGGCCTGCTGCTGCCGCTCGCGTTCGTCGACGCGCTCGTGCAGGTGATCCGTTCCCGGCCCTCGGCGTGCTTCACGACGGGCGGGCTCGTCTCCTTCCCGGTCGTGCTCGCGGCGGCGGCGTGGCGGGTGCCGATCCTCATCTGGACGGGCGACGTCATCCCCGGCCGCGCGAACCGGGCGCTCGCGCGGTTCGCGCGTACCGTCGCGACGACGTTCCCCGGCGCCGAGCGGCAGCTCCCGCGCGGCAAGGCGCTCCTCACCGGGAACCCGATCCGCCGCTCGCTGCTGCGGTGGCGCCGGCCCGAGGGGCGCACCGTGCTGCGCCTCGATCACGGTGACGTCGTGCTCGTGAGCGGCGGCAGCCAGGGATCGGAGCGCATCAACGAGGTCGTCCTGGGCGCGCTCCCGCAGCTGCTCCGTCGCGTGACCGTGCTCCATCTCACCGGCGGCGCGCACCTCGGGCGGGCCGAAGCGCGCAAGGCCGCGCTCGCGCCCGAGCTCGCGGAGCGCTACCACCCGTACGCGTTCCTGCGCGACGAGATGGGGGCCGCGCTCGCGTCGGCCGATCTCGTCGTCGGGCGCGCGAGCTCGTCGTCGATCGCGGAGGCGCTCGCGTTCGGGATCCCGCTCGTGCTCATCCCGTTCCGCGCCGCGGCCGAGGCGCACCAGGACGCGAACGCGCGCGCGATCGAGGAGCTCGGCGCGGCGCTCGTCATCCGCGAGAGCCAGCTCGACGCCGAGCGGCTGGCGGCGGCCGTCATCGGTCTCTTCAACGACCCGCCGCGGCTCGCGCGCATGTCGGCCGCCGCGCGCGCTCTCGGGAAGCCCGCCGCGGCGGAGACCGTGGCGAGCGAGCTGGTCCGTCTCGGCGGCTGCGGATGACGCGCTCCCAGGGACTCGCATGAGGTACCACGTGGTGGGGATCGGCGGCGCCGGGATGTCGGCCGTCGCGCGCCTCCTCGCGGCGCGCGCGCAGGTGAGCGGATCCGACGACGGCCGCTGGCCGCTCGCCGAGGCGCTGCGCCCGCTCGGCGTGACGGTGCACACGTCGTTCGACCCGCGGAACGTCATCGGCGCCGACGTCGTCATCCGCTCGAGCGCCTACGGCGACGAGCATCCCGAGGTCGTCGCGGCGCGCTCCGCGGGGATCCCGGTGTGGCGGCGACACGACGCGTGGCGTCACCTCGCGCGCACGATGGTCGTCCTCGGCGTCAGCGGGACGCACGGGAAGACGACGACGACGGCGATGTGCTGGTCCGCCCTGCGCGGCGGCCGGAAGGACCCGTCGCTCATCTGCGGCGCCGACGTCCGCGCCGCCGGCGGGAACGCGTTCGTCGGGCAGGGCCCCGAGCTCGTCATCGAGGCGGACGAGTACGACCGCACGTTCCACGCGCTCTCGCCCGCGGTGGCCGTCGTGACGAACGTCGACCACGACCATGTCGATCACTTCCCGACGCGCGAGGAATACGCGGAGGCGTTCCTCCAGTTCGCGCTCCGCGTGACGCCCGGCGGGACCGTCGTCGCGTGCGCCGACGACCCCGGCGCGCGGGCGCTCGCGGACCGCGCGCGCGAGCGGCTGCGCGGCCGCGCCGAGGTCCTCACCTACGGCACGTCGCCCGATGCGGACGTGCTCATCGCCGATACGCGCACGGACATGTCCGGCGGGTCGGCGGAGATCCGGTTCGACGAGCGGCGGATCCCGCTGCGCCTCGCCGTGCCCGGCGTGCACAACCTGCGGAACGCGACCGCCGCGCTCGTCGCGGCGCACCGCCTCGGCGTCCGTCCGCAGGAGGCGGCCGACGCGCTCGCGACCGCGACGCTGCCGGCGCGCCGGCTCGAGGTCCTCGGCAAGGCCGGCGGCGTGACGGTGATCGACAGCTACGCGCACCATCCGACCGAGATCCGCACGGACATCGCCGCGATGCGCCCGGCCGGCGGCCGGGTCGTCGCGCTCTTCCAGCCGCACACGCCGAGCCGTCTGCGGGCGTTCTTCGACGGGTTCGCGGACGCGCTGCGCGAGGCGGACGTCGCGATCGTCGCTGAGACGTTCGTGTCGGCCCGCGAGCGCGCCGACCAGGAGGGGCTCGCACGGCGCCTCGCGGACGCGGCGCGCGCGGCGTACGTGCCGGACGTCGACCGCGCGGGGCGCGAGCTCGCCGACCGCGTGACCGAGGGCGACGTCGTCCTCGTGCTCGGCGCGGGCGACATCCGTGCCGCGGGCGTCCGACTCCTCGAGCTGCTCGCCGCGCGAGCGGTCGTGTGACGGACGCCTATGGCGCGCGGGGCGAGCCGATGTCGAAGCACACGTCGCTCCGCGTCGGGGGTCCCGCCGACGTCTTCGTCCGCGTCGCGAGCGAGGAGGACCTCCGCGGCGCGGTCGCGGTCGCCCGGCAGCACGAGACGCCGATCTTCGTCCTCGGCGGGGGGACGAACCTGCTCGTCGCCGACAGGGGCATCCGCGGGGTCGTCATCGAGAACGCCTGGAGCGAGGCGACCGTGGAGGGTCCGGTCGTGACCGCGGCGTCCGGCACGCCGACCGCGCACGTCGCCGCGGTCGCGGCGCGCCACGGGATCCTCGGCCTCGAGTGGATGGCGACCGTCCCGGGCACCGTCGGCGGCGCCGTGCACGGCAACGCGGGCGCGTTCGGGACGGAGACCGCGGACGTGCTCGTCGACGCCGAGCTCATGGACCTGAACGTGGACACGTGGACCGCGACGCAGGACGAGATCGGCTTCGCGTACCGCACGACAGCGCTGCAGGGGACGCCCGTCATCGTCGTGCGCGCCCGCTTCCGCGGCACGGAGGGCGACCGCGACACCGCCGTCCGTCGCATCAAGGAGATGGCGAACGAGCGCGCCGCGAAGCAGCCGCTCGCGCAGCCGAACACAGGCTCGATCTTCCGCAACCCGCCGGGCGACTTCGCCGGCCGCCTCATCGAAGCGGCCGGCCTGAAGGGTCACCGCCTCGGCGGCGCGAGGGTGAGCGACAAGCACGCGAACTTCATCGTGAACACCGGCGACGCGACCGCGAAGGAGATCCTCGACCTGATGTGGGTCTGCCGGCGCGAGGTGAAGGAGCGCTTCGGCATCGACCTCGTGCCCGAGGTCGAGGTCGTCGGGGACTGGTCGTGAGCGGCCTGTCGCGCGACTTCTGGACGTTCTGGACCGGCCAGACGATCTCCGCGTTCGGGTCGTCGATCACGCAGTTCGCGCTGCCGCTCCTCGTCTACCAGCTCACCGGGTCTGCCCTCGACCTCGGGATCGCCTTCGCCGCCGGGATGCTGCCGTATCCGCTCTTCGGTCTTCTGATCGGCGCGTGGACCGACCGCGTCGACCGGAAGCGCCTCATGATCCTCACCGACATCGCGCGCGCCGCGGTGATCGGCACGATCCCGCTCGCGGCGACGCTCGGCACCCTGTCCGTCTGGTGGATCTACGCCGTGCTCTTCGTGAGCACGACGCTCACGATCGCGTTCCAGTCCGCGGAGTTCGCGGCGATCCCTGCCCTCGTCAGCCGCGACGACCTCGTCACCGCGAACGGCCGGATCCAGGCGAGCTTCTCGGCCGCGTCGGTCATCGGACCGCCGGTCGCCGGTGCGGCGCTCGTGCTCGCGTGGTCCGCCCCCCTCGGCGCCCTCGTCGGGGGGTACGCGATCGAGCGGACCGGCGACATCGCGTTCGTCTACGGCGCCATCGGCGTGCTCACCTTCGCGATCGCACTGAGCTTCTACCTCTTCAGCCCCCTCGGCCACGCTGAGCGATACCTGGAAGCGGAGGCGCGACCCGCATGACGCGCCGCATGCGCGTCGGCGTCCTCGCGGGCGGCGCCTCGGCCGAGCGCCAGATCTCGCTCGCCACCGGCCTGCAGATCGCGGAGCAGCTCCCGAAGGACAAGTACGAGGTCGTCCTTCTCGATCCGCTGGCGCTCATGGCCAACAATCCGAAGCTGAGCGACGACCAGCGCGCCCAGGCGCGCATGCTCGCCGACCGATCAGGGCGCATCGAAACGCTCACCGAGCGCGACCGGAAGGAGCTCCCGGCGGCGCTGCAGCGCGAGATCGAGCGCGCGACCGACGCGCTCGTGCCCGCCACGACCGCGCTCGTCCCCGCGGCCGGCGACGCCCCGATCGACGTCGCGTTCATTGCCATGCACGGGCCGTGGGGCGAGGACGGGACGATCCAGGGGATGCTCGACCTGCTCGGGATCCCGTACGTCGGGTCGGGCGTGCTCGCGTCGGCGCTCGCGATGGACAAGGTGATGGCGAAGCGGCAGCTCGCGCAGGCGGGCGTCGACGTGCCCCGCGACGTCGTGGTGACGCGGAAGGGGTACGCGCGCGACCCGCGTGCGGCCGCCGCGGCGGTGCAGGAGCTCGGCTACCCCGTCTTCGTGAAGCCGGTGCGGCAGGGGTCGAGCTTCGGCGCGTCGATCGTCGACCGGCCCGATCAGCTCGGCGCGGCCATCGTCGACGCGCTCCGGTACGACGACCGCGCGATGGTCGAGGAGCGCCTCGTCGGCACCGAGCTGACCGTCGGCGTCATCGGTGCCGAGGATGAGCTCACGCCGCTGCCGGTGATCGAGATCGTCACGAGCCGCACGTTCTTCGACTACAAGGCGAAGTACGACCCCGCGGCGAGCCAGGAGATCTGCCCGGCGCGCGTCAGCGACGACGTCGCCGCTCGGGCGCAGGACCTCGCGCTGCGCGCCCACCGTGCGCTCGGCTGCGACGACCTGTCGCGCACGGACATGATCCTCGCGGGCGAGCGCATGGCCGTGCTCGAGGTCAACACGATCCCAGGCATGACCTCGAACAGCCTGCTCCCGAAGTCGGCCCGCGTCGCGGGGATCCCGTTCGGCGAGCTGCTCGACCGGCTCATCGGCTTCGCGCTGGAGCGGAGCGGTCGCTAGACGCAGCGGCGCCCGGCGCAAGAGCAGCGAGCGGCGCGCGCGACCCGCGGACCCCGCGCGCCTCGCCGCCGGGGCGATCGCGCTCAGCTGCGCCGCGGGGCTCGTGTACCTCGCGGGGTCGTTCGCGGTCACGGCGCCGATCACGGATATCGAGGTCGTCGGCGCGCGCCACGTGGCGGTCGCGAGGGCGCGCACCATCACGGAGCTCGCAGGCCGCCCGCTCTTCCACGCGAGCGCCGCCGAGGCGCGCGCCGCGCTCCTCCGCGACCCCGCGGTGCGCGAGGCGCGCGTCGAGCTCTTCTTCCCGGACGCCCGCGCGCGGATCGCCCTGGCCGAGCGCGAAGCCGCCGGTCGCTGGGTGGTGGGCGCGCTCGAGTGGTTCGTCGACGCCGACGGCGTCCTCTTCCGCTCCGACGACCCGAGCGCCGCGCCGTCGCTCCGCGTGCGCGATCTGCGGGCCGGCCAGCGGACCGCCGGCGACCGGGTCGACCCATCGCTCGTGGCGGCGACGATGCGGCTCGCGAAGATCGCGCCGGGCGAGCTGCGCGGCGACGCGACCGCGCCGGCGGTGCGCGTCGAGGCGGGCGCGAACGGGATCGTCCTCGCGAGCGGGGCGGGGTGGGAGATCCGCTTCGGGACGGCCGACCGGATCGACGAGAAGCTCGCGCTCGCTGAGCGGTTCCTGCGGGAACAGCCGAGCCGGCGGCTAGAGTACGTGGACGTGCGCAGCGCGGACCGGATCGTGTTCAGTCCGCAATGACGCTCTGGCTCCCGCTCCTCGGCCTCGGGCTCGGCGTGCTCCTCGGACTGGCGTTCCGGATCACGCTGCCGGTCGAGCTCGCGCGGTACACCGCCGTCGGCATCCTCGCCGCGCTCGATTCGATCCTCGGCGCGCTGCGCGCCGAGCTCGAGAAGCACTTCGACGCGCGCATCTTCCTCACCGGCTTCTACACGAACGCGCTCGTCGCGGCCGCCCTGACGTTCCTGGGCGACCGCCTCGGGATCGACCTCTACCTCGTCGCGCTCTTCGTCTTCGGCTGGCGGATCTTCGCCAATGTGGCGGTCATACGCCGCCACTTCCTATGATCTACGCCCATGCCTGAACAATCGGTGGTCGTCGGGATCGACATCGGGACCACGAAGGTCTGCGCGCTCATCGCCGAGCTCGACGAGCGCGGCGGCGCGAACGTCATCGGGATCGGCGCGGCGCCGTCCGACGGGCTGCGCAAGGGCGTCGTCATCGACATCGACCGGACGGTCCAGGGCGTCACGGCGGCGGTCGAGGCGGCGGAGCGCATGTCGGGCTACAAGGTGCGCTCCGGGCTCGTCGGCGTGAGCGGGAACCACATCAGCTCGCAGAACTCGCGCGGCATGGTGGCCATCTCGGGGCACCGCGACGTCGCCGACGACGACACGCAGCGCGCCATCGACGCCGCGCGCGCCGTCAGCATCCCGAACACGCGGCAGCTCCTCCACGTCATCCCGCGCGGCTACGTCGTCGATGGGCAGGCGGGCGTGCGCGACCCCATCGGCATGACCGCGGTGCGCCTGGAGGTCGAGACGCACATCGTCACGGCGTCCGCGACGAGCGTGCAGAACCTCAGCAAGTGCGTGCAGCGCGCGGGTGTCGAGATCGACGAGCTCGTGCTGTCGCCGCTCGCCACGGCCGAGGCGGTGCTGAGCGACGAGGACCGCGAGCTCGGCGTGGCGCTCGTCGACCTCGGCGGCGACACGACCGACGTCGCCATCTTCCAGGACGGCTCGATCTCCCATGCCGCGACGATCCCCGTCGGCGGGCGCAGCGTGACGAGCGACCTCGGGATCGTCCTGCGCGTCGCGCCCGACAGCGCCGAGGCCATCAAGCTCCGCTACGCGACGGCGCTCCCGCTCGAGGTGGACCCGGACGAGGTCGTCCAGATCACGTCCATCGGCGAGGAGCTCCCGCACGGCGTCACCCGCCGGCACGTCGCCGAGATCGTCCAGTACCGCGTCCAGGAGCTGTTCGAGCTCGTCGCGGCCGAGATCGAGGCCGCTGGAGCGACCAACCGCCTCCAGGCGGGCCTGGTGCTCACAGGCGGTGGCGCGCTGCTCCAGGGGATCGCGCGCGCCGCGCGCGACCAGCTCGGGATGGCCGCCCGCCCGACGGGGCCACGCGGCCTCGGGGGCCTCACGGATCAGATCGCGACGCCGCAGTACGCGGCCGCGAGCGGCCTCCTGCTCTGGGGGGCGCACCACTGGGGCGCCGACGAGGAGCGCGCGCGCGCCCGGAGCGCCGACGGGGTCGGCTCGCGGATAGCGCGGCTGTTCAAAGGGCTGGTGCCCTAGCGGCGTAGCTCAGCGCTCGGCGGGGTGACGCACCCGGCTGGCCGCCGTCGCATCTCGTCGCTCGGTCCGTCGCGCGGGCGCCGGTCTGGCCCTCCTCCTTGTTCCTTGTTCGTCCCTCAGCGGCGCCCGCTCGGCTCCGCTCCCTCGCGCCGAGATCGCGCCGGCGGCCGCACGACATCACCCCGCCTCGCGCTGAGCGCGCTTCGCGCCAGCGAAGCGACCTTCCTCAAAGGAAGTGGGTCCCCGCCCGTTGATTTCCGGCGTATAGTTCCCCGAACAAAGAGCCCGACGTGCGCTCAGGGGAGGGGCGGCGCCAGGCCGAATAGGCGCAAAGGAGGCCCCTCCCACATGCCGATCCGCTCGGACATCGAGAATTTCGCGCTCATCAAGGTCGTCGGGGTCGGTGGCGGCGGTTCCAACGCCGTCAATCGCATGATCCGCGCGGAGCTCATGGGCGTCGAGTTCATCTCCGTCAACACCGATGCCCAGGCACTGCTGCTCGCGGACGCGCCGCACAAGATCCGCATCGGCGACAAGATCACGAAGGGTCTTGGCGCGGGCGCGGATCCGTCGATCGGCCGCAAGTCCGCGGAGGACGACAGCGAGAAGCTCTACGAGATGCTGAAGGAAGCCGACATGGTCTTCGTCACCGCCGGCATGGGCGGCGGGACCGGGACCGGCGCCGCGCCGATCATCGCGGAGATCGCGAAGGACGTCGGCGCGCTCACGGTCGCGGTCGTGACGAAGCCGTTCAGCTTCGAAGGCGCGAAGCGGCGCCTCATCGCGGAGCAGGGGATCCAGGAGCTCGTCGACAAGGTCGACACGCTGATCATCATCCCGAACGATCGGCTCCTCCAGGTCGTCGAGAAGAAGACGAGCATGGTCGATGCGTTCCGCATCGTCGACGACGTGCTGCGGCAGGGCGTCCAGGGGATCAGCGACCTCATCACCGTCCCCGGCCTCATCAACCTCGACTTCGCGGACGTGAAGACGATCATGACGAACGCGGGGTCGGCGCTCATGGGGATCGGCCACGGCAGCGGCGAGGCGCGAGCGGCGGACGCGGCGCGCCAGGCGATCATGTCGCCGCTCCTCGAGCAGTCGATCGAGGGCGCGCGCGGCGTGCTCTTCACGATCACCGGCGGACCCGACCTCACGCTGTTCGAGGTCAACGAGGCGGCGGAGATCATCCACCAGGCCGCCGACCCCGAGGCGAACATCATCTTCGGCGCGGTCATCGACGACCGCATGGCGAGCGACGTGAAGATCAGCGTCATCGCGACCGGATTCGACGCGACGCGCCCGCTGAAGCGGATCGAGCAGCCGATCCACAAACGGCAGGTCGAGCAGAGGCCGGTCGAGCGGACGCCGGTCGGGGTGGCGACGAACGGGTCTGCCGTGAAGTCCGACGAGAAGAAGTACGACCCCAACGATCTGGAGGTGCCAAGCTTCCTCCGCCGCCGGTAGGTCCGCCCGAGCGCACGCGGCACACCGGGTGCACTCGCGAGGGAAGACCCTCGCGGGGAGGTTTCGTGTGATCCTCATCCTGCTCTGGCTGCTCGGCGTCCCGCTGGGCCTGATCATCCTCCTGTGGCTCGTCGGCGTCGCCCGCTAGCGAAGCTCTCGTGGGGGTCGCCCGCACCTAGATATAGGTGCGGGCTTCCCATATCTTGTGTCCGTGCGTTGCCCATCCTGTGGCGCCGCGGACACGCGCGTCGTCGATTCCCGCGAGGCCGAAGAGGGTGCCGCGATCCGGCGGCGGCGCGTCTGCGACGCCTGCGAGGCCCGCTTCACGACGTTCGAACGCAGCGAGTCCGCGCGCATCCAGGTCGTGAAGCGCGACGGGACGCGGCAGGAGTTCGACCGCCGCAAGGTGACGAGCGCGATCGCGAAGGCCGCGACGGAGGACCTCACCGGCGAGCGCATCAGCGCGCTCATCGACGATCTCGAGCAGACGATCCGCCAGAGCGGCGCGAGCGAGGTGACCTCGCAGCGGATCGGCCAGATGGTCCTCGAGCGCCTCGCGCAGCACGACCCGATGAGCTACGTGCGCTTCAAGATCGTCTACGACCGCCTCCAGGATCCGGACGCGCTGCTGCAGGAGGTGGACACGCTCCTGCGCCGGCGCGCCGAGGCGCGCGATCGGCTCATCGCGCAGCAGACCCTGCTCCCCATCGCGGGTCCCGTGCCGGCGGGTGCGCGACCGCGCCGACGCCGCTAGCGCGCATATCCTCCGCGCGATGGTCCTGAGCGATCGCGACATCCGCGCGGCGATCGCGGAGGGGCGCATCCTCATCGACCCGTTCGACCCGAAGCGCCTCCAGCCCGCCAGCGTGGACATCAGCCTCGACCGTCAGTTCCGCGTGTTCCGCTCGACGCGCCACGCATACATCGACCTCGCGAAGGGCGTCGACGACATCACGGACCTCGTCACCGTCGACGCCGAGCCGTTCATCCTGCATCCGGGCGAGTTCGTGCTCGGGTCGACGTTCGAGCGCATACGCCTCGCGAGCGACATCGTCTCGCGCGTCGAGGGGAAGTCGAGCCTGGGACGCCTCGGCCTGCTCATCCACAGCACCGCGGGCTTCATCGACCCCGGATGGGACGGCCACATCACGCTCGAGCTCTCGAACGTGAACACCATCCCGATCACGCTCTACCCGCGCATGCGCATCGGGCAGCTCTCGTTCTTCCCGCTCTCGAGCCCCGCGGAGCGGCCGTACGGATCGGCCGATCTCGGCTCGTCGTACCCGCTCGACGTCGGCGCGTTCCTCCGGGTGTTCGCGAGCGCGTTCGTCATCGTGCTCTTCCAGGCGCTCAGCTTCGTGATCCTCGTGCGCGTCCTGCTGTCGTGGGTGCAGGTGCGGCTGCCGCTCGGTCTCGGCGAGTTCGTCTTCGGCGTGAGCGAGACCTTCCTGCGGCCGATCCGGCGCGCGCTGCCGCCGATGGGCGGCCTGGACCTCTCACCGTTCGTCGCGCTGCTCGCGATCCAGTTCGTCGCGCAGCCGCTCGCCGAGGCGCTGCTGCGCGCGCTGCCGTACCCCTGACGGTCCGGACGACCCTCGCCGGCGACCGCATCCGCTTCGAGGTCCACGCCGTCCCGCGCGCCGGTCGCACCGCGGTCGGCGGCATCCGCGACGGGGCGGTCATCGTGCGCGTGACCGCGCCGCCGGCCGAGGGCGCGGCGAACGAGGCGGTCATCCGGGCGCTCGCGGACGCGCTCGGCATCGCGCCTCGCGATCTCGCCATCGAGCGCGGGGGACGCGGGCGGCGCAAACTCCTGAGCGCGCCACTGGCGGCGGGGCCGCGGCTGGCGGCCCTGAAATGACGCGGCCGGCCGGGGCGTATCTATGGCGAGGATGGCCATCGCCCACGTCGCGTCGCTCGCCCTGCCCGTCACCGCGGCGCCTGCCCGGCACGTGACCTTCCCGGAGCTCGTGCGCGAGCACCAGAACGAGGTCTTCGGGGTCGCGCTCCGCATGCTCGGCGACCGGGACGCGGCGATGGACGTCACGAGCACCGTGTTCCTGAAGGCGTACCGCGCCTTCGGCCGGTACGACCAGCGGCGCCCGGCGCGGCACTGGCTCATCCGCATCGCCGTGAACGAGTCGATCTCCGCGGGCCGCTCTCGCACGCGCGAGCGCGCCCGCCTGGCACCGGCGGACGATGCCCTGACCGTCGCGGACCGCGCGCCGACGCCGGACGTCGAGACCGTCGCGCGCGAGGAGCGCGCGCAGGTCCGTCAGGCCGTCGCGGGGCTCGAGGAGCCGTACCGCACGGTCACGGTGCTGCGCTACTTCAGCGGGCTGACGGTCGACGAGATCGCGCAGGTCACCGGACGCCC
>WNFV01005768.1_pt1 | contig 19355 bp, 23 predicted proteins | sample 5400101 | NCBI WGS metagenome assembly WNFV01 (sample SAMN13153361, study PRJNA577476) | soil metagenome | isolation source: 115 cm soil or saprolite under grassland replicate 1 | place: USA:California | collected 2016-06-15 | reverse complement strand
CTAGCTGTCGGCTAACCTTGTCTGTCGGCATGGCCAAACAGTGGGCACTTCAGCGGTCGAGGGGGGTCCTGGCCGGCTCTGCTTGCGGCGCCGTCTCCACCTGGCCCTCTTGCTCATAGGGTGGCCCATCATCCCGGACGGGGCCCGGAGGTGAGCTGTCGGTTACCCTCGTTGAGCTGTCGGCCACGCTCGTGGTCGCGCTGACCCGAGCCTCGCCGCCAGGGCTGACGGTCTTCTTGACCCTATCGGTCAGGCGTTGGATCCCGGGGTTGTCTCGGAACGACTTGGTCGCGTCGACGATCTGCTGGTAGCGTTCCTGGCCCGCCTTGGCACCGAGCACGTAGCCGACAACAAGGCCGAACCAGAACGCGACTCTGCCTCTCATGACTCCCTCCCGGCCTCTGTCGGCCCACTCGCGCCGACGTCCTCCCGGTCAGCAGGCTCGGCAGGCGATGCGGCGCGCGCTGCGCCATCCCCGGTCGCCCCCGCCGCCTTTTCGTCTGGTGACGGCGCCCGTCGGTACGGCTGAAGCAGCGAAACGAGCTGATCGTTGTACCGATACTTCGTGAGCCACCCGACCTTCCGCCACATATCGCGTTCCCGCGCCAGATCCTGCGGAAGCTCAAGGCCGAGCGCCTCCGCTAGCGGCTTTCGCCCCACATTGACAAGCGCCTGCACGCTTGAGCGCCAGTTCGTAGTGGCCGTCACCGCAGCCTGGTACCAGGCGGGCACGAGCAAGAGGCAGACGATGCCGATCACCAACAGCTCAACCCGGGCCTGGTCGCCGAGTAGCCCGGTAGCCAGGACGACGCAGCCGAGCAGCGCGAATAGATAGACCAGGCTGACAAAGAAGTCGACGCCTGCCCGAGCGCGGTCCTGCTCAGTCCGGACCGTCTCGGGCACGACGCTGAGTAGTTCCGTCCAGAGAGCCTGTGAATCCAACCAGAATCTGTCGTAGCCATATGTCTCGAAGGCGCGGATGCCATTGGCAAACCGAGTGGGCGCGATCTGCCGATCGTCGACCGGGTACCGAAGGAGCCGCTCGAACAGGAGGTCGGTGTTCACCTCCTTAGGCGGCCGCCGGCTGTCGTCTGTCCTTGCGCCCGGCGGCGCGCCGCCCGCCCCTTGAAGCGCCGCCCTTGCCTTCCGCCTGGCCTTTAAATTCTCTTGGATGATCTGCTTTCGCTGGCGCTGGGTGTCGATCCAGCGGTCGCGCAAGCGCTCCGGCAGGTAATACCCCTCGAGGATCCGATAGAGCGGGGTCTGTAGGGCGCTCAGGAGCAAGCCCAGCAGAATGGCGGAGAAGGCCAGCAGCAGGCTTTGATTGGCAGCGCTCAGCTTGGCCACGTCCCCGGCCACGGGAAGGTGCGTGATGCGAGGAAAGATGAGGAAGGCGAACAGGCTGACCGCGATACCGCTTGGGAAGACCCAGCCCACGAGCAGTGGCCAGCCGCCGCCTGTGAGGCCTGACAGAAGGCCGGTCATGTCAGGGAGGACCCCCAGGGAAGACTCGACCTGCCCTGGGCTGTCGCCAGGGGGGCTGAGGTCTTTCCCAGGGAGGCGGATCGTCCGGTACCGGGCCGGGCGGCGGGCCGATCGGCGACGGCGGCGACGGCGGCCAGGGCTCGGGCTCGCCTGGGTCTGGGTCTCGATTTTCTGTCATCGTCAGAGCGGTTGAGACTAGAGGTCGGCCAGACACTGCTCCACCCCCTCGACGAGAAGACGTGCTGCCAGTCTGACCGGCAGCCGGGTGGGCGACAAGCTCGAAGACTCCAGCCTTGGCGAAAATCACCGCGACCACTGGCGTAGCGGGCGAGCAACAACACAAACTATCTGCTCTTCTCACTCTGGCGGTGGCTATCACTGGTCTGCAACTTCGTATTTCCAGTGATCGAGCATTTCGTGCGACGGTGAAATGTGGACGAAGCGTTGGGTCAAGGTCCTGTTCGCAGCATGCGTCTTGGTGCTACTGCTCTCCGGGTCCCTCTTCCTGCCCGTAGAGCTGGGAGCTATTCGGCGAGGGCCTTGCGCTGCTCTATTGCCAAGGAGAGCACAACGTCAAGCCGCCGCTCCAGGGCGCCCACCACTCGCGCTGCCATCTCCGGCGTGGTCTCGCGGTACACGCGGCCGATCGCAGCGCCGCCGCCAGGGCGGCGCGTGGTGCTGTGGCCCATCAGTTCGTCGATCACGCGAACGGGGATGCCCTCTTCTTCGAGCCAGGTGGAGTAGGCGTGCCGGAGGTCGTGCGGGCCGTGCAGGTCGAGATGGCCGAGGCTGAGGTGCTTGAGCGCGGGGTTCTCGGCGGCCTGGCGGGCGCGATGGACGGCGCGCTGGTAGACGCGGCGGAAGTTGTGGCGGGAGAGCACCGTCCGAGTGCCGCGCGGGACGCCAGGGCCGGGCTTCCCGCCAACGCCGCGGCCTGAGCCGCCGCCCGGGCCGGTGAAGACCAGGTCCTCGGGGTCGGTGTCGGGCGGCAGCCGGCGGCCGATCGCGTCATGTACATGGTGGGGGAGCGGTAATTCGCGGATGCCCGCCTCGCTCTTGGGGCGGTTCTTGAAGCCACTGCCGGCCTGGCCAGCCTGGTAGCGCGTGGCGACCACCTGCACGCAGCGGCGTAAGCGGTCGACCCGACGGCGGCGCAGGCCGGCGAGTTCGCCGAACCGCATGCCGGTGCCGAGCAAGGTGATGACGTGGTCCCACCAGAAGTCCGGGAAGAAGGCCAGGAGGATGCCGGCCTCCTCCGGCGTGGGCGCCCGTCGTTTGGCGGTGCCGAGGATCACCTCGGGGTCGATGGGCCGCTTCGGCGCTGGAACTTTGCGGACCGGGTTTGTGGGGATCGCCCCTTCATCCTCCGCCAGCTCCAGCACCCGGAACAGGATCGAGCGGGACGCCATGACGGTCTGCCAGCCGGTCGTGGCCTGGAGCCGGTTCTGCCAGCGACGGACGAAGGTCGGGCTGATGGAGCGGATCTGCTGGCGCTCGAAGAACGGGCGCACGTGCTTGCGGTACTGGATCCTGGTGGTCTCGATCGTGTTGGGGCTCAGGTCGGGGTTGGACGACCACAGGTCCCACCACGTGTCGCCCCATTCGCCGAATGGCCGCTTGCCCTTCTGCTGCGTGGTCCAGGTGCTGCGGGCGAGCTCCAGCCGCTTCTCGGCCGCGAGCAGCAGCGCCTCGTCCTTGGTGCCGACGGTCTTGCCGCCCTGGGAGCCGTCGTCCAACCGCCAGTAAACCAGGTAGCGCTTCCCGCGCTTGCGCCAGTTCACCGACGCCACGACGACCTCGCCCCGATCGTGGGTGAACGGGACAGGAGCGGACCGGCGACGTGGAACCGGCGTCCGACGGGCCGTTGCCGGGGCGGGAAGCGGGCCGGCAGGCGCGGGGACGGTCCGGGGCGGACTCCGGGGCCAGTCCGTGGCGCTGAGGCGTCAGCGGGCGTCCATTGCCCGGTTTCCGCTTTACACCCCGCAGGGGCCTCCCGAACGCTCACCCGAAGGTGTCGCTCGGGGTGGTGGGCCAGCCCCCCGCCCCCAAGGGCGTGGGGTGTCGTCACCGCGGTCGGGGGGTGTCGCCGTGGGGGTGTCATCACCGTCACCCCCCCTACGGGGGGTGTGATGACGGTGACGACACCCCCTGTCACCGTCGGCGAGGGGGTGTCAGCGACGCTGACGACACCCCCCACGGGCCGAAGCAGCACCGCCCCGGCCGGCCGACAGCCGCTGGCGGTCGAGGGGGTCATGGTGCCCACCAGCGCTTTTGGCCGTGGTCGTCGCCCTGCTCCCCGTCGGCCAGGCCTCGCTTGGCCAGCTCGTTGAGGGCGCTGGAGGTGGTCTGCCGTTGCAGGCCGTGGTTCCAGCGGGCCTTGACCCGGTCGACCAGCTCGCGGCTGGTCAGCGGCTGCCCGGCGGCGTCGCGGAGCACGATCAGCAGCTTGCGGGCGGCCGGGGCCAGCTCCGCCAGGCCGGGGTCAGTGGCGGCGGGGTCGCCGGGGAACTCCTGCGCCCTGGTGCCGTCCGGGCCGGGGGTGTGGTCGACCGGGGTGAACGCCAACGCCAGGGCGCCTTGGTCGGGGTCGACGTTGACGGCGATCTCGTGGGCGCGGTGCAGGTAGCCGCGGCGGTCCTTTTGGACCAGCAGCTTGAGCAGGCCGGACTGGGCGCGGCTGAACGGCACCACCGCCTCGACGCGGAGGTGGACGTCGACCAGGGCGAGCTTGGCGCCCGACCCGCGGGCGTAGCGGCCGGCCTCGTCGGACTTGCCCTGGTGGTCGAGCACGACCACCGCGGCGTTCCAGGTGCGGGCGGTGTGGAGCAGGACGGCTTTGTAGAAGCCGGTGACGTGCTCGGACTCGTTCTCCGACAGGCCGGCCACGGCCAGGAACGCGCCGGCCGAGTCCAGGCCCAGCAACGCCGGCCGGGTGCGCTCCAGCAGTTCGGCGAGGGCTTGGTGGTCGGCGTGGTCCCAGGTGCGGGCGGGGAAGTCCTGGTAGATGAGCCGGTCGGGCGCCAGCAGCTCGGGGGTAGCGCCGAGCGCCAGCAGCTTTTCGGTGACTTGCTCGCGGCCGGATTCCTCGTCCAGCAGCACCACCCGCTGGCCCTGGGCCAGCAGCTCCAGAGCCCAGAGGTAGAGCAGGGTGGACTTGCCGCAGTCGGGGGGGCCGGCCAGCGAGTGCAGTCCGCCGCGGTAGAGCAGCCGATGGCAGACCAGCTCTGGCGCTGGCACGCCCTGGCGGGCGAGCTCGGCCAGGTCGACCGGGACGAACGGCCGCCCTGGGGGCTGGGCGGGGTGGTGGCCGTTGCCGTTGCGGTGGCTGTGCCTGTTGCTGGTGGGTTGGTCCATGGGCGTGGTGGGCCAGGGCACCCCGTCAGGGCCGTACTCGAGCCGGTCGGGGGCCAGGCGCAGCGCCGGCGGCTGGGTCATCGCAGCAGCACCCGTCGTCCTGGGGTGGCCGGCGGCTTGGCGCGGGCCGCGGTCATCGCCTTGTCGATCGTGCGGGCGCTGCGGGCCGGCTCCAACCCGGCGGCGGTGGCGGCGTCGAGGAGCGCGGCGCACACCTGGCCGGGGTCCAGGAGGCCGGCGTGGACGAGCTGGCCCAGCTTGAACGCGGCCCGGTTGAGCGCGTCGTTGCGGCCCTTGCGCCCCTTGCCGCCCGGCGGGGTCGCCCGCACCCGGGCGCACTCGGCGGCAAGGGCCGCCGGCCCGTAGCTCCCGCCGATGGTGGCCACCGCCGGGCCTGGGGGGCGGGGGGCTGGCCGGGGCGGTGGGGCCAGCAGTGCTCGCAGCCCGGCGGGCGCCTGGGGGAGCTCCAGCGTCAGCGGCTGCACCCACCGGTAGCGGCGTCCGGAGGGGTGCGCCGAGGGGGCCACCAGCACGTAGCCGCCCCGGCCGCGCCAGTCCACCCCCGGCAGTACCCGCTTGGGGCTGCCAGAGCCGGTGGGGGCGAACAGCAGGTGCCAGCCCCCGCCGCCGGTGCGCGCCAACGGCCCCGAGCTGAGGGGGCGGTCGGCGTTGGTCAGGAGGGCGCGGAGCGCCTCCACACCGGGTTGGCCGTCGACGTCGGCCACGTCGAAGCGCACCCCGGTTCGCAGCGCCAGGTTGGCGGCCGGCCAGCGGCGCCACCAGCGCCGCACCACGGCCGGGTCGGTGGTGGCCTGCCACACCCCGCCGGTGATGCGGGGATGCTTGCCCGCCCGGGTGCACCCGGCGCCAGCGCGGCAGGTGCACCCGTCGGGGCTGGGCTCGAATACGGGCAGGACCGGGTAGCCCAGCGCGGCGTACACCTCAGCGGCCCGGGCGGGCTCCAGGTCCTCGCCGAGCGCGGCCAGCAGCGCGCCAGGCCCGATCCGGGCGGGTTCACCCACGGTCCTGGGGACCGGCATGGAGCACATCTCCACTCCCTTGATTGACGCTTAACAGCCTGTTGCACAAACCCCGAAATCGCCCTGATCGGCTGTCAACGAGCCCCTGACCAGGGCTTTTGGACAGCGCGGCGCTCCCGAAACGGCCTTGTGCAACAGGCTGGTAAGCGTCAACCGCTGAGGCGCGATGGTGGGCAGGACGGGCAGGACGAGCGCGTCCTGGACGCAAGGACCGTCCTAGTGGTGGATGAGGCGGGGATGCTTGGCTCCCGCAAGCTCGCCCGTCTGCTCGACCACGCCCAAGACGCCGGCGCCAAGGTCGTGTTGGTGGGCGATGACAAGCAGCTCGCCGCGATCGAGGCGGGCGGCGGGTTCCGGGGCTTGCGGTTGCGGCTTGGCGCCTCCACCCTGTCCCACAACCGCCGGCAGGCTGAGCCGTGGGAGCGTGAGGCGGTCGAGCAGCTACGCGACGGCGACATCGAGACGGCGATGGCCGCCTATCGGGAGCATGAGCGGCTGGTGGCCACCGAGACCCCCGGCCAGCTCAAGGAGACCATGCTGGCGGACTGGTGGGGGTCGTTCCAGCAGGGTAACCGCGTGGTGATCCTGGCCTACCGGCGTGATGAGGTCGACCAGTTCAACACCGCCTGCCAACAGCTCAGAGATGCCCAAGGCCAACTCGGACCCGAGCGGCTCCAGGTCCACGATCGCAGCTTCGCGGTGGGCGACCAGGTGGTCTGCGGCAAGAACACCCTCCAGTCGCTTGGGGTCGCCAATGCCAGCCGCGGCCAGGTCGCCGCGCTCGACCTCCAGCAGCGCTCCATGACGTTGCGGCTCGAGGACGGCCGCCAGGTGACCCTGCCCAGGGAGTACCTGGACGAGCGGCCCGCCTGGTGGGTGCGGGGCAACCCCGACCGGCGCACCATCGACCTGGCGTATGCCACGACGGGGCACAAGGCGCAGGGGATCACCCGCGATGAGGCGCTGGTGCGCGTGACCGGCTCTGAGGATCGCCAATGGCTGTACGTCGGGGGGTCGCGCGCGATCGGGCGGACCACCTACTACAGCGTCACCACGCCCGAGCCCGCCAGCCGCCACGACCCGGAGCGCGAGGCGCTGGACGTGCCGGCCGCTGACCGCACGCCCACCAACCAGGCCGACCAGCTCGCCACGGTGGCACGTCGGGACGGCGGTAAGCGGCTGGCCGCCGACACCACCGCCACGCTGGATCTGCGCAGCATGAGCAAGCACGACCTGCGCGCCCGACGCGACCAGCTCGCCGAGCTGCTGGCCGCCGCGCCACGCGACCAGGCCCGCCGGTTCGACCAGGCGACCACCCGACGCGAACAGCACGACCAGCGACTGGCCCAGGCGACCAGTCGCCTGGAGCAGACCCGAGACCAGCTCGCCGGCTTGGAGCATGGTCCTGCCAGGTGGCTGCGACGCGGCGACCTCGCCCGCGTGCGGGAGCAGGCCAAGCAAGCGGAGGAAGCCGAGAAGGTCGCCCGGCAGCAGGCCGACCGTGCCGCCGACCGCGAACGCGCCGCCCGCCAAGCCCAGCAGCAACACCAGGCCCACCGGGAAGCCAACCCGGAGCTGCTGGCGGAGTACCAGGCGGTGGTACGCGAAGACAAGTGGCGCAGCCGCGCCGACGCCCGCGCGGTCGAGCTGCTCCAGCCCGAATGGTCGCGCGACCTCGGCGAGCGACCGACCAACGTCAAGGGTGGTCGCGCGTGGGACCGCGCGGTCGAGCAGACCGTGGAGTATCGACAACGCTGGAACATCACCGATGCTGAGCATCCTGTGGGGCGGGAGCCGCACGGCCGCGATGCGTCGCTGGAGCAGCGGCAAGCCTGGCGGCACACCACCCAGGCCCTTGACCGCCTCCGCGACCTCGCCGACGACCGAACCCAGCGCAGCGAACGGCGCGACCATCCGGAGGCGACCGGTCGCAGCGACCACCAGGCCGAGCGAGACGACCACCAGCAGGCTACCGGGCGCCACCCAAGCGACTACCGCACCGGCCGCCCGGACCGTGGGCGACCACACGACCACGAACATGAGCGCGCCATGTAACTGCGGTCGCGCGACTACCGCGACCACAGGCGGCCCACGAGCGAACCATGACGGCAGCGATCGCGAAGTTGACTCGTATCAACCTGTTGCACAAGGCCACCGTGGACGTGTTAGGCGAATCGGGAGGGCTGTACTTGCCAGTCCCCTGTAGGCACCTTCTTGACAAGATAGGACGATTAGGCCCTAATCACGAACGATCAGTAGCAAGCAGGCGGGGGGAGCCAGGATGCTCGACCCTCTACTCGCGCAGTTCGAGCCGATTGTGCTCGGTCGCTACAAGGAATTCAGGGATGCACATGACCGGCTCGCAGCACGCGCGCGATGGATCCATCGTCAGGCTGCAACTGATAAGTCGCTGCTTATCATTCTAGGTGCACTTTCGGCGACGAAGGCAGTAGCGGATCAGCTCCTCGGCGCAGCCAGCGTGACAAGCGTGGTGACTTTCGCCGTCATCGGTCTCTTGACTGCAACTATCGCTGGATTCGATGCGGCTTTCAGGTTCGAGAACCGAGCCGGTGAACTGAGCGGGCTAGCTGCTGAATGTGCTGCATCCATGCGTGAACTCGAGTCCACCTGGCAGCTGTTCGCATCGCGCTCCCCAGCATGGGAGGTGGGGGCCGCATCGGCCTCCTCCTATGACCCTGAGCTGTCCCCGGAAGAGCGACGGAAGGAAGAGGCGAAAGAACGAGCACGCGTACAGAAGCAGATTGCTGAGGAAAATGCGAAGGTGGCCGAGCAGGCTTCGCAGGTTGAAGGGCTACTTAATTCCCTGAATCGGCGACTTAATGACATATATACCAGAGCGGGGAAGCTTGGAGTAGGCTTCAGCGTTCCAGCCGAGATCCGAGTCGTCTCGATGGAGGAGGTAATGCCACAAGTAGGCGCTGCGTCTTGGGCGGAATCATCTCCTCCATCAGGGGGTGGACCGGGCGGACCGCAACCGGAGGAGTAGACGTTCCGGTCGTGGACGGCAAGCCATTGGCATCCCGAGCGACCATGTCGCACCGCTGGAAGCGGCATCAGGCCGAGAACGCGGAAGACCCAGGGGGAGTGACTCGTACGAGGGTGTTGCTCAAAGGGGCGTGAGCAGGTCGTTGGCGGCTTCCCGGAACTCATGATGGCTGGGATTAGTCCCGGGGAGATTACTTGGTGCTCCCACCGTTCTGCTTGGGTTCCGAGACTCCGCTGCCACCGGCTGGGGGCTTTGGCTTCCCCGATCCGCTGGTGCCTTGGGCCTGGGGACGATAGCCCTCTTTGGAGTTCCCAGTCGGGCGCCATCCCTTGGTGCTATCAGGCTGTGCTACAGCTTGCTTCCGTCGGTCCTCGGACACGCATCTACTCCTTGGCGATCTTGGTCGGCCGGGAGACTCCCGAGCCTCCCTTAGGTGGGACAGGCTTCGCCTTCGTAGCAGATCTCTCCTTGCCGTACTCGATGATCTTGTAGGTCCCCTCGCCGGCCTCGAACAGCTCGTAGGTCCCCTCGCCGGCCTCGTCGAAGAGCTTGTAAGTCTTCTCCTTGCCGTACTCGAAGAGCTTGTGGGTCTTCTCCTTGCTGGCCTCGAAGAGCTTGTCGGACTCCTTGCCGTACTCGAAGAGCTTGTAGGTCCCCTCGTCGGCCTCGAGGAGCTTGTAGGTCCCCTTGCCGGCCTCGTCGAAGAGCTTGTAGGTCCCCTTGCCGGCCTCGTCGAAGAGCTTGTAGGTCCCCTCGCCGGCCTCGAAGAGCTTGTAGGTAGTCTCCTTCTTGTCGGCCTCGTCGACGGCCCTGTAGCCTCCCTCACGAGGCGGGAGCCAGCCCTTGTGCTTTTCGACCATCGGATGCCTCCCGCGTTCCCTCAGCACCTTCCCGCTCACCGCTGTCGTCAGGCATCGTACCGCCTTCTTCAGTCGCCACGGGTGCAATGAACTCAACGACTCGGGCGTCGTCACAGCGCACGTAAACGCCCCAAGAGTTGATCACCTCGTGCTCGAACGCACCTTCATCGCTCATCTTCCACTGGTGCGCGATGTACAACTCCCGCGTCTCTGGAAACGACGAAGCAAACGAATCAGGATCAAACCAGCCGCCGACCCAACGTCCCTCGCTGGTCAGAACGCGCACGAAGCACGACGGCCGATCACGGAATGCGAAGTCCCAAGCTGCAGGCGTCGGGTCGTAGGTGGTCAGCCGCTTCCACGTCAGCCACGGGAGCCGCCCCTCCAGCAAGGTCCACCACCGCTGGCAAGCGGCAAGGGCGGCTGGAGCCGCCAAGAGCAAGAGCAGGCCAATGCTCGCTGCCAGCCTGGGGTGGTCGACAAACCAGCCCCGACCGTGTGCGAGATCTACCAGTTGCGGGCCGAGCAGCGCAGCGTAGACAAGGACGAGGGCGGTGGAGACAGCGGCGGCGCGCAGCACCTTATTCGTGGCGTTGAGTTCATCCGGGGCTGGCCCGCGCAAGCGTGACCGTACTGACTGGTAGACCACCCCAGGGAGGATGAAGGCCACGAGAATAATGAGCTGTGGAACGCTGCTCGGGACCGGCATCCGGGTCTCCAATCTCCACCTTGCCCACGACAGCCAACGCACAATACACGAAGTAGTCGGCATCAGGACGAACGGTCGAACCATCGCTCAGCCGACTCGCACTCGCGCTCGCTGGCTTCTGCCCTGGGCCGTTGGGCGCGGTGTGCGGCGGGCTCAGGGCCGCAGCGCCGCCTCGTACGCGGACCAGCGTTCCCACCCACACACATCAGTTGGTTGTGCAGAGACGTTGACTGGTACCAGGGTGTTGCACCAACCCCGATTCGTTGCCCGTCACGTTCTTCGTAACGAACCCGGGACGCTCATGGGGGACACTGGCAACGCGAAAGAGTGCTCGAAGGACAAGGTGAACGATGCGCCGTCGCGGAGCGGTCTGGCTCGCCTGGGGAATCGGCGGAACCTCGCTGGCGCTCGCCGCCCTGAGCTGGCTGCTGCACGCCAAGAACGCGGCCGTTCCCCTTCCCACCTCAGACGAGCGCCTTCCCTTCCCACCACTGGTCGCCGGCGGGGTGATGTTGGTCTTCTGCCTGCCCGCCGCGCTCATCGTCTCCCGGCAGCCACGCAACCCGACCGGCTGGCTCCTGGCCGCCATCGGCTACGGCATGGGCGTTGGGGCCTTCGCGGGCGAGTACGGCTTCTACACGGTCGTGACCGCTCCCGGCTCGCTCCCCGGCGGAATCCTGCTGGCCTGGCTCGCGGATGCCTCACTACCGACCTTGCTGTTTTACGGGCCGGTCCCGCTGCTCCTGCTGCTCTTCCCAGACGGCAGGCTCCTATCACGACCCTGGCGCCGGTCGCCTGGGCCACGGCCGCGACCATCACCGTCAGCACCGTGTCCAGCGCCCTGTACCCGCGTGACCTCGCCGGCGACCCCCGGATGCCAGAAAACCCCACCGGCATCCACGGGTGGGCCGACCGGCTCGACGCCGTGACCTCGCTCTCTCAGCTGCTGCTCCTTGCGTTGCTGCTCGCCTCCCTGGTCGCCGTGGGAGTCCGCTTCCGGCGTGCTCGCGGCGTGGAGCGTCAGCAGCTCAAGTGGTTCGCCTACGGCGCCACGGCCCTGGTGTCGACCTCCATCGCATTCCTGCCGCTGACGTCGAGCGGCCTGTTCGCGCCGATCCTGGTCGGGTTCGGGCTGTTCACCGCCTGCATCACCGTCGCCATGCTCCGCTACCACCTGTACGACATCGACCGGCTCATCAACCGCACCCTGACCTATGGGCTGCTCACCATCGTGCTCGGAGCTATCTACGCCGGCGCAGTAGTGCTCCTCGGCCAGGCGCTACACCCCTGGGTCGGGCACTCCGCACTCGCCGTGGCCGCCTCCACGCTACTTGTCGCCGCGCTGTTCCAGCGCTACGGCGACACATCCAGGACAGGGTCGACCGGCGCTTCAATCGGCGCCGCCACGACGCCGCCAAGACCATCGCGGCGTTCAGCGCCCGGGCTCCGCGAGCAGCTCGACCTCGACACGCTCTCGGCCGAGCTGCTGGGCGTGGTCGACCAGACGATGCAGCCGACAAGGGTGTCGCTGTGGCTTCGGCCTCCCACCAGAGCGTCTCAGGACTACGGCGATTCGGTGGCGCATCGTGCTGCTTTACGGCCGACCGGAGCTTCGCGATCCGGTCATAGGGGTTTGTGAAACAGCCTGTTAAATTAACAGGCCGTTGCACAAAGAATGGGTTCGAATCGTCAAGAAGCATTGACTGCCGGCTGTCGTCAAGGTAAGTTGACGCCATGGATGAGGCGACCACCAGCCAGGTCACGACGTTGGCAGCGGCCACAGCCAGCCAGGACCCCGAGATCGGCCTTCGGGCGGTCGCGGCCCTGCGCGGCCTGGCCGAGGTGCTGGAGGCCCTGCAGGTCGACAACGCCCGCGCCAAGGGCTGGTCCTGGCGGGACATCGCCAGCCGGCTGGGGGTCAGCAAGCAGGCCGTGCACCAAAAGCACGGCCCCCGGGCACGGCCCGGGCCAGGGAGGTAGCCCGCATGGTGGCCACCACCGAGCAGGCCGGCGTCGTGCCCCACCTCGGCAGCCTGGAGGCCGAACGCTTGCGGCACCGCCACCTCGGCCCCGAGCACCTGCTGCTCGGGCTGCTGCGCGAGGGCGACGATCCCGTTCCCCACGGCGACAACCCCGCGGCCCGCGTGCTGCACGCCCATGGCCTCGACCTGGCGACCGTCCGGGCCGGAGTTGACCGGCTGGCCGCCCAGGGCGTGCTGCCAGGCCCGCAGCCCAGCGACGCCGAGCTGCTCGCCACCCTCGGCGTCGACCTGGACGCGGTGTACGGCCGCCTCAAGGAGACCTTCGGCGACAGCGCCTACTACTACGCGGCCCAGTGGGTGCGGCTGCGACCCCGGCAGGCCGTCCCGCATGCGCCAATGGGCGGCACCCCACTCACCTGCGTGCGAGCCCTCCGCTTCGCCAACGAGGAGGCCGTCGCGCGTGGCCAGTGGGTCGGCCCCGAGCACCTGCTGCTCGGGCTGCTGCGCGACGCGCAGGACCCGATCGGCACCGACCTGTACCCGCAGGACCGACGACTGCGCGCCTTGCTGGGCCTGCCTGACCACGGCCCCCACCCGATCCGGCTGCTGGTCGAGGCGCGGGGGCTGACCCTGGAGGCGCTGGCTGCGGCGGTGCGCGACCAGCTCGACCGAGACCGGTGACGCTAGCTGGTCGTAGTGCGTCAATTGACGCGTAAGAAACAACCATATTAGGTATGAAGGTATCGAAGAGTATAATAGGTCATGGCCTACAACTTTCTGCGCGGCGACCGCGACCAGCCCTTCCTGTTGCCCCCTGACGTGCGCGACTGGCTGACCGACGGCCACCTCGCCTGGTTCGTGTTGGACGTCGTTGACCAGCTCGACCTTCAGCCCTTCTACCGAGCGCACCGCGACGACGGGCACGGCCATCCCGCCTACGACCCGAAACTGCTGCTTGGCGTGCTGCTGTATGGCTACTGCATCGGCGTGCGCTCCTCCCGGCAGCTCGAGCGGCGCTGCCACGAGGACATCGCCTTTCGCGTGCTGGCCGCCAACCAGACGCCCGACCACGTGACCATCGCCCGCTTCCGCGTCCGCCACGAGCAGGCCCTGGCCGGCTTCCTGGTCGCCTCGCTCAAGCTGTGCGCCGCCGCCGGCATGGTCCGGGTCGGCACCGTCGCACTCGACGGGACCAAACTGGCCGGCAACGCCGCCGACAAGGCCAACCGCACCCACGACAAGCTCGAGGCCGAGGTGGCCGAGATCCTGCGGCAGGCCGCCGAAACCGACCAGCACGAGGACCGCCTCTTCGGCGACGCCCGCGGCGACGAGCTGCCGCCCGCGCTGGCCAGCAAGGCCGACCGGCTCGCCCGCCTGCGGCAGGCCAAGGCCCAGCTGGAGGCCGACGCCGCCGCGCGGGAGCAGGCCTACCAGCAGCGCGTTGCCGCCCACACCGCGGCAGCCACGGCCAAGGGCACAAAGCCCCGCACGCTCAAGCGCCGGCCGCAGGAGGCGCCCAACCCCGACGCCACCGCCAACGTCACCGACCCGGACAGCCGCTTCCTGCACACCCGCAACGGCACCGTCCAGGGCTACAACGCCCAGGCGGTCACCACCATGGAGCAGGTGATCGTCGCCGCCGAGCTGACCCAGGACGCCAACGACGTGCACCAGCTCGACCCGATGCTGCACGCCACCGCCACCACGTTGGCCGCCGCTGGGATCGATGAGCGACCGGAGACGGCGCTGGCCGACTCCGGCTACTGGTCGATCGACAACCTCACCACCATCTCCAACGCGCCGGACCTCTACATCCCGCCGGCCAAGCACGGCCGCCAGGGCAAGCCTCGCAAGGACGGCAAGCCGTCGGCGTCCCGCAGCGACGAGCTCCGCGCCGCGATGAAGGCCAAGCTGGCCAGCGACGACGGCAAGGCCCGCTACGCCAAACGCCGGGAGACCGTCGAGCCGGTCTTTGGGCAGATCAAGGAGATCCGAGGTGCCCGCAGGTTCCTGCGCCGCGGGATGCGCGCCTGCGAGGCCGAGTGGAAGCTGCTGTGCGGCACCCACAACCTGCTCAAGCTGTGGCGGCACAAAGTCACCCAGCCAGCGACCCGGCCGGCCACCGCCTGAGCGATCGCCCGGAGCAGTCATCGGGCCGCCGCCAACGCCGTCGACCAGCCACCCGAGCCGTCGCCCGAGGCTCCTGAGCGCTTGGGGACCGTCAGCGACATGGCGGCGCGTCCTTTCCGCAACGGCCTGTTAAATGTCAAAGTCGCTGGCTTGGTCGGCGGGTGGCTGGAACGGCCCGCCGCACCGGATGCGACGCCCACAGCCGCACACGGCGGCCAGCAGATTGCTGGTGGGCTTGCCCGGGCCCGGGTGCTCGGCGCGGCGCCACAGCACCAGCGCCCGCGCCAGGTCATCGATCACCGCGGCGTAGACGGTGGTCGTCTCGGCGGGGACGGCGGTGGCGGTCCAGCCTCGAGCGCCGGCCCGTTGCACGGTCAGGCCCAGGTCGCCGGCGAGGGTGGCGTAGCGGCGATTGTGGTAGCGGCCCTGGCGGCTGGTGTCCTGGACGCCGCGGGTGGCGGCCAGGCCGTGGGCGGCCTCGTGCAGCAGTGTGCCCAGGACCTCGACCGCGCCGGCGGCCAGGCCCTCCCCACCCACGAACAGCTCGGGCCGCTCAGCGGTGGCCACCGTCCAGCGTCGCTCGGCGAAGTGGCCGAGCTTCAGCTCACCGCGGCGGCCGACGCTGCCGGAGGCCACCGCCATGACCACCTCGGGAACCTGGGGGTGCTGGGCGCGGATCGCGGCCCAGGCGCGTTCCAGCGCGGCCACCAGCGCGCTGGCGGCGTTGCTGCCGCCTGGTCTGGTGGGGCTCATGCGGGCAGCCCCAGCCGTTCCCAGCGGCGCAGCCGCTGGATTCGCTCGGAGTACGTCTCGGCGTTGTAGACGCCGTACTCGCGCGTCTCGTCGCCGTGGATGCGGCACAGCAGTCGCACCGGGCAGCCACGGCAGACCGCCTTGGCCTTGGCGATCAGCTCGACGGCGCCCGGCGCGGTCTCCTCCACCGTGAACCAGTCCGGGTCGACCTCGGGGCTGGTGCAGCCGCCGCGGGCCATCCACTCCCGCCCGGTGCGCCACGGCCCGCCCGGCAGGGTGCGGGCGCCCCGCCACTCGGTGGCTCGCGGGCGGCCCGCTCTCCCCTGCTCGATCGTCACGACGCCCTCGCCCACCGTCGTCACGCCTTTCGCCTGACGGACGTGCGGGCGCCGTTGGCGGACTTCTGGGCGGCCTTGTAGTCGCTGAGGATGCGGCCCGCGTAGCTCTCGCCGATCGGCATCCCCTGCCCGGCCAGCGCCACCACGACCGAGCTTGCGGTGGCCACGCCGAGCTGATCAGCGGTCAGGTGAGAAAGGTACATTTCGACCGCGCGCCGCTTGGTCGCATCGTCGATCTCAGCATGTCCGATTTGGGGATTTCTAACCCCTTCGGAGCTGGGCATCTGCCCAAACGCACCCTGCGGAGGGAACGTCCCAGCGCCGTAGCCCGGAAACGGACTTCCCGGAACGCCGTAGGAGCCGTCCGGGAGCTGCACCACCGTGGTCTGCGGGGCCATCAGGTAGCCGGCCTGCGGCATCGGCGGCGCTTCGTAGACCATCGTCTTGCCGAGCGCCTTGGCGAGCACCTTCAGCAGGAACGCGATCAGCAGCGTCATGAAGATGCCGGCGACGGGGGGGACCGCGGTGACCAGCCGCCAGTCGGCGGGCACGCGGGCGACGTTGAACCAGACCGTCAGCGCGCCGAAGAGGACCATGAACACGAACGGCACCGCGCGGTTGACGCCCTTGATCATCGACACGCCGACCAGGACCACCTCGGAAGCCAGCAGGGCCATGTCGACGCACAGCGGGAAGATCCAGGCGTTGCGTCCCCAGCCGGTGACCGAGTTGGAGGCCACCTCGCGGAGCGCGATGAACGACAGGGAGAACGACGCGACGGCGACGCCGATCACCAGCAGCAGCGCCGCACCGAGCACGGTGCGCAGATTCGTAGGGAGCTCAGACCAGCTCATCGGGTGTTCCTTCCGGGCGTGGGCGGATAGGGGAGAGGAGAGCTCGAGGACCGCGGCTCATCGGCGCTGCGGCCTGGTCGTGGTGGTGGGCGATGCCCGCTCGGCCCTGGCTTTCGCGTTGCGCCATAGCGCCTCGACCCGGTCGCAGAGGCCGCCAGTGGCCTCGCGCACGACCGCGGGCAGAGCTGGCCCGCGGCGCCGGCCGTGGCGGGCCGGCGGTGGGCGGGGTGCTGCTGAGGCGCGCCGCCAACGGCCAGGACCAGCAGGGCGGCCAGCAGCGCCACCGCGGCGTACTCGCAGACGACGCGGGCCAGCCAGCGGCGGCCGCCGTCGCGGCGGTGGGCGGCCAGCAGGACCGCCACCAGGACGGCGAGGCCGATCGTCAGCCAGCCGCGCCCGGAGCGCAGCAGGCCAGCGAACCAGCCGACCATCAGCAGCGCTGCGGCAACGAGGATCAGCAGCCGCAGCCGCAGACCGGACCGGGGGAGCGGTGCGGCGGGAGCTGGCAGGGCACGGGGGCGCAGCATCATCGGCCCCCCTCGATCGTGGTGGCTCGGGTCGTGAACACCTCGACCGCCAGGTACGTCCCGGCGGAGGAGATCACCATCAGCAGCGCCACCAGCAGCAGCACCGCGAATCGGCTGGAGCGCCGGGGCCGGCGGCGCGTGGTCTTGTTGGGCATGGCGCTGGTCACCTGTCCCTTCCGGGCTTGTGCTTCGGGGTGACGAGCTGCTCCCAGACGGAGTAGACGGTGAGGCCGGTGATCCAGACGCCCATCGGCCACTCCAGCAGCAGCCAAGGGGTGAACGGCGACCGGACCATGCCCCGGAGGAGCATCGCCTCGACGACAAGCAGCCCCAGCAGCAACGGCATGGGTGGTCACCTCCCTTGCAGCCGGCGACGGGCGGTGCGGGACAGCTCATGCGCGGGAATGCCCCAGGGGGTGCCGACGAACGGGGCATCCATGGCGTCATGGGCGGCAACGTGGCTACGGGCCTGCCGCAGCCCGGCGCGCCAACTACGAGGCTGGCTATAGACGCCGCAGTCGCTGCGATTGCAGGCGACCGTGCAGGCACCGTTGCTGTAGCGCGTCACCACCACGGGGCCGATGCGCTTGCTCTTGGGACGGGACATGCGATGGTCCTTCCTTTCCTGGTGGGGTTGGCTGCGGGGGCGCGTCCGGGGAGCCGGGCCGGGTTGGCGCCCCCGGCAGGTGAAGGGGCGCTCAGCGGTTCGCGTGGCGCCGGTCGCGGATGTAGCCGCCGATGGCGCAGACCACCAGGAACGCCACGCAGAGCACGGGGCCGTACTGGTCGATGAAGCCGATGAGGATCACCCCCTCCCTGCCTGGTAGGAGCGGGTGAGGGCGAGGATCTGGCCGACGTAGGCCCACGAGTGGTTGTAGGCGTGGACCGCGCCGCGCAGGTTGCGGCCACCGCGGGCGCCGTTGGCGCACAGCAGCCGCGCGGCCGCGGGGATCGCGTCGCGGGGGTCGTAGACGTTGCCGCCGCGGCCGTAGTGGTCCCAGGTCGAGGGCGGGCCGTTGCGGACGTTGAACTGCATCGGCCCGGCGCAGCAGCCGAAGGCGTTGACGCCGGAGAGGACGCCGGGCGCGCGAGAGCGGCCGTGGTCGGTCTCCACCTTGCCGATCCCCGCCAGCACGCCCCAGGGCAGCCCCGGGCACGCCCTGGCCGAGGCCCGGTACAGCGCCAGGTAGCCGGCGGGGATCTCCGCACGGGCTGCGCGGCTCGGCGGGGGAGCGGCGCTCTCGCCTGGAGTCGCTGGCAGGCCGGCGTGCAGGTCGATGACGCCAGCCTGGCCCAGCACGTACAGGGCGAAGACGAGCGCGGCCAGCGGCGCCAGGCCGAGCTTGGTCCGCACCGGGATCTCGGGGTAGCCGCGCGGGATCACCGGGCACCCCCGGGCCGGACGGCGCCGAACAGCCGCCGCGGTTGATCGAGGCCAGGCGGATGTCAGCGCCCGTGCGGGGCGCCTCGACCATCAGCCCGCGGCCGACGTACAGGCCGACGTGATGGATCGAGCGCCAGTCGCCAAGGTGGTAGGCGTAGAAGACGAGGTCGCCGGGGCGCAGCGCCGAGCGGGCCACCTCGTGGGCGCCGAGGGTCTGCCACTGGCCGGCGGCGGTCATCCGCTCCCAGCCGAGCCCCGCGTGCCGCCACGCGGCCCAGGTGAGCCCCGAGCAGTCGAACGCGCCGGGGCCTTCGGCGCCCCACTGGTAGGGCTTGCCGAGTTGGGAGCGGGCGTAGGCGACCGCCCGGGCGGCCATCGGCGACCGGGCCGCCGAGGCGAGGGGGCGGGGAGCGCCGGAGCGGTGCGGGCTGGCCGGCTGGGCGACGTGGTCGACCGTCCATGCGAACGTGACGATCAGCAGCGTCCACGCGACGGGGTGACTGCGGCGCTGGCGGGGGAGCGGCCGGGCGGTCACCGGGCACCCCCAGCCTGGAGCACCGCCGCGGCCGCGGCGACCGGGTCGAGCGGCCCGCCGGTGCCACGGCACAGCGGGCAGCGCCGGTAGGCCGAGCCCTGGCGCTTGAGGCGCCGCTCCCGGCCTCTGGTGGCGGGGTACTCCAGCCAGGCCAGCTCGAACGTCAGGCCGGCGGCCAGGGCGACTTGGACGAGCCGGCCGGGGCCGCTCCAGCGGGGGTTGCGGTGCTGGCGGCTGATGCGGCGCACCAGGTCAGTTGTCCAGCCCCAGTAGTGGCCCGCGAACTGGCCACGGCAGCCGTTGCCGCGCAGCGGCTGGTGCTCGCCGGTGGCCGGGTCGCGGAAGCACAGCAGGTACACCCAACCCACCGGGCCGGGCTGCGCCCACGGCTGGGCGG
>WNFV01004969.1_pt1 | contig 19358 bp, 18 predicted proteins | sample 5400101 | NCBI WGS metagenome assembly WNFV01 (sample SAMN13153361, study PRJNA577476) | soil metagenome | isolation source: 115 cm soil or saprolite under grassland replicate 1 | place: USA:California | collected 2016-06-15 | reverse complement strand
CGTCCCTCCCGCCGGGAAACCCGGCCAGAAACCGCCGAGCACTGACGAAACTAGCCGAATCAGCCGCTCATCTCAGGGACAAGCAACCCAACACGCCGGACACGAAACGCATCCAGTTCACCCCAGAAGATACGCACCCGACTCTTAATCCGCGGGTTCGGGGTTCGAGTCCCTGGCGGCGCACCCGTGCTGACCTGGGCGTTCTTCCGTTGCGGAGGGGCGCTCGTCGGCTTTTCGGGGCCTTGGGAGACCGAAGGGAGACCATCAGTCCCGGTAGCGTCCCCGTGCCGCGCCGTGCGGGGAACCATGGCGGCGGTGCGCTCGGCCGCCTCGCGGGCCAGGCGCGGCGAGACGCTGGTGTAGGTGTCGCGGGTCAACACGCTGGTGGAGTGCCCAAGCAGTTCCTGCACCACCTTGATGTCGACCTCGGCCTCCAACGCCATCGTGGCAGCGCCGTGGCGCAGGTCGTGCAGCCGGATCGGCGGCAGCCCGGCCGCGGCGACCAGGTCGTTGAAGTGCTTGGTGACCTCGGCCGGGTGCCACTGGCTGCCGTCGGCGTGGGTGAAGATGCGCCCGGAGTTGATCCAGGCGCTGCCCCACGCCAGGCGTTCGGCGATCTGGCGTTTGCGCCAGGCGTCGAGCACCGTGAGGGTGAGCTTGTCCAGCGCGATGACCCGCCCGCCGGCGTCGCTTTTGGGCTCGCCGGCCTCGACCGCCCAGCCGAGTTGGACGAGTTGCTCGGCGATGGTGAGGTGGCCGGCGGCCCGGTTGAGGTCGGTCCACCGCACGCCACAGGCTTCGCCGCGGCGGGGGCCGCGGTAGGCGATGACGTGGTACAGCGGGTAGAGCCGGTCGTCACTGATGAAGTCGAGGAACAGCCCGGTCTGCTCGGGCGTCCAGACCATGACCGGCGAGGGCCGTTCGGTGTCGTCGAGGTCGTCGATCTCGGCGGTCAGCCGGGCCACGGCCGCCTCGTCGCCGCACTCGCGGGCGGCGTCGAGTTCGGCGACGGCGGCGTCGCGGCGGGCCCGGTTTTCCCGCCAGGCGGCGACGTGCTCGTCGGTCCACATCTTGGCCTTGGGACGCTTGCCCGACTCCAGTTCCACGAACGCGGCGTGGTTGACGGTGATCACCTGCTCCTGCTTGATGGCGCGGTTGAGGGCGGCGCGCAGGGTGGCCCGGATGCGCTGCTTGGTGGCCGGGCTGACGATGCGCCGGCCCTTCACCGCGGCCCGCTGCTTCGCATCGCCGGAGCCCCGGGCGGCGCGGATGTACTCGTTGTCGGCGTCGATCGCGTCGAACATGGCCGCGATGTGCACTAGCCGCAGCCGGTCGATGGGCAGGTGTCCGAGGTGGGGCCGCAGGTAGAGCCGGATGTGCGCCTCGTAGGAGCGGCGCGTGCTCTTGCGGATCTTGCGGCGGCCGGCCAGCCACTCGTCCAGCCATTGCCCGACCGTCATGGTTGCGTCGATCGCCTGACCGGTGGCGTAGCGGCGGCGCATCTCGTCGTTGTCGGGCAGATCCGTGCGCGCCTTGAGCGCCTTCTCGATGGCGGTGAGAAGGTCCCGGCGGGCCTGGTCGCCACCCGGGCCGGGCTCGGGGATGGCCAACAGCTGGTCGATCTTTTGCCGCAGCCCCTCTGCTTCGGCCTGGGTGGCGTAGCCGCCGCGCTTCATCACCTTGCGCGGCGCGCCGTGCACCGTGGGCACGTCCAGCCGGAAGTACCACTGGCCGTGCCGGGGATTCCAGGTGCCGTCCTTGCGGTGCAGCGACGGGCACCCGGCGCCGAATTCGCGACCGGTTGCGTTGCGGCAACGGCAGCGTTTGTACGTCGATCCGTTCACCTAGCCTCTCCAATCGTGATCGCGATGATCTAGGTACCTATTATAGGTACCTAGCTGGGGTACCAAAAGGGGCAGCTCCGGCGTTGGCTAGGCTTGGTTTCGAGCCGCCCGCTGGGGAGGTAGTTAGGCTGCGTCCCAAACAGCTGGCGTGAGGAGTGCAGATGCCGCGGCGCCGCCGGGCCGATCCGGACCTGCCACCGCTACCTGAGCGGGAGAAGCGTAACCAACAGGTCAAGATCAGGCTGACGTCGAGCGAGGTCCGCCAACTCGGCCAGCTACGCCCCGACCTGGCGGTGTCGGGCATCGTCGCGCTGCTCGTCGACGATGTCCTTGCCGGCCGTCACCGGCCGCACTGGGCGGTGGCGGAAGACCGTCGCGGTCGGCGCGCTGGCGGTTGAGGGCTTACGTGTCGCTAGGTGGCGCGGTTTCCCCGGAGGCTCAGCACTGGATCCAGCGGCGGCCCAGGCTCGGCGCGCAGGTTCGTGTCCCCGGCGGGAGGCCCAGAACATCGCAAACAATTAATGAGCAGGGGAAGCGTTCGTGCATAGTCATCGAAGAGCGTGTGGGCCTGCCCTCGAAGTAGCCTGTCGCTAGGGCGGATCGGGCTTGGGCGGCTTGCCCCGCGCCCCATGATGCCGCGCGAGGCGCGGGATCTGCCTAGATCAGAAGAGGTCGGCGGGTTCCCCCGCGGCACCACCTTCGTAGTTGGCGGCATCGAGCTAGACGGCAGCGGCTTCCGCTCCGCAGCGCAGGAAACGGGTGGCGCTTGACCGCCGTACGTCTGGGACGGGATGTGGACGGTATCGCGACGCAAGTCGAGCCGTGTCGGCGCTCGTGATCTAGGAACCCCAGGCGGTATCGAGACACGCCATAGGCTCCCAAGTAGTAATTGGTAAGGAACCAACCCGCATCAGGCTCAAGGACGAGACGGACCAACCGTACAGCCGTCGTTTCGCCTGCTCACGATCAGCTGCGCTCGGCCACCGCGCCGGGCGAGGATCGCAACACTTAGATACGTGGCTCAGCTCCGGCCAACCGGTGAGGCTGCGCTCGGCCACCGCGCCGGGCGAGGATCGCAACCTTGGACGCGCCCGGCATGACGGCGATGGCCAGCTCGCTGCGCTCGGCCACCGCGCCGGGCGAGGATCGCAACCTTGGACGCGCCCGGCATGACGGCGATGGCCAGGCTGCGCTCGGCCACCGCGCCGGGCGAGGATCGCAACGACGGACGTGGTCCGTGGGTTGCCTTGCGCGTCGGGCTGCGCTCGGCCACCGCGCCGGGCGAGGATCGCAACGCGGTCGTTCCGTCCGGGCCGGTCGACGTTGGCCGGGTGCTGCGCTCGGCCACCGCGCCGGGCGAGGATCGCAACGCGGTGACCCGGGGCAACCAGGCGGCGCTGACCTACTGGCTGCGCTCGGCCACCGCGCCGGGCGAGGATCGCAACACGAGAGCTGGAATCCCCGCACCGCGGCCGCCGTAGGCTGCGCTCGGCCACCGCGCCGGGCGAGGATCGCAACTGTGTCCGAGCCGGCGCCCTGGACATCCCCGTCTACGTGCTGCGCTCGGCCACCGCGCCGGGCGAGGATCGCAACCGGTTTTGGGCCCGGTCAAGAGGCAATGGCTGATGATCGCTGCGCTCGGCCACCGCGCCGGGCGAGGATCGCAACACGACTCGTGCGCCAATGCCGGCTGGGCGCCAGACGCTGCGCTCGGCCACCGCGCCGGGCGAGGATCGCAACGCGTGGGTGGGGAGCGTCTGGATCGCAAGCCGGCGCGCTGCGCTCGGCCACCGCGCCGGGCGAGGATCGCAACACCGCCCGGCTGGACCCGACCGCGCTGGAGCAGGCGGCTGCGCTCGGCCACCGCGCCGGGCGAGGATCGCAACACCGAGTCGGACAGGGCGGTCAGCGACTCCTCGAAGCCCAGGCTGCGCTCGGCCACCGCGCCGGGCGAGGATCGCAACCTGCCGAAGCGGTAGCGCCGTGCAGGCCGGACGCGCGGGCTGCGCTCGGCCACCGCGCCGGGCGAGGATCGCAACATCAAGGAGGTAGTCGGGTGAGCAGGCAGACGCCCCGGGCTGCGCTCGGCCACCGCGCCGGGCGAGGATCGCAACACCGAGCACGAGTACGACCAGCACGGACGACTGATCCGGGCTGCGCTCGGCCACCGCGCCGGGCGAGGATCGCAACAGGATTTGATCGGCAAGTATGAGCATGTGCCTAAGCAGGCTGCGCTCGGCCACCGCGCCGGGCGAGGATCGCAACGTGTTCGCGGGGTGCTCTGCACCGGCTGTCGCCGCCGCGCCCCAGCCGGGGGGATCTGGGATAGTTCCGTCTGCCCGGTAGCTCAAGCGGGCACTCGGGTCATCGGACGGGCGGCCCCTAGGCCGAGGATCGCAACGGTAGAGCGTGTAGGAGAGCGCACGTCCTACCTGTGCGGATGCTTTTCGCACGGGATTGGCGTGGCGGGTATTTGACAGATGGGGGGCTTGACGGGGTGGGCGGGTCGGCGGGAGGGTTCGTGCCGGCTCCTATGAGTGATCATGTGAGGACGTCTCGTGTCTGGTGCTCGCCCCTTGTGTGCGCATACGCCGCCCGGCAGTGGCCAGTGGCATCTGTTGGTGGATCACCTTGTGGGTACGGGCAGGTTGGCGCGGCGGTTGGCGGAGCCGTTCGGTGGTGGTGAGGTCGCCGAGGTACTTGGCCGGGTTCATGATCTGGGCAAGGCGTCGTGTGTGTGGCAGGACCGGTTGGCGGCGGTCGCCCGGACGGGCGAGCGGGTGGGGATCGATCACAAGGTGGTCGGTACCGAGGTGGCGTTGGCGTTGGGGCTGGGTCCGTTCGCGGTGGCGGTGTGGGGTCATCATGGCGGGTTGATCGACGTGAAGACGCTACGGCAGGTGGTGGCGGCGCGGCGGGCGAAGTACGCCGAGAGCGTGGCATCGGCGCAGGCGGCGATAGCCGGGATGCCGGAGTTGTCGGGGCTGCCACGGGTGTCGGTGCCGCAGGAGTGGCGCGGCAGTGCCCTTGTGGGGGAGATGGCGCTGCGGATGGTGTTCAGCGCGCTGGTGGATGCCGACTTCCTCGATACCGCTGCGCATTTCGCTGGTGCCGAGGGTCCTCGGGTGCGGGCCGACGCGGATTTCGGGCAGTTGTTCGAGCGGTTTGAGAAGCGTCGGGTGGAGTCGCTGTCGGGTCGGATCGCTGCGCCGGTGGACGAGTTGCGAGACCGGGTGTATCGCGACTGTCTGGTCGCGGCAGAGCTTCGCCCGGGGATGTTTCGGCTTCCGGCGCCGACGGGAGCGGGTAAGACGCTAGCCGGGGCGGGCTTCGGGTTGCGCCACGCGGCGGTGCACGGGATGCGGCGGGTGGTCGTTGCGGTGCCGTTCTTGACGATCACCGAGCAGAACGCGGCGGTGTACCGGGGGTTGCTCGATGACGAAGCTGATGGCCAGCCGGTGGTGTTGGAGCACCACAGTGGGGTGGATTTCGACCGGGCGGGTCGGTGGGCGCGGTTGGCGGCGGAGAACTGGGATGCGCCGTTTGTGGTGACCACGTTCGTGCGGCTGTTCGAGTCGCTGTTTGGTCGTAGGCCGTCGGCGATGCGGCGGGTACATCGGCTGGCCGGGGCGGTGATCGTGCTGGATGAGGTGCAGGCGTTGCCGTACGCGATGCTGGTGCCGATTCTGGATGGGCTGCGGGTGCTGGTGGACGCGTTCGGTGCGACCGTGCTGCTGTCGTCTGCGACGCAGCCGGCATTCTGGAACCTTCCACCGTTTGAGACCGTGCCGGTGGTGGATGTGGTGTCCGACGGGCCGCGATTGGTCAGCAAGCTGCGGCGGGTGAGGTTCTCCTGGCAGATGACGCCGAGGCCAAGCCTTGCTGACATCGCCGGGCAGGCCGCGGCGGAGGGGTCGGCGATGGTCGTGGTCAACACGACCGCCGACGCCCGCACCGTGTATGAGCATTGGCAGAGCCACCTTGGCGATGCTGGCGGCGGTAGCGCCTACCACTTGTCCACTCGGATGTGCCCGGCGCACCGGCGGCGGGTGTTGGAGACGGTGCGCCGCCGGCTCGCAGACGGTCAACCGGTGCGGCTGGTTTCCACCCAGCTGATCGAGGCTGGGGTCGATGTTGATTTTCCGGTGGTGTTCCGAGCGATGGGCCCGGCGGACTCGCTGTTGCAGGCCGCGGGCCGGGCGAACCGGGAGGGTCGGCTGGACGACCTCGGACGGGTGGTGATCTTCGACCCGGCCGACGGTGGGCAGCCGCCGGCGTACCGGCCGCTGGTCGGCGAGGCGCGGCGGCTGTTCGGGCCGGATCGGGCCGACCCGGACGACCTGGCTGCCTTGGAAAGCTACTACCGCGGGGTGTACGGGGTGTTGAACCTGAGCGACGTGGCTCACGTCGGGCAACGCATTCAGCAGGCCCGCAGCCGGTGGGAGTTCCAGACCGTCACCGACGGGCCGCTGCGGCCGGACGCCGGCTCGACGGACCGGGACCGCCGTGCCGCGTTTCGGATCATCGCTGACGAGGCTGTCTCGGTGGTCACGCCGCAGGGCGCGGGCACCGTCGAACGGCGGCGCGAGGTGGAAGCACTGATCGAGCGGGTGCGCACGGCGGCGGCACCGGACATGCGGCAGCTGCGGCGCTTGCAGCCGTACACGACCAGCCTGCACCCGAGCGTGCTGCGCGCACATCCCGGAGTGGCCGCGTTGCTAACGCCGATCCTCGGCAGCGAGGTGCGCGCCGGGGCGTTGGTCGAGTGGCGCGGCGACTACGACCGCGACACCGGCATTACCGTCGATCCCCTGGTGGAGGAGTTCGTGTTGTGAACAGCATAGGAACCCAGGTGTCCACCGGGCTGGTTCTGCCGCGTGACGGCGCGGGCAACCTTCCTGTCGTCGTGCAGGTCAAGGGGGAGGCGGCGCTGTTTTCCCGGCCCGAGTTGAAGGTCGAGCGGGTCAGCTATCCGGTGATGACCCCCTCGGCCGGGGTCGGGGTGCTGGAGTCGATCTTCTGGAAGCCCGAGTTCCGCTACCGGGTGGTCGCGATCGAGGTGCTGCGTGAGGTTCGGCAGTTCACCGTGCGGCGTAACGAGACGACCGACGTGGCCCCGCTGGCCGACGCGATCCGGGGGACCCGGCGAGTGGACACGGTGGCCCACCGCGACCAGCGCAACGCGGTGTGCCTGCGGGATGTGGAGTACCGCATCCACGCCCACCTGCATCCCCGCGGCCACGCCACCGTACCGGTGGCCGCTTACCGGGACCAGTTGCGGCGGCGGATCCGCAAGGGGGCCTGCTTCCAGCGGCCCTACCTGGGTGCCCGCGAGTTCAGCGCTGAGTTCTTCTGGCCCGACGACACGCCCCGGCAGGCGTATACCGAAGACTTCGGCATCATGCTGCACTCGATCCACCGCGACGGCGACGGCCCGGCTCGGATGGAATGGTTCGCTGCTCGGGTCGAGCGGGGCGTGTTGTATGTGCCGGAACACGGCCTGCATCTGGACCTGCCCGGTACGGCCATCTCCGGCGGGACGGTCTGATGCTGCTGCAACGGCTGGTGGAGTACGCCGATTCCGGTGGTGAGGTGGTTCCGCCGTTCCATGAGCGTAAGCCGGTGCGGTGGGTACTTGATCTGGACAGCGACGGGCGCCCGGTCAGAGAGCTGACCGACCAAGCAGAGCCGGGCGATCGTGACCGTCGCTTCGGCGTGCCACGGCTGGTTCCGAAGGTCAGTCGCACGATGGGAATTTCCCCGGCATTGGCCGTGGACAATCCCGAATACGTCCTGGGGTGGGTCGGTGAGGGCGGCGACGCCAGCCGGGTACCAAGACAGCACGAGGCGTTTCGGGACCTTACGTTGCAGTGGGCCGTAGAAGAACCGGACGACCCGGTGGCCGCCGCAGCGGCGGCCTTCTACCGCCGTGGCGGCCATGCGACGGTTAGTCAACCCGAGAAGTGGGGTCGTGGTGACCTGATCGCGTTACGTGTCGGTGGCGTGTTCGCATGCGAGACACCGTCGGCGCGCCGCTTCTGGGCGCAGGTCGCCGGGGGCCGCAAGGGCCTGGGCCGCACGGGGCTGTGCCTGGTACACGGAGGGATCGGGCCGCTGCTCAAGACGATGCCGCAGCAGGTCGAGCGGCGGTGGCTGCCCGGCGCCAGCAACAGCGCGGCGCTGGTGAGCATCAACGAGGCGGTACACGGGTACGAGCTGCAGAAGTTCCTCGGCAACACGCCGATCTGCGTCGACTGCGGGCTGAAGTTCATGTCTGGGCTGACGTCGCTGCTGTCCAGCCCGCGGCACAGTGTGCTGCTGCCGGGGCAGAACAGCCGGCTGGTGTGGTGGCTGACGGGCGGCCGGGACGACGACATCATGGCCATGGTGGACACGCCGGACGAGGTGCAGGTTCGGCACGTCCTGGCCGGTGTGGCCAGCGGCGAGGTCGCCGGCCTCGACGAGGCGTATTTCTGCTCGACGACCGTCGCCGGTAACGTCGCCCGCGTCGTCGTGCGCGACTGGCTTGAGCTGCCATTGGCGAGGGTGTACCGCAACATCCTCGCCTGGCACCGGGATCACGAGATCGTTGACGGCTGGAGCGGGCAGGTCATCCGGGTCGGCCTGCCCCAGCTGGTCCGCGTCACCGGCCGGTGGCAGGCCGGACGAGGCGGTGCCCCCGGCAGTTGGGTCAAGCTCGGCGGCTCCGGTGAGGACCGGCCAAGCGACGCCTACCGGGGGCTCATGCGGGCCGCGCTGCTGAGCGTGCCGCTACCGCCCCGGCTGTCCGCCCATGTCATCCACCGCGTCCGCGCCGACGGTCGTATCGACGCACCACGTGTCGCGCTGCTGCGGCTGGCCCTGCGCCGCCGCCCTTCCACCACGAATCCCGAGGTGTACACGCCGATGCTCAACCCCGACAACCGCGACCCGGCGTACGTGTCCGGGCGGATCTTCGCCGCCTTGGAGGCGGTGCAGGAGTCGTTCGCCTACATCAGCAAGCAGAACCTCAACACCACCTTCGCCGACCGGCACCTGGCCCGGGCGATCACCAGCCCGCGCACTGCGATCATCGCCGGCCGCCGCGCCGCCAACGCCTGGGTCAAGCGAATCCGCAGGACCAACCCCGGGATGGCCCATATCCATCAGCAGCGGCTCGACGAACTGTTCGACCTCCTTGACGGCCCGGATCGTCTCCCGGCGGTGGCGGTACTGCGGCAGCAGGAGGCATTCGTCGTCGGTTACCACCACCAACGCGCCGCGATCAACGCCGAACGCGCCGCCCGGGCAGCCGTCGGCGGCCGCGAGGACCAGAGCAGCGACACGGATCTTGAAGGAGACGCCGCATGACCGCACACCTCGACCCGGCCCGCCGCCACGACGCCGTCCTGCTATTCGACGTCACCGACGGCAACCCCAACGGTGACCCTGACGGCGGCAACCAGCCACGCACCGATGAGGAGACCGGTCAGGGGCTGGTCACCGACGTCGCGCTCAAACGCAAGATCCGAGACACGGTCTCGTTGCTGCGCGGCGACGACCCCCGCTACGGCATCTTCGTCGAGGCCGGTCACGCCCTCAACACCCGCATCGAGCAGGCCCTGGCAGCCAATCCCGGCAAGACCGACCAGGCCCGGCAGTGGCTGTGCGAGCACTACTTCGACATCCGCATGTTCGGCGCGGTACTCAGCACCGGCGCCACCAAGGGCGGCGCCGGCCAGGTCCGTGGCCCGTTGCAGCTCACCTTCGCCCGCAGCCTGCACCCGATCGTGCCCACCGACCATGCCATCACCCGGGTCACCCAGACCCGGCAGCAGGATATCGACCAGGGCCAAACCACTGAGATGGGCTCCAAATGGACCGTCCCGTACGGGCTCTACCGCGCACACGCCTACTTCTCGGCCCCGCGCGCCGCGGCAACCGGCGTCACCACCGACGACCTGGCCGCGCTGTGGCAGGCCATCACGGTCATGTTCGACCACGACCGCTCCGCCACCCGAGGCGACATGAAGCTGTGCGGCCTGTTCGTCTTCACCCACCCCGACCGGCTGGGCGTGGACTCCGCCGCCAACCTCACCAACCGGGTGAAGATCTCCATCGCCAACCCGGACAAGGCACCGAGGCAGCATTCCGACTACATCTTGCAGTTGGACGAGTCAGCGTTGCCCGGCGGGATCGAGCTGACTGCGGTGGTGAACATCTGGCCATGAGCGTCGCGTCCGGAAGTGGCGACGCGCTGCTGGAGATTCCGCTGTCAGCCCTGGAGCACTATGCCTACTGTGATCGTCAGACGGCCCTCATCCACGTGGAAGGTGTATGGGACGACAGCGGCGACACCGTACGGGGCGACCTCAGCCACCGCGCGGTCGACCTCCCCGGCGTCAGGCACCGGCGCGGCGTCATGGTGGTGCGGTCGCTGCCGGTCAGTAGCGACATCTACGGACTGCGTGGCGTCTGCGACATCGTCGAGTTCGAGGGCCGTACGGCCACCCCGGTGGAGTACAAGGTCGGCCGGTACATGCCGGGCGGTCCAGCCCAGCTACAGGTCGGCGGTCAGGCGCTCTGCCTGATCGAGGCCGGCTTCGATGTGCCAACCGGGTACGTCTACTCCGTGGCGGAGCGTCGTCGGCACCCGGTCCAGATCGACGAAACGCTACTGGCCCAGGTCAAGGATGCCGCCGTGGCCGTGCGTGGATTGCTCACCAACCCGACACTGCCGGCCGCACGCAACGACTCCCGCTGCCGCAAATGCTCCCTTCGCGACGACTGCCTGCCCGAGATCACCGACGGCCACCACCACTCTCCCAGTCGGAACCTTCTCACTCCTCGATCCCTGGGACACTGGCGTGACTGAGCTACTCAGCACGCTCTACGTGCAGACACCCGGCACCAGCCTGCACCTGGAGGGCGACACCGTCCGCATCTACCAACCCGACCAGGAGGAACGCCGTCTCCTACCGCTGGTCCGCATCGATCACATGGTGCTCTTCGGCGGCGTGAGCATCACCGATGACCTACTGCTGCGCTGCGCGGATGACGGCCGGTCGGTCAGTTGGCTTACCGGCATGGGCCGCTTCCGGGCCCGCGTCACGGGTCCCGTCCGGGGCAACCCGCTCCTGCGCCAGGCTCAACACCGGGCGGCAGACGCACCCGAGCACAGGCTCGCCATCGCCGTCGCCGTAGTCGCCGGGAAGATCCATAACTCTCGTCAGGTACTGCTGCGTTCGGCCCGCGACACCTCCGGACAACGCCAGCTTGCACTGCGCGACACGGCGGAGCTACTGGCCAAACGGCTCGCCCTGCTCGCCGACGTGCACAGCCCTGAGGAGGTACTCGGCGTCGAAGGCGTCGCCGCCCGAGACTACTTCGCGGCACTGCCGTACCTGGTCCCCCTCGCCAAACAATGGGCGGCAGTCGGCCGCAGCCGCCGACCAGCCACCGACCCGGTCAACTGCCTGCTGTCCTTCCTGTATGGCATGCTCCGAGTCGCCGTACACGGCGCGCTGGAACAGGTTGGGCTCGACCCGTACATCGGCTTCCTGCATGGCGTACGGCCCGGCAAACCCGCGCTCGCCCTGGACCTGATGGAGGAGTTCCGTCCGCTGCTGGTCGACCGGCTCGCGTACACCCTTATCAACCGAGGCGAACTGGCCCTGACCGACTTCGACCAGCTACCGACCGGCGCCTACCGACTCACCGACCAGACCCGCAAGACCGTGCTCAACGCATGGCAGCGCAGCCGTCAACGCTCGTGGCCACATGTACAGCTGGGACGCGACGTGCCCGGCGCCCTACTGCCCCTGGTGCAAGCCCGCCTGCTCGCCCGACATCTACGCGGAGACCTGGACACCTACCAGCCGTGGACGGTGAGCTGAGCTGGACCTCCTAGTCACCTACGACGTAGAGACCATCACGGCAGCAGGCCAACGCCGACTGCGCAAGGTCGCGAAGATCTGCGAGGCCTACGGACACCGCGTGCAGAAGTCCGTCTTCGAAGTAGTCTGCCGCGAAACCGACAAGATACGACTCATCGCCGCACTACAAGTAGTGATCGACCCAGACCAGGACAGCATCCGGATCTACCGGCTGCCAGCCGGCGCACTCGATGACGTCGAGCACCTCGGCCGCCCACGCCAGGTCGAGCCACGGGGCCCCTTCGTGATCTAGGAACCCCAAGCGATTCCACGACACGCCACAGGCTCCCAAGGAACAATCCCCAAGGAAACACCCACATCCGGCTCAACGCAGAACCAACCAACCGCCCCACACAATGTTTCCCCTGCTCACGAGCTGCTGCGCCCGGCCATCGCGCCGGGCGAGGATCGCAACTACCCCTACGCGAAGCGGTTCACCAACTGGCCGCACGGCATGCTGCGCCCGGCCATCGCGCCGGGCGAGGATCGCAACACCGGCGTCACTGAAGAGCCCTGCTAGGAGGTGGACGGGCTGCGCCCGGCCATCGCGCCGGGCGAGGATCGCAACGGTAGCAACGGCTGCATCCTGCGGGTCATCAACGCCGGGCTGCGCCCGGCCATCGCGCCGGGCGAGGATCGCAACTTGATCAGGGCTGCGCAGAAGATCGCGTATTGGATCAGGCTGCGCCCGGCCATCGCGCCGGGCGAGGATCGCAACCAGCGCAGTGACTTGAATGCGGCGCGCAGCTCGTTGCTGCGCCCGGCCATCGCGCCGGGCGAGGATCGCAACGGCGGTGCGGGCCTGGTCGATCGCGGCCTGGGCGCGCGCTGCGCCCGGCCATCGCGCCGGGCGAGGATCGCAACAGGCGACTAGCCGACTTGGCGGCAGCCGCCGCCGCGGCGCTGCGCCCGGCCATCGCGCCGGGCGAGGATCGCAACTCCACTGCGCCGCTTACCTGTCCGGCCAGCGCGACCAGGCTGCGCCCGGCCATCGCGCCGGGCGAGGATCGCAACCAAGTTACTCCCTGTTACCTCGTTTCCATCCATGCCCATGCTGCGCCCGGCCATCGCGCCGGGCGAGGATCGCAACAAGGAGGTGTGGCAGCACCGGATCGCCCAGGCGTACGGGCTGCGCCCGGCCATCGCGCCGGGCGAGGATCGCAACGCTGGAGCGGTCGCCGTCACGCACCGTCTGCGCCACGCTGCGCCCGGCCATCGCGCCGGGCGAGGATCGCAACCGTGGGTAGATCTTGCTTGCATTCGCAGCACTGGTCAGCTGCGCCCGGCCATCGCGCCGGGCGAGGATCGCAACAGTTCGCCGGCATGGCACCACCGCCGGGTGACGACGTGCTGCGCCCGGCCATCGCGCCGGGCGAGGATCGCAACAATTTCGGAGTGAACTCGTTGAAGACGGCAAGCTCCGGGGCTGCGCCCGGCCATCGCGCCGGGCGAGGATCGCAACTGGCTGACGGCCTGCTCGAACATCGCGCTGCCCACCACGGCTGCGCCCGGCCATCGCGCCGGGCGAGGATCGCAACTGTCGTACCCCCGGCGTAGCCTTTCGGTCGCGTAGCGCTGCGCCCGGCCATCGCGCCGGGCGAGGATCGCAACCTTGGTCACGGTGAGGCCGGTCGCGGCCTTGATCTCGTGCTGCGCCCGGCCATCGCGCCGGGCGAGGATCGCAACGCGGTAGTGGAGGGCAACGACATTCCGGCGTCGCTGGACGCTGCGCCCGGCCATCGCGCCGGGCGAGGATCGCAACTAGGGAGCTACCGGCGCACGGACCGTCACCCGTGCGGCTGCGCCCGGCCATCGCGCCGGGCGAGGATCGCAACCTCGACCGGCACGACGAGTTTGCTGCGTGGAAGCTCAGGCTGCGCCCGGCCATCGCGCCGGGCGAGGATCGCAACCTCGACCGGCACGACGAGTTTGCTGCGTGGAAGCTCAGGCTGCGCCCGGCCATCGCGCCGGGCGAGGATCGCAACCGAACCTCACCGGTTGAGCCGCTCATCACAGGGCATCGCTGCGCCCGGCCATCGCGCCGGGCGAGGATCGCAACTACGGACCGGTGACGTACTGGGACTCGTCCAAGCCCGGGCTGCGCCCGGCCATCGCGCCGGGCGAGGATCGCAACCTCGTCGCCGGCCCCAACATGATCGCGTGTGGGCCAGGCTGCGCCCGGCCATCGCGCCGGGCGAGGATCGCAACGCCATCACCGGCCGGGTCATGACCGACCCGGAACGGCTGCGCCCGGCCATCGCGCCGGGGCGAGGATCGCAACCTGCAGGGACTCTCCGTCACCGACACCGCCGAGGCGGCTGCGCCCGGCCATCGCGCCGGGCGAGGATCGCAACGATGTCGGGGCCGGCGAGATTGAGCGCTTGCGCGAGGAGCTGCGCCCGGCCATCGCGCCGGGCGAGGATCGCAACTCGTGTGGTCGATCTACGGCCACGCTATGCCGTCGGCTGCGCCCGGCCATCGCGCCGGGCGAGGATCGCAACCCTTGCGGGGGCGTCGCAGCAAACTGCTCTCGGCGGTCGGCTGCGCCCGGCCATCGCGCCGGGCGAGGATCGCAACGGCCTGGCCCGCACCCGGGTAGGTAAGCCCACGACCGGCTGCGCCCGGCCATCGCGCCGGGCGAGGATCGCAACGACAACAGGCGCGAGGCTTACCCCCAGCTTGATCGGGCTGCGCCCGGCCATCGCGCCGGGCGAGGATCGCAACCGTGGCCAAGCCGATCGTTGGTAAGCCTCTGTCCGGACGCTGCGCCCGGCCATCGCGCCGGGCGAGGATCGCAACGACGAGGTGGACTACTGGGAGAACAACCCCACCTCCGCCGCTGCGCCCGGCCATCGCGCCGGGCGAGGATCGCAACAACACCAGCGGCAAGAACCTGACCCGCGCCGAGGCGGAGGCTGCGCCCGGCCATCGCGCCGGGCGAGGATCGCAACTCCAGCAGTTTCGCGGCGATGTCGTCCGGCTCGGCAAGGGCTGCGCCCGGCCATCGCGCCGGGCGAGGATCGCAACACCACCGTCGAAACCACGATCGTGTCCAAGACCGTGAGCTGCGCTCGGCCATCGCGCCGGGCGAGGATCGCAACCACTGGGTGTCGGCGGAGCCGCTGATTGGCGCGGTGCTGCGCCCGGCCATCGCGCCGGGCGAGGATCGCAACACCGTGATCGGCGCGACCTTCGCCGGACACCCCGTGCTGCGCCCGGCCATCGCGCCGGGCGAGGATCGCAACCGTCGCCCACCGGTGGCACGAACCGCACAGGTGAAGGGCTGCGCCCGGCCATCGCGCCGGGCGAGGATCGCAACCGTCGCCCACCGGTGGCACGAACCGCACAGGTGAAGGGCTGCGCCCGGCCATCGCGCCGGGCGAGGATCGCAACTGCAACCTGGACAAGATTCGAGCGGCCACGGCCGCCGGCAAGCGGGTGGTACGAGTACGGGTGCTGGACGAGCCGCCCACCGACTACCAGCGCTGGGAGATATGGAGCGGGCAGTTCAACACGGCGGCCGGCGAGACGATCCGGTACCTGCCTCGCAGCCGTGCTGCGGCCATTGGCCTGCCGGTGGACAACGACTGGTGGCTCTTCGACGGCGAGAAGCTGGCGGTCATGCGCTTTGGCGAGAACGGGCAACCGCTGGGCGGCGAGATCCTCACAGACCCGCAGGCGGTAGCCCAGCACCGCACCTGGTGGGAGCTGGCTGTCCAGCACAGCCAACCCGCGCCGCCGTCGAACAGCGGCGACAGGGACGAGCGCGTCGACCAGCACACTACTGAGGCCCCGTGAGGTCGATCGAAGACTGGCTGAACCGGCCCGGCGGCTTGGCGTCACAGCTACGAGGGCTGCGCCGAGCCGCCGGGCTGACCGGTACGCGGATGGCCCACCACCTGGGCTGGACGCAGTTGAAGATCTCCAAGATTGAGACCGGCCGGCAGATGCCGACCGAGGAGGACGTGGCGGCCTGGGCTCAAGCGTGCCGGGCAGGCCCTGATGCTACCCAGACGTTGCTGGCGCTGCTGGCCGAAGCCCAAGGGCTGCATCGGGAGTGGAAGCAGCAGGTCCGGCTCGGCCAGGCCGCGATCCAGCGCAACTACGATCAGCTGGCCCGCAAGGCCCGGACGATCCGCAACGCTGAACCGCCCCGGTGATCTTGGAGGCTCTGATTGTTGGGCTGCGGCCGGGGCGACCGGGACGTTGTGCTGATCGTAGTGGATGGCACCAGCTCGGTCTTGTACAGGCCGTTCACCGTTTCGGCGAGTGCGTTATCGTACGAATCTGCTTTACTGCCAACAGAAACGGCCGCGCCCGTTTCGGCGAGGCGCTGGGTGTAACGGATGGAGAGGTACTGGGCGGATTCAACCGGTCGTCGCAACACCTCAACGAATTGGGAGGTGTCGATGGGCCGGCCGGCGGGGTGGATGAAGGAGTTGACAGGCAGGTCGCCGATGAAGTCGCCGGGGGCGCCGGCGCTTCGGCGGGATGTCGAGCGCTTGTTCTGGCGTGAGATAGCCAGAGGGCTCACCAGCGAGGACGCCGCGCTGGCGGTGGGCGTGTCGCAAGCGGCTGGAAGCCGGTGGTTCCGGCAGCGTGGCGGCATGCCGTTGTTCATGGTTTCCCCGGTCGCGGGCCGGTATCTGTCGTTCCCGGAGCGGGAAGAGATCGCCCTACTGAAGGGTCAGGGCCTCGGGGTGCGGGAGATCGCCCGCCGGTTGGGTCGTGACCCGTCCACGATCTCTCGGGAGCTGCGACGTAATGCGGCGACCCGGGGAGGGAAGCTGGATTACCGGGCGTCGGTGGCGCAGTGGAAGGCAGAGCTGCTTGCGCGGCGTCCCAAGACGGCGAAGCTGGTCACCAACGACCGGCTGCGCCAGTACGTGCAGGAGCGGCTCTCAGGCCAGGTTCGCCGCCAGGACGGCACGCCGGTGCCGGGGCCGCTGGCGGCAGCGTGGAAGGGGCGGAACAAGCCGCGGCGTCAGGATCGACGATGGGCCAGCGCGTGGAGCCCGCAGCAGATCTCCCACCGGCTGAGGATGGACTTCCCGGATGATGACTCTATGCGCATCTCGCATGAGGCGATCTACCAGTCTCTGTTCATCCAGGGGCGTGGTGCGCTGAAGCGGGAACTGGTGGCCTGTCTGCGCACCGGGCGGGCGCTGCGCGTTCCCAGGGCCCGTTCTCGCCAACGGGCAGCAGGTCACGTCACGCCCGAGGTGATGATCAGCCAACGGCCTGGCGAGGTCGAGGACCGCGCTGTGCCCGGGCACTGGGAAGGTGATCTGATCATCGGAACCGACCGGTCCGCGATCGGCACGCTCGTCGAGCGCACGACCCGCTTCACCATGCTGCTGCACCTGCCCCGCATGGAAGGCTTCGGTGTCGAGCCGCGTGTGAAGAATGGCCCGGCGTTGGCCGGTCACGGCGCCGAGGACGTGCGCGACGCCATCGTCGCAACCATCGTCACCCTGCCCGAACAACTGCGTCGGACACTCACCTGGGACCGCGGTAGGGAACTTGCCCAACACGCCCAGCTGACCATCGACACCGGCGTTCAGGTCTACTTCGCCGACCCGCACAGCCCATGGCAACGCGGCACCAACGAGAACACCAACGGCTTGCTACGCCAGTACTTTCCCAAGGGCACCGACCTGGCCCGCTGGAACGGCGACGACCTCGACGCCGTAGCCGCCACTCTTAACAGCCGTCCACGTAGGACACTCGGCTGGAAGACACCAGCGGAAGCACTCAACGAACTGCTACTCTCGCATCAAGGTACCGGTGTTGCGACCACCGGTTGAACCTGAGCTGGGTGCCCCGGTCGGAGTGGTGCACGAGCTGTCCGCTTTGGACGTCTCGTTGCCACAGCGCCATTTCGAGGGCGTCCAGCGGCAGGTCGGTGCGCATGTGCCCGGGCCGGCCGCCACCCGAGGATGAAGCGGGAGAAGCAGTCCACGATGAACGCGGCGTACACCGTGGCGGTGGCGATCGGCACGTAGGTGAAGTCCGCGACCCACCGCTGGTTGGGGGCCGGCGCGGTGAAGTCCCGCCGGAGCAGGTCCGGGCGGGCCGCCGCGGCCACCCGGTCCGCTACGGTGGTGCGCCGCCGGGCCCGGCCGCGGCTGACCCCGCGGATGCCGATGCGGCGCATCAGCCGCTCCACCGTGCAGCGGGCCACCTGATGCCCCTGACGGTGCAGCTGTTCCCAGATCTTGCGGGCATCGTAGACCTGGTAGTTCTCGTTGTAGATCTTGCCGATCAGGGGAATCAGCTCCTCGTCGCGCCGCGCCCGCGCCGAGGGCCGGCGGCTCTTGACCTGGTAGTACGTCGACGGCGCGATCTGCACACCCGCGTCACGCAGCGTGTTGCAGATCGGCTCGACACCGTCGAAGGCTTCCCGATGCTGGTCGATGAACTCGACTACTTGGGCAGTCGCGGGTCCGTGAAGTCGGTCCGGGGCGCGGTACCTAACCTTACGGCTGGCCCGTTTCCCCGGACCGCTTCCCGAACCCGGCGTGCACCTTGCGATGCACCGGGCTCTCCACAAGCCCCGTCCCGGGCTCGTGTTCGTCCTCGTTAGGCGGCCGTGGGCCAGGGTGAGGGGATGTTCGATCCGCGGTATCGGTATCGGGTGGTGCTGACCTTCTCCGGGTCGAACAGTTCCCTGTGCTGGCCGGTTGGCCACCAGCCACCGCCGCAGTAGCGGCGGCGCAGTTCCTCCCAGGTGGACCGGCGGTGTTTACGGCGTATCCATCGCCATACCGTGGCCCACAGATAGTGGCCCAGGTAGGCAAAGGTCACCGAGGACACGCCGGGTCGGAAGTAGGCGCACCAGCCGCGTATCGCGTGGTTGAGCCTGCGGATCAGGTCATCCAGCGGCTGGTTCACCTCGACCTGCCGGCACAGCGTCTTCACCTTGCCCATCACCGCTTTCAGCGATTTCTTCGACGGGTAGGTGTAGACGTAGTGCCGGTGGGTGCCCTTCTTACGGTGACGCTGGATGCGCCACCCGAGGAAGTCCACCCCCTCGTCGATGTGGGTGATCAGGGTCTTCGCCTGCGACAGGCGTAGGCCCATCGGGGCCAGGACCCCGGCGATCTCCTCGCGCAGGGCCTCGGCGTCGGCCTTGGTGCCGTTGATGACCAGGCACCAGTCGTCCGCGTACCGCACAAGGCGGTAGTTGGGCAGGCCGTGTCGTCGTCGTCTGGCCCTGTCCACTGTGGTGCTTCGTGGTCCTCCCGGCAACCCGGCCATGTGCTGGTCCAGGACCGACAGTGCCACGTTGCTGAGCAGCGGTGAGAGGATCGACCCTTGCGGGGTGCCGGCGTTGGTTTTCCTCAGCAACTTGTCCTCGCCGAGGATCCCCGACTTGAGGAACGCCTTCACCAGTGCCAGGACGCGTTTGTCTGCGATCCGACTGCGTACCCGGTCCATGAGGGCCGGGTGTGAGATCTCGTCGAAGGAATCCCCGACACACTACGTACTTCGATGAGTTGGCGACGGCGTTGCGGGCGCATGCCGGAGGGCTTTACTGCCTTCAGGCGGCTGTTGAACTGCTGATCGGGCATCGCCATTGGCTGTGTCGCGATGATTT
>WNFV01003715.1_pt1 | contig 19359 bp, 18 predicted proteins | sample 5400101 | NCBI WGS metagenome assembly WNFV01 (sample SAMN13153361, study PRJNA577476) | soil metagenome | isolation source: 115 cm soil or saprolite under grassland replicate 1 | place: USA:California | collected 2016-06-15 | reverse complement strand
GCACGTGCAGCTCGGCTTTGGGCCAGGACCGCAGGCTCTCCTTCGAGAGCCGCGGCGGCCCTTGCCGGGCCGTCACCACGACGCGGAGGATCGCGCCGCCCTCGCCGACCCGCTCGCCCGCATCCACCGGGCGGCCGACCCCGTCGGCGGCGGAGGCGGCGCCCGTCGCGAGCAGGCCGGCGAGCTCGCGGTCGAGCGCCTCCACCGCGTCGCGCACCGTCGCGCCGCGCGCCACCGTCACCGGTTGGTCGTTGACGAAGACGCGCAGGCTCATCGGACGCGGTGCACGCGCTCGTCCGCCGGCGCTGCGACCGGCTGTCGCAGGACGGCGAGGTACTGGATCAAGGCGTCGAGATCCAGCAGTCCGAGGTCGTGGGCGGGCAGGTCCTGCAGCATCGTGTAGCCGCCGCCGCCCGCCGCCAGGAAGTCGCTCGCGGCCAGGGTGTAGGTCCGCCGCTCGTCGATTCCCCGCCCGTCGGCGAGCCGGACCTTGGTGATCCGCCCCCCGGGGCGCTGGTGCGCATCGTACCAGAGCTCGACCCCTGCGACGTGCGCGTCGGCGCGGTCGCCGGCGACCGCGTGCTCGAGCGCCTGCTTCAGCGCCTTGCCCGGGATGGCGAGCCGCATCAGCCGGTTCTGGAACGGCTGGACCTGATACAGGGCGCCGTACGTCACCAGGCCGGCGGCCAAATCGGCCCGGAGCCCGCCGTTGTTCACGATCGCCACGTCGGCTCTCGCGACGTTCCGCTGGGCGTCCGCAATCAGCCGGCCCAGACCGTACTCCTCGCCGGAGCGGCGCAAATCCGTCTTCAGCCTGGTCACCGGGCGGCTCGTGACGGTTTCGATGGACCTCTCATACTCGCGCACCGTGTCCGCGAGGGCGGGATCGGGACGCACCTGATCGGCATACGGCGTTTCGATCCGGGCTCGCGCCACGCGCTCGGTAGCGCGGACGCGCACGAAGTCCACGACCGCGATGCCGGCGCCGCTCGAGCGCGCCTGCACGATCGGAATCCCGTTCACTACCGTGTTCACGAGCGAGTGGGTGTGCCCGCTCACGATCAGGTCCACGGAGCCCGAGTCGAGCCGCCGCGCGACGTCGACGATCTCCCCGCGGCACGCCGCCGCCGCCGCGGAATCGCAGAACGCTCCCTCGTGAGCGACGACGATGACGAAGTCTGCCGCGGACCGCGCGCCGGGGAGCACGCGCCGCACCGCCGCCGCACCGTCCCCGAATGCGAGCCCCCGCACGTTGCGCGGCGCGGTGTTCATCGGCGTCGCCCGCAAGGCCAGCCCGATCACCGCGATCCTCAGCCCGCCACGCTCGATCACCGTCCAGGGCTCGGCCCAGTCGGACCGCGCGGTCCCCGCGGAGTCGGTGATGTTGGCGGCGAGGAAGCGGTAGCGCGCTCCGGCCATGCGCGCGCGCAGCGTGTCGACCGACCAGTCGAACTCGTGGTTGCCGATCGCGGCGGCGTCGATCCCGAACGCGTTGAGCGCCGCGATCGCCGGGCGGCCATAGAAGAAGTTCGAGAGCAGGGTCCCCTGCATCTCGTCGCCCGCGTCGAGCCGCACGGCCGTGCAGCGGCACGCCCGGGCGAGCGAATCGAGCCACGGCTTGAGCACCGCCGCGCCGCCCACGAGCCGGCCGCCGGACCAGGGCCAGGGACGCGGGTCGAGCGCGCCGTGAAAGTCATTGATCGCCAGAACGCGTAGCACGGTGCTGTCCTGCAGGCTGATCGGCGCCCCGAGCAGCAGCGCCAGGGTGAGGTGCATGGTGCGCGGAAAATTGCGAAGCCGACCTCGAATGCGCTACCTTGCGTCGCGCCCACCGCGGAGCCGCGATCCCGTGACGAGCAAACCGACCTACCGCGTTCTGGTCGTCGACGACGAGCCCGATATCACGGCGCTCGTCGCCTATCACCTCGCCAAGGCCGGCTACCGCGTCGCGACCGCCTCCAACGGCCGCGAGGCGCTCGCCGCGGCGCGCGAGGAGCGGCCCGACCTGCTCGTCCTCGACCTGATGCTGCCGGGTGCTTCGGGGTACGACGTGCTCGCGGAGCTGCGGCGGCGCGACGAGACCAAGGACATCGGCGTCATTCTGCTGACCGCCCGCCGCGAGGAGCCGGACCGCATCAAGGGCCTGTCCCTCGGCGCCGACGATTACATCCCCAAGCCGTTTTCTCCCCAGGAGCTGGTGCTGCGCGTGCGCGCCGTGCTGCGCCGGCTCGCGGCGCCCGCGGTGGCGGCCGGTGGAGTGCTCAAGGCCGGACCGATCCTGCTCGACAGAACCGCCCACCGGGTGACGGTGGATGGCGCGGAGGTGGAGCTGACCGCCACCGAGTTCAAGCTGCTCAGTATGCTCGTGGAGCGCGAGGGGCGCGTGCAGAGCCGCGCGCAGCTGCTCGAGGCGGTGTGGCGGGCGCAGCCCGACATCCAGACGCGGACCGTGGACATGCACGTGCAGCGGCTGCGGCAGAAGCTTGGCAAGGCGGGCGATTGCATCGAGACGGTCCGCGGGGCGGGTTATCGGTTCCGGCAGATCGAGCGGCGCGCCCGGAGGCGCTCGTGAAGCTCGCCACGCGGCTGTTCGCCACCACGAGCCTGCTCGTCGCGGCCGTGGTGGCGGCGCTGATCGTCTCGGCCGACCGACTGCTCCGCCGCCAGCTGGAAGACGAGATCGCCCGCGGTCTCCAACGGGAGGCGCGGCTCGTGATGCGGCTCCTTCCCGCCGACTCGCTCGCCTGGCCGGACGCGGCGCGCGCGCTCGGCACGCTGATCGGCCGCCGGGTGACGCTGATCGACCGGAACGGACGCGTCCGCGGGGACACCGAGTTCGATCGCGGGGCGCTCACGCGCCTCGAGAACCACGCCACCCGCCCCGAAGTCCGCGCCGCCCGGGACTCTGGCGTAGGCCGGGCGGAGCGGGTCAGCGCCTCGACCAACGAACGCCAGCTGTACGTCGCCGTGCGCGGGGGTCCGGGGGAACTCGCCGCGGTGCGCGTCTCGACGACCCTCGCCGCTGTGGACGCCCGGCTCCACACGGTGCAGGGGGCGGTCGCGCTCGCGGGGCTGACCGCCCTCCTGGCCGCCGCCGGCCTCGCATGGCTGCTCAGCCGCGACGTGGCGAAGCCCCTCGTGCAGCTCGCCGACGCCGCCCGGGCGATCGCCCAGGGACGCTCCCCCGCATTCCCCGACTCGACCGTTCCCGAGGTCTCCCGCCACATCTCCGCGCTCCACACGATGCACCAGGAGCTCGACCGGCGCTTCGCGGAGCTGCGACGCGAGCGGGAAGAGACGGCCACGCTGATCGAGACCATGGCCGACGGGGTGCTCGCGGCGGACGCCAGGGGCGAGATCGTCACGCTCAACACGGCCGCGCGGCGTCTGCTCGGCTACGGCGCCGCCGAGCCGCTGCCGCCGCTCGCCGAGCTGTTCCACGACAAAAGCGCGCGCGACCTCGTGGACGCGATCCTGGCGGGCCGCGACGCCGAGCCGGTCGACCTCGCGCTCGCCGGTGAGGCCCTGCTCCTCGCGGGTCGGGCGCTCCCGAACGGCGGCGCGCTGCTCGTGGTCCGCGACGTCACCAAGCTGCGCCGGCTCGAGACGGTGCGGCGGGACTTCGTGGCGAACGTCTCCCACGAGCTCAAGACGCCCCTCACCTCGATCGTGGGCTACGCCGAGACGCTCGCGGCCGAGGCGGGGGCCGGGCCCCCGAGCCAGACAGAACAGTTCGCGCAGACGATCCTCAACAACGCGCGCCGGATGCAGCGGCTCGTGGACGACCTGCTCGACCTCTCCCGCATCGAGTCCCGCCACTGGCAGCCGGAGCCCGAACCGGTGGACATCGCCGCGGCGGTGCACGAAGCGTGGGCGTCGTTCGCCGAGCGCGCACGGGAGCAGCGGGTCGAGCTCGCCGTCCAGACGGCGCGGGGGGCGGACACCCTCACCGCGGATCCGGACGCGGTGCGGCAGATCCTCACCAACCTCTTCGACAACGCCCTCCGGCACACGCTCGCGGGCGGGCGGATCACCGTGTCGGCAGACCCGGCCAACGACGGCGTCGTGCTCGCGGTCCGCGACACGGGCTCCGGGATCGCCCCTGAGCACCTGCCGCGGATCTTCGAGCGCTTCTACCGCGCCGACCCCGGGCGGTCGCGCGCGCAGGGCGGCACCGGGCTCGGCCTCGCGATCGTGAAGCACTTAGTCGAGGCGCACGGCGGGCGGGCCGAGGCCCGCAGCACGCCCGGGAAAGGGACGACCATTCGGATGTACTTTCCGGCAGGCCAGGCGGTGGAGTAGCAGCTCGTAACACGTTGATATTCCTGCAGGACGGCAAGTACGTCTTCGTGCGCGGCCTGGGCGAGCGCTACACGACCACCGCGCTGAACAGCGCCCGCGTGCCGAGCCCCGAGCCGGACCGCAAGGTCGTTCCATTCGATCTCTTCCCCTCCAGCCTGCTCGAGTCGATCACGACCTCCAAGACCTTCACCCCCGACCAACCGGGCGTAGCGGAGGCCTTCACGGCTCCGCTATCTGCTCCCCCTTTCTGTGCCTCTGTGCCTCTGTGTTTCTAGCAGTTCGTTACAGTCCCGTGACATGCCGGCATTAGCCTGGTGACGTGCATCGGGCACGTTTCAGGTGCCATTGACGCCGCTCATTTCACCTTCGTCTTGAGGAGTTCACCGTGCACCCAGGACCGTTCCGCCAGTTGCTGGGGGCGACCACGCTCTGTAGTCTGGGCCTCGTCGTCACCACCTCGCTCGCCGCCCAGGCTCCCACCATCCAGGTGCAGGGGCGCATCCAGGCGCAGTACCGCTTTTCCTCGGGTGATTCCACGGCGAATTACAGCACGACCGGGGTGAGCAACATCTTCGAGATCCGCAGGCTGCGGATCCAGACCAACGTGCGGTTCGGCGACAACATCACCTTGGTGATCCAGCCAAGCTTCGAGATGGCGAGCCTGCGGATGCGGGATGCCTTCCTCCGCGTCGGCTTGACGCCCACCCTCGGGCTCGTTGCCGGGCAGGAGAAGTCGCCGTTCCAGCGCTACGAGCTGAACAGCTCGAACAACCTGCTCTCGATCGAGCGCGGCCTGCGGGTGCTGCGGCTGTCGGGCAAGGAAGCGCTGAACGACATCCTCGTCCAGAACGGCTACGCGTCGCAAGACCTGGGCGCGTTCCTCGACTTTGACAGCCGCGACCACCGGTTGTACGCCAAGGCGGGCGTGCAGCAGGGCTCGCGCGAGAGCGCGACCGACGTCAACAACGCCAAGAGCTTCTTCGGCCGCGCGACCTACGTCGCGCGCAAGAACAAGGACGACCAGCCGGTGCTGCAGCTCGGCGCGTCGTTCGGCTCGCGTGACCGGGCCATCTGCAACGCCGCGGCGAACAGTGGCGCCGGATGCACCACCAACATTGCGTACTTCGCCGACTCGTCCAAGCGGACCAACGCCTTCGGCCTCGACGCCGAGTGGGGCGGCTTTCGGCCCGGCCTGCATGTGATCGCCGACTTCGCCACGGGCGACAACGCCCGGTTCCGCATCAACAGCGGCCGTAACACCGGCAACCTGCGCAACAGCGCGGACTCGAACGTGGTCACGTTCCGGGGCGTGCACGTGGTCGGCGCCTACCGGGTCATGACCACCGGCTCGGACACTCGGCTCATCAAGATCCTTGAGCCCGCCGTCCGGCTCGACTACACCGACCCCAACACCGACCTCGACAACGACCACGGCATCCTCATCACCCCGGTCTTGAACATCTACTTCGCGAACACCGTGGTATTGCGCTCGGGGCTGGACCTCTACTTTTACAAGACCGCCACGGGCGAGTCAAAGTCTGCTCGGGAGCTGAAGTTCTCCTGGCAGGCCAACTTTTAAGGAAGGTCGACACAATGCGGACGTTCACCCTCGCAGCAATCCTCGGACTGGCCGCCGTTCCCGCGGGCGCGCAGGTGCGCCTCAACGGGGCCGGCGCCACGTTCCCGAACATCATCTACCAGAACTGGATCCTGACGTACAACCAGCGGTTCGACAACGTCGAGATCAACTACCAGTCCATCGGCTCGGGCGGCGGCATCCGCCAGTTCTCGGACAAGACCGTCGACTTCGGCGGCACCGACGCCCCGATGACCGACTCTTCGATCACGGCCATCCAGAGCAACGTCCTCCACATCCCGACGGTGCTCGGCGCGGTGGTGCCGACGTACAACCTCCCGGGGCTCGCGGCCCCCGTGAAGTTCACCCCGGATGTCCTGGCGGACATCTTTCTCGGCAAGATCACCAAGTGGAACGACGCGCGCCTCGCGAGCCTCAACCAGGGCGCGACCTTGCCGAATCAGGACATCATCGTCGTCCACCGGTCCGACGGCTCCGGCACCACCTACGTGTGGGTGGACTACCTGACGAAGGTCAGCCCCGAGTGGGCAAAGCAGGTGGGGCGCGGAACCTCGGTGAACTGGCCGGTCGGGCTGGGCGGCCGGGGCAACGAGGGCGTTGCCGCGACCGTGAAGCAAACGCCCGGCGCCATGGGCTACGTCGAACTGGGCTACGCGCTCATCAACAAGATGGCGTTCGGCGACGTCCGCAATAAGTCCGGTACCTTCATCACGCCCAGCATCGAGTCGGTGACGTCGGCGGCCGCCGGCGCGATGGCTGACATGAGCCCGAGCACCGACTTCCGCGTCTCCCTCACGGATTCCCCGGGGCCGCAGGCCTATCCGGTCTCGAGCTTCACGTGGCTCCTCGTCCGGAAGCAGTACCCGGACGCGGCCAAAGCCCGCGAGCTGGTGAAGTTCATCTGGTGGTCTCTCACGCAAGGGCAGGCGCAGGCGCCGAAGCTCGGGTACGCGCCGCTGCCCAAAGCGATGCTGCCCTGGATCGAGGCGAAGCTGAAGACCGTCAGCGGGGGCGGCCGTACCGTCTGGACCGGCGCGGCGGCGCAGTAGCTCGCCACCGGCTGCCGCTTCACCCCCCGTACCCCCCGTGCCCCTCTCCGCGCTGCGGTGAGGGGGACGGGGTTGACGTTGCCCCGGCACCGCCGTTACAGACCCGTGACAGAGCCCCGCTAGGTTTCTCGGGGCGATGACGAGCGTGCCGATCGAGCGGGTTCCCGCCCCCACGACCCTACCCAATCCCCCCGCGCCCCCCGGCGAGCGCCAGCGCGCCGCGCGGCTCACTCGGGGGTCCAATCCGGCCGACCGGCTGTACCGCGCCGCCCTGACCGGCCTCGCGCTGGCGCTCCCGCTGCTGCTCGTGGCGCTCGTCGTGGAGCTGGCGGTGAACGCGTGGCCCGCGATCAAGCGGTTCGGGCCTTCGTTCCTGTGGACCTCCGTCTGGGATCCAGTAGCGGGGGTGTTCGGCGCGGCGCCGATGATCTTTGGGACCCTCGCGTCTTCGCTGATCGCGCTGCTCCTCGCCGTGCCGCTGGCCCTGGGCACCGCGATTTTCCTCACCGAGTTCGCCCCGCGCTGGATACGCCAACCGGTCGCGTTCCTCGTGGAGCTGCTCGCCGCGATCCCGAGCGTGGTGTACGGCCTGTGGGGGATCTTCGTGCTGATCCCCTTCCTCCGGAGCCAGGTCGTGCCGCCGCTCAAGGCGGTGCTCGGCTGGACGCCGTTGTTCCAGGGCGTGTTCTACGGCAACTCGCTGCTTGCAGGCGGGATCATCCTCGCCATCATGATCATCCCCTACATCGCCGCGGTGGCGCGCGAGGTGCTGCAGGCCGTGCCGGCGAGCCAGCGCGAGGCGGCGCTCGGGATGGGCGCGACGCGCTGGGAGGCCGTGTGGACCGCCGTCGTCCCGTACGGGCGCGCCGGCCTCATCGGCGCGGTGATCCTCGGCCTGGGGCGCGCCCTCGGTGAGACGATGGCGGTGACGATGCTGATCGGGAATCGTCACGACATCGGCCTCTCGGTCCTGCAGCCCGCCTACACGATGGCCGCCGCGATCGCAAACGAGTTCAGCGAAGCCACGACGGACCTCTATCTCGCGGCGCTGTTCGAGGTGGGGCTGGTCCTGTTCATCATCACCGTGGCCGTGAACGCGCTGGCGCGCCTGCTCATCTGGCGCGTGGCCCGCGGCACCGCGGCGGGGAGTCGCGCGCTGTGAACGTGCGCCGGCTGCGGCGCCGCGTGATGAGCGGCCTGATGACCTCCCTGGTCGGCGTCCTCTGCGGCATCGCGGTGCTCGCGCTGGTCCTGATTTTCGGGGACCTCGTGGCCAAGGGCGCCACGTCGCTCGACTGGAGCTTCTTCACCAAGAACCCCGTCCCGGCCGGCGAGGAGGGCGGGGGCGTCGCCAACGCCATCGTCGGGACGGGGATCATCGTCGGGCTCGCCGCCCTCATCGGGCTGCCGGTCGGCATCGGCACGGGCATCTACCTCGCCGAATACGGCTCCGGCCGCCTCGGCTGGATCGTCCGGTTCGTCGCCGACGTGTTGAACGGGACGCCCTCGATCGTCATCGGGATCTTCGCCTGGACGTGGCTCGTCAAGCCGATGGGCCGCTTCTCGGCGCTCGCGGGCGGAGCGGCGCTCGCCGCGCTCATGATCCCGATGATCGCCCGCACCACCGAGGAGATGGTGCGCCTCGTCCCGCACTCGCTGCGGGAGGCGGCGCTCGCCCTCGGCTACCCGCACTGGCGCACGTCGCTCCGGATCGTCGCGCGCACGGCCCTGACCGGGATCGTGACCGGATGCCTCGTCGCGGTCGCGCGCGTCGCGGGCGAGACCGCGCCGCTCCTGTTCACGGCGCTCGGCAACCTGAACTTCTCGACGAGCGTCACGCAGCCGATGCAGACGCTGTCGCTTCAGGTCTACGTGTACGCCACCGGACCGTTCGACGAGTGGCACCGGCTGGCGTGGGCCGCGGCGCTCGTGCTGATGGGGCTCGTCCTCTCCCTGTCCCTGCTCGCCCGCTGGGCGACACGGCAGCGCTATGGCGCCCGCTGAGTCCCGGACCGCGCTCGAGACCGCGCGGCTCACGGCCCTGTTCCACCGCCGTGCCGCGGTCAAGGACGTGTCGCTCGCGTGCTCGTCGCACACGGTGACGGCGATCATCGGTCCGTCGGGCTGCGGCAAGAGCACGTTCCTGCGCTGCCTGAACCGCATGCACGAGCTGTCCGAAGGCGGGTGGGTCACGGGACGCGTGCTGCTCGACGGGGCGGACGTCTACGAGGCCGCGGTGGATCCGGTCGCGGTCCGCCGCCGCGTCGGCATGGTGTTCCAGCGCCCGACGCCGTTCCCCACAATGTCGATCTACGACAACGTCGCCGCCGGCCTGCGGGTCGACGGCGGCAAGCACAAGAGCGAGGTGGAGGGCTCCGTGGAGCGCGCGCTCCGGCAGGCCGCCTTGTGGGACGAGGTGAAGGACCGGCTGCGGGCAAGCGCGCTCGCGCTCTCGGGCGGCCAGCAGCAGCGGCTCTGCATCGCCCGCGCCCTGGCGCCACGGCCCGACGTGCTGCTGCTCGACGAGCCGACGGCGTCGCTCGATCCGGCCGGCACCCAGCGCATCGAGGAGCTATGCCACGAGCTCAAACGCTCCTACACCATCGTGATCGTGACCCACAACCTGCAGCAGGCGGCGCGCGTGTCGGATTACACCGCGTTCTTCTACCTCGGTGAGCTGGTGGAGGTGGGCCGCACGCAGGAGCTCTTCACCAAGCCGAAGGTCGAGCGGACCGAGGAGTACCTGACGGGGAGGTTCGGATGACGGGAACGGCGGCGGTCAGGCGGACCGGCGGACAGGCGGACGGCAGTCACAGTCCGCCCGTCCGTCAGTCCGCCAGTCCGCCCGTCCTCGACGTCCGCGCCTACAGCTTCTGGTACGGCCCGACGCAGGCGCTGTTCGACGTCGAGCTCCAGATCCCGCGGCGCGCGGTGACCGCGCTGATCGGGCCCTCGGGCTGCGGCAAGAGCACGTTCCTTCGGTCGGTGAATCGGCTCAACGAGCTGATCCCGGGGACGCGGCACGCGGGCGACATCCTGCTCGAGGGCGGGTCGGTCTTCGCGCCGGGGATGGACATCGTGGGCTTGCGGCGGCGCGTGGGAATGGTGTTCCAGCGGCCCAACCCCTTCCCCAAGTCGGTGTTCGACAACGTCGCCTACGGCCCGCGCCTGAACGGGCTCGCGCCCGAGCGGGAGATGCCGGAGCGGGTGGAGCGCGCCCTGCGGCAGGCGGCCCTCTGGGATGAGGTGAAGGACCGGCTCGGCGAGCCGGGCACGAGCCTCTCGGGCGGCCAGCAGCAGCGGCTCTGCATCGCCCGCGCGCTCGCGAACGGGCCCGAGGTGCTGCTCATGGACGAGCCCACTTCCGCCCTCGATCCCGCTGCGACGCTGCGCATCGAGGAGCTCGTGGTCGAGCTCAAGCGGGACTACACGATCGTCGTCGTGACGCATAATATGCAGCAGGCGGCCCGGATCTCCGACCTCACCGGGTTCTTCTATCTGGGACGGCTGGTCGAGTTCGCGGACACGACCCACGTGTTCACCAGCCCCAAGGACGAGCGCACCGAAGCCTACATCACCGGGAGGTTTGGTTGAACCAGCTACCCGACACGGGTGGGCGGAGTCCGCACCCCGGGGCCCCCCGCCACTTCCACGGCGAGCTCTCGGACCTCAAGTCGAAGCTCCTCACGATGTCCGCCGAGGCGCAGCTGGCCCTGGGAACGGCGCTGGACGCCGTGCTCAAACGGGACGGCTCCCTTGCGGAGCGCGTGATCGGGGGGGACAGCGCCATTGACGCCCTCGAGCTCGAGATCGAAGACACGGTCCTCCGGCTGCTCGCCACCCAGCAGCCGATGGCCCGCGACCTGCGGCTCCTCATGGCGGCCGCGAAGATCGCGAACGACCTGGAGCGCGTGGGGGACCACGCCGTGAACATCGCGCAGTCCGCCGAGCGGCTGCTCGCCCACCGGGAAGTGACGCCGGAGCCCGAGCTGGTGGAGATGGCCCGCCAGGCGCGCGCGATGCTGTCGGGGGCGCTCGACGCATTCGTCCGGGGCGATCCGGCGTTGGGTCGCGACATCTGTCGCCGGGACGACGCCGTGGACGCGCTGAACCGCTCGATCTTCCGGATCCTGCTGACGCACATGATGGAAGACCAGCGCTCGATCGGCGCGGGGATGGAGCTGTTTCTCGTGAGCCGGAACCTCGAGCGCGTCGCGGACCTCGCGACTAACATCGCGGAGGACGTGGTGTTCCTCGTCGAGGGGAGGACCATCAAGCATCATGCGGAAGAAACGACGCTCCCGCCCGGCGCCGCTCCAGGAACTCGGGGTTCGCGAACAGCTTGACGAGCACGAGTCCCGCGACGAACCCGCCGACGTGCGCCCAGAAGGCGACACCGCCTTCCATGCGCGAGAGCGCCCCGACCGTCCCCAGCAGGAGTTGCAGCACGAACCAGTAGCCGAGCATCACGTAGGCCGGCAGCGCCACGGTGGTCACGAAGAAGCCCAGCGTCACGAGCGTGTGGACTCGGACGCGCGGGTACAGCAGGATGTAGGCGCCCATCACCCCGCTGATCGCGCCGGAAGCGCCGACCATCGGGACGACGGAGCTGGGGCTCACGAGCACCTGCGCCGCCGCGGCGGCGACCCCCGACAGGAGGTAGAACGCGACGAACCGCGCGTGTCCCATCGAGTCCTCGATGTTGTTCCCGAACACCCAGAGGAACCACATGTTGCCGAGCACGTGCAGCCAGCCCCCGTGCATGAACATCGAGGTCAGGACCGTCCACCAGTGCGGCTCCGCCGTCAGCACGCACTGCAGGCCCGGGCCGAGCGGCACGGTGGTCCCGGGCGGCGCCGACCGCAACAGCTCCCCCGGGATGAGACCGAGTTGACACACCGACCGCGCCAGCGGCTCCGAGGCCCCCATCCCCTGAACGACCAGCCACGCGACCGCGTTGACGATGATGATACCGATGGTGGCTACCGGTGTGAGCTCGGTGGGATTCTCGTCTTTGTAGGGGAACACGCAGGCAATCTAACCCCCCGGGCCTTCCCTCGCCCTGCCTTTTTGGCATCTTTCCAGGGCACGTCCCTTGCTCCTGCGACGGGCGGCTGCGTCCAAGCATCACCCTCAAGCTAAGGAGCTCTCGTCATGGCTGAGAAGATCATCGGGATCGACCTCGGCACCACCAACTCCGTGGTGGCGGTGATGGAGGGCGGCGATCCCGTCGTCATCCCCAACGCCGAGGGCGGGCGGGTCACCCCTTCCGTGGTCGCGTTCACCAAGGACGGCGAGCGGCTCGTCGGCCAGGTGGCGAAGCGCCAGGCCGTGACGAACCCGCAGAACACCGTGTTCTCGATCAAGCGCTTCATGGGGCGGCGGGTGGGTGAGGTCGTGGAGGAGACCAAGCGCGTTCCCTACAAGGTGGTGGAGGGGCCGAACGGCCTCGCCTCCGTCGAGATCCAGGGCAAGCGCTACACTCCGCCCGAGATCTCGGCGATGATCCTGCAAAAAATGAAGCAGACCGCCGAGGACTATCTCGGCCACAAGGTCCAGAAGGCGGTCATCACCGTGCCCGCCTACTTCAACGACTCGCAGCGCCAGGCCACCAAGGACGCCGGCAAGATCGCCGGGCTGGAGGTCGTACGCATCATCAACGAGCCGACCGCGTCGGCGCTGGCCTACGGTCTGGACAAGAAGAAGGAAGAGAAGATCGCCGTCTTCGACCTGGGCGGCGGCACCTACGACATCTCGGTCCTCGAGCTCGCCGAGGGCGTGTTCGAGGTCAAGTCGACCAACGGCGACACGCACCTGGGCGGCGACGACTTCGACGCCCGCATCATGGAGTGGCTGGTCGCGGAGTTCAAGCGCGACCAGGGGATCGACCTCTCCAAGGATCCGATGGCCCTGCAGCGCCTGAAGGAAGCCGCCGAAAAGGCGAAGATGGAGCTGTCGACCGTCATGCAGACGGAGATCAATCTGCCGTTCATCACGGCCGACCAGTCCGGCCCGAAGCACCTGAACGTGACCCTGAGCCGGGCGAAGCTCGAGCAACTGGTGGACGACCTGGTCAAGCGGACCAGCCCGCCGATGGAGCAGGCGCTGAAGGATGCCGGGCTCAAGCCCGAGGGAATAGACGAGGTGATTCTGGTGGGCGGACAGACACGGATGCCCAAGGTCCAGGAGATCGTCAAGAGCTTCTTCGGGAAGGAGCCCCACAAGGGCGTGAACCCCGACGAGGTCGTGGCGATCGGCGCCGCCATCCAGGGCGGCGTGCTCGCCGGCGAGGTGAAGGACGTCCTGCTGCTCGACGTCACGCCGCTGTCGCTGGGCATCGAGACCCTGGGCGGGGTCACGACCGTGCTCATTCCGCGGAACACGACGATCCCGACCAAGAAGTCGGAGACCTTCTCGACCGCGGAGGACAACCAGACCACGGTGGAGATCCACGTGCTCCAGGGCGAGCGCCAGATGGCGCTCGACAACCGGACCATCGGGAAGTTCCAGCTCACCGGGATTCCGCCGGCCCCCCGCGGCGTGCCGCAGATCGAGGTGACGTTCGACATCGACGCCAACGGCATCCTCCACGTCTCGGCCAAGGACAAGGCGACCGGGAAGGAGCAGAAGATCCGGATCGAGGCCTCGTCCGGGCTCGGCGACAAGGACATCGACAAGATGGTGAAGGATGCGGAGGCCCACGCGGCGGAGGACAAGCGGCGGCGCGAGGAGATCGAGCGCCGCAACCGCCTCGACACGATGGTGTATGAGGTGGAGAAGAACTCGAAAGAGTGGGTCGACAAACTCGACGGCTCACTCAAGTCCCGGCTGGACGGCGCCGTCCAGGGCGCGAAGCAGGCCCTCCGGTCGGGGAGCCCGGACGAGATCTCCAAGGCACTGGACGAGCTGCAGCAGGCCTACTCGGCCGCGGGCGCGTCGCTGTACGCCGCCCAGCGGGGCGCCGGCGCCCCCGGTGCCGAGCCGCCCGGCGGCGGCCCGGCGGAGCCGGCGGCGGAGCAGAAAGACAACGTCGTCGACGCGGACTACGAGATCGTCGACGACGACAAGAAAAAGTAAACCCTTCCGGAGGCGAGACGGCGATGTCGGTACGTACGCGGGACTGGCTGAAGTTCGGGTCGTTGGCGGCGATTGCATTCGTGTGCGGGTTGGCGTTTTGGTCCACGCTCGACCTGCCGAAGACGGGCGCGGCGGCCGAGCCTCCGCTCGCCGCCCAGGCCACCGCGCCCAGGACCCAGATCCCGGCGGCGCAGCCCGCGGCCGAGCTCGGCGAGGCGTTCGTGGCCGTGGCCGAGCACGTGAAGCCGGCCGTCGTGTTCATCAAGTCGCAGCGCACCGAGCGCGCCGAAAGCCAGCGGCTGCCGCCGGGTTTCGAGGACTTCTTCCCGCAGCTGCGGCGGCGCCCGCAGGTGGAGCAGGGCTCGGGCTCGGGCTTCATCGTTTCGTCCGACGGCTACATCCTCACCAACAACCACGTCGTGGCGGGCGCGGACCGCGTCATCGTGCGTCTGTACGACAAGCGCGAGTTCAACGCGAAGGTGGTCGGCACGGATCCCAACACCGACGTCGCCGTCATCAAGATCGATGCCCGCGATCTCCCGAGCGCCTCGTTCGGCAACTCCGATTCGACGCGCGTGGGCGAGTGGGTGCTCGCCATCGGGAACCCGCTGGGCGAGCAGTTCGCCTTCACCGTGACCGCCGGCATCGTGAGCGCCAAGGGTCGGCTGCTCGCGGGGCTGCAGCAGACGCGCTACTCGATACAGGACTTCATTCAGACCGACGCGGCGATCAACCCGGGGAACTCGGGCGGGCCGCTCGTGAGCGTCCGCGGCGACGTCATCGGCATCAACTCGGCGATCGCGAGCGAGACCGGGTTCTACTCGGGGTACGGGTTCGCGATCCCGATCAACCTGGCGCGGACCGTGATGGAGCAGCTCGTCAAGACCGGGCACGTGGAGCGGGCGGTCATGGGCATCGCCATCCGCGACGCCGGCCCGGACGACGCCGAGGCCGTCGGCTTGAAGCAGATCACGGGCGTCGTCGTCAACAGCTACACCAACGACGACTCGCCCGCGAAGCGGGCCGGGATTCAGCCGGGCGACGTGATCATCGCGCTCGACGGACAGCCCGTCGAGAACGTGCCGCAGCTCCAGCAGCGGGTCGGCTTCAAGAAGCCGGGGGAGAGCGTCGAGGTTACGGTCCTGCGGGAGGGCGGCGTGCGGCGGACTGTGACGGTGCGGCTGTCGCGGGCGCCGGGCGACGCCGACACCGAAGTCGCGGCGGCGTCGCGCGGCAAGTCCAAGAGCGATGCGTCCGCGAAGGAGGAGATGCTCGGCATCTCGGTCGAGCCGCTGAGCGAGTTCGCCGAGCCCGACGACCCACGGGTCCGCGCGGTCGCCCAGGCAGGCGGCGGCCTCGTGGTGACCGACGTGTCGCCCGACGGGCCCGCCTTCCAGCGGCTGCAGGCGAGCGACGACCCGGGCGGTCCCGACATCATCGTGGCCGTGAACGGCACACCGACCCGCACGCGCGCGGCCTTACGCGAGGCACTGCGGAAGGTCACCCCGGGCAGCGTCGTCACGCTCAACGTGATGCGGCGCAGCCCCGACAGCCCGGGCGGCTGGGCCGGCTGGGTGGTGCGGCTGCGGGCGCGGTAGCCTCGCCTCCGTTCCCCCTCTCCGCATCTGCCGAGAGGGGCCAACCGTTCCGTTCCCCCTCTCCGCATTGCGGAGAGGGGGTCAGGGGGTGAGGTCACGCGCGCCGCGCGTCGAGCAGCATCACGGTTCCCGTCACCACCTGCCACACCACGGGGAGCACGAAGGCCGCCTGGTCGGCCTTCGTGTCTTCCCGGAAGACGAGCGCCAGCGCCATGGATACGAGGCCCGCGGCGACGCCGCCGGTCCCGAGCCAGCGCGGCAGGACCTGTCCACTGACGACCCCCCAGCCCAAGAGAGCGGTCGCGACCCCGAGCCCAAACCCCGCGGCGCGCTGCGCGGCGAGCGCGAACGGGTGCAGCATGTCGTAGGCGAACACCGCGTGCGTCGCGGTGAGGCCCGGCTCCGCCGCGACGTAACTCCGCGCCAGCGACCACCCGGCGCCCGCCATGAACGCCACGACCACCATCCACCCGGCGTAGGCGAAGGCGCCCACGACGACGCCGGCGCGCGCGGCCCCCTCCCCCGGCGTGCCGGCATGCTTGCCGACGACGCCGACGAGGCCCGTGAGGGAGAGCGCGAACCCGAACAAGAACGAGAAGTGAATCGCCCGCCAGGCCTCGCAGTGCGCGATCATCGCGAGCTGCGCCGCTCCGTCCCCCTGGAGATCCGGATGCAGGAGCCCCGCGACCGTCGCGAGCGCCGAGCCGGCGAGCAAACACAGCGGATAGATGACGGGACGAGAAAGCGGGATCATGCTCGCCTCCGGCGGGTCGGGTCGGCCCCAATCTAGCAGGCGCCCCCGGGCTCGCTATATTGGTGCCCGAAACCCGCCCCGGGGAGCGATCATGCAGCTGACGCGGATCCTGCGCGAAGGGTTCATCGCGGGCCTGATCGGCGCGGCGGCGGTGGCGCTCTGGTTCCTCATCGTCGACACCATCGCCGGTCGCCCCTTCTTCACACCCGCGATGCTCAGCTCAGCGGTGTTCTTCAACACGCACGACCCGTCCCAGGTGGTGGTCGCGTTCTCCCGCATCATGCCCTACACCATGATCCACATCAGCGCGTTCGTGATCGTCGGGTGCATCGCCGCGGCCCTCGCCGCCGAGGTCGAAGTGGCCCCGCCGACCCTGTTCCTCGTGGTGGTGGCCTTCTGCTTCTTCGAGTTCGGGTTCTACGTGCTCGTTGCGCTGCTCGCCCGACCGCTGCTCGGCGCCCTCGCCTGGTGGAACGTGGCGATCGGCAACGGGATCGCCGCCTACGGCATGGGCTACTACCTCTGGCGCGAGCACCCCAAGATCAAGCAGGCCCTCAAGGTGCACCCGCTGGGGGAGACGGACGAGGGAGAGTGAAAGCCATCCCATATGCTTCCGACGGAACCGCAGCCTCCACGTCGTCGCGCTCCTCGCGCGCGGCCCACCGGAACCACACCACCGTCATCACCGCCCAGAACATGAGCCCGCCCGGCACCCACATGATCAGGCCGCCGATCTGCTGATCCGCGAGGGGCCCGAGCCCCCAGACGCGTGGCGCCGCCGCGTAGAACGGGTATAACACGCCGTCGGCCAGCGTGATCAGCGCGCCCACGATGGACATCGGAATGCCCAGCAGGAACAGGTACAGCATCTGGGCCGGGTACGACGCCCGCGGCAGCTCGGGCACCGGCGAGAGAATCGGCCACCACATGATCACGGACACCGCGATGAACACGAGATGCTGCACGATGTGCAGCCCGTGATGGCGGAGCGCCGCTTCGTACAAGACGGGGAAGTGCCAGAGCGCCGTCGGCGCCGTGAAGATGACGGCCGCCGGGATGGGCCGGGTGGCCCATGCGGCCGGCCGCCGCACCCAGCCGGCCCGCACCAGCGGCCGCGCGACCCAGGCGGGCGTCCCGTACAGGAGCAGCGGCGGGAACACCAGCATGAGCACGAGGTGCTGCACCATGTGCGCGCTGAACAGGTAGGCGTCCGACAGGTCGTGAAGCGGGCCGTTCAGCGCGAGACCCAGCACCACCAGCGCCGCGGCGAACGCGGCGACCCGCCGGCGGGGCGCCGCCAGGCCCCCCAACGACACGTAGAGCCCGCCCAGGAGGACGAGCCCGATCACCACACTCGGATGGACGTCCCAGCGCTGCCAGGGCCCCGCCACGCTCACCCCGCGCCGGGCGCTCCCCGCAGCGTCAGCGCCCCGAAGAACAGGAACAAGAGCGCCACGAGCACTCCGGCGGCCAGCAGGAGCGGCGCCCCGAAGACGAACGCGAAGAAACGGCTGTCCATCTTGAGGTGCATGTAGAACAGCACGACGAGCGCGAACTTGCACGCGGACAGCAGGAGCAGCGTCGGCACCAGCACCGGGTGGAAGGCGGGCACGTAAAACACCCCCACCTCGAGGACCGTCAGGATCACCAGAACCGCCGCCACCCGCAGATAGGTCCCGGAGTCCGGGTGCTCGTGCTCTTTCGCCCGACCGGCTTCCGCCATCGCCGTCCCTCCCTTAGCCCCCTTAGCCCCTTAGCCCCTTAGCCCCTTAGCCCCTATTGAATGAGATAAACCACCGTGAAGATGACGATCCACACCACGTCCACGAAGTGCCAGTACAGCCCCGCGATCTCGACGGTGAGCGCGTTGGCGGGGCCAAGCTTCCCCTGCAGCGCCCGCACCCACAGGGTGAAGAGCCACAGCACGCCCACGGTCACGTGCGCGCCGTGCGTCCCCGTGAGGACGTAGAAGGTGCAGCCGAACAGGTTCGTCTGGAGCGTGAGCCCCTCGCGCACGAACGACGTGAACTCGTACACCTGCCCGCCGAGGAACAGCAGTCCCAGGAACGCGGTCGCGAACAGCCAGGCCTTCCCCGCCTTCATGTCGCCGCGCTGCACGGCGGCGAGCGCCAGCACCATCGTCAGGCTCGACATCAAGAGGTCGAACGTGCTGAGCGACGTGAACGGGATGTTCAGGATTTCGGGGGGATACGGCCCGACGATGCTCCTGCCCTTGTACACCAGGTACGTCGAGATCAGCGAGCTGAACAGCAGGCACTCCGACCCGATGAAGGCCCAGAAGGCCATCTTGCGGCTGTCGAGGCCCATGCTGGTGTGATGGTGCGGGACGGCGGCGTGCGTCATCTCAGACCTCGAAGGGCTCGAACGCCCAGCGATAGACGCCGAACAGCACGATCGCCGCCCCGAGCAACGCGAGCCACAGCGCGTGCGCCAGCGGCGCCAGCGCGAGCACCGGCAGGCCCAGCGCCGCGACGATCGGCCACCACGAGCCGCCCGGCACGTGGATCGGCGCCGGCGGCACGGCGGGCGGGTCCCGCATCGGCTCGTGGAACTCCGTCTTCCAGCGCGTCAGGCGGCCTACGACGGTGGGGATCACCGAGAAGTTATAGACGGGCGGCGGCGACGGAATGCTCCACTCGAGCGTGGCGCCGCCCCAGGGATCGTTGGGAGCGATCGCGCCGTGTCGCCGGGTGCGGAGGATGTTCCAGAGGAACACCAGGACCGAGACGCCGATCAGCAGGGCGCCGATGGTCGAGGCGAGATTCAGCCCCGCGACGCCGAGATCCGCCGAGTACGTGTAGATCCGGCGCGGCATGCCCAGCAGCCCGATGAAGTGCATCGGGAAGAAGGCGAGGTTCATCCCGATGAAGGTCAGCCAGAAGTGCAGCTTGCCGAGCGGCTCGTGCAGCAGCCGCCCGGTCATCTTGGGCCACCAGTAGTACATCCCGGCGAACAGGCCGA
>WNFV01005642.1_pt1 | contig 19376 bp, 16 predicted proteins | sample 5400101 | NCBI WGS metagenome assembly WNFV01 (sample SAMN13153361, study PRJNA577476) | soil metagenome | isolation source: 115 cm soil or saprolite under grassland replicate 1 | place: USA:California | collected 2016-06-15 | reverse complement strand
TGACGAGGTGGCGGTGGACGAGCACGCCGGGACAGTGGCACGGGAGGCCGGCGGGATCGACGTTTCGTTCAACGCCATCGGCCATGGGGACGTCCACGGGGCGCCGCTGCTCGACATGCCCTTCGAGGACTTCGCCCGCCCGATCACCACGGCCGTGCGGGCGCAGTTCCTGACCGCCCGCGCCGCCGCGCGGCACATGGTCCCGCGCCGGTCGGGCGTGATAATGGCGATCACCGCCACGACCGCCCGCAAGGTGATCCCGGACGTCGGCGGCACCGGTGTTGCGTTCGACGCCCTCGAGAGCCTGTGCCGGCAACTGGCGCGCGAGCTGGGTCCCCACGGCATCCGGGTGCTGTGGCTGCAGACGACCGGTCTCCCGGAGGGACTGCACGGCGACGTGTTCCCGGCCTACGGCACCGGGCGGGAGATGACCCGCGAGGACCTCGTCGCGTGGATGCGCGAGGACACCATGCTGGGGCGGCTGACGTCCCTCGAGGAACTGGGCCAGGCGGCGGCCTACTTCGCCTCGGACCGGGCCGGCGCGACGACCGGCGCCGGCGTGAACCTGACTTGCGGCTACGCGCCCGGCCGCTAGGGCACGAGCTGGGGCAGGGACGTCGATCGAGTGGATCGACCCGGCCGGCCCGTACGTGGAGGGCCGAGCGGCCCCCCCGGCCGGGTTCGACTGGTGGGAGGCTGCTGCGGAAACGGAAAGGAGCCGGAATGGATCTCGGAGCAGCGGGCCTGCGAGGGTCGCCCGCCGTCCCGGACGTCTCGGTTCGCCACCTCGACGGGGACCGGTTCCTGATCGGGATCCGCGGTCACGAGGTGCTGGTCGACCAGCCCATCGAGGACGGTGGCGATGACCGGGGGCCGACGCCGACCGAGCTGTTCGTCGCGGGCCTGGCGTCCTGCGTCGGCTTCTACGCGGAGCGGTTCATGCGCCGGCATGGCCTGGAGGTGGACGGGCTGACGGTGGACTGCGACTTCGAGATGAGCGCCGACCGCCCGGCCAGGGTCGCCGCCGTGGACCTGCGGGTTCGGGTCCCGGCGGGCTTCCGCGAGGACCGGCTCGAGGCCCTGCGCCGGGTGGTGGAGCACTGCACGGTGGAGAACTCGATCCGTCAGGCGCCGCTCGTGCGGCTGGCGCTGGCGATGCGACCCCAGGCAGCCTGAACCGCCCGGCGCGCCCGGCCACTCACCCGTCGTCTGGCCACGCGGCGTCGAGCTCGGCCAGGATCCGGTCGAGGCTCGCCGGCCCCTCGCGGAGGTAGGTCATCATCGCCTTCCAGAACGCGCCGGCCCCGATCTCCGGCGGCATGAGGTCGGATGCGTCGAACCGGAACCGGTCCACGGCGAGCGCCGCGTACACGGTTTCGGCCTGCTGCCGCCAGAACGGCGGGTAGGTGTCGACGTCGAAGCGCCGGTTGGCGGAGATGAACCCCTCTTGACCACGGGCCGCCAGCGCGGTTCCGAACTCGGGGCTGAGCAGGAACCGCAGGACCTCGCGGACCTCCGGCCGGTCCGTGAACACGACCTCCTGGTCCCCCCCACCGACCACCGCGTTTGCGAACCGTGGGTCGACCTGCGGGAACGGGAACACGTTCGTCTCGCGTAGGAGGGCGCCGCCCGGCAGGAGGTTCGCGCCGAAGCTCGGGAAGTGGTACAGCCAGCACGCCGGAGGCTCGCGGTCGACCATCGGGAGCTGGGCGAAGGCGTACGACGTGCTCAGCGCGCCGTCGATGCTGTGGTAGAGCGACCCCTCCGGGAACACGATCCGGCCGAGCCGCTCGAAGGCCGTGCGGACCTCGGGACTGTCGAACGGCAGCTCGTGGAAGGACCACCGGTCGTACGCGTCGGGCCCGGCGCCGCCCAGGAGGAGATCCTCGATCCAGTCGGTGCCGGGCCACCCGTCCGCCACGTCGGACTCGAACCCGAAGCACCACGGCGTCCGGCCCTCGTCGCGGAGGCGGTCCCCGAGCGCGACGAGCTCGTCCCAGGTCCTGGGGATGGCGTGGCCCGTGGCGCGGAGCTCCGGCACCGGGTACCAGACGAGGCTCTTGACGTTCAGCTGGAAGAAGGCCGCGTACGTCCTCCCGGTGTCCGACGGCCACGACCCGTCGGCGCCGATCGTCCCGAGCGACACGAGGTAGGGGCTCTGTTCCTGGCGCAGCCGGTCCACGTCGACGTACGCGCCGATGTCCATCAGGGCCCCTTCCCGCGCGAGCTCGACGACGCTTCCCGGACCCGGTACCAGCCCGATGTCCGGCACGTCCCGCACGACCAGGCTCTCCCCCGCCGGGTGGTGGAACCCGGCGGTCCCGACGAGACGGATCTCGATCCCCGTCCGTTCGGTGAACGCCGCCACGTCCTCCAGGAACCGCTCGCGCCACGCCTGTTCCTCGCTCGGGTTCGCCAAGGTCACGCGGGTGCCGGCGAGCGGGCGGGCGCCCCCCGTCGAGAGGGCGCGGACGGGTTCCGCCGACAGGTCCGCCGGGAACCGGCCCGGGAGCGAGGGGCAGGTCGCCGTGCGCAGGTACTGTGCGCACTCGGCAGAGCTGAGCGCGCGTCCGACGTGCGCGCGCGCGAGGTCGACGAGCTCCCCGATCGGCAGGTCGAACACGCCGCGCACGCCGAGCGGGCCGACCACCGCGACGGATCGTGCCTCTGTGGTGGGGTACTGGATCCCCGACTCCTGGATGGCCCAGTGCAGCGCCTCGACGGTGGCGGCCGGCACGGGCTCGCCGAGCGACGCGCTGCGGCTCACCGCGTGCAGCGTGAGCAGCAGGCTGAGATCTGGGTCGGTGCGCAGGTTCGACAGCGCGGCGCCGGTGAGGCCGGCCACGGTGGCCTCGTCGCGGAGGCGCACGGCCTCCCGGCTCCGGCTCACGGCGACGACGGTGAGCCCGGACGCGATGAGCGTGGCGATGGCCAGGACAGAGACCATCGCCCGGAGGCGGGACATCGCCCGGCGCTCCAGACGCACCTCCCGCGCCTGACGAGCCCGCTCGAGCCGGCGCTCGGCCTCGCGCCTCGCCATGCTCGCCTCGAGATACTCGCGCTCGGGTTGCGTGAGCCGGATCGAAGCCCGCTCCATCGCCTCGGCGGCCTGCCCCAGCCGCGACCCGGTCAGCAGGTAGTCACCGCTTCGGGCGGCCTCCTCCCACTCGCGGGTCGCGGCCGTGACCCTGGCGGACAGGCGCAGCTCCTCCCGGGAGGCCTCCAGCCAGTCCCGGAGCCGGCCCCACTCCACCAGGAGGGCCTCGTGCGCGACCTCGACTGTCGGCCCGCGGGTGTGCTCGTCCCGGTCGAACGACAGCAGGCGGCGGGCGCCGAAGGCGTCGATCACCCCGTCGATCGCGCCACGGTCGACCTCGAGCGAGGCGAGCTCGGAGCGCAGCACGCGGCGACGCGTGTTCTCCTGCCCGTCCTCGCCGACCGCGACGAGCCGCAGGAACAGCTGCCGCGCCGCCTCCCTCCCTCGTTCGTTCAGCCGGCCGTAGAGGGCCTCGGCCCGGCGGGCAAGCGCCCCGGAGGCGCCGCCCACCTCCCGGTACGCCTGGAGCGTGAGGGCCGAGTCCCGCCGCCCCTCGAACAGCTCGGTCAGCGCGTACTGGAGCAGGGGCAGCGTCCCCGGCCGGCCGCGGACCTCGGCGACGATCTCGGTCAGCAGGCCCGGCTCGATCCGCACCCCGACGGCCTCGGCGGGGCCGGAGACCGCCCGCTCGAGCTCGTCGCCGGAGAGCGGGGTGACCGCGTAGGTCCGGCGGGCCAGGAGGTCGCCGAAGCCGGAGTACAGCAGGGGGCGGTCGTAGAAGTCGGCGCGCAGGGTCACGACGACGCGAACCCGGCTTCGGGGGTCGTCCACCACCGCTACGACGGCGTCCAGGAATCGTGCCCGTTCGTCCTCGTCCTCGACGAGGGAGAAGACCTCCTCGAACTGGTCGATCACCAGCAGGAGCTCCGACCCGTCGGACGGCAGGATCTCCCCGGCGGCGCGCAGGAGGCCCTCGTCGTCCCCCTCGATGCGCTCGCGCAGGCCGGGGCGGGGATCGACCGCGATCCGCTCCACGCCCGCCGCGAGCTCCTCGAACGGCTGCGCCCCCGGGACCATCTCGACGACGAACCAGCCCTCCGAGCCGGGAAGCGCGCCGGCGCGCAGCGCGGGGACCAGGCCGGCCCGCACCAGGGAGGACTTCCCGCTGCCCGACGGCCCGACCACCGCCACGAAGCGGCAGTCCGCGCCCGCCTCGCCCATCCGGGCCAGGAGCTCCCAGCGCCGCCGCGATGGCCAGCACGTCGGGGGTGCGCGCCGCGGGGTCCTTGGCGGTCGCCCCGGCGACGATCTCGCCGACGGCGGCCGGCAGGTCGGGGCGCAGGTCGGCGATGGGGGGGACGGGCTCTCGGGCCTGGGTCTCGAGGAGGTGCTCGGGCGGCGTGCCGGCGAACGGGTGCCGTCCGGTGAGGCCCTCGTACAGCACGATCCCCAGGGCGTAGACGTCGGCGAGGAGCGTGGGCTCCTGGCCCCGGGCTTCCTCCGGGGACACGTAGAGGGCGAGATCGCTCGGCGTGCCGATGGTCAGGGCGTCGGCCGCGGCGAGGTCCCGGGCGATACCGAAGTCGGAGAGGTAGGCGTTGCCCTCCTCGTCGAACAGGATGTTGGCGGGCTTCACGTCGCGGTGGACCACGCCCTGCCGGTGCGCCGCCGCGAGGGCCAGCGCGATCTGCTCGATCAGCCGAACCACCCGTTCGGGGGTGAGCGGGCCGGGCTCCAGCGCCTGGCGCAGGCTTCCGCCACGGAGGTACCGCATCACCAGGTAGGCGCCGTCCGGCTCGCGCCAGTAGTCGTACAGCGGAACGATGTGGGGATGCTCGAGGCGGGCGACCAGCTGGGCTTCCGCGTCGAACCGCCGGATGTACTCGGGATCGTTGGCCAGGCGCGGCCGGATGACCTTGACGGCCACCTCCCGGCCGACCTCGGGCTGGAAGGCGCGATGGACGGTCCCGAACGCTCCCTCCCCGATGCGCTCGAGGAGCCGATACCCGCGCAGGGGCTGGCCCCCGAGCTCCAGGGCGGCGTCCTGCCGCAGGACCCGCTCCTGCAGGCGCTGCAGCTCGGGTGAGGGATCGATGCCCAGGTCCTCCATCAGGACGGTCCGGGCGCGCTGGTAGGCGTTCAGCGCGTCCCCCTGGCGCCCGGACCGGTAGAGCGCCACCACGAGCTGCCCCCAGAGCCGCTCCCGGTACCGGTGGCGCCCGGTGAGCGTCTCGAGCTCGGCCACGATCTCGCGGTGACGGCCGAGGGCGATGTCGGCGTCGATCCGCTCCTCGAGCGCCTCCAGCCGCATCTCCTCGAGGCGGGCGACCTCGGAACGAAGGGACCCCTGCTCGGCGACGTCGTCGAGGGCCGGGCCGCGCCACAGGGCGAGCGCATCCCGCAGCGCCGTGATCGCCGCGGGGAGATCCGTGGACGCCAGCCGGCGAGCCTCCTGGACCAGGGCCTGGAAACGCAGGACGTCGACCTCGTCCGGGTCGGCCTTCACGAGATAGCCCGACGAGCGGTGCTCGATCCGATCCGCGCCGAGCGCCTTGCGGAGATGGCGGATGTAGGTCTGCAGCGTGTTCCGGGCGGTCTCCGGTGGGTCGTCTCCCCACAGGGCGTCGATCAGGCGCTCGGCCGTCACGACCCGGTTGACCTGCAGCAGGAGGTGCGCGAGGACCGTCCGCTGCTTCGGCCCGCCGAGTGCGAGTGTCCGCTCGCCGTCCGAGACCTCGAGCGGACCGAGCAGGAGGAAGCGCATTCCCGAACCGTAGCGCGGCGATCGTTCGAACGGAATACTGCGTTTGCCCGCTTCCAGCGTTCTTCCAGCGTTCTCCCCGGGGTCTTCCAGCGGCGTCCGGCACCCTCCGTTCACGAGCCCTCGGCGTGAGGGCGGAGGAAGGGAGGACACCATGGAGACGACCCTCGAACGAGAGGTCGAGGCACCGGCCCAGCGGAAGCGGTCCGTCGGGTGGGCGCTCGGCAGCCTCGTCGCGCTGGCGGTGGCGGCGGTTGCCGTGGCCACGGTGATGACGGTCTCGCCGCGGCCGGCGGTCGGGCCGGCCGAGCAGGCCCGCCCCGCGGATGCGGGCCTGTACACGGCGGACGAAGAGGCCGTCATGCGGCTGGTGTCGCAGGGGCTCATCCCGGCGAAGACGCTGGAGGGCGGCGTCTTCCTGATCAAGAGCCTGGTGAACCGGGACCTGATCCCCGCCGAGACGCTGAAGCCCTACCAGGCTCCGGTCCAGCCACTCTGGTGCCCGCAGGAGCGTGCCCTGATGGCGGCCGTCGCGGCCGGGCTGGTCCCGCAGGAGGCGCTGCAGGGCGAGCCGTTCCGCACGAAGCGCCTGATCGCGAAGGGGCTCATCCCCCGGCAGTCCGCCACACCCTGCTGAGCGGAACGCTCATCCCGAGGGTGCCGGGAACCCCCGGCACCCTCGGCGATCCTCGTCGTAGTGTCAGAGCTCGCCTCGAGTGAGACGTGCGGCGCTTGCGAAGGGAGACATCGTGGAGCACATCCGATCGTCGATCGAGGACGCGGTCCGCTACCTGAGCGAGCACCCGGACGAGGCTCGCTACACGGACTCGGCGGCCACGGCGATCCTGGAGGAGGGATTGCGCTGCCGGGTGGAGGGGCCGGGGGGTGCTTCGGTCGTCACCGACATGCCACAGTCGGTGGGCGGCGGCAATGCGGCGCCCTCGCCCGGCTGGCTGTTCCGGGCGGCGCTCGCCAGCTGCGTGGGCACGCTCATCGCCATGGAGTCCGCGCGGGAGGGCCTCGCCCTCGAGGGGCTGGAGGTGACCGTGGACAGCGAATCGGACGACCGTGGCCTCCTGGCGATCGACCCGTCGGTCCCGCCGGGGCCGCTCTCGATCCGCGTCGGCGTGCGGGCGAACGCCGCGGGTGGCGAGCCGGCCGCACTCCGCGAGATCATCGAGCGAGGGAAGTGGCTCTGCCCAGTCTGCGACACCGCCACCCGGGCGGTGCCGGTCACCCTGGAGATCGGATCCTGAGCTCGACCGGCGACTGGACGCTCGTCCGGGAGCGACGTCGCGGATGTCGATGATGGAGGGGTCAGGGTTGAATTCTGGTGTTTGCGCCGCTATGGGGCGGATGGCTACAGTTCGCATTCCTCCTCGGAGCGGAGATCCGTGCAGCGAACGCCACCCACCGCCTGTTGGTCCGCGCTCCAGAGGCCCGCAGCGACTGATTCCATCCCGCCCTGGGCGCCCCGGGGCCCTCCGGGCGGGTCGAGGGACTCACTCCGATCCGCTCTCGACCCTCTGGGAGGAATGAATGCGACGGATCGTCCAGACGACCCTGCTCATGGCCGCGGTGGCGGTAGTGCTCCTGGTCCCTCAGGTGACATTTGCCGCCACTCCGCCGGTGAGCACGTTCACGTACACGAGCAACATGCACCCTCTTGGATTCTCCGAACGCACGAACACCGCGAATCCCTTCACCGCGAACTCCGACCTCGCGTTCTGGGGGAAGACGGCCTATCACGGTAACTACGACGGGTTCCGCATCATCGACATCACCGAACCCGACAACCCGGTGGAGTTGAACGACTACCGTGACTGCGCCGGGAACCAGGGCGACGTCATGGTCTGGGGTCACCTCCTGATCCGGTCCTGGAACTCACCCGCCTCCACCACCCAGACGTGCGACGGCCAGCTGGTGGGATCGGGATTCGAGGGGCTTCACATCTTCGACGTCAGCAACCCGGCCGATCCCGTCCTGGTGGGCTCCGTGCGGCTGTCTGCCACACTGCCGAACAAGGTGATCGTCGATCCGCCCTCGACGGCGGCGGGTACGTACCTGGCCAGCGGCGCGGCGTTCGGTCCCCCACCTCCCGACGCGGGGATCTCCGGCGACTTCGTCCTGGTGAACGACGGCGTCAACACCCCCACGGATGGCTGTGAGGCGTTCTCCATGCCTGCCGGCGCCATCGCGCTCGTCGACCGGGGTAACTGCACCTTCGTCCAGAAGGTGCACAACGCTCAGGAGGCCGGGGCGAGCGCGGTGGTCGTGGTCAACAACGTGGCGGGTCTCCCGATCACCATGGGCGGGACGGATCCCACCATCGCCATCCCCTCGGTCATGGTGTCGCTGGACGACGGCAACCTAATCAAGAGCGGGCTGCCGGCTACCGGCACCGTCGCACACGACCCGACGGTGCCCCCCGGGAACTGCGGGTCACACACGGCCACCCTCGTGCCCGACGTCGGGCACGGACGAGTGCTCGTCTACAACAGCGCCTCGGACGGGGCCTGTCCGGGCCTCGACATCATCGAGATCCCCCTCGCCGATCCGGGGAGCGCCAGCTTCCTGCACCGTGTCCCCGCCGGCCGGCCCTGCCACGACACCGGGGTCATACTGGGAGACGCGCTGAAGGCGGCGTGTGCCGGGGGCAACGGGTTCTCCGTCTTCAGCATGGACTCGGCGGACGGCGGATCGCTGGCCACGCCCGTCTTGCTCTATTCCAAGCCGGTGCCCGGCGTCACCGTCGGTCACTCCGCAACGTTCACCTGGGACGGGAACGTCATCGTGTTCGGCCACGAGCCCGGCGGCGGCGGCGAGGCTCGGTGTCAGGCGACGAGCAGCACCGTCGACAAGTCGTTGTTCTTCTTCGACGCGGACTCGGGCGCTCCGCTGGGCAGCTTCGTCAATCCGAGGCCCCAGACGGCCACGGAGAACTGCACGTGGCACAACTACAATGTCGTGCCCACGGCCGATCGGGACGTGCTGGTGTCCGCCCAGTACCAGGGAGGCATCAGCGTGGTCGACTTCACCGACCCCGCCAACGCGAGGGAGATCGCCTACGCGGACCCGGCCCCCCTCTCGACCACACAGCTCATCCTGGGCGGCGACTGGTCGGACTACTGGTACAACGGGCGCATCTACGAATCCGACATCACCCGGGGACTCCTGGTCTGGAGGCTGAGCGACATGGCCGTCGCGAAGGCCATGAAGCTCGGGCACCTCAATCCGCAGACGCAGGAGTTCACGATCGGATAGCCGTGTGACGGCGAACGTGTCGGGGGGCGGGCGTGGGGCCCGCCCCCCTGCGTCGATCGACCCGGCTCGAGCTGCGCGGGTATGTCTTCCCGCTGGGGTTGCATCTCGCTTCTGCGCTCACCCGTGATGGCTCAGCCGGCTTCGCCCGCAACCTGCTGCCAGTTCGAGCGGTGCCCCGGGGCGGTACGAAATCCGGACTACCTCCGGGCCGGAGGTGTAGAAGGATCGCGCCGGTGGATTCTTACGGGGAGTTCTGCGCCCTCACCCTGGCCGCCAAGATTCTCGCGGATCGGTGGACGCCACTCATTGTGCGGAGCTCCTTCCCCGCGTGGAGCACCCGCAGGCGTTCGCTGACTTGCTGCGCGCCGTGATGGGGAGGTGACGCTGGCGCAAGAGTGGTCCGTCCCATCGAGGCAGTTCAAACCGAATCCGGCCCCTGACCTGCGGTTTTCCGTCGTGGGCGCTGGTGGTTTCGAACCACCGACCTCCGCCTTGTAAGGGCGGCGCTCTCCCGCTGAGCTAAGCGCCCGCGTTTCCGACGCTCCGAGGCTACAGGCCCTCCCGGGGAGCCTCAAGGCCGGCGACCGCGCCGCATTCGCGGCACACCGACTCCCCGAGCGTCACGGAGAGCCGCGTGCTGTCGCAGGCGGGGCAGTGGTCGACGAGCGCCGGCCACTCCGGGCGGTCCCGCCGGCAGCGCGGACAGACCAGGGCCACCGCGCCGCCGGCGACCGCGCGGGCCCAGGGCCGCTCTCGCTTGTCCGGGTCGTAGGTCGGCCGGCCGCAGAGGAAGCACGTCGCGCCCGCCATCGCGTCGAAGGATAGCGGTGTGCCAGGATGGGGACCTCGCGCGGGATTCCCGAGGAGGTGCGCGTGTCCGATCTCGAGACCCTGAAGTACGGCGTCCACAACGGCGTGGCCACGATCTCGCTGAACCGGCCGACCAAGCTGAACGCGGTGAACGCCCAGATGTTCGCCGACCTGGCCGAGGCGTCCGAGCGCGCCAGTTTCGACCCCGGCGTGCGCGTGATCGTCGTGCGTGCCGAGGGGCGCGCCTTCTCGGCGGGGATCGACGTCAACCTGATGGGGCAGCTCGCCGGGAGCCGCGGGGCGCGGTTCCGGACATGGGTCCGGGGCGCCCAGCAGGGGTTCCTGAACCTCGCCCGTGCCGACAAGCCCACCCTGGCCGCAGTGCACGGGCACGCGCTCGGGGCCGGCTTCCAGATCGCGCTTGCCTGCGACCTTCGCATCGTGACCCACGATGTGAGCTTCGGGATGTTCGAGGTCAAGTTCGGGCTGATCCCCGACCTCGGGGGCACGCACCGGCTGACGCGACTGGTCGGTCCGGCCGTGGCGAAGGAGCTGGTCTGGACGGGCCGGACGGTGGACGCCGAGGAGGCGCTGCGGCTGGGGCTCGCGAACCGGATCGTCGAGCGGGAGGTGCTCGACAAGGAGGCCGAGGCGTTCGCCCGCGAGCTGGCCGCGTCCCCACCGATCCCGGTCAGCTTGGCGAAGTCGCTGATCACCCGAGCCACAGAGACCCCGCTCGAAACGGACCTCGACGCCGCGGCGCACGCCCAGGCGCAGTGCGTGGAGACCGAGGACCACCGCGAGGCGGTCGCCGCCTTCCTCGAGAAGCGCCCGCCGAGATTCACGGGGCGCTGACGACGAACCGGTCATCGGCTCGTGCTGGAAGCCGACCTTTGGCGTAGCGTTGGCCGACCAACAGGAAGGAGGCAGGCATGGCGCATCCGAACGAGGAGCTGGCCCGGAGGGGGTACGCGGCGTTCAGCAGCGGGGACATGGACGCGCTGAACGAGCTGCTCGCCGACGACATCAAGTGGCACGTCGGGGGACGGAGCCAGCTGACCGGTGAGTACGAAGGGAAGGAGGCCGTGTTCGGCCTCTTCGCCAGGCTCGTGGAGCTGACCGGGGGCAGCTTCAAGGTCGACCTGCACGACGTCCTGGCGAACGACGAGCACACCGTCGGGCTGATCCACGCGACCGCCGACCGGGAAGGCAAGCACCTGGACGACAACGGCGTCCAGGTGTTCCACGTCCGCGACGGCAAGATCACGGAGGCGTGGCTCCATCCGGGAGACGCCTACGCCAGCGACGAGTTCTTCGCGTAGGACTTGGCTACCGAAAGCAAGGGAGCCGCGCCCGTGAAGAGGCGCGGCCCCCTTCGCGTTCAGAACAGGCTCACGCCCCCCGGGCCGACCAGCGCCCCGATGATGATCAGGACGATCCCCGTCAGCACCTCGCCCCGGATCAGCGTGACGATCCCGGCGATCACCAGGATGACGGCCAGGATCCAGAGCAGGGTGGCCGCTCCTCCGGTCAGGGCAAGTGCGTTCATCATCGCGTCCCTCTCCCTCGACTCGGCCGGCGGGCAGCGGCTGCCTTGCCGTCGGCAGTCGCTTCGGTACCCGGCAAGAGGACGCGTGAAACGCGGGGCGCGTCACGCGTCCGTAACACTCGGCCCCTAGCCTCCTGTTGGTGGAGCGAGCGGCGGCGCCGACGACGGTGCGGACGGGGGCTGGGGACGACCTGGCCGCCATCGAAGACATCCACGCGCGCTACGTTCGCGAGACCGCGGTGACGTTCGACCTCGAACCACCGTGGAGACGAGCGTCTACGTCGCCCACGACCGGACGGGGCGCGGCATCGGCACCCGGCTCTTCGGGGCGCTCCTCGAGGCACTCGCCGGCACGGGCCTTCACCGGGCCTGCGCCGGCATCGCGCTCCCCAACCCCGCCTCGGTGGCCCTCCACGAGCGTTTCGGCTTCCGCCTCGTAGGCGTGTTCACCGAACAGAGCCACAAGCTCGGCCGTTTCTGGACGTCGCCTGGTACGAGCGCCCGCTTGGCACGACCGTATGACCGTCCTATCCGGGCGGCGCGGCGACGCCCAGCTGCTGCATCAACGATCCCATGTCGAACACGCCCCAGTGCTCTGCGATGAGACCGCCATCGGTGAACCGACAGAAGTCGACGGCATTGATCTTGAAGGACGCTCCCGTTGGCGGGACGCCCATGAACTCACCCCTCATGGGCCACGGGTCTGGCTCGGGTGATCTCGACGGGTGCTCGATCCCGGAGGTGCAGTGGATCCCTTGGCCTCCTAACCGAACGTGAAGACCAGGCGGCCCGGGCGCATGATGTCGTAGACACGCTCACCGCGGCCTCGGACGCCGCGCGTCGGCCTCGGCCGACCGCTTGATCGCCAACAGGCCATCGTCCCAGAAGCTCTCGAGGAACCGTCGCAGCTCCAAGATCGGTTCCGGTTTGGGCCCGGTACAGGCGCCGGTCGAAGTGCGCCGCGATCTCCCCCGCCGGTCGCTCCCCCGACTGGTTACGTATCCGTCAAGTTACGGTCGGACGGCCGCGAGGTCTTGTGTCATCCCCGTGCGTGGCCGCCGCTCACCGTCTGAGCGGAGCCACGTACGGGTTCTCCGGGTCGGCGCCCTGGAGCTGCCACACCTCGTGACCGTAGGTGTCGAAGACGAGGAACTGGTCTGGCCCGGGGTCCTTCGTGTCGCCCCTGTGGAGGATGTACGCGAGCTGATCGGCCCCGTCGACGAGATCGATTCGGAACAGGATCCCGAACACGTCCTCCCCGACCGGACGAATCGGGTCGGTCCACGACGGCTGGATGACGGCCCCTGTCCACACGTGCAGGCCCCAGAACTGAGTGTAATCGGTGCTGGTCGGGTCACCGTAGTCGCCCGCCGGCCGCCGGTAGTGGATGACGGCGAAGTCCTCCGCCGCGCCTCGTGACGGGTACACGACCTGCTCGCCGGCCTGGAACCACGCGGTCGGCGTCACCGTCGGCGTGAACGTTTGCGCGTCGATGTCGACCGTGCCGTTGACGCGAATCGTCACCGTGAGCGGCATGGCGAGGTCCGGCGGGCTCACGCGGAAGAGGGCGCCGTAGTCGTCGATCGCGTCCGGTGAGGCGCCGGTCACCACGGGCACGCCGTCACTGGTGGCGTCGATCGTCACCCCCGAGCAATCGGGGGCGCACGCATGGTGGACTGTGGCGTATCCCTGGGCCTCGGCCTGCGAGGCGTAGATGGTCTGGTCACCCTGTCGCAGCCAGATCTCCGGCGTGGTCGCGGGGTCGAAGCTTCGGTCGGGGCTGTTGTCGGGATCCTTCGTGTCACCGCGATGCACGATGAAGTTGACCGGTTGGGTGTCGTCGGCCAGCCGGATGAACGCGAACCGTCCGTACTCGTCCTCGCCGAGGAATGGCTTGGGGCTGGTCCAGTCGGTCGCCTCCGAGACCGCGATGGCGTTGCCCCACAGGTGCAGGCCCCAGAAGTCGTTGAAGTCCCCGGTGGTGTGGTCCCCGTAATCGCCGGCCGGGCGGTTGTAGTGGATGAGGGCGTAGGGCGTCGCCGGCCCCCCGGGCTCGGCGAACTCGACACCGACGTTGACCACCTCGTCCGCCGCGAGGTGATCCGACAGGTCGTTCACGATCGCTCGGAACGAGAGACTCGTGTCTTCCTGCCCCCTGAGCTCGCTGGCGTCGTAGAAGACGCGGTAGGGGGTGTTGTCGTCGGTTCCGATCGGCACGTAGTCGCCGTCGCCAACACGGACGGCGAACGTGACCTCGGCCATCGCATCCGAATCGAGCTCCGCTGCCACCTCGATTCGGTCTTGAACCTGCTGGCCGTCCCAGGTGTGGCTGCCGAGCACCGCCGTGTCGCCGTCCTGGAGGCTGGTGATCTCGATGCCCGGCGCCGCGTCACTCTCCGGCACCGGCTTCTTCGCCTTGTAGATGACGAACCCGAGCGGCGGCACCGTGAGGTTCAGCGCGCCGCCGGGTCCAGTCGTGACCTTGGTGGGCGAGCCCGACTTTGACACCAGCTCGAACTTCACACCGGCCGGGGAGAACGTCGGAACGGCCGCGGTCGCGGGGTCCTCGCTGTTGTTCAGCGCGACCACGTACTCGATGCGCTCGTCGCGGTCCGCCCGGGAGAACGCGAACACACCGGGACCATCGGAGCTGGTGCGCTGGATCATGGCTCCCGACCGCAGCGCCGGATTGCGGTGGTAGATGCGTGCGTCCTGGCGGATGGCCTGATACAGGGGATGCGTGATATCGAAGTTGTCGTCGGACGTGGTCTCGTCGGTTCCGATGAGGTCGTTGTCCTCGTAGGAGGGCACGGCGTTCGCGAACATGTCCTCGCGGGCGTCCTTGTCACCGCCGTCGCCGACGAATCCCTGCTCGTCGCCGTAGTAGATGACCGGCTGGCCGCGCGCGAAGAACATGAGGGCATGCGCGAGCTTCGAGCGCGCCAGCAGCTCGGCATCATCGGCGCCCGGCTGGTCCACCCGTTGCAGGAAGTACCCGATCCGCCCCATGTCGTGGTTGCCGAGGAACGTCGGCATGGCGTAGGCGTTGCTGTCCGTATCCGTGTAGTAGTCGTCCTTGGCGAAGAAGGCCCGCACGTCGTCGCTCGCCCCGCCCTGCGACGCGAAGTTCCGCGCCGCCAGCTGGAAGCCGAAGTCGATGGTCGACTGGAGCTTGCCCCTGGTCGAGAACTCGCTCATGAACTGCGGCCCGAACTGCTGGTCGAACACCTCGCCGAAGGCGAAGAAGTCTTCGATGCCTCTCTCCCTGGCGGCGTCGAGGATGTCCGGCCCGAACTTCTGCCAGAACTCCATGTTGACGTGCTTCGTGGTGTCGATGCGGAACCCGTCGACGCCGAACTCCTCGATCCAGTAGGAGTAGATGTCGATCATCCCCTCGACCACTTCACGGCGCTCGGTCCAGAGGTCGTCGAGGCCGAAGAAGTCGCCGTAGAGCGAGTTCTCGCCCGTGAAGCTGGTGTTCCCGCGGTTGTGATACAGCAGCGGGTCGTTGAGCCAGGCGGGGTTCTTCGCGTCTTCCTCCCCCGGCGGCAGCACGGGGAGGTAGGGGAACGAGGTGGCGTCGACCTCCGGGAACGTGTAGTCGGGCTGGCCCGAGTAGGCGTAGTCCGAGTCGTCGAAGGGCTCGCCGTTCACGTCGGTGTACGGGAAGTCGCTCTTGTTCCGATACCCGGCGTTGCCCTCCAGCTGGATCACGTCCGCGGTGTGATTCGTGACGATGTCCATGAACACCTTGATCCCGCGGGCGTGCGCATCGTCCACGAGCTGGGCGAACTCCGCGTTCGTGCCCAGATGGGGGTCGACCCGGAGGAAGTCGAGGATCCAGTACCCGTGGTACCCGGACGACATGCCGTACAGGTTGGTCGAGTCCGGCTGGACGGTCTTGTTCGCGTAGATCGGCCCAACCCAGATGGCGCTCACCCCGAGGTCCTGCAGGTACGGGAGCTTGCGCCGCAGGCCTTCGATGTCCCCACCGTGGTAGTAGCCCTTGTCGCTCGGAAGGTAGCCGTGGGTCAGTACCTCTTCCTGGGTGCCGTCGGGACGGCACACGCCGGCGTAGTCGCCGCAGTTGTTCGCGGGATCCCCGTCGTTGAACCGGTCGGGGATGGCGAAGTACAGCACCTCGTCCTCGAACGGATGGCGGACCGGTGCGCGCACCAGGGCGGCGTCGTCGACCGGCTCCGCGGGGGTGACCGCGATGTCGAGGACGTGGCTGGCCTCGTCGTAGGCGAACGAGACGAGGTCGCCGAGGTTCGCCACGGCGAACGCGATGTTGGCGCCGTCGCGGACGCCGCCGGCCCCGTAGTTCTCGGCCCAGGACTCGTCGATCGCCACCTTCGCCTCGTACGAGCCGGGCGGAAGCGTCCTGGTGGACAACCGTTCGATGCCGTCACCGTCGGGGTCCTGGAGCCACGATCGCAGGCACGATGGATCCCAGTCGCTCGCGCAGCCGAGCTCGCTCTGGAAGCTGCCCGGGACGGTGGCGATCACCGAGCCCTGGTTGTCGGTGATCCAGTGGCTCGCGTCGTCGTAGTAGAACTTGACGCTCGTGGCCTCGGAGAGACCGAGTGGGATGTTGGGCCCGTCGCGCACCGCGCCGAGGCCGTAGTTCTCGGCCCACGAGTCGTTCAGCGCGGCCTTGTACTCCCAGGCGCCGGCCGGCACGGCGAACGTCGCATGCCACACGCCGTCGTCGGCATCGAACGCCAGGTGCGTGGCCGCGCAGTCCGGCATCCAGTCGCCGGGGCAACCGAGCTCGTCCTGGAGGTTGCCCGCGATCGTCACCGTGGCCGTCACGGCGGCCGCCGGGCCCGGCGGTCCGACGAGCCCCGTCATCGATGCGGCCAGGGCCAGGACCAGCGCCGGCACGAGGGTTCTCCGCGGCCTCATGTCCACCTCCCCTTGCACCATGCGGATAATGCGGACGCTTGCGGGAACGCCTCGTTGCGGGTGGTTTGTCCGGGTGAGTCAACCTCACCGCCGCAGACCGAGTCAACCGGCCCTCAGCTCGCGTCCCCGCCTACACCCGCGGCTACTTCTGTCAGACGTTGTCCTCACGGCGCTCCGGGGCATCCTCCTTCATCACGATGCTCACCCCCGCGTAGAGTGCACCAGCGGCAAACCCGGGAAGAGCGGCCACGGTCGGGGGGGATCCAATGGCCCGCCGGCAGCGGGACCCGCCCGCCGCTTATCGGGGTGGACCCGTCAACGGGGATCCGGTCTGGTGGCTCACTCCGGCGCCCATTCCTTGAGCCAGTACGCCTCAAGCAAACCCTCCCTCACGAAGGGGTCCGTTTCCACGGCGTGCTGGGCCTGCTCTGGCGCTTCGACTTCGAACGTGATCAGTCCACCGGTCCGGTCCTCGAACGGACCGCCCAAGTAGCCGGGCAGCTGCAGGCCGTGCCAGTGCGAGACGAGCTTGGGTGCGGTTGCCCGCACGCTGTCGGGGTCATCCCTCATCACATAGAAGTACGCGAATCGAGGACTCAATCCTGCCTCCTTGAGGGATCGTTCGGGAACCCCGGAGCTGATCGGGAATGAGATGCCATGGTCGCCTCCCTGCGAATCTGGACGAGGCTACCGAGCCCGCCCCTCTTCCTACATCTCCATCGAGTACTCGCTCCGGCGGTAGAGCATGAGGCCGAGCATCGCCGCGATCGTCACTGCGCAGTACGCGCCGCACTGCGCACTCTTGGTGACGTGGAACCACACGAGACACAGGAACGGGATCACGGGGAGCACCATCGCCGCCGCCATCTCGTAGGAATTCTTCCGGCCCATGCCCCGGTACAGCATCCAGCCCACCATGGGGACCGTCATGCCGACCGCCATCGCCAGCAGTGCCTGGGTCGGGTACTGGGTGGTCACCTGGTCCCACGACTTGACTCCCACGATGGACACGAAGATGGCCCCGGTGGCGATCATCCCCGCGACCATAGTCGCGACCATCTCCAAGAAGTGGCGCCATAAGGGTGGAAGGTACCGCTTGGAATGGACCTGCTGCGTTATGGCCGCCTCGATGCTCGGACCCTCGTCGGGGTCGATGCTGGGGAGCGTATCTCTGCTGAGCGTCGCTGGTTGAGCCATCACGCCTACCTCCTCCGTCTCATCCCGTCAGTGCGAGCTCTCGCCGCTCCCTTGACCGACGGACCGCCCTGCTGATTCCGTACGCGCAGAGACCGCAGCACAAAACGACACCGAGGAATCACCAGGGTGGTCAGCACCGCCGTCCACCTCCTTCGCCTGTGCTAAGCGGCCCGGCGTATCCGGTTCGGGCACCGGTTCCAACAGGGCTGGTTCGCCAGGGCGCGCCTGGGTAGGGCCATACGTCCCTGGTGCACCGGGACCGGCCAACCGCGGTTGGGAATGTGGATCGCGGCGGCGGCAGCCGCAGTCGCCCTCCCGCCCGGGCACCTCTCAGGTTCACCCGCCGGAGGTCCCCCCTCAATCGTTCGGGGCTGGCTGACTGGCGTTGGCACACGGTTGGCAACGGTCCGGTCTTCCCTCGTCACGGAGCGGACAGCGGATGCGGAATCCGCCGGCCCTTCGCTACCCCGATCGCGATCAACTGTTCCCTCATCAAGCCGCCGAAGGAGGCCGTCCATGCGGGGACACGGGAGCCCGGCCACGTCGTCGTCGCAGCTCGGGCGCCACCGTGTCATGGCCTCGCGAGCGGAGCTCGGCCTCCACGAGATGCCAGTATCAACCGACGCCTCCGGCGCCGTTTGATCAGGACGAACGTGGCCATCCGCCGGTGCCGATCGCGGTGCCGAGGGGCGTCGAGACCATGACCAACGCGCTGCGGGCGGCGAGCACGGAGGGGAGGTTCACCGTCGTGGTCGCGGACTGGAACAGGGAGTACGTTCCCGCCGCCGTCACCATGGCGTCGCCCGCCGCCACGGCCTTGGCCATGGGTCTCGTCCACGGCCGTCTGCTCGATGAAGCGGAACGTCAGCCCTACCAGCGCACCAGCTGAGTGACCTGGATGAGGTTGCCGCAGGTGTCGTTCAGCTTGGCGATCTTCGACCCGGTCACGTCGGTTGGCGGCATGGTGAACTCGGCGCCGCGCGCCTTCACGCGCTCGTAGTCGGCCTGCACGTCGTCGGTGGAGAACATGGCCGCGGGCTGGGCCTGCTGGAACATCGCCTGCTGGTAGGCCTTGGCAGCCGGATTGTCGTTGGGCGCCAGCTGCAGCTCCGTGCCCTCCGGTTCCTCGGGCGAGGCCACGGTGAGCCAGCGAAACGGCCCCTGGCTAAAGTCCGCCTTCTTCACGAAGCCCAGCACTTCGGTATAGAAGCGCAGGGCCTTCTCCTGGTCATCGACATAGACGCTGGTCAGCTTGATCTTCATCGGTTCCCTCCTCTTGTCACGTTCGCGGGCGCTGCCGCGTCACTGCTATGGCGAACGCAGCGGGAGAATACGAAGCGGGACGAGCCGCCGGCCCAACGCCCCGGTCGCTCCCGCGACGAGGATCTTCATGGCAACCTCCTCGGTCCTGGGTGCCCTGGTCTCCAGACAAGGCGAGACCCTCCCGTGTGACATCCCTTCATCGCCGCCAGTCTCCGACGAGGGTCCTGCAGGTGCCGGGAAGGGAACTTCGACCTCGAGCTCAGCGTTCAACCGGCCAGCGGCGACCGGCCCCCGGGCCCAGGTGACGAAGCTTCTCCGGATTGCTGACGGCGTGGATGGTCTGGACGAGTCCCTCGGCGATGTCGAGGGAAACGACCAGGACGGCCCGCCCATCTCGGCTGAGGAACAACGCTCCGGGCTGTCCGTTGACCTCCGCCAACCGCATCCGCTCGGCGCCCAGCTGCGCCCTCCATTCCCCGAACAGGAGCAGTACCTGCACAATCCGTTCGCGCCCGTGCATCGGGTGCGGGAACGCCGAAGCCTTCCCGCCGCCATCGCTGTACGAGACCACGTCGGCGGCGAGCATG
>WNFV01003831.1_pt1 | contig 19406 bp, 18 predicted proteins | sample 5400101 | NCBI WGS metagenome assembly WNFV01 (sample SAMN13153361, study PRJNA577476) | soil metagenome | isolation source: 115 cm soil or saprolite under grassland replicate 1 | place: USA:California | collected 2016-06-15 | reverse complement strand
GTTTGCGCCGCCGCTGAACCTCGAGAGGCTTCAGCCGGCAGGAAGCGCCTCTGCTACTCCAGCGCTGGTTACCGGAACGAGGGCCGCCCGATCGGGCGGCCCTCCTCTTTTGAGCACGGGTGAACCCATGGTTCCCCCGCGAGTCCCCCTCCTTCACAGCGCGTCGTTTGGTGCCGAAGCCGGGGAGAGCCCGGCTTCGCCGCAGGCAGGCGCCCGTTGACGAACGCAGCTGCGCGGATGCGCGATCAGGCGACGGCGCGGTGGATCTGCTCGTCCAGTGGGACGAGCGGCAGTCCGAACGTCTGGCGCGCCTCGTCGTTCGAAGCGGCGTTGTCACCGCCCTGGAGCATCGTCACCTGGTCCGGCGTGATCGGTGGCTTCGGGAGGATCTGCGCGACCTTGGCCCCGGCCCGCGCGACGGAGAACGGCACGTGCGCGGTGGGTCGACGCTTGCCGAGCGCTCGCTTGATGCGGGCGTACAACTCGTTCCAGTCTACGACGTCGGGCCCGCCTAGCTCGAACGTCCGGTTGGCTGCCTCGGGCCGCTCGACGCCTGCCGCGTAGTAAGCGGCGACGTCCTCGACCCAGATGGGCTGGATCCGCTGGGTGCCAGGGCCGAGGATGGGGACGATCGGCGACCAGCGCACCTGCCTGACGAACAGCGGCAAGACGCCTCCATCACGACCGAAGACGAAGCTCGGCCGGAAGATCACATGCTCGAGCCCCGAGCCTTTGACGGCTTGCTCCATCGCCCACTTCGAGCGGTAGTACGGCACCTGCTCCTTCGTCTGCTCGTTGACCCCGAGCGCGCTCATCAGGACGAACCGGCGCACATCGGCGGCCTGCGCGGCGGCGACGACGTTCTCGGTGCCCTGGGTCATGACGCGCTCGAACTGCTCGGGTTTGCCCTGGATGATCGCGACCAGATGGACGACGCGCTCGCATCCGTCCGCCGCGGCCCGGAGGCTCTCGGGGTCGTTCACGTCGCCGCGGGTGAGCTCGCAGCCCCAGCTCTCGAGCTGGCGCCCACGCGCGGGATCCCGGACGAGGCAGCGCACGGGGAGCTCGGCTGCGCGGAGAGCGTGCACGATCTTCGGCCCGATGAAGCCGGTGGCGCCGGTGACGAGGATTCTCCCGTCCCCGTTCATCGCGCCCCGTCCTCGGCGGACGACTTGTGGCGCTCGTTCTCGAAATTCTTCCAGTAGCGGCTCGGCGTCGGGCCTCGCTGTCCCTGGTACTTCGAGCCGAGCGACGCGCTCCCGTACGGGCTCTCGGCCGGCTCGGTGAGCTGGACGAACGAGAGCTGGCCGATCTTCATCCCGTAGTAGATCGTGATCGGGAGATTCGCGACGTTGGACAGCTCCAGCGTCACGTGGCCGTCCCAGCCGGGATCGATGAAGCCGGCTGTCGAATGAATGAGGAGGCCGAGCCGGCCGAGGGAGCTCTTGCCTTCGAGCCTGGCGACGAGGTCGTCGGGAAGGGTAATCCGCTCGAGCGTCGAGCCCAGCACGAACTCACCTGGGTGGAGGATGAACGGCTTGCCGTCGTCCTCGATCACGACCTCCTCCGTTAGATCCTCCTGCGGCTCGCGTACGTCGATGTACGCGTAGCGCGCGTTGTGGAAAACGCGGAAGTATCGGTCGACACGCACGTCGACGCTCGACGGCTGCAGGAGCGTGGGGTCGTACGGGTCGATGCCGATGCGGCCCTCGTCCAGGAGGCGTTGGATCGTCCGGTCGGAGAGGACCACGGGGCGATTCTACGGCTCAGCCGGGACCTGCCCCCCGCGCCGCCGGACGCTTCTAGCAGCGGCCACCGGGGTGGAGCTCGCCGTCGATCAGCTGGAGGGCTTTCATTAGCGTGGCTCGTTCGTTCTCGTCGAGTCGAGCAAGTGCTCGGCGGAGCGGCTCGGCGCGGCTGGCCAGCCACTCGTCGATGTCGTCGCGGTAGCGCTCGGAGACGGTGACGATCGTTCGTCTGCGATCCACCTCGTCGGCCCGGCGCTCCGCGAGCCCGGCGCGGTCCAGCTCCGCCACCAGAAGGCTCGCCGTCGGCACCGTGACGCGCAGACGCCGCGCGAGCTGAGAGACGGACACGGGACCCGTCTTCGCGAGGTGGGCCAGCGTGTGCACATGCCGCGGCCCGAGGCCGGCAGCGCGGAACGCTTGCCTCAGCGACGCGGGAGGTGGCCCAGAACGGCGGAGCCCGCGGATCACGTCGACGAGCAGCTTCTGGAGCTCGTGCTCGGTGTCCGATTCGCCCCGGACTCGGCGTCTGCTTGCGCACATATGGTTTCAAAGTCTAAATTGTTTTAACTACCAAACAAAAGTACAGGGTAAGGAGGTGGAAGACAGGATGTGCGGACATCATGGTGGCCGCAGAGGGCGATCCGAATTCGGCTTTCGGCGGCACGGAGTCCCGAGCCGTGAGGAGTTCGTCGAGCGGCTGGAGGGCTACCGCGAGCGGCTCGAGCACGAGCTCGCGAACGTCGACGAGCTGCTGAAGAGGCTCAAGGACGCGCCGGCCGGGACGGCCAGCGTGTAAGACGGTCCGGGGCGGGTGGGACTCCGCGCACTCATGCGGCGCGGCCACCCGCCCCGCCAGAGGGCTGGCTGGCGGACGCCTCGCAGTGCGGCCAGGATCCACGTCGCCGAGCGCTCAGGACAGCTACCCGACTTCGTTGCCTGCGACAGCCCGCTGCTCCTGGCGCTCTACGTCCCGCCTCCTACTGGGGTCGTGGAGTGGGCGGGCGTCTGATGCAGGTCGCCTCGGGGGTTGACCGGCCATGGGTGATCGACCAGAACATGAGCGCCCGCGGCTTCTACGAGCGGCACGGTTGGCGCCACGGCTGCAGTTCTAAGATCCGCCCGGAGGCTCCGAGAGAGCTCCTCTACACGCGAAACGGCTGGACGGACCCCTCGCAGGAGATTTCCTCGGCCTCCGGCCGCACCGGTGCGCGACCACTGGCTCGGTTATCGTCCTAGGGATGGCGATAACGCGGACGATCGACCTCAAGACCGAGATCCCGGGCCCCCGCTCTCAGGCGATTCTCGAGCGCCATGCGCGGGTCATCGCCGACCCGCTGGCGATCTTCCTCCCGATCGTGATCCAGGAGGGAAGCGGCGCCGCCGTCACTGACGTCGACGGGAACACGTTCATTGACTTCACAGGAGGCGTCGGCTGTCTGAACGTCGGTCACGCGCATCCGCACGTGGTCGCGGCCGTGCAGGACCAGGCATCCCGCTTCCTGCACACCGACTACACGATCGTCCCCTACGAGGTCTATGTCGAGCTCGCCGAACGGCTGCTGGCACTCGCCCCGTTCTCGGGCGCGGCGAAGGCGGCTTTCTTCAATGCCGGCACCGAGGCGGTCGAGAATGCCGTCAAGTTCGCCCGCGCGTACACGCGCCGATCGGCGGTGATCGCCTTCGAAGGCGCATTCCACGGGCGGACGCTCCTCTCGCTCTCGCTGACGTCGAAGACGCATCCCTACAAGGCGGGACTCGGGCCTTTCGCCCCAGAGGTGTACCGCGCGCCGTTCCCGACCGCATATCGCGGGCCCACCACGGCAGACGCGCTGGCCGCGCTCGAGCGGGCGTTCCTGACGGTCGTCCCGGTCGAGCACGTCGCAGCGATCATCGTCGAGCTCGTCCAGGGCGAAGGTGGCTTCGTGCCCGCGCCGGAGGAGTTCATGGAGCGTCTCCGCGCAATCTGCGACCGCCACGGCATCGTGCTGATCGTCGACGAGGTGCAGACCGGCTTCGCGCGCACCGGCCGGTTCTTCGCGACCGAGCACTACGGGATCGAGCCGGACCTCCTGACAGTCGCGAAGTCGATCGCCGCCGGTCTTCCGCTGTCCGGCGTCCTCGGCAAGGCGGCGATCATGGACGCGCCCGGGGACGGGGCGGTCGGCGGCACCTACGTCGGCAACCCCGTCGCGCAGGCGGCTGCGCTCGCGGTGCTCGACGTGATCGAGGACGAGGCGCTCGTCGAGCGCGCGCAGGCCATCGGCGACGCAATTCGGGCGCGCATGCTTTCGTGGCAGGAGCGGTTCCCGGCGATCGGCGACGTCCGAGGGCTCGGCGCGATGCTTGCGATCGAGCTCGTCCGCGACCGCGAGACGAAGGAGCCGGCGCCGGAGCTCGCGAACGCGATCGTCGAGCGGGCCGCGCAGGCCGGGCTGCTCCTGCTGAAGGCCGGCATCTACGGCAACTGCATTCGGGTTCTTTGCCCGCTCGTACTCACCGACGCCGAGCTCGAGGAGGCCCTCGGCGCCTGGCAGGACGCACTCGAGAACGCGCTCGCGTAGCACCGCTCGTTCCAAATCTCGCGGTTCGGGCACACTGGAACGGGGATGGTCAGGCCCAGCCAAAGCGGCCCGGACCCGGGCTCACCGGGTTCGGGCATGATCGGAGAGCTGATCGCGGACAGGTACGAGCTCCAGGAGCTCGTCGGTACCGGCGGGATGTCAAGCGTCTACCGGGCCCACGATCGGCAGCTGGAGCGGATCGTGGCGCTCAAGCTGCTCCACGAGCGCCACCTCGACGACGAGGACGCGGTCGAGCGGTTCAAGCGTGAGGCGCGCTCGGCGGCGGCGCTCTCGCACCCGGGCATCGTCACCGTCATCGACCGCGGCGAGCACGCGGGACGTCCGTTCATCGTCTTCGAGTACGTCGTCGGCCAGAACCTCAAGCAGCGGATCGCCGAGCAGGGCCCGATGCCGGTGCCGGAGGCGTTGCGGCTCGCGCTCGAGATCGGCAGCGCGCTCGCATTCGCCCACGAGCACGGTATCGTCCACCGCGACGTCAAGCCGCAGAACGTGCTTCTTTCGGGCGACGGGCTCGCGAAGATGACCGATTTCGGGATCGCGCGCTCGCTCGACGTCCAGCGCGGGCTGACGCAGACGGGGACGGTGCTCGGCACGAGCGAGTACATTGCGCCGGAGCAGGCGCAGGGAGCCGGAGTCGACGAGCGCACCGATGTCTATGCGCTCGGTGTCGTCCTCTACGAGCTACTGACCGGCGAGGTTCCGTTTCGCGGCGAGAGCTTCGTCGAGATCGCGCTGCGGCATGTCAACGAGCCGCCGCCCAGCGTCAGCGAACGAAGGCCCGACGCGCCGCCGCGTCTCGCGCAGGCCGTCGAGCGGGCGCTCGCGAAGCGACCGAGCGAACGGTTCGCGTCGATGGCCGCCTTTTGCGCCGAGCTGGAGGCCTGCACGCGGGCTGAGCCGCCAGTCGACGAGAGGAGGACGGAAGTCATTCGGCGGGTCCGGCCTCCCCGGCGCGTGTGGCCGGTCGTCGCCTTCGCGGCCGCGGTCGCAGCCCTCGCCGGGATCGCCGCCGGCCTCTGGACGCTCCGCGACGGCGTGACCGAGAAGGGCGGCACTCCGGCTCAAGGCGCGCCTGTCTCGCTTCGCGCTGTGGGAGCCTACGACCCCGACGGGGACCGCTCGGAGCACGACGAGGAGGCGGGCCGCGCGACCGACGGCGACCTGAGCACGTACTGGCGAACCGAGGGCTACCACGCCCAGCTCGCCGACATCGGGAAGTCGGGAATCGGGCTTGTGCTCGACGCGGGGCGGGCTGCCCGTGTCGCGCGCGTCACGGTCTCCACCGATACGCCGGGCTTCACGGCGGAGATCCGCGCCGGAAGCGCACTCGCACAGCTGCAGAGGGTGTCGTCCTCGCAGACCGTTGCCGACACGACGACTTTCCGGGTCACTGGCGACCCCGAGCGGTATTACGTCGTCTGGATCACGAAGCTGCCCCCGGGGTTGCGAGCACACGTCAACGAGGTCGAGGCAGCCTGAGCCTTCCCCAGCGGTCGTCTTTCACGTAATCCGACCGGCTCTTTCCCGCGATCCGCCGGGGCACCCCATCCCACCACCCACTTTCGATCGTATCGGCAAAAAACGCACGTGTCTGTGCCAAATGTGTGCCAAAAGCGTGCCGCTCGCACGGCGGGGTTGCGGTGCTGCGCGCCCTTAGAAGAGGAGCCTGCTGCGCCGTTCGTGCCGGGCGATTGCGAGCTCGATCAGCCGTTCCAGCTGCTGCGCGTAGGGGACGCCTGACGCCTCGAAGAGCTTCGCGTAGACGCTCGTCGCCGTGAAGCCCGGGATCGTGTTCAGCTCGTTGACGAGCACCTCGCCGTCGCGGCGGACGAAGCAATCCGCGCGCACCATCCCGTCGCACTCGCTGGCGACGAACGCGCGGTGCGCGAGCTCCTGGACACGCGAGGCCTGCTCCGGCGTAATGCGGGCCGGGATCACTAGCTCCATCGCGCCCTCGTCGTACTTGGCGCCGTAGTCGTACCACTCGGCCTCGAGGACGACGATCTCGCCAGGCTGGGAGACCTCGACTGCGCCCCGCGTCCCGAGCACGCCGACCTCGACCTCGACGCCGTCCACGAACTCCTCCACCAGCACCTTCTCGTCGTGCGCGAAGGCGAGCTCCACCGCTTCGCGGAGCTCCGCCTCGTCGTGCGCCTTCGTGATTCCCACCGAGGAGCCGAGGCGGGCCGGCTTCACGAAGACCGGGTAGGCGAAGGGATTGCGCGGCGGGTCGCCCTCCCTCAGCGTGAGGCTCCGAGTCACGGGGATGTCGTTCGCGCGCATGACGTCCTTGAACTTGTCCTTGTCCATGCAGAGCGCCGAGGCCATGACGCCGGAGCCGACGTACGGGACGTTCGCGAGCTCGAGCAGACCCTGCACGGTGCCGTCCTCGCCGAACGGGCCGTGGAGGACGGGGAACACGACGTCGACGTCTGCGAGCAGCCGCGCGACGTTTCCGGACGTAGCGGGAACCGGCAGTGTCTCTTCCGGCCGTGTTTGGGGGTCAGACTCTTTGTCCCTTGGGGAAGGAGACTCCTGGACGTGGCTCGAAGGGCCGTGTCGCTCCGCCGTGGCGACCAGCTCCGCCCGCAGCTCGCCGGCGCCGAGCTCGGCCGCGCCGACCGACCAGGCGCCCTCGCGGTCGATCTCGATCGTGACCGCCTCGTAGCGCTCCGCGTCGAGCGCCGCGATCACCGACCGGGCCGACGCGACCGAGACCTCGTGCTCGCTGGAGCGGCCCCCCAAGACGACGGCGACGCGCAGCCTCCGGCTCACGGCGTCGTGGTCTGGCCGGTGAAGCGGCCGACGGTGATCGTGACGGTCGAGCCGGTCTTCGCATCCGAGTTCGCGGGTGGATGCTGGGCGCTGACGAAGCCGTCCTGCGCGGCGTCGAAAACCTCCGTCTCCTGGACCTGGACCTTGAATCCGGATGCCTCGAGCATCGCTGTCGCTTCCTCCTCGGAGAGGCCCGTCACGTCCGGGACGGGGGTAGTCTTCGGCCCCTTCGAGACCTGGAGCGTCACCTTCGAGCCGATCGGGACCTCTGTCCCCGGAACCGGGTTCTGGTTGACCACCGTCCCCTTCGGCTGGTCGGAGTCGACGTCCCTCCTCGCGACGGCGAAGCCCGCGCCCTGCAGCGCCGACGTGGCGTTCTCGTACGGCTGGCCGATCACGCTGGGGATCTCGACGAGCTTCGGGCCCTTCGAGATGTTGATTCGGATCGTCGTCTTGATCACAGCCTTGTCGCCCGGTGCGATCGACTGCGCGGTGACGGTGCCGGCCGGCTTGTCCGACGGGACGTAGACGGGGTTCGCCCGCAGCCCGGCGTCGCCGAGCCGAGCGACCGCTTCCGTCAGCTGCAGCCCTCGGACGTCCGGCACCTCCACCTTCGGCTTGCCGGTCGAGACGTAGATGGTCACGAGGCTGCCCTTGTCGCGGCGGTCGCCGGCGGCCGGCTGCTGGTCGAAGACGTGGCGGACCGGGACCGTCTCGCTGGATTGTCGGACCACGCGGACGCGCAGGCCGTTGTCGAGGATCTGCCGTCGAGCAAGGTCCTCGCGGAGCGCAACGTAATTCCCGATCGCGACCGGCTTCGTCTCCTGCAGCTGATCCTGGATCTGCTGATAGGCGTAGAAGCCGGCGACGGCCGCTGCGAGCACGAGCCCGAGCGTGACGAGCCAGGGCCAGATCGAGCGCTTCGGCCGGACGGGGATGTCGTACTCGTAGTACCCGGCGTCCCGCCCGTAGGGCCGCGGTACGACCGGGGGGCGCTGAACCATCGTCGGCGCCGAGATCCCCGCTCCGGCCAGGACCGTCGTCGCGGCCTCCTCGGTCTCGCGCGTCACCGACAGCCCCTTCGCGACGCGCGCGAGCTCGGCCTCCATCTCCTCGGCCGACTGGAAGCGGTCCTCGGGATCCTTCGCGAGCGCCCGCAACACGACCGCGTCGAGGTCGTGCGAGACCTCGGGTCGCAGCTCGGACGGCTTGCGCGGCACCTCCGACAGGTGCTTCATCGCGATCTCCACCGGCGTTTCGCCGGTGAACGGCACCTGGTCGGTGAGGAGCTCGTAGAGGACGACCCCCATCGAGTAGACGTCCGACCGCGCGTCGGTGCCCGCGCCGCGCGCCTGCTCGGGGGAGAGGTACTGCGCCGTGCCGATGATCGACCCGACCTCGGTCATCTGGCTCGCGCCGGAGCGAGCGATCCCGAAGTCGGTCACCTTCAGCCGGCCGTCGCGCCCGACGACGACGTTGTGCGGCTTGATGTCGCGGTGGACGATTCCGTTTCGGTGCGCGAAGCCGATCGCCTGGAGGATCTGACGCGCATAGTCGATTGCGATCGGCAGCGGCGGCGGGCCGTTGCGGACGAGCAGCTCCTTGACCGTGCGCCCGTCGAGGTACTCCATCGCGATGTAGTAGGAGCCCTCGGCCTCGCCCCGGTCGTAGATCGAGACGATGTTCGGGTGCGAGAGCCCGGCGGCGTTCTTCGCCTCGCGCCGGAACCGCTCGACGAACTGGTCGTCCTGCGCGTGCCGGTCGTTCAGGATCTTGATCGCGACCGAGCGGCCGAGCTCCTGGTCCTCGGCGAGGTAGACATCCGCCATTCCACCCGCGCCCAGCTTGCGGATGACCCTGTAGCGGCCGTCGAATACCTGATCGATGAGCATGTCTTGAACGGGCATGTCCTCAGTTCGACTCCGCCGGCAGGATCGCCTGCATGATGGCCTTCGCGATCGGTGCCGCAACCGCGCCGCCGAAGCCGTTCGGTACCCGTTCTACCACCACGGCGCCGGCGACCTGCGGGTCATCCGCCGGGGCGAAGAACACGAACCAGGCGGTGTAGACGCGATCGACGTTCGTCTCGGCCGTACCTGTCTTGCCGGCGACCTTGATGCCGGGGATCTGCGCGCGCGTCCCGGTCCCGCCCTCGACCGCGGCCACCATCATCGTCGTGAGCGCCGCCGCCGTCTCGGGATTCGTGGCCCGCTCGAGCGAGCGCGGCCGCGTCTTGCGGAGCGTCTTGCCGGCCGGCGAGACGATCCGCTTGACGACGTACGGGCGCATGCCGACGCCACCGTTTGCGATCGTGGCCGCGACCATCGCCATCTGCAGCGGCGTCACGAGCAGCCGCTCCTGCCCGAACGCGAGCCGGCCCGGGTCGACCTGATTCGGGTCACGCGGGTCGAACAGCTTCCCGCCCTGGTACAGCCCGCTCGGAAAGCGCTCCGAGAGCGGCGTCTCGAGCGGCGGCCGCTCGTAGAAGCCGTACCGCTTCGCGTACTCGAGCACGGTGCCCGCGCCGAGCTTCTTGCCGACCTCGCAGAAGACGGCGTTGATCGAGTGCTGGAACGCCTGCACGAAGTTCACCCGGCCGAACTGCTCCGGGCCGGTCTCCGGGTTGCCGGCGTTCGAGACCCGCTTGCCGTACTCGATGCAGTAGCCGGGGTCGAAGAACGTCGAATCGAGCTTGAACTTGCCGGTGTCGAGCGCCGCCGAGGCGGTCACCGTCTTGAAGATCGACCCGGGCGGGTAGAGGCCCTGGGTCGCGCGGTTGAGGAGCGGCGACGCCGGGGCGCACGCAGCTTTGGTGTTGAGGATCTTCGCGTAGCCGTTCTTGGTCTCGATCAGGTTCGGGTCGTAGGACGGCGACGAGGCCATCGCGAGCACCGCGCCCGTCTTCGGGTTGATCGCGACGGCCGCGCCGCAGACGCCGCGGAGCTCGTTCTGGGCCACCGTCTGCGCCTTCACGTTCAGCGTGAGCTGGACGTCGTTGCCCTTCACCGTCGTCCCCTTCAGCCGGTCGAAGGTCGTGTCGAACAGCGTCGAGAGGTTCGCGTTCGACGCCGTCAGGAAGTCGTTCAGCGAGCGCTCGATGCCTGCGCGAGAACGGCCTTGCGTCGAGTAGCCGACGACCTGCGCCGCGAAGCGATGCCGCGGATAGCGGCGGAAGAAGAAGACCTGGCCGTCGACCTTCTTGCGGAGGTTCTTCGCCAGCACGCTCTGTCCGGTGCTGATCTCGCCGCGGTCGACCTTGAACTCGGCGACCCGCTGGATCGCGTTGTCCTGGCGGTCGGCGAGGCCGGCGGACGCCCAGGTCTGCCAGTAGGTCGTGCCGACGACGAGGGCGACGACGAGCAGGACCGAGAAGGTCGCGATCCGCGTGATCTGCCGGTTCACGCCGCGCCCGCCCGGGCGTTGGCGCGGTTCGAGACGAGCAGGAGCCCCGCCAGCAGGACGAAGTTCGCCACCACCGAGGAGCCGCCGTAGGAGACGAACGGCAACGTGATCCCCGTCAGCGGAATTAGCCTCAGCACGCCGCCGACGATGATGAACGTCTGCAAAGCGAAGCCGAACGTGAGCCCGACTGCGAGCAGCTTCGAGAAGCCGTCCTGGGCGATGAGCGCGATCCGCATCCCGCGGGCGACGAAGAGCATGAACACGAGCAGCAGCGCGGCGGCCCCGATCAGCCCGAGCTCCTGGGCGAGGGCCGAGAAGATGAGATCGGTGTTCGCGAACGGGATCAGCGAGCCGCCGTCGGTCGTCGTGAACGTCCCCTTGCCGAGGCCCGTGCCCCCGAAGCCGCCGTTGCCGATCGAGTAGAGCCCCTGAACGGTCTGGTAGCCCTCGGTGTGGATGCGCGACCACGGATCGAGCCAGACGTCGACGCGGTCGCGGACGTGCGGGACGAGTTTGTACGCACCCGCTGCGCCGCCGAGGAAGAGCGCCGCCCCGAGCCCGACGAAGAGGAGGCGCGCGGTCGCCACGTAGAGCATCGCGACGAACACGCCGAAGTAGAGGAGCGCAGACCCGAGGTCGTTCGTCTCGACGAGAACGAGCATCGCCCCGCCCCAGATCACGAGCAGCGGGCCGAGGTCCTTCGGGCGCCCCTGGGCGAGCACCTCGCGCTTCTCGCGCAGGTACCCGGCAAGGAAGACGATCAGCAGGAGCTTCGCGAGCTCGCCCGGCTGGAACTGCAGCGAGCCGAAGCCGACCCAGAGCCGCGCGCCGTTGATCGTCCTGCCGATCACCGGCGCGGCCGGCAGCGCCAGGAGGACGAGGGCGCCGAGGCCGAGCAGGTACTTGTAGCTCTCGAGCCGGCGGTAGTCCCGGCGCAGCAGCAGCAGCGTCGCCGAGAAGAGCGCGACGCCGACCGCGACCCAGCCGGCCTGTCGGAAGGCGTCGTCGGGCTCGAGCCGGTAGATCTCCGTCAGTCCGATCGCGGTCAGCAGGCCGGCCATCGGCAGGAGGTACGGATCTGCGTTCGGGACGGCGATCCGCGCGACCAGGTGGGCGATCAGGTAGAGGGCGAGGAACAGCCCGGCGTAGGTCAGCGACGCCGTCGAGACCACCGACTGGCGGGCGATGTACACGCTGGCGAACCCGGTGCCGGCGAGTATCGCTACGACGACTAGGTTGGCCAGCTCGCGGTTCCGCGCGCTCAGCGGGCGAGCCCCCAGAGGACGAGGAAGACGATCAGCGCCGAGAGCCCGGCGATCACGAGGAGCGCCAGCAGCTTGTGGAAGAACCCGGCCGTCGGCCCAACGGACGCCTCCTCGGCAGGGGCCTCCTCGGCGGCGGGCGCCTCTTCGACCACCCGCGTCTCCTCGGCCGCCGTCTCCTCCTCCGGCTCCTGCTCCGCTTCGGCGGTCAGGGACTCCGCCTCCGAGCCCGCCTCCGCGGGCGCTGCGACGACCGGGACCTTGTCCAGCTCGCTCAGCGTGTCCGCCTCGTCGTCCTCGCCGGGTGCAGCCGCATCCGGTCGCGGCACGGCGGCCTCGACGGTGTCCGCGTCGGCCCCGTCCGCGGTCATCTCGAAGAGGACGACGGTGATGTTGTCCTCGCCCCCGCCCCGGTTCGCCGCTCCGAGCATCGCCCGGGCTGCCGCGTCGAGGTCGTCCCGGTGCTGCTCGGCGAGCTCGAGAATCGTCCGGTCGTCGACCATCGAGCTGAGGCCGTCGGAGCAGAGCAGGAAGAGGTCGCCCGGCTTCGCTTCGATCGAGAACGAGTCGATATCCACCTCCGCGTCGGTTCCGAGCGCGCGGGTGATCACCGAGCGCTGCGGGTGCGAGCCCGCCTCCTCGGGCGAGAGGCGCCCGCTGCGGACGAGCTCGGCGACGAGCGAGTGGTCGTCCGTCACCTGCGAGAGCTCGCCGTCGCGGATCAGGTACGCCCGCGAGTCGCCGACGTGGCCGAAGACGACGCGGTCGCCCTCGACGAGCGCGGCGGTGACCGTGGTCCCCATCCCGGATGCGGCCGCGTCCTCGCTCGCGCGCGCGTAGACGCGGCGGTTGGCCTCGCGGAGCAGCTCGACCACGCGCTCCTCGCTGGCGTCGGCGTCGCGAGCCTCACGGAGGGCCGCGGCGGCGAGCCCGGACGCGAGCTCGCCCGCCTGCGCGCCGCCCATGCCGTCCGCGACCGCGAACAGCGGCGGTTCGCAGACGTACGCGTCCTCGTTGCGGAGCCGCTTGCGGCCCGGGTCGGTCTTGCCGGCACTGCGACCCAAACTCATGAGTACAGCCTCAACGTTCGTACCTCAGGTCGGTCTCGCCGATCCGGATCACGTCTCCGGGCGTGAGCCGCCGGGCCTGGGCGAGCCTGACGCCGTTCACGAACGTCCCGTTCGTGGAGCCGACGTCCTCGACGAAGACGCCGTCCTCACGCGGCTCGATCCGCGCGTGACGGGCAGAGGCGAAGTCGTCCCCCTCGAGCGCGATGTCGTTCGTAGGCCCGCGCCCGATGTAGAGCGCGGACGAGTCGAGCTTCCACTCGGATCCCTTGTCGTAGATCGAGCTCTTCTCGACGATCAGCCGGCCGGGCGCCCGGAGCGCGCTTCCCAACCCCTCCGCACGAGCCTGTTGCGGCGCGAGGATCATGCTCTCCTGCGGCACGCGGAGGTCCTTCGTTGCCGACCGGACGATGCGCCAGATGAACAGGTAGAGGAGCACGAGGAACGCGATCTTGAGAGCGAGGAGCGTCGTCTCGACGCTTGCGGACGCGACCATCTCACGCGGTCTCCCGTGAGAACAAGACCTCTGTCGAACCGATCGTAAAGCGACTGCGGTTCTCGAGCCTGACCCGCTGCTCCCTCCGACCGTCGACCATGATCCCGTTCGTCGAGCCGAGGTCGACCGCCCAGTAGGTAGCGCCCTCCCGCCGGACCTCCGCGTGGCGGCGAGAGACGTTGGGATCGGGAACCTGGATGTCGCACTCTCGCGAGCGCCCGAGCACGGTCTGCTGCTTCTCCAGCTCGTACCGGCGGCCGGCGAGCTCGAGCGCTGCTACGTCGCGCGGCGCCTCGGCGTCGACGGACGGGGCGGCCTGGGTCGGCTGTTGCGGCTGGCGATAGATCATCGTCGCGCCCGGTGTCTCCTGCGCGGCCGGCGCGTCGGGCTGCACCGCCCCCGCCCTCGGGACCATCCGCGTCGCGATCCCGAACTCGCCGATCTGGAGATCCGCGTCGGTGTGGAACTCGACTCGAGGCGGGGAGAGGAGCGCGAACCGCTCGCGGCGGGCGTGCTCGGCCAGGTAGTCCTGGAGCTCGCCGATCAGCGAACGCTCGTAGTCGGAGAAGTTGCTGCGGTCGTCGGGCGAGAGATAGAGGGCGTACTCGTTCGGCACGTACACCCGCGAGACGGAGACCGTCCGGTGGTCGTCCATCTCCTTGACGAGCTTGCGCGCGAGCTCGACGGGCTGGACGTGGGCACGGAACGCGCGTCCGAAGACGCCCTCGAACAGGGCCTCGATCTTGCCTTCGATAGTGCGCAAAACGCTCACAGCCTGGGTTTTTCCCCGGGCCGAGTCTAGCGATGCCCTTCTCGGGACCGACCTGGAACAGCAGAGGATTTCGGCACCAGACGGCCCTCTGCGGCCAGGGCTGCGCAGGTCACCCAGGCGGCGAGCACGAGCGGAATCGCCGAGGCCGTCGGCACGAGCAGGATCGTTGCCGCAAGCATTCCGGCTCCGAGCAACACGATTGGCCAGAGTCCCCGGCCGCGAACGAACGGGATCGCCGCCGCCGCGGCGGCGAGCGCCAGCCCTTCGAGCGCCAGCGACGGGTGGGCGCGCAGTGCCTCCCAGAGGGCCGAAGCGACCGCGAGCGGCTTCTCGCTGCGGGCGATGCCGAGCGTGAGCGGCGGCGACTCGCTCGTGAACGGAAGCCCGTCGTGCCGCACGCCGGCGACGAGCCCCGCGACGAGCACTGCCGTTGCGACCTGCACCGCTCGACGCGCATGCCCTCGAACGGCCTGAGCGGCGAGGGGAAGGAGGCCGAGCGCGGCCAACGGCGCGGCGAGCGGCCCGATCGCGAAGAAGAGCGCGAAACGGGGATCGCGCCAGGTCAGCGCCAGCCAGCCGAGCGCCAGCGCCGCGTACACGAGCGCCGCCCCGAGCGAGAAGTTCGCGAGCGGGAAGAAGGGAACGGCGAGCGCGACCACCAGCCCGAGCCGCTCCCGGACGAGGCTCGCCGCCGCGGCTCCGAGCGCCAGTCCGGCGGGCCAGCCGGCCGGGTAGAAGGGCAGCGTCGCCGCCACCCAGCCTGCGGTCGCGGCCGCGAGAGCCGCCGGAATGAGGCGCTTCGGAAGCTGCCGGCCCAGCTCGCGGGGTGGCGCGACCCCGCTCGGACGCTTCTTGCGTCGCCGCTGAAAGGCCTCCCGCAGGTCGACGGCCAGACGCCCGGCCGGCGGCCTCGCGGCCGGGTCGACGGCGCCGGCTCGCGCGATCACGCGTCGCAACGCCTCCGGGAGGTCCGGCCGGAGCTCGTCGATCGGCGGCAGCCCGCTGCGAATGCTGCGGGCCGTGTCCTGGAGCGAGCCGTTCCAGAACGGATGGATGCCTGTCAACGCCTCCCAGAGCAGGACGGCGACCGACCAGACGTCTGCCGCGGCGCCGCCCTGGTCGCCGGAGAGACGTTCGGGAGAGATGTACGCGAGCGTGCCGGGCACGTCGCCCACGTGGGTGAGCGTGTCCGCCTCCTGCACGAGCGCGAGCCCGAAGTCGAGCAGGCGCACGTCCACGCCGTCTCCCTCCGCCAGCAGCACGTTCGACGGCTTGACGTCCCGGTGGACGATCCCGTGCGCGTGGGCATGCGCGAGCCCCTCCAGGATCTGGGCTGCCGCCTCGACGGCGTCGCGATCGTTCAGCTCGCCGGCCCGCAGGGCCTCGCGAAGCGTCCTCCCGGGCACGTACTCGTAGGCGATGTAGACATGGCTGGCGTCGCGCGAGAGCGTGTACGCACGCAGGCAGCGCTCGTGCCGGAGGGCCGCCGCAGCGCGCGCCTCGCGCTCCGCCCGCGGGCCGCCGTTTCCCTCGCGCGGGACGATCTTGAGGGCGACGTCGAGGCCCGTGCGCTCGTCGCGTGTCAACCAGACGGCGCCGCTCCCGCCGCTCCCGAGTGGCCGAAGCGGGCGGTAGCGGCCGAGCATGAGCGGATCGCGGCTGAGGGCGGCTGCCTGCTGAGGCATTAGGCGAGGGTTGGCCGCGCCGCCGAGAAGTCCTTTTCTTTACCGCTTCTGAACCAGCCACGACCGACCCCGTCTGTACAGTTGGCCGGGCCAACGGCTGTCGCCTGGCGCTATGGAGCGCGATCACGACATCGAGTTCGACTTCTTCGAGGAGCCGGAGACGACCGAAGCTCCTCCGTCGCCACGGCGCGCGCCACGGAGGACTGGCCCGAGGCGGCCGATCCGTCCGGCACCCGGACTGGCGCCACTTCTGCGCCTCATCGGCCTGATCGCGTTTGCGATCGTCATCGTCGTGGTGCTCGTCTTGGTGCTCAAAGACTGCCGCGGAAACGCGAAGAAGGACTCGTACCGGAACTACATCGCGAAGGTGAAGACGGTCGCCGACGCATCGACCCAGTCGGGCAACCAGCTGACGGCGCTGCTGACGACGACCGGCGTGAAGCAGGCCGACGCGGAGGTGAGGCTTCGGGAGATCGCCGAGCAGGAGCGCCAGAACGTCGCGAATGCCGAGCGGCTTTCGCCTCCGGGCCCGCTCAGAGACGAGAATCGACACGTCATCGAGGCGCTCCAACTGCGGGTCAGCGGGCTGACGGGAATGGCCGACCAGCTGCGCAGGACCGCCGGCTCGAAGACGCTGGCCAAGGACGCCCGCGACCTGGCCGAGCAGGCCAGGCGGCTCGTCGCCAGCGACGTCATCTGGGCCGACCTCTTCGAGGCGCCTACGAGGGTCGAGCTCCGCAGGCAGGACATCACCGATGTCCCGGCGCCGCACTCGACGTTCGTCCAGACCGAGGACCTCGACAGCGTTCGCACGCTCCAGCCGTTCCTGCAACGGCTGCGCGGCGCCTCGACTGGCGGCACGCCGACCGGTCTCCACGGCACCAACATCGAGTCGGTGGTCGCGCTGCCGGGGAGCAAGCGTCTGGATCCCGCCGAATCGAACGTCGTCGTCGCGACCACGAACCTCGGCTTCTCGGTGTCGGTGCGGGATTCCGGCGACTCGCAGGAGGTCGGGATCAAGGTCACGCTCACGATCGACAAGCCAGGTCAGCCGATCTCGATGACGAGGACGATCGACCTCATCAACGCCGGCGAGACCAAGGTCGTCACGTTCCAGCCGGTTGACGTCAGCGGCCTGTTCGCTCAGAAGACCAAGCTCAAGATCGACGTCTCACTCGTCCGCGGCGAGAGCAACAAGGGCAACAACTCGGCCTCGTACGACGTGATCTTCTCGCTACCCGAGTAGGGTTGCTTACGGCCGCGCGCTTTATGTCGTTCCATGCCCTACGCGCGCTCCTCGGGGCGCCACGCGGCGGCCGAGCCCGGCTTCGCCGGGTGGGCGCCGCCGCCGGCGAGGAGCGCGCGTGACTTTTTCCAGCGATGTAGCAGCCATCGTCGCCATCGGCGCGGCCGTCGCCGCGGTGGGCGCGTTCGCGTTCGCGGCCTTCGTCTGGATCAAGGTCAAGCGAGTCCGGCTCGCGCAGCAGGCGCTGATCGGCGGCGGCCGTCGCGACCTGATCGACTTCGCCGTCTCGCTCCAGGCGCGGATCGACGACCTCCACCGCGCGGTCGACGAGGTCGCCGGAGCGCTCGCGCGCGTCGATCAGCGCGTCGACGGGACGGTCGCGAACACGTCGATCGTCCGCTACGACGCCTACGAAGGAACCGGCGGCCACCAGTCCGCGTCGCTCGCGATCCTCGACTCGGACCGCTCCGGCGTCGTCGTGACCGCGATCCAGGGCCGCGACTACGCCCGGATCTACATGAAAGAGCTCGAGCGCGGCAAGGCATCGGTCGCGCTTTCCCCGGAAGAGCTCGAGGCAGTCGAACGCGCCATGGCCCGCTGACGCCCCTGGCCGGAGCGTCAGCCATCTCTTGGTCACGCGGCCTAGCGAGGGGGTCCAGTCCGTCAGCTAGATTTGCCGCAAGATGCAGCACGTTCTGGTCCTGAATGCGAGCTACGAGCCGCTGAACGTCTGCTCGCTGCGGCGAGCTCACGTGCTCGTGTTCAAGGGCAAGGCCGAGGTGATCGAGACGCTCGAGAAGCCGCTCCGGTCGGCGACCGACACGTACCCGTGGCCCCACGTGATCCGACTCACCGCGTATGTGCGCGTGCCGCGCCGCGTGCAGCGCAAGATCTCCCGCCGGGCGCTCTTCGCCCGGGACGGCTGGCGCTGTGTTTACTGCGGCACGAGCTCCGGGCGGCTGACGCTCGACCACGTCGTGCCGCGCAGCCGCGGCGGCGACTCGGTCTGGGAGAACGTCGTCACCTCGTGCGCGCCGTGCAACTTGCGCAAGGGAAACCGTCTGCCCCACGAGGTCGCGATGGAGCTGAAGCGCGAGCCGGCGGCGCCGGCGCCGGTGCTGTTCATCCAGCTCGCCACGCCGAAGATCCCGTCCCGCTGGCAGCCGTACCTGGCTGCCTTCGGCGCTGCCGCCGCCTAGGAAAAGCCGTGGCCTGGCGCTGCAGCCGGTGTGGCGCGGAGCACGCCGGGCTTCCGCTCGACTGGGTCTACCAGGAGCCCACCTACTGGGACGGCGGGCGCACCGACGAGGACTTCCTGACCGAGAACTACTGCACCTGGACGGACGACAACGACACGCTCTGCTTCTTCGTCCGCGGGCTGATCGAGATCCCGATCCTCACCTCGAGCGACATCTTCGCCTACGGGGTCTGGGCGTCGGTCGCGAGGGACTCGTTCGAGCAGGTGCTCGAGGCCTGGGAGGTGCCCACGACGCTCGCCGAGCCCGGCTTCTTCGGCTGGCTGTCGAGCTCGCTCCCCGGCTATCCCGAGACGCTGAACCTCGCGCTCGACGTCGTCATGCGGGGCCGTGGCATCCGCCCGGCCTTCGTGCTTCGGGACGCTGACCACGACCTCGTACGAGAGCAACGCGAGGGGATCCTGCTCGATCGCGTACAAGAGAGCCGTGACGCCCGAGCCGCAGTAGGCGACGACCTCACCGTTCGGCAGCCCGGGCGGCGGCTCGTTCCAGGGCGCGTTGAGGGCTCCCGGGATCCGGCCGGGGAGGCGGTCGATCGGGTTCGGCTCGCCGCGGAAACGCGCCGGTGCGCGGGCGTCCGCGATCACCAGGGCGGGATCGCCCAGCCTCGCCGCCAGCTCGTCGGCCGAGATCGTGTCGCCGTCGCGCGGAATCGGGTCGAAACGCGCCGGCTCGATCGCCTGCTCGCCGCTCCGAAGCGGGCCCCGCCACCCATTGACGTCGAGGACGGCGCAGTCGTCGTGGCCGAAGTGGCGCAGGAGCCACCACAGCCGCTCCGCGCCGCCCATCGTCCCGTACGCGACGACAAAGATGTCGGCGCCGATCCCGGCTCGACCCGCGGCCTCGGCGAACGCATCGGCCGCCGGCAGCGGGTGCCGACCTTCGCCAGGCGGGGCGGAGAGGTCCTCCTCGACGTCGAGGAACGACGCGCCCGGAATGTGCCCCTCGAGGTAGAGCTCGCGGCCGCGTCCCGGGTTGGCGAGCTCCCAGCGACAGTCGACGAACTGGTAGCGCACGTCCATACGGTGACAGCTGGCGGTGCCGGCGGCGTATGTCAGGTAACTCGACGAGGAGGAGAACGATGAGACCTGCACGAATCGCCGCGCTCGCCCTCG
>WNFV01003706.1_pt1 | contig 19409 bp, 17 predicted proteins | sample 5400101 | NCBI WGS metagenome assembly WNFV01 (sample SAMN13153361, study PRJNA577476) | soil metagenome | isolation source: 115 cm soil or saprolite under grassland replicate 1 | place: USA:California | collected 2016-06-15 | reverse complement strand
CCGTCGAGCGCTTTCTCGTCAGGATGGCTCATGGCCAGCCAGACCCAAGGTAAGAGCCGGATGCCGCAATACGGCACGTCCGGATCTGTGCGGGGGGCAGCCCGTGAAAAGGCTGCCCCTACCGCGATCGGCAGCCCGATTTTTTCGCCGACAGTCCTCTCCAAGCCCAAAGTAGGACACCACCCTTTCTTGGTTCTTCTTGAAACCTCTTGAAGCTGGAAACCGAACCAAGGCTTCATTGGCTGCGGGGCGGAGGAGGTTTGAGGGCGGCAGCGACCGGGATCGAGCGGGCGCCGTTCTTTCCCATCGAACGGACGGCGAAGAAGCGGTTGTCCGTCGAGACTCCTTTCAGGATGCTTTCTCCGGCAGAGACGACGAAGTCGTAGCGGGACCAGCGGGGGTCGGTCGTCTCGCGCCAGAGAATTTCGAATCCTTCACGCTCGCCGTCCTCCTCGGCCGACCAGGCGAGCTTCGCGTTGGGAGTGACACCTCCGGAGACGGTCACGTCCCTGGGCGCCGCCGGGGCGAGCGCGAGCTGCCGGAGCGTCTCGGCGTTGGCTCGGGCGACATTGCCGAGGAACTCGAAGTTCAAGAACTTGACGAGATCGCCGTACTCATGCCCGTTCTCCATGCGCGGCGTCTGGTGCTCGTGGTCGTAGTTCTCCAGCGGCTCGGTCAAACGCACTGCGGGGAGTCCCGCCTCGACGAACGGGCGATGGTCTCCGCCGCGCCCCAGGCGATCAAGCCGGAAGACCAGACGGACGGCGTCCCGTCCGGCGGCCTCCTCGACCGCGCGAGCGAGGTCGCGCGAGGGGGAGTCGACGCCGTCGGGTCCGCCGCCCGAGAAGACGCGGACGCGGTGCGGCCCGCCCGGCGCGAAGTCCGCGCCGACGATGTCGTTGTTCAAGAAGCCCCCGATCCGGTAACCCTTCTCCTTCAGATACTCCAGAAGCCGTTTGCCGCCCAGAAGCCCCTGCTCCTCTCCGGAGACCGCGGCGAAGAGGAGCGTCGCGCGGTAGTTCCCCTTCGACAGGAGCCTCGCGCATTCGACGGAGACCGCCGTGCCCGAGGCGTCATCGTCCGCGCCGGGAGCGTCGGCTTCCGGGTCCATCACGGAAGAAGGCATCGAGTCAAAGTGCCCCGAGACGAGGAAGACGGTTTTGGCGAGCTTCGGGTCGCTTCCGGGCAGAAACGCGAGACAATTTTCCAGGCGTGCGGGCATCTCGCGCGTGCGCGGCGCGGTCGCCTCGAAGCGGTCCACAGTGACCGACAGCCTTCCGCCGCTTTCCCTGGCGATCTCGGTCAAACGCGCCACGATCCTGTCGCGCCCGCAGCCGATGCCGCGTTTGGGATCCTCCCAGGAAGACAGCGAGTGTCGCGTGCCGCAGGCGGCCAGCTCTTCGACCGTGGTCCGGAGCGCCTTCTCGTCCACCGACTTGCGGGGGATCGCGCCGGCCGGCGGAGGCGGGCTCTTCGACACGGTTCTTGCTTCAGGCGGCTCGGCCGGATCCTGCCCGGCGAGAAGGGTGGCCGCGATCCAAGCCGCGACTGCCAGTTTGACTGGCAGGAATCGCTTTGTTAGGTTCGCGTTCACATGCCACTCCGTGAGTTTTCGATCGGTCCGGTCGGGGAAGAAGTCTATCCCCTCTTCGTCGAAGAGCTGGCCGAGCGCCTGGACGACCCGGCCCTCGACCGCAACCTCGTCGTCCGGGACACGCTCTCGCATCTCTATCTCGGCCGTTCCTTCGACGAGGGCGCCTTCACAGACCGGCGCCTGCCCATCGGGATGAAGACGCTGCTCGCGACCTTCGATCCCCGCAACGCGACCATGGAGGCGGAGTACTACCGGGAGATCGACCCGGAGAAATGGGCGCCCGTCAAGCCGCTCCTCTGGTTCTGGCAGATGTTCGACCACTCCCCGGCGGGACGCAACGTGCGCCTGGGCACGCAGGTGCGGGCGATGCTCGCGCAGAGGGTCTTCAAGCACTGCGGCAAGAACGTCCGCATCTTCCACGAGGTGGAGTTCTCCTTCGGCTACAACCTCTCCGTGGGCGACGGGGTGACGATTCACAGGAACGTGCTGATCGACGACCGGGGCGAAGTCGTCCTCGGCAACGACGTTTCGGTCTCGGACTACGCCAACATCTACTCCCACTCCCATGCCGTCGAGGACATCCACGACATCTCGCTCGGCAGGACCGTCATCGGCGACCGCGTGCGCATCACGTACCACGCGGTGGTCCTCTCCGGCGTCACCATCGAAGCCGACGCGATGGTCGGCTCCATGGGAGTCGCCTCGAAGCACGTCCCCGCCGGCGTCATCGCCGCCGGCATTCCCGCCAAGCCCATCGGCCAGAAGAAGACCCGTCCCCCCGGCTCTTGAATCGCCGTCTCCCCTCCCTGTCCATCACGACTCCGGACGCCCTGAGATAATCTCGGCCATGTTGCGGCGGCTGGCGATCAAGAACCTGGCGATCGTCGAAGATCTGGAGATGGAGCTCGCGCCGGGGCTGACGGTCATCACCGGAGAGACCGGCGCGGGAAAGTCCATCCTGGTGGACGCGCTGTCGCTGCTCGCCGGCGGGCGCGGGTCGGTCGAGCTCGTGCGGAAGGGCGCGGAGCGGCTCTCCGTCAGCGGAGAATTCGAGCCGGACGCGGCGGTCAGACGCGTCCTCTCGGAATCCGGGCTGCCGGAAGGAGAGACGGTGCTGCTGCGGCGAGAACTCTCGCCCGATGGCAAGGGCCGGGTCTTCATTGAGGACGAGCCGGCTTCGGTCCGGACGTTATCGAAGATCGGTGAAAGGCTCGTCACGATCCACGGACAGAACTCCGAGCGCGAGCTCGTCGATGAGGAGGCTCCGCTCGAGTTGCTCGATGCGTTCACCCGATCGGAAAAAGAGCGGCAGGCGACGGTCGAAGCGGCGCGGAACTGGAGCGAAACCCGGCTAGCACTCGAAACGCTGCGGGCTTCGCGGCGGGACCGGGGGGCAAGGCTCGAAATGCTCGATTACCAGATCCGCGAGATCGCGGAGGCCGCGCCCGACGAGAAGGAAGAAGAGGAGCTGCTTCGCGAACGCGAGAGGCTTCTCCACGGGGACCGCGTCCGGCTCGCGGGCGAGACGGCTCTCTCCGCTCTGTCGGAAGGGGAGGAGTCGGCGGCGGACCGGCTGGGCGAAGCGGTCAAGGCTTTCGCGGAGCTCGCGGCGATTGATTCGCGGGAGAGGATCCATCTCGAGGAAGCGGAGGACGTCAAGCGCCGCATCGCGGACCTCGCGGCGGCGGCTCGGGACGCGGCCGGACAGATCGAGAGCGACCCGGAGCGATTGAACTCGATCGAGTCGCGGCTGGAAAGGTTCGCGCGCGTGAAGCGCAAGTATGGCGGCACGCTCTCCGACATCCGGGGGCTCGGCGAGAAACTCAGGCGGGAACGCGATGAGCTCTCCGATATCGAGGACGCGCTCGAGAGCCGTCAGAAGGAGGACCAGGAGGCCCGGGCCCGGTACCGGGAGGCGGCGCAGATCCTCTCGGCGAGGCGCCGGTCGGCGGCCGGCAGGTTTTCGTCGGCGGTCGAGAAAGAGCTCCAGCTGCTCGCGATGGAGAAGGCGCGGTTCCGCGTGGCGCTTGAGCCGGCGGGGGAAGACGCGCCGAGAGCGTCGGGGCTCGAGACGGCATCCTTTTTCTTCGCACCCAACCCGGGGGAGCCGGAAAAACCGGTGGACAAAATCGCCTCGGGCGGTGAACTCTCGCGCCTCCAACTCGGTATCCAGTCCGTGGCGGCGGGACGGGGGGGCGCCGGGCGCACGCTCGTGTTCGACGAGGTCGATTCCGGAATCGGCGGGCGGACGGCGGAGGTCGTTGGCAGGAAACTCCGGGCTCTGGCCGAGCGCGGACAGGTCCTCTGCGTGACGCACGTGCCCCAGATCGCAGCGGTCGCGGACCGGCACTTCCTGGCGGAGAAGTCGCAGGTGCGGGGAAGGACTGTTGCGGCCGTGCGGCGGCTGGAGGGCAATGACCGGGTGGCGGAGATCGCGCGGATGCTTGCGGGCGAGAAGGTGCCGGAGACGGCAATCCGGCACGCGAGGACGCTGCTGGCGAGCGGAAGGCCATGACCGGGGGGAAATCGAACCCCTCATCCCGACCCTCTCCCGGAGTGAGAGGGAGAAGAGACGATCGGCATTCGCGGTCCATTCTCTTTCCGGGGATCGGAGAGGAGGGGCAGCGGCGCGTCGGAGCCTTCTCGATCGTGTTCGTGGGGGTCGGAGCCGTAGGAGCGGCGGCGGCGGAGTCGGCGGCGCGGGCGGGAGTCGGGCGGATCACGCTGGTGGACCGCGACGTCGTCGAAGAGTCGAACCTCGCGCGGCAGTTTCTTTTCGACGCGGAAGACGCGGCTCAAGTCCTGCCCAAGGCCACGGCCGCCGCGGAAAGACTGCTTGAGATCGAGCCCGGACTCGAAGTCCGCGGCATCGTCGCGGACATCGATGACCGAAATGCCCGCGAGATTCTGTCCGCCCACGATCTTGTCTTCGACGGCTCCGACAACTTCGAGACGCGCCTGCTCGTCTCCGATACGGCTCGGGCCCTCAAGATTCCCTCTGTTTACGCGGCCTGCGTGGGCGAGGAAGGCCTCGTCGCCATGAACCTGGGCGGGACCCCCTGCCTGCGCTGCTACCTCGAGGTTCTGCCGCCGGCGGGGTCGGGGCCGACCTGCGATACGGCCGGAGTCGTGCCAACGCTGCCCCCTCTCGTGGCGGCCGCCGCCATGACGGAAGCCCTCCGTCTGGCTGTCGGAGAGCCTCCCTCGCGAGGGATCCTGTCGCTCAAGGTCTGGGACGGCGGCTTCCTCTCGCGGAGGACTTTCGAGAGCGCTCGCCCCTCGGCGTCGTGTCCGGTCTGCGCCGGCGGCCGCTTTCCGGCCCTGGAAGGGGAAGGTGCCTCGCGGATCGTGAAGCTCTGCGGGCGCAATTCCGTACAGGTCGCGCCAGGCGGAAGAGAGCGGCCTGACCTCGAGGCGCTGGAGGCACGCCTGGCGCGGGTCGCGCGCGTCCGCCGGTCGGCACAGCTTCTCTCCGCCGACCTCGAAGACGTCAGCCTGTCGGTTTTCTCCGACGGGCGTTGCATCGTTCGCGGCACGGGCGATCCGATCCGGGCCCGCGCGCTCTACGAGCGCTACATCGGGAGGTGAGCCAATGCGCCGCATCGCGATCGAAAAGCTCCTCTCCTCCGCCGAGGAGATCTCGGTGTTGCGGGCGCTCCTGCGCCACGGAGGAGTCCTCGCGGTTCCCACCGAGACCTTCTACGCGCTGGCCGCCGACCCGCTCGAAGCCGACGCCGTTGCCCGAATCTTCCAGATCAAGGGGAGGCAGGACGACGAACCGCTGCCGGTCCTCTTTGCCCGCCGGAGTGATCTGGACCGGTTAGGTGTCGAAGCCGACTCCAAGACGCTCGATCGGTATTTCGAGATCTGGCCCACCCCGCTGACGGTGGTTTTCCCGATCCGCGCGCCGATCGCTGCGTCCCGAGGCCGTCGGACGATCGCCGTCCGTCTTCCGGCCTCGAAGAAACTGCGGGACCTCCTTTCTCTCGTCGGACCGCTGACGGGTACGAGCGCCAACCGGTCGAGAGAGGAACCGCTCTTCTCTCCTGTGACCGTCGAGTCCGAATTCCGGCGCGAGATCGATCTGCTCGTGGACGGGGGAAAGACGCCGGGAGGCAAGGCCTCGACCCTGGTTGACGCGACGCACGAGCCTCCGGTCGTTCTGCGCCACGGAGCATACCCGTGGGGCAAATAGGCCGGTTCCCGGTTTCCGGTTCCAGGGAACGAGAGGCTCGTGCCACCTGAGGTTGGAAGCCTGAAACCCGTCGCCATTGCACGCGTGCTAGATTCGGCGTCTTCATGGGGCTGATCAAGGAGTACGGAGGCAAGAGGCCGCGGATCGGCGAGCGAGTCTATGTGGCGGAGACCGCCGCGATCATCGGCGACGTGGTCCTCGGAGACGACGTGTCGGTCTGGTACAACACGGTCCTGAGAGGGGACTGCCACTGGATCCGCGTCGGCGCGCGCTCGAACATCCAGGACAACTGCGTGATTCATGTCCTGCAGGACAGGTATCCGGCGGTGCTCGAGGAGGAAGTTACCCTCGGACACGCCGCGATCGTGCACGGCGCCGTTGTCCGAAGGGGCGCCCTCATCGGCATTCGCGCGACCGTCATGGACGGCGCCGAGGTGGGCGAGTCCGCCTTCATCGGGGCCGGTGCTCTCGTCGCGCCGCGCACGGTGGTGCCCGCGCGCACGCTCTGGCTCGGCGCGCCGGCGCGGCAGGTCAAGACCCTCTCGGAGGCTGAGGTCGAGCAGATGAAGCACTTCCACCTGAACTACCTCGAATACAAGAAGGAGTACTTCCGCGTCGACGGGAAGTGGGCATGAAGTACCGGGCCGTCAAGGGAACCCGGGATCTTCTGCCGCCGGAGAGTGAGAGGTTCGCGGATGCGGAGGCGATCGCCCGCCGCGTCTTCGGTTCCTACGGCTATGCCGAGGTGCGCACGCCGTGTCTGGAGGCGACGGAGCTTTTCGCCCGCTCCGTGGGCGAGACGACCGACATCGTGCACAAGGAGATGTACACCTTCAAGGACCGCAAGGGCCGTTCGCTCACACTGCGGCCGGAGAACACCGCGGGCGTCGTCCGGGCCGTCATCGAGAACAGCCTTGCGGCCGGGCCGATGCCGCTGCGCCTCTGGTACGCGGGACCCCAGTTCCGATACGAGCGGCCGCAAGCGGGGCGCTACCGGGAGTTCCGGCAGATCGGCGCGGAGCTCTTCGGGGTTCCCGGGCCGGCCGCGGAGGTTGAGATCCTGACGATGCTCCGCGACTTTCTCGAAGCCTTGGGCTTCCGGTCGCTCTCCGTCTCGGTCAATTCCGTCGGGACGGCCGGCTCGCGCGAGACCTTCGGAAAAGCGCTGCGCGAATACCTGGAGCCGCGATCCTCCGGTTTCGGGGACGACGACCGCCGCAAACTCGCGGACAATCCCCTGCGTCTCTTCGATTCCAAGGACCCTGCCGTCCGCGCCGCCCTGGAAGGGTCGCCGCGCACGCTCGACTTCCTGGACAGCGATTCCCGTCGCCACCATGAGGAAGTGCGCCGATTGCTGGCCGCCATGCCCATTCCTTTCCGGGACGAGCCCTCCCTGGTGCGCGGGCTCGACTACTACACGCGAACGGTCTTTGAAATCGTCTCGGCGGACCTGGGAGCGCAGGATGCGATCCTGGGAGGGGGCCGCTACGACAACCTCGTCCAGACACTGGGGGGGCCGGATTTGCCGGCCATCGGTTTCGCAATCGGGGAAGACCGCCTCCTGCAAGCCGCGCCCCGTCCCGCCGCGACGAGAGGGCTTCTTCTTCTTCTTCCCCAGAGGCCCGACGACGTCAACGACGCGCTTGCCCTGGCGAGCGAGCTGCGCGCGGGTATCTGCAGCGCCGTCGAGGTCGATCTGCTCGCGCGCGGCTTCAAGAAGGGGATGGCGCGAGCCAGCGTGCTCTTCGAGGAATCCTCGGCGCGCGGCCTGGATCGGGAGAAGATCCTCACGGTCTTCTTCGGGGCGCGCGAGCGAGAGGGGGGGGTCGTCACGGTCAAGAAGCTGGCTTCGGGAGAGCAGCAGGCGGTGCCTCGCGGCGAGATTGTCCGCTGGCTCTCACCGCTTTTCGGCGCTCCGGGGCCCGGGCGGCCATGAGCCTGCCCCGGCAGCCGGCGGGCACGCTCACAGCGTCCGACGCGGGGCGCAGCGTTCGCCTCCAGGGCTGGATCGGAAGGCGCCGCGACATGGGCGAGCTGGTCTTTCTGACCCTGCGCGACCGCAGCGGAATGGTCCAGGCGGTCTTCGACAGAGAGCGCTCACCCTCGCAGGCCGTGGACGCGGCAGGGCAAGCGCGCGGCGAAGACGTCGTCGAGATCGAGGGAGAGGTCGTCCTGCGCGCCCCCGGGCAGCGCCGGACCGACATCGCGACGGGGGACATCGAGGTGATCGCTTCGCGTCTGGAGTTTCTCTCGCGCTCGGAGACGCCCCCCTTCGTCGTCGAAGACCGCACCAACGCGACCGAGGAGCTGCGCCTGGAGTACCGGTATCTCGACCTTCGCCGTCCGGCGATGCAAAAGAATCTGATGCTTCGCGACGAGATCGCTTTTCGCGTTCGCCGCGTCCTCCACGAACGGGGATTCCTCGAGATCGAAACGCCGATGCTGACGCGCTCGACCCCCGAAGGGGCGAGGGACTTTCTCGTGCCCTCGCGCGTCCACCGCGGGAAGTTTTACGCGCTGCCCCAGTCGCCCCAGCTCTTCAAACAGCTCCTGATGATCTCGGGCTTCGAGAAGTACTTCCAGATCGCCCGGTGCTTCCGCGACGAAGACCTGCGGGCGGACCGGCAATTCGAGTTCACGCAGATCGACCTGGAGATGTCCTTCCCGACGGAGGAGGACGTCTTCGACGCCGTCGAGGCTTTTCTGGCGGAGGCCTTTGCCGCCGCCGCCATCCCTTGCGAGCGTCCCTTCCGCCGTCTGACCTATCGCGAGGCGATGGAACGCTACGGCACCGACCGGCCCGATCTTCGGTACGACATGCAGCTGGCGGACCTCTTGGGCGTCTGCGCGGAGAGCGGTTTCGCTCCGTTCGAGAAGGCCCTCTCGGAAGGGGGAGCGATCCGGGCGGTGCCGGTCCCGGGCGGAGCGGGTTTCTCCCGCAAGAAACTGGACGAGCTCGGCGAGATCGCTCGGGAGCACGGGGCCGGAAGATTGCTGTGGGTCAAGAGAGACCCGGGCCTTGTCTCGCCCGCCGCCAAGCATCTTCCGGCAGGGATGCTCGAAGCCATTGCGGGCACGGGAGGAATCGGCGACGGAGACCTCCTTTTGATCGTCGCCGACAAGCGCAACACGGTCTTCGCGGCGCTGACGGCTCTGCGCGCCGCAGCAGCGCGGGAGCTCAAGCTCATCGACGAGTCGAAATACATCTTCTGCTGGGTCACGGAGTTCCCGCTCCTTGGTTTCGACGAAGAGACACGGTCCTGGTTCCCGATGAATCATCCCTTCACCGCGCCGCGGCAGGAGGACCTGGACCGGCTGGAGACCGATCCCGGAAGTGTCCGCGCGCTGGCCTACGACGTGGTCGTCAATGGCTGGGAGCTCGGCTCCGGCTCGATCCGCATTCACCGGGCGGACGTCCAGGAGCGGGTCTTTCGCCTGCTCGGGATCTCGCCCGAGGAGGGGCGCCAGCGGTTCGGCTTCCTTCTCGATGCTTTGCGATACGGGGCGCCGCCGCACGGCGGGATCGCTCTGGGCCTCGACCGCATCTGTGCGATCGCGGCGGGCGCCGCTTCGATCCGGGACGTCATCGCGTTTCCCAAGACGACCTCGGGACTGGACATCATGATGAAGGCTCCATCGGATGTGCCGCAGGACCAGTTGAAGGAGCTGGGCATCGAGCCTTCTCGCACTCCCCGCACGTGAGAGAGCCGCGCCGGATCGCGATCGGGTCGGGAGAAACGGAAAGCCTCGTCTGGATCGGAGCCGGCCTGCTGTCGTGCGCCGAGCGGTATCTCGTGTCCCCGTCCGGCCGGTTTCTCCTCGTCACCTGCGCGGGAGCGCGGCAGCCGGCGCAGAGAATTCGCGCGGCCCTCTCCGACCGGATTCTGGCGGACATCGAGATCGACGATCGCGAGGAACGGAAGACCCTCGCTGCCGTCTCTCACATCGCCGACGCGGCGCTGGCGGCCGGCGCGCGCCGCGACGACGCGCTCGTCGCCGTCGGCGGCGGAGTCGTCTGTGACGTGGCGGGCTTCGCAGCCGCGATTCTCCTGCGCGGCATCGCATGGAACGCCGTGCCTACGACGACGGGAGCGATGGCCGACGCCGCCATCGGCGGAAAGACCGGCGTGGACCATGCCGCCGGAAAGAACCTGCTGGGCGCTTTTCATCCCCCCAGTGCCGTCGTGATCGACCCCGAGGCGGCGGCGACGCTGCCCGATCGGGATTTCCGAGCGGGGCTCGTCGAGGCATTCAAGGCGGCCTGGATCGCGGATGCCGGACTCGCGAAGAGAGCGGAGGACGCGATCGAAGGAATCCTTCGGCGAGAAGAGCCGGCGCTCGAAGATCTCCTGGCCGGCTCGGCGGGGATCAAGGCGGCGATCGTGTCCGAGGATCTGAAAGAAGAGAATCGCCGGCGGCTTCTCAACTTCGGTCACACCCTCGGCCACGCGTTCGAGGCGGCCGGCGGATACCGGAAACTGCGCCACGGCGAGGCGGTGGCCTGGGGAATCGCGGCGTCGCTCGAGATCTCGCGCGCGCGCGCCGGCTTTCGCGAAGGAGAGGCCCTCCGCATCCATCGCGTCCTGCGGCGGCTGGGCCCTTTTCCCGAGCCGGTCCGAGACCCGAAGGCGCTGGCGCCGTATCTATCCAGGGACAAGAAGGGAAGCGCGCGCGGCATCGCGGGCGTGGTGCTCGAGGCGATTGGCCTGGCTCGGATCGACGAGGCGATTCCGCTCGAAGAGTGGCTGGAGGCGGCGTCCCGCGTCCGTCTGTGACATGGTCTTCGCGGCGGGAGAAGCCGTCGGCGCTATAATTCTGCCGTGACCGGGCGTGCCGCGAGGCGTCGGATTCGCCTCTTCGTCCTCCTGTCGGGCGCGTTCGTTCTGGCCTCGCTGGTTCCTCTGCTGCTCTCCGGCGCCGTGCTCATCCGCCGGAATCAACGGACGCTCGAGACGCTGGAAGAGAAGTATCTGACGCGCTCCTCCTCCGCCCTGGCCGACTACGTGTTCGCGTTCTACACGTCCGCCAACGAAAGGCTGAAGAGCGCGGCGTCGTCGTTATGGCTCGCGGGCCAGCTCACCGGGAAGGATCCTTTTACGTCGGAGGACGGCCCGCGCATTCTGGGGTCGTTCCTGAGCGGGCGGACTCCGCTGGTAGCGCTGCGCGGCTTCAACGCCCGCGGCGCGGGACGATTCGTCGGCCCCGACGTGCGGTCGCCCGAGATCGACTACGAGTTTCGCAGGGGATTCGAGTCGGCACGCGACGGCGTGCTGTACCAGGGCAAGCCGTTCTTCACGGCTCAGCTCGGACCCGTCGCCGTTCTCGCGGTTCCAGTCTACGACGAAAGCCGTGCCCGGTCCGGCGTGGTCGAAGCTCTGGTCTCCTGGGAGGCGATCAACAGCAAGTTCCGGGACCAGGCTCACCAGGGCGTGGGCGTCAGTCTCGTGGACCGCGAGGGAGACGTAATCTTTCCCCTCCTGCCTCACCCTCAGCAGCGACGCGACTCGCTGCTCGTTTCGGACTTCATGCGCTTCCCCGCACCGTGGACTCGGTCGGAACTGACTCCGCGGGGCGCCGTCCTGGCCTCGATCGCCCCTGTCCGGCAGCCGGATTGGGGCGTGCTGGTCGAGCGGGACCGCGCTCTGGCCTTCGCATCGGTGGATTTGATGGTGCGCGACACGGTCATCTGGAGCGCGGTGGCGCTGGCGGCCGCGCTTCTGCTGGGCATCTTCTTCGCCCGGGGGCTGTCGGCTCCGATCGCCCGGCTGGCGCAATCCACTCACGCGATCAGCGAAGGCGAGTATGGCGCGACCGTCGAAGTCGCGGGGACGGCCGAGATCGCGGACCTTTCGGAAAACTTCAACCGCATGAGCGCCTCGATCCGGACCGCCTTCGACCAGGTGCGGCGGGCCGCGCGCGAAAACAGGGAGCTGTTCCTCGCCTCGACCCGCGCGCTCGCGGAAGCGATTGACGCCAAGGACCCGTATACGCGAGGGCACTCCGAGCGGGTGGCGGCCTACGCCGCGACGATCGCCGCCGAGATGGGACTTTCCCCGGAGGAAGTCGAGCGGGTCCGCCTTTCGGCGCTGCTTCACGACGTCGGTAAGATCGGCGTGGACGACCGCATCATTCGCAAGACGACGGCCCTTTCGGAGGAAGAGTTCCAGATCATGAAGACGCACCCGATCAAGGGGGCAGCCATCATGGCGGCCATTCCGCAGCTCGCCGACGTCATCCCGGGAATGAAATACCACCACGAGAAATACGGCGGCGGAGGGTACCCCGAGGGTCTGCGAGGGGAGGAGATCCCGCTGCAGGCGCGGATCGTGACGGTGGCGGACACGTTCGACGCCATGACGACAACCCGACCCTACCAGCAAGCGATGGAAACCGATTACGTGGTCGGCATGATCCGGCACTACGCGGGCGCGCGCTACGACCCGCAGGTCGTCGATGCGTTCGTGCGAGCCTACGAAAAGGCGGATCTGGTCCCGATCCCGGTGCGCCTGGCTCTCGAAGAGCCGGAAGAGCCTCTCCTGGCGGAGGCGCTGTGAGCAGGGTCCGGAGCGTCACGCTCCTGGTGTGCACACTTCTCGTCGCATGGAGATGCTCCTCGGGAGCGAGTAAGACGCGCACGTCGGCCGAAGTGCTCTTGAACGAGAGGATGGCCGCGGTATTGCTCCGGGAGGGGCGCGCGCGGGAGGCGGAGGCGGCCTACCGGGACGTCCTTCGGTCGGACCCCAGGAACCCCGACCTGCGCGACGGGCTCGGCGTAGCGCTCCTGATCCAGGGACGTGTTCGCGATGCTCTCGACGAGTTCGACCGCGCCGTGAAGCTCGACCCGGGGAAGGGTCTCTATCGGATTCACCGCGGGATGGCCCGTTCGCAGGCCGGCCGTTACGGCGAGGCGGAGGAAGATTTCCGCGCGGCCGACGGCTCTTCCTCCGCCGAGGACAGGCTGGACGTCGCCATCAACCGCGGACGGATGCGCCAGCGGATGGGAGATTACGCCGGGGCGGAAACGGAGTTCACGGCGGCAATCGCGCGAGACCCGAAGTCCTTTGATGCGCTTTTGGGCCGCGGCGTCGCTCGCGAGTCGCGGCGAGAATTCGCGGCGGCGGCCGAGGACTACCTGGAGGCCGTGCGGCTGCAGCCGAAGAATCCCGAGGCGAATCTGCGCCTGGGATTGACGCTCCTCACGATGAAAAAAACGGCCCTGGGCCGCCGCTACCTCGAGCGCACGGTGGAGCTTGACCCCTCGGGCGAGGCGGGCGCCAAGGCGCGACTGCTTCTGGAGAGCAACCCGGCAAGCTGAGACGGGTTTCAGGTTCCAGGTTTCAAGCTCCCGGTTTCAGGTTAACCAATCCCGAACCCGCAACTCGAAACCTGAACCTCGTCCCTGTCCCGGGATCAGGAATAATGCGGGAGAGATGAGCGACCGCAGGCCTGCGTTAGAAGCCAAGGAAGTCCGGCGATCCGCATTCTTCGCGAAGGTCAAGCGCGGGCTGTTCATGACCCACACCGAGATCCTCGAGAAGCTCGGTTCGGCGGTGAAAAAGGGTCTGGGCTTCGACGAATCAGTCCTCGAATCGCTCGAGGAGGCGCTCATCGAAGCGGACGTCGGAGCGGAAACGGCCGGTGTGTTGGCGACCGCGGTCCGGGCGCGGACGGACGGCGCCGAGCGCACGGATCTCGAAGGGCTGCGCCGGCTCTTGACTGAGGAGATCGAGCGTTTGATCGCCGCGGCACCCCGACCTGCCGGCTCTTCCGATGTGCCGCTCGAGATCGTTTTCCTGGTCGGCGTCAACGGCTCCGGAAAGACCACGACGGCGGCCAAGCTCGCCGCCCGCCGGCTCGAAGAAGGGCGTTCGGTCCTCCTGGCCGCGGCGGACACATTCCGCGCCGGCGCGATCGAGCAGCTCGCGATCTGGGCCGATCGCCTGAAGGTTCCGGTCGTGCGCCACCGCGAGGGCAGCGATCCTTCGGCCGTCCTCTTTGACGCCATCGCGGCGGCGAAAGCACGGGGCATCAAGACCCTCCTCGTGGATACCGCTGGCCGCCTCCACACCAAAAAGAACCTGATGGAAGAGCTCGCCAAGATGCGGCGCATCGCCGCCCGGGAGGTTCCCGGAGCGCCCCATCAGACCCTCCTCGTGCTTGACGCGACCACGGGCTCCAACGGACTCGCCCAGGCCCGGCGGTTTGTCGAGGCCGCCGGCGCGACGGGTGTCGTGCTGACGAAACTCGACGGCAGCGCGAAGGGAGGAGTCGTTCTGGCGATCTATCGCGATCTCGCGCTGCCCGTGCTCTTCGTGGGTGTCGGCGAGGAGGTGGACGACTTGATCCCCTTCGATCCCTCCGAGTACGCGCGCGCCCTCCTTGGAGAGAACTGACAATGAAGGAGTTTGCGACTCCAGGTTCCGGGTCCCAGGGGGTTCGAAAGCGCCGTGTCCTACCTGGAATCTGGAATCTGGAATCTGGAATCGGACGCGAATGACGCGCCGAGCCGCTCCCATCGATATGGAGTGGATGGACCGCGCGCTCTCTCTGGCCGAGCGCGGCCGTTTCACGGTCTCTCCCAACCCGATGGTCGGAGCGGTGATCGTGCGCGGCGGCCGGGTCGTGGGAACGGGGTTTCATCGCAACACCGGTGGTCCTCATGCCGAGGTCTCGGCCCTCGCGAAGGCGGGGGAACTGGCGGCGGGAGCGGATCTTTACGTGACGCTCGAGCCCTGCGCGCATCTGGGCCGCACACCTCCGTGCACGGAGGCGATCCTCGCGGCAGGCATCCGGCGCCTGGTCGTCGCGGCCAGCGACCCCAACCCTCTCGTCGCCGGGCGCGGATTCTCGGCCCTCCGGAGGGGCGGAGTCCGGATCCTCGCGGCGACACCGGAGCAGCGACGGCGGGCGGAACTCCAGAACGAGAGATTCCTCGTCTGGATCAAGGAGCGCCGCCCCTTCGTTCTGGCCAAGTGGGCGGGCAGTCTCGACGGCAGGATCGCGACCGCGCGCGGGAAGAGCCGCTGGATCACCGGTCCGGAAGCTCGGAAGCGCGCCCTGCTCCTGCGCGAGGAGTTCGACGCCGTCCTTGTCGGAGCCGGCACCGTCCTGGCCGACAACCCCCGGCTGACGCGCCGTCTCGGAGAGAACCGGATCACGCCGCACCGGCGGATCGTCCTGGACGGCCGTCTCCGGGTCCCCGAAAGCGCTCGCCTCTTCCGCGATCCCGAAGGCGTGATCCTCGTCACCACGCGCCCGCCGGAGAGCCCGTCGGTCCGCCGGCTTCTCGCCCGGGGCATTGCCGTGTGGAGCCTGCGCGGCCGGCGCCCCGGGCGGGTGAGCATCCCGGTTCTGCTCGGAAAGCTCGCTCACGAGAGAATCACGAGTCTCCTGGTGGAAGGCGGATCGGCCACGCTCTGGGAGTTCTTCCGCGCAAGGCGGGTAGACCGCGTGGCGGTCTTTCTCGCGCCGCGCATCCTCGGAGGCAGCCGGGCTCCCGGCGGCGTTGGCGGCGACGGCTTTGCCTTGCCGGCGACGCCGCGAGTCGATGACATCGAAATCGAGCGTCTCGGGAAGGACATTCTGGTGACTGGCAGAATCCGGCGCGGCGCCGCCGAGCGTCCAAAGTCCAAAGTCCAGAGCCCGAGGTAGTCCAATGTTGAAGATGCATCCTGGCAATCCAAGATTCGTCTGGGCTACCTTGGACCCTGGACAGGGGACCCTGGACTGATTCTCATGTTTACCGGAATCGTGAGTGGATTAGGGAGGGTGGTCTCGCTGGCGCGGCGAAGGGGTGGCGCTCGCCTGACCGTCAAGGCGCCCTCCGGCTTCGGCCAGTTTGTGGCCGGCGAGAGCGTCTGCGTGTCAGGGGTCTGCCTGACGGCAATCGGCAAGGGACGAAGGCTCGCCGCAGATCTTTCGGGAGAGACGCTCCGCCGTTCGACTCTCGGAGGCCTGCGAGCCGGCGACGCCGTCAACCTCGAGAGGGCTCTCGCGTGGGGAGATCGGCTTTCTGGCCACTTCGTCCTTGGTCACGTCGATGGTGTCTCGCGGCTTCTCTCGGCGGCGGCGGCGAAGAACTCCTGGACATACCGTTTCTCGATCCCCGCCCGTCTCTCCCGGTTCGTCGTGGAAAAGGGCTCGGTTGCCCTGGATGGGGTCAGCCTGACCGTGGCCTCCCGCCGCGCGCGGGAGTTCGAAGTGGCCATCATTCCGCAGACCCGGCGCGTGACGACTCTCGGCGGGGCCCGGACGGGAGCGCTTTTTAATTTCGAAGCGGACGTCTTCGCTCGATACGGAGCGCCCGGCTGGCGGCAGCGCGTCGGTCGCGCGAGGAAGGCCTCATGATCCTCTTCGAGAGGTCCGCCGCGCCGGCGGTTCGCTCCGGGGAGTTTGAGGTCGCTTCGCGCCGCATCGCGGCCAGGGCGTTCCCTTACGCTGGAGAGGTCGGACCCTCGCGTTTCCGTTTCGACCCGGTGGAGCGCCGCTTCCTCTCCCGCGCGGCGGATGGAACCGTTCTGGCGGGTCCCCACGAGGCCGGCGTCTGGCGGACCGCGCTGCTGCGTGGGCCCTCCGGGCCGGTCCTGGTGGGGCCCTGCTCCACCGGCGAGGAAATCCATGGCGCTTACCTCGCCGCCGCGGAGGGCGCGCGCTCGTCGGGACGGGCGGTCTATCTGCTTGATCCCGAGCCTTCCGGCCTGCCGGAGAAACCGGGAGCGGTCTTTACCGCGCTCTTTGTCCGGTTTCCGGGGCTCGAGGCTTCCAACTCGGCTCTTGAAGCCGCGCTTGCCCGGGGCATTCCCTCCGGGTGGATCTTCCCGTTCGTGCCGGGCTGGACCGCGGAGCCCGACGCGGCGGAGGACCTCGTCGCGAGTGCCGCCGCGGTCGGGGCCAGCTTTCTCGCGCCGCTGCCCCTGGCCGACGACGGCCAGAGCCGGCGACTCGCGGTCGAGGCCGCGAGCGCCGCGGCCCCGGAGCGCGCGGAGGGATTCTTCGAGCGCGTTCATCATGGCGGTTCTCCCGCGGAGCTGCGACAGGCCCGGAATCGTCTCCGGGAGGCGTGCGCGCGGGAAGGGTTGGACCCCGTCCCGCCTCGCCCCGTGGGTCTCCATGAGCCGGCGGCCAATGCGGCGGCGGCGGCGCGCCTCGAGGAGAAGGCGCAACAGTCCTCCGAGAACGAGCATCGCGCGGCCCTCCTCCACGCCGCGGCGCGATGGATCGACGAGTCGGGGCGCGATCTGGCTCCGATCGCGCGCGAAGGCAACCTGCCCAAGGTCTTCCCATTCGGCGCCGAACTTGCCCGCGAGGCCGAGGAAGCCCTGCTGATCGGCGCTCCATGAAGGCCCGGACGCCCGATCACCCGACCCCTTCCGGGATCTACGTCCACCTTCCGTATTGCCGGTCCCGCTGCGGCTACTGCGCGTTCGTGGTCTCGACGGACGAGTCCTCGGCAAGGGCGTATCGGCAGGCCCTGGAGCGGGAGACCGCGCATCTGGCGGGAGAAGCGCAGGGAGTCCGGTTCGACTCGGTGTACCTGGGAGGAGGAACGCCCTCCTTGACTCCGGCGCCGGATCTGGCGGCGCTGCTCGATGACATCCGCCGCCGCTTCGACGTTCTCGCCTCCCCGGAAATCACTCTGGAAGCCAACCCCGAGGACGTGACGTCCGAGGCGGCGCGCGACTGGCCTCGCGCGGGGATCACGCGCGTCTCCGTCGGCGTGCAATCGTTCGAGGACCGGGAGCTCTCAGCCGTCGGGAGACGCCACGACGCCGGGCGCGCCGGGCGCGCCCTGGAAATCCTGGCGCGGAGCGGGCTCGCGGTGTCGGGCGATTTGATCCTCGGACTTCCCGAACAGACTTCCGGAAGCTTCCGGGCGAGCCTGGCGCGGCTTTGCGAGTCGGGCGCGGGCCACGTCTCCGTCTATCTGCTGGAAACCGAGAAGTCCAAGACGATCGAAGCGGATCGGCGCGTCCATCCCTCGCGCTATCTCTCCGACGATGCGCAGGCCGACGTGTGGCTGGAGATGGGGGAGAAGCTGGCGCGCGAGGGCTTCTCGCATTACGAGATTTCCAACTGGGCTCTGCCGGGGCGGGAGAGTCGCCACAACGTCAAGTACTGGAAGAGGACGCCGACGCTCGGTCTGGGCGTCGCCGCCCACGAATTCTGGAACGGCCGCCGGCGCGCGAACGTGTCGTCCTTGCCGCGTTACATCGAGGAGATGGCCGCCGGACGCCGGTCCGTTGCCATGGACAATCCCATCGCCGGGGACGAGGCGACGCAGGAGCGAATCCTGCTGGGCCTTCGTCTGGCCGAAGGCGTCCCGACCCGGGATCTCGAAGACTGGATCCGGAACCGCGACGACGCGGCCCTCTGGCAGGACTACGCGTCCTGGATGGAAGAGCGGCTGCTCCTGGAGGAGGCGGCCGAGCGGGTCCGATTCTCGGAGCGCGGCTTCCTCGTCTCGAATGAAATCCTCTGCCGGCTTGTTTGACCCGAAGCATGATGTCCGGAAGAATCGAAAGGAGAATCTGTGAACTTGCGATCACCCAAATCGGCGTGTCTCGCGGTCGCCACGCTCGTGTCGGGAATCTGTCTGACCGGGTCCCTCCAGGCGCAGGCGTTCGGCTCGGCTCACTGGAAGTCGAGAGGGGAAATCGTCGGCGGGCCGCAGGGAAGCATGACGACTGAATCGGAGCTGTGGATGAAGGATAAGAAAGTCCGGATCAAGACTACGGCGATGGAGATGAAAGTGAACGTCGTCAAGTCCGGAGACTTCCTGTACCAGTGGCAGGAGGGACAGACGACCGGGGTGAAGATATCCGCCAGCGCGCGGCAGCGCGGAGCTTCCGCCGACTATGTCAACAGGATCGAGGACATCCGCACGAAGGGAAAGAAGCTCGGAACGGAAACAGTAAACGGACACGCCTGCGACATCTACGAGTACATCGAGACCCCCGAGCGAGGACGGACGGCCAAGCAGACTTACTGGCTGGCCCGGGACTTGAAGAACTTCCCGGTGAAGCTCATGGCGGAAATCGGGGACGCGAAGATGACCACTGTCAACAGCGACATCGAGCTTGGCGTCGCAGTGCCCGACTCGATGGTCACGCCGCCCGATAACGTCAAGTTCCAGGATATGTCCGAGATGATGAAAGGCAAGTCCCCGAAGAACTAGTTCCCTGTAACGATTGAACCAATATCGTGGAAAGATCGCCCCGCAGCCGTCGGCATTTTCCTGCGTCGGCACGCGCCGGCCGGCCGCAGCGGTAGGAACCGGCCGGCGCTGAGGGTTCCTCGCAGTCTCATCGTGGTGCCGGCTGTGGCCCTCCATGCTCGTCACCCATCACCGACTCCGGGAAACGCCGCCGGCTCCGGGGCTTGCAGCCCGGCTCAGGTCGCGGTGCGAGGGCCGACGGGTGGCGCCGGACGGAGACCTCGCGCGCGTGCGGAGGGACCCTCCCTTAGTCCGACCTGAACCGCAGCCGCAGTCCGCGCGCGAGGTGGCCGGCGACAGGACCGTTGCGCCGGGATAACCGGCATGGAGTAGTGGATGAAAGAGCCACACAGGAGAAAGGAGGTAGCGATCCATCCTGGCTCCGAGTCATGCGGCGTCGTCCGTGA
>WNFV01003969.1_pt1 | contig 19416 bp, 22 predicted proteins | sample 5400101 | NCBI WGS metagenome assembly WNFV01 (sample SAMN13153361, study PRJNA577476) | soil metagenome | isolation source: 115 cm soil or saprolite under grassland replicate 1 | place: USA:California | collected 2016-06-15 | reverse complement strand
GCCCAGCTCATGACGGGTCGAATTACTTCGATGGAATTTCCGGTGATGAGCCGAGCCTCGGGCCAAGCGCGCCCGGATCATCTTTGGGTTCGCGGGGCCGCTGTGGCGTTGCACGTTCAACGCCACGTCGCCGCTCTGCAGCCTCGGCGCTGGGTCGTCGTCAGTCCTGGACGCTCGTCGGCGGCCTGGGTACGTGTCGCGCAGACGCCCCAATCAGCGTGATCGAGACAAGACCTGGGATCGGGATGCGACACTCCCTATGGGTGCCAGAAAGTCGATCGTGGGTGCTGAGCTGCGAGTTCGTCGGAGAAGCCATCGGGCCACGATGATCGCCGCATGACCCTACGACTGCTCTATCTGCTGTTCTGCCAGGCACTGCGGTGGCTTGCGCTGCTGGCGCGGAGTTCGGCCGCGAAGGACGCTGAGCTGCTCATACTGCGTCACGAAGTCGTGGTGCTGCGGCGCCAGGTGAGCCGGCCGCGGGTGGACTGGGCCGACCGAGCCGTGCTTGCTGGACTCGCGCGGCTGCTGCCCCGACCGACCCGGCGCGGGTTGTTCGTCCGGCCCGAAACGCTGCTGCGCTGGCATCGAGACCTGGACCGACGCCGCTGGAGCTACCCGCACCAGCGTGGCCGCCCGGCTCTGGCGGCCGAGCTTGGGCCGCTGGTGCTGCGGCTGGCCCGGGAGAACCCGACCTGGGGGCTACCGCCGCATCCACGGTGAGCTGTGCCGGCTTGGCTACAAGGGCAGGATCGGGGCCAGCACCGTGTGGACCATCCTGCACTGCGCTGGCGTCGATCCCGCACCGATGCGGTCGGCGGTCTCCTGGCGGCAGTTCCTGCGAGCCCAGGCCAAGGGCGTGCTGGCCGTCGACTTCTTCACCGTGGACACCGTCTTCCTGCAGCGGCTGTACGTGTTGTTCGTGATCGAAGTGGCCAGCCGCCGGGTCCACGTGCTTGGGGTGACACCGCATCCAGCCGGGGAGTGGGTGACGCAGCAGGCCCGCAACTTGCTCATGAAGCTTCACGACCGCGTCGGTGAACTCCGGTTCCTGCTCCGCGATCGGGACACGAAATTCACCGCCGCGTTCGATGCGGTGTTTGCCGTCGAGGGGATCCAGGTGCTCACCACGCCGATACGGGCGCCGCGGGCCAACGCCTACGCGGAGCGGTGGGTGGGCACCGTTCGGCGGGAGGTGCTGGACCGGATGCTCATCTTCCGAGGCCGACAACTGCGATCGGTGCTGGCCGAGTACGCCAACCATCACAACCTTCACCGCCCGCACCGCGCATTGAGCCAGGCACCGCCACTTGAGCCCGGCGAACCGGTTGTCTTGGCGCCGGCTGGGAGGGTCGTGCGACGAGATCGCCTTGGAGGGCTGATCCATGAGTATGCGCAGGTCGCATAATATGAACCGAATAACTGGCACCCACACGCTGGTCACCAGCAGCGCCCACATCGCCGCCAGTCGGTCACCCATCGCCACCGCAATGAACGCCTGCGCCTGCGCCGGCGAGCGGTGCGAGCAGGCCCCGGCCGGTGGCAACGGGTGGCCGGCGCGCATGCCCACCGCCGGCTGACCGCCTCGACTGGAGCCCGCCGACGGGGATGCGGCCCAGAGCATCGTCGTTGTGTTGACGACGTGGTGGACCCTCCGTACCCTCTGCTGTGAAGAGCAACGGCGCTCGCCCCAGCGGGCGCCGTTTCGTGCCCCCGGACACCGTCGTCCGTTGCGCGACCTCCGGCGTCTGCCCGCAGCAGTGCAATCGGAGGCGAGCGTCGTGCACTCAACAATCCATCTCGGCGTAGTCGTGGTTCTTTCGAGCGCCATTGCCGGCTACTGGCGGTGGCGCATTCAAGGGCAAGCTCAGCAAGCGGCGCTCAGGCTCCTACAAGCAATGCAGGGGAACGCAGCGATAGACATTCGAGCTAACGGAGCGATCAAGGTTAAGCGGGCCTCGACAGATGCAGTCGGGATCGCCGGCTTGGAAGCCCTGCCTGCCGGCCCACTAGGGCGTGTTTCTCGGATCGGTGAGTTTGGGTCGGGTGCAGGTGATGCGGTAGAAGCCGGTCGTGAACCCGCGATTCGAGCTCACCGACCAGGAGTGGGATCGGCTGGCGCCGCTGCTGCCAGCGATGACGCCGCGGCGCGGCGGCCGCTGGCGGGACCACCGCCAGGTCCTGGGCGGCATCTTGTTCCGGGTGCGCACCGGGGTGCCGTGGCGGGACCTGCCCGAGCGGTATGGGCCCTGGGAGACGGTCTACAAGCGGTTTGCGCGCTGGCAGACCGATGGGACCTGGGCCCGCATCCAGGCCGCCTTGCACACCCAGGCAGACGGCGCCGGGGGGCTGGACTGGGACGCCCAGGTCGACGCCAGCGTGGTGCGGGCCCACCAGCACGCCGCCGGGGCCCGCAAAGGGGGCTCCCCTCGATCCAGGCAAGCCGCCAGCAAGCGCTGGGCCGGTCACGGGGCGGGCTGACCACCAAGCTGCACACCATCTGCGATGGGCGGGGCCGCAACCTGGCCACCCGGCTGACCCCCGGCCAGGACGCCGACACCCTCCAGCTGGTCGGGCTGGTGGACGCCGTGCGGGTGGCCCGACCCGGTGGACGGGGCCGGCCCCGCACCCGGGTGGCGCACCTGACCGGCGACAAGGCCTACAGCAGCCGCGCCAACCGGGCGGCGCTGCGGGCCCGCCGGATCCCCCACACCATCCCCGAGCGTGACGACCAGAAGGCCAACCGGGCCCGCAAGGGACCTCGTGGTGGCCGCCCGCCGGCCTTCGACCGGGCCCGCTACCGAACCCGCAACCAGGTGGAGCGGCTGATGAACCGCCGCAAGCAGTTCCGGGCGGTGGCCACCCGCTTCGACAAGCTCGCCGTCCGCTACCAGGCCACGGTCTGTGTGGCCGACATCTTCATCTGGCTGCGCGCCAGGCCTGACCAGCCCCGCGCTTAGAACAGGTAGCGGGCGACCTCGCGGGTGATCTGCTCGGGGTCGTCGCCCAGCTGCGGCGGCAGGTTCCGGTTGAGCCACAGGGTGGCAAGCCCGTGAACCAGCGACCAGGCGGCCACGGCTGCCCGCACCGCATCGCCGTCGGGGCTGTCGGCGATGGCGGCGGCCGGCGGGTACAGCAGCGACCTGGCCGCCTCGCGGGCGCGCACCAAGTCGGGGTCATCGGCTCGGTACAGCTCGGGGCGGAACATCACCTCGAAGTGGGCGCGGTGGGTGACGGCGAAGCGGACGTAGGCGACCCCGACCTCCAGGAAGCTCCCGGTCGCCTGGTAGGCCTCGCGGAGGGTAGCGGCCAGGCGCTCGAACCCGTCGGCGGCGACCGCGGTCAGCAGCCCGGCCTTGTCGCCGAAGTGGTAGGCCGGGGCGGCGTGGGAGACGCCGGCGCGGCGGGCCAGGTCCCGCAGGCTGACCGCGGCCGGGCCGACCTCGGCGATCGCTTGGGTGGCGGCCTCCAGCAGGACCCTTGGCAGGTCGCCGTGGTGGTAAGCACGAGCGTCCTTGCTGGCCGGAGGAGTTGTCGACATGCCAAGAGCCTACCAGGAATCTTGCCATTGACAAGATCCGCCCCAGGGGGCTATCTTGACGGTGACAAGATCCATGCCTAACCCAGGAGGTCAAGCAGTGAACAGCTCCGCGGTCCGGAGCCGTCCGGCCGCACCCGTGTCGGGACGGTTCACCCGCGGCGAGTGGATGCTCCTGGCCGTGGTCGCCCTCGCCTTCGCGCACCACGTGGACCACGTGCTGCGCGCCGACAACAGCGGCTGGCCATTCACCCCTGACGTCACCCCGTTCACGATCAGCCTCCTGGTGTACCCGATCTTCGCGCTCGACTTCCTCCTGCTGCGCAGCAGGCCGTGGGTCCGGGTCGCGCTGGTGGCGGGCCTGTTCGTCGCCCTCCAGGTCGCCCACGCCGTCTACGAGCCGCCCGCCGACCAGTACGGCACCTGGGCCAGCGGGGTCAGCTCGGTCCCCCACGCCCGCGGGCGGCCGAACCTGCTGGACGTCGCGTCACCGGCCCTGGGAGCCCTCTCCGTTGCCGTCTCCACCCTGCTGTCGGTGGCCGTGCTGGTGGCGCTGGTGCTGCTGATCGGTGAGGCCCGCGCCACCCACCACGCCTGGACGCCTCGACCGGAAGCAGGCGTGACGGCGCAGCCGATCAGCGCCCAGGGATGGATCCTGCGGATCGGGTCGGTGGCGGGCATCGCCGGTGCGCTGCTTGGCATGGTCGGCAACCTCGCCCACCCGGCAACCCCGGCAGCCAGCCAGGACGCCGAAGGCCTGGCCCGGACCATCGCCGACAGCGGCAGCTGGGTCCCTGATCACCTGGTGATCCTGCTTGGGCTGATCGGCATGCTCGGCGGCCTGGTCGCCATCGCGCGCTCGATCTCGATTCGGGGCGGGCTCCCAGGTGCCCTGGCACGGTTGGGGTCCATCGCCGCGGTCGCGGGCGCCACCGTGGGGCTGCTGCTGCTCAGCATCGACGGCGTCGCGGCCAAGCACCTCGCCCAGGCGGCGACGACCGCGCCGTCCGGGGAGCAAGCGGCCGCCCTGCACGCGTTGCTGGCCGAGGAGGCCATCAACTTCGCCCTTGGCACCCTGTTCTACATCCTGTTCGCCGGTGTGACCTTCGTGCTGCTGGGCTTGGCGGTGGCGTGGAGCCGGGTCTATCCGCGCTGGCTGGGATGGATGGCGGTGGTCGCCGGTGCGGGCTCGGTGGTGGTCGGCCTGGTGCAGGGGCAGGTGGGCGAGACCAACGCGGTGACCAGGATCCCCAGCATCATCTTCCCAACCGTCATCACCCTGTGGCTGGCATGGATGGGCGTGCTGCTGCTCCGCAAGGCACGCGTGCTGGAGCGCACCCTCCCTCGGCAGATCGCTGTCGGCCTGGCCGCGCCGATCGCAGCGGCCGCCGAGCGCTGACCGGCCCTGGCCGGACTTCAGTTGCTCTGTTGCTCTCGCCCACCGCCATGCAGGACCTGAGGGCCGTGGTGTCGACCCGCAGACCAGTCCAGCTCGCCAGCGGCATCGGCGTCGCGCTGCAACGCCTGCTCGATCCGCTTCCAGTTGCCGTCGACCTCCCAGCGGCGAACCGCTTATAGCAGGTCTGTCACGGCCCGTACCGCTCGGGCAAGTCCCACCAGGGCGCGCCGGTTCTGGTCCGCCAGATGATCCCGTTGATCACCTGCCGGTGGTCCCGCCACTGGCCACCCCGCCGGCCAGTCTCGGGCGGCAGCAACCGGCGAAGCCGCTCCCACTCCGCGTTGCTCAGATCTCCCCGTCCCATGCCGGGACAGCTACCACACCATCACCAGCGATCCGAGAAACACGCTCTAGTCTCCAGCGCCGGCATCGCCCGCCACGACCAGCCCCCCTTCGACCAAGACCTGGAGCGGCGCGACCCCTGGTGGAGCGACCAGAGCTGGCGACCCCTCCCGGCCGGCACCACCGAGGCCGACGTCGGCATCTACCACCTGCACATCGACCCGCGCTTCGGCCAGCAGGACCTGGACTGCGTGCTGCCGCTGCGCCGCCTGCGGGAGCTGACTGCCGACGGGATCGTCGGCGAGGTCGCCGCCACCCACTACTCGTTCATGGGCTACATCCTCCAGCCCCGGCAGCTGCTGGCCGCCACCGCCCCGGCCATCGCGGCCCAAATGGCCGAAGAAGCCGTTGATGTGGCCGTGCTGGTGCCGGTGTGACCGATCTGCTGCCGGTCGGTCGGACTGGTCCAGCGAGTTCTCGAAGCGTCAGGGATCGCGACGGTGTCGTTGTCGATGATTCCGGAGTTCACCGTCTCGGTCGGCGCGCCCCGGGTGGCCGGCATTGACTACCCGTTCGGGCGGCCGCTTGGCCTGCCGGGTGACCGGGCCGGCCAACGGGCGGTGCTGCAGGCCGCCCTGGAGGTGCTGATGGCCGCGGCGGTGCCTGGGGCGGTGGTCCAGCTGCCCTTCCGGTGGCCACAGGACCCTCGGGAGGCCGGCGGCGACCCGCCGGTCCCGCCGCCGATCGTGCAGCTGCTCAAGCGCAAGCCCTGGCTGGCGCTGCGGCTGCTGGCCCACGACATCCCAGAACCTCGGCAGCCCGCGACAACCTGAAACGGTCGAGGAGAGGAGCACCCCAGTGACCGTCACGGCGACGAACCCGGGAGACTGGGTGCGGCGGTTGGCGGCACGGGCCCGTTCGCGGTTATGGCCGGTGATCCAGCGGGCCAGCTCAGCGGACCTGGCCATGCTGGCGATGGATACCGGTGCGGTCCCCCAGCTTCGATGGTGGGCTGAATAGGTTAGCGCAGCGCTCAGGCGCCGACAGTCCGCGACTACCTGGATCGGAACGCCTGGGGACCAGCATGCGTCGCATGGCCCCCTGGGGAGTGGCGCGGCCGCGTTCCTGGCCCGAGCTTCGGTGCGCGCCACCTTCGGTGGCGATCTCAAGCCTGCCCTGGTTGCCACCCAGCGTGCGACCAGATGACCAAGCCACCTTGTCATGGCTTGTCTCGATGGCCGCAACACCATCCGTCCCAAGGGGTTGATCTCGGCTGGCAGCCTGCATTGCTGCTGGTAGATGACCCTGAACGGCTGGGACGCTCGGCCCTGGCGACCGACCGCCGGCGGCGTGACGGTAGACACAGCAACACCTTGGATCCGGAGGACTGCCATGTCCGCGACCATCAGCCCGGCGGCGCCGCCAACCCCGCCGGCCGCCAAGAAGCCAACCGACCACGTCCCGCTCGTGTGGGTCGGATTCGTCCTGGCGTCGCTGCTCGCCTTGGACCTGCTGAGCCTGACCGTGTGGAGCATCGCCGTCCCGCTCGCCGCCGCCGTCCTGTGGCTGGTGAGCACCGGCTGGTGGCGGTCGCCATCCATCAGGCGCCCAGGCACGCTGGACCGGCGCGACCTAGCCGTGATCGCCGCGCTGTACCTGGCGGTGGTGGGGCTGTGGCGGCTGGCCTTCACCGTCTTTTCCGTCGACCGGTGGGTAGGCCTGTTCCTGTGCTTCGGCGGCGGGATGGTGCTGGGGGTCGCGGTCCCGGTGATCTACACCGTGTGGCTGCGGCGGCGGCCGCTGGCCTCCCTCGGCATCGGCGTCCACCAGTTGCGGGCGACCCTGGCGCTGGGCGTGGTGTTCGGCGGGGTGCAGGCCGTCATCGTGCTGTGGGGCTACCAACTGCCCGCACCGGTGGACTGGGTGCCGCTGCTGGTGGGGGCGCTGGCCGTGGGGCTGTTCGAGGCGATCTTTTTCCGCGGCTTCGTCCAGGGCCGGCTGGAGGCCAGCTTCGGCACCGGCCCGGCGGTGGCCAGCGCCGCCGCCCTGTACGCCCTGTACCACGTCGGCTACGGCATGGGCTTGGCTGACATGGCGTTCCTGTTCGCCTTGGGCGTGGTCTACGCCGTCGCCTACCGGCTCACCAGCAACATCCTGGTGCTGTGGCCGCTGCTGACCCCTCTGGGCGGCTGGTTCAACATGCTGGAGTCCGGCGACATCCACATGCCCTGGGCGGCGATCCTCGGCTTCGCCGACGTGCTGGGCCTGATGGCGCTGGTCATCTGGCGGGCCCGCAAGCGCCAGCAGCGCGGATTTGGCAGCCCACCACCGCAGCGAGCCATCCCACCGTCGTATCGGGCTAGTTCGAACCGCAACCCGCTCCAAGCAGTGAGGTGACCCTTGATGTTCCAACCGCAGACGACCATCGCCTGGGGCGGGGCGCTGCTGTGGCTGCTGGGGATCGCCGCCGCCGCGTTCCTGGTCTCCTGGGGCCTCACCGACCGCCTGCACCTGCGGCGCACCCCCTACGTGGGCGCGCTGGCGGCACTCACCGCCGCCCTGACCGCCGGGTACCTGGCCTGGAGTGGCGCCGGGGCGGCCTTGTGGACCGCCCGCTGGGCCTGGGGGCTGCTTGGCGCCGCCGTCGTCGGCGCCCTGCTGGCCCGCCTGGTCTCGCGCATCCCCGCCGCCCACGCCCCTGCCGGTGTGAGCGGGGTCGCCACGGCCTGGGAGGGCGTGGCCTACGGCACGGCGGAGGGCCTGCTGCTGTCGGTGCTACCGGTCGTTGTCACCTGGCAGCTGTTCGGCGCCCTCGGCTGGACCAGCGGGTGGCACGCGGTGGTCGCCGCCGCGGCGGCCCTGGCCGCCAGCGCGGGCGTCATCGTGGTCCACCACCTCGGCTACCGGGAGTTCCGGGGACCCGCGATGCGCTCCCCGCTGGTGGGCTGCATGCCCTTGAGCCTGGCCTACCTGGCCACCGCCAGCCCGATCGCCGCGATCGGCGGCCACATCATCATCCACCTGGCGATGCTGCGGCGCGGGATCGAACTACCACCCCATGCGCCGTCGGGCCCGGTCGGCATCACAAGCGCGGAGGCGATCGGGTCGGCGGACGCACCGGTGACCGCTCGACCCAGCAGCGCCTAAGAGAGCACACCCGGCTCAGGGTCAGTCGGCATGGAGAGAAAGCGAAGGACATGAACGCCCTGGCCTACAGCACCGATACCGTGATCCGCCGACCACCACAGGACGTGTTCGACTACTGCAGCGACCTGTGCAGCGAGCTGCAGTGGAACCCCAAGGTGAAGTACGTGGAGAAGCTCACCGACGGACCCGTCGGGGTCGGCACCCGCTATCGCGCCCAGTGGGTCAACAGCGGACCCACCGCCGTCGAGGTCGTGGCCTTCGATCGCCCGTACAGCTGGCAGACCACCGCCACAGCCCGGGGCATGAGCATCCGGTTCCAGGGCAGCGTCACCGACGCGGGGCCAGGGACCCGCTACAGCGCCTACCTGAAGCTCCAGCCGCGGCGCCTGGCCTGGCTGGTGGCGCCTCTTGCCCTGCTGGCCATGCGTCGCCAGGACCAGCAGAACATGGACCGGATCCGGGAGGCGCTCGAGTCCAGCACGATCAGGTCGACTTAAGCCGGAGCCCGTGCCACCGTCGGCGCGGTTCGGCGCACTCGGTGGCTCGCCCCATCGGGGCCAGCAGGCCCCCCCCGGAGCGGGTCTGACGCCTCTGTGCCGGTCGTCCTCTAGTGAATAAGGGTGGAGGTGCCCTCCGGCACGGAGACTGGTTTGGGGTGGCGAGGGCCGGAGCACTCTGAAGGGGGAATGATATGGCGAGAGCAATCCTGACCGTCCTGGCGGTGCTGTTCCTGGCGCTCTCGGCCATCGCGATCGTCTACGCGCTCGGAATTCGGTCCAAGAACTCAACGATGCGAAATGCAGCCCGTCGCTTCCACCGGGCGGTGGGCAATCCACTCCAGATGCGATCGGCGGGCACGCCGGGCACGTTCGCATCCGTGATCAGGCATCAGGGCCGGACCACGGGCAGGACCTACGAAACCCCGGTCTGGGCGGTGCCGACCGAGGACGGGTTCATGATCGCCATCGTGTACGGGTCACGCACCGATTGGCTGAAGAACGTGTTGGCGAGCGGGGCGGCCGCCATCGTTCACGAAGGCGAAGCCTGCCCTGTCGACCGGCCCGAGATCATTCCCATGGACAGCGCTCGGGCATACTTCCCGGCCACGCTTCAGCGAATCCATCGTCGAATTCGCGTCGACCGGTGTCTGCGGGTTCGGCGGGTCGAGGTCGCGAAGACGTCCGCCGCTCAGGAAGCGGGATGGCCCTTGAAGGGAGTGAGAAGACGATGAAGCAGCAGCGTGAAGACCACGTGATCCCCTACTCGAAGAGCAGGCGCTTCATGCGGGAGGCGATCCGCTCCACCCACCACAAGCCGATGATGCATGGCTTGCTCGAAGTCGATGTCACCAAGGCTCGCGCGTACCTGCGGGAGGTGAAGGCAAGGACCGGGGCGTCCCCCTCGTTCACCGCGTTCATCATCGCCTGCCTGGGCCGAGCCGTCGACGAGCACCGATACGTGCATGCCCTCTGGAAGGGCCGCCACCACCTCATCCAGTTCGACGACGTGGACGTGTTGACCTGGATCGAGCGGGAGATCGCGGGCCAGCCACAGGTCCTTCCCTGCATCGTCCGAGCCGCCAACCGCAAGACGTTCCACCAGATCCATGACGAGATCAGGACCGCCAAGGTCCAGGACGTGACGAGGATCGACGTGGGAGGGGCGAAGGCGTCACAGCTGCTGCCGGCCTGGCTGTTCCGCCCGTACTTCGAGCTCGCCACCCGGATCGGGAAGTGGTTCCCGCTGGAGTGGAAGCAGCGCTGGGGGACGGTGACCCTCTCGGCGGTCGGTATGGTCGGCAAGGGCGCCGGGTGGGGCATCCCTCCTTCTTCCCCGTCCATCTGCTGGATCACGGTCGGCGGCATCGGCCAGAAGCGGGAGGACGTCGAGGGGCAGATCGTCACGCGGGATTACCTGAGCCTGACGGTCAGCTTCGATCACAACATGATGGACGCCGCACCGGGGGCCCGGTTCACCGAGCGGTTCAAGGAACTGATCGAGAGCGGCTATGGCCTGCCCTTGGATGAGGAGGCGATCGCTGAACCCATCGCGAAGCAACGCGTGCCAGAGGCACCTGCCCCTGCACGATGAGCGGCGATGGCTACGAGCAAGGCCGTTCCTGACAAGAACGCTGCTGCGGGAACTCACCAACCTGGGCAGGGCTCCGTCGTTCTGTCGTGATGTCCGGTTCATCCGAGGCTGATCCCGAGGGTGGCGAGGGGTCGGCGCGGGTTGCGGGCGTGGCGGCGTAGCGCGGCGGCGACGTTGACCGGCCCCGCCCGACTGAGCACCCCGATGACCAGGTTGCGCAGGCAGGCCATGACGTGGGGAGCGGCGCCGGTTCGGGTCTGGGAGCCGTCCTCGCAGAAGGTGACGTCGCGGACGTGGTGCAGCGCCTCGATTGCCCAGTGCCCACGCAGCAGGTCGGCGAGCCTGGCCGGGCTGGCCTGGGCGAAGCCGAGGCTGGTGACGGCATAGGCGGTCACGGTCCTGCACCGCCGAGGGCGGTCGTGGAGGTCGCGGGTCTTGCGGGTGACCTGCAGGACCTGGGCGGCGTGCGGAAGCCGAAGTGGCGGACCGAGACCGCCTTGAGGATTCGGATTTCGATGCGGCCATGGCCGCGGTCACGGGTGCGGTCCAGCTCAGGGACGCGGTGCCAGGGCAGGCGCTGGCAGCGGTCCAGCAGCGTGGGCTGGTTGGCCTTGACGGTAAAGAGCCTGTTGCGCAGTGGCGTTGCCGGTTGCCGCGGGCGTGGTGGCTGGAGAAGCGGCCGTGGCAGCGATACGGATGTTCGGTCCGGTGGTGGGGAGGCGGCGCTTGGTGATCCGAGGCGGTCAGTGGGTGGTGGCCACGGTGGCGCGCCAGAGCTTGAGCAGGTTGTGGGTGCCGCACAGCAGCTTCCACTCGGCCGCACAGGCCCGCAGCCCCGGCGCATGAACCGCCCACCGCCCTGGATAGTCTTGACCTGTCCGAAGACTGGTTCGATGGTCCGGCTGCGCTGGACGTAGCAGGCCTTGCCCTGGTCGCTGTCCAGCCTGGCCCGCATCGCCGCGCGCAGGCTGTCGCTCTTGGATGCCGAGGGCTTGCCGTCCTTGCGGGGCTTGCCGTGGCGGCCATGGCGGGCCGGTGGGATCAGCAGCTCCGGCGCGTCAGGGATCGCCGACACATTGGCGATCGACCAATAGCCAGAGTCAGCCGCCAGCCGCTGTGGGCGAGCATCGATGCCAGCACTGGTCAGGGTGGTACGGATCGCGGCAAGCATCGGGGCCAGCTGTTGGAGGTCATTGGCCTGCTGGGTCAGCTCGGCGGCGACCACGACCTGCCCGAGGGTGGCGGCCGCCTGGGCGTTGTAGCCCTGCAGGGTGCGGCCGTTGCCGCGCACAAAGCGGCTGTCGGGGTCGGTGGTGTTGACCGTCGCCTTGGGGTTGGGCGCCTCATCGCGACGCCGCGGCCGAATATGAGCCCGGGGTCGCTGGCCGCGGGCCCGGGCGGCGGCGGCCAGCTCGGTCACCCGCTGCTGGTAGCGCTGCTGACGGGCAGCGGCCTCGGCCTCCAGCAGGGCCTTGGCGTGTTGCAGCCGGGCCAGCCGCTCGGCCCGGCCAGCCAGCGCCCGCAGCAGCTCGTCTCGACGAGCAGCGCCGTGCTCACGGTCCTCGGCCTGGTCGACGGCAGCTGCCTGCTCGAGCAGCTCGGCGACCTGAGCCTCAAGCGTGGCGTGGGTGCGGTTGGCCTTCTCGGCGGCGTTGCCGGCCAGCTTGGTCCCGTCCAGCGCGACAGTGCCGAGGCGGACCATGCCGGCGGCGGCGCACAGCCGCAAGGACTCGACCAGGAACCCGGCCAGGGCCTGCTCGTGGCGGACCCGGAACCGGGCGATGGCCACGTGGTCGGGGGTCTGGTTGGCGGCCAGGACCCGGAAGGCGACGTCCTCGCGCAAGCGGCGCTCGATCTGCCGGGAGGAGCGCACCCCGATCGCGTAGGCGTACAGCAGCACGCCGAGCAGCAGCTTGGGGTCGTAGGCGGGGTGGCCGTATCCGTCGTCGCGGTGGGCTCGGTAGAACGGTTCGAGGTCGAGCTGGTCGACCACGTCACCGACGAACCAGGCCAGATGGTCTTGGGGGAGCCAGTCCCGCAGGTCGGGTGGCAGCAGGAAGGGCTGGTCGCGGTCGCCGCGCAGGAAGTTGTAGGCCATGGCGTATCCTACCCGTTCACGGGTATTGCACCAAACGAGCTGATTCTTAATTGAGTATCAAGGCGTCGTGGCGCTGTCGGAGCGGTCAGCCACGCTTTGGCAGGGACGACCGTCACGACCCGGCAGGCGGATGCAGCGGGGCTGGGCGTGCCTACGGCCTAGTGATGAACGTGACGATCGACGAAACCAGCATGACCCAAATCAGCACGCTGACCACGACGTGCTCGTTGTCGGGAACGGGGTGATCCCTGATCGGCGGCAGCGACTTGCTCGTCCGGCTGAAGGATGTCTGGTACTGGCGGCGCTGGTTCGCTGTCGCCCCGACCACGTAAGGAATCCACCAGGATGCTGCGTTGCCGATGGTGTAGACCACGACGAGCACCAGCCCGATGATCCGCAGCACCTGGTTGTCCAGCAGGAACGCAATCGACGCGATCACCAGCGGTGGATAGTTGAGCAGCGCGTCCCGGATGCGCTCCCGCTTGGGGACCGAGGCGGTGTCGTTCCAGGGATACAGGTTGGCGAAGTCGATGAGCGCCAGGTACGCGAGCAACACCAACGGCGTCACGATCGCCAGCACTCGCCAGACCAATCCTCTCCTCCTGCCGCTTGGGCAGTTGGAGGCTACCTGGCGGCGCGGACAGTCACCAGGCCAACCATACGAACGATAGCCCGGCCCGGCGGCAACAACGGGGGCAAGCGCCGGGTCCAAACCGCGGCGTTCGCGCAACAGGCTGTAAACAGGTAGTGCGCTTGTTTCTCGGCCACCAGGAACTCGGCGGCCTCCGGGTGGGTCTGGAGCGCATCGGTGGTGACCATGACCTCGGCAAGGTCGAGCCCGTCCAGCAGCGGGGCGAAGGCGGTGACCTCCTCGGGGGCGCCGCCGACCTGACGCTGGGCCAGCACCGCGCGGGTGGCATGTTCCATCGCCGCCAGCAGGTGCACCGGGCGGCCGTCCCCGTCGGGTGGGTGGGCGCCGCGCAGCGTCTTGCCGTCGACGGCCACGGCCCGCCGCCCGCCGACCCCGGCGGGCACCGACGTCCGGTCCCGGTCGACCAGCCAGGCGCCGATGGCGCCGGCCAGCGCGTCTGGATCCAGGCGGGAAAGGGTACGGCGGATGGTGGCCTCGGCCGGCACCGCCCAGTGGTCGAGAGCGGCACGGCGGGCGCCCAGCGCAGCCCGCACTGGCTGGGGCGCGTCGGCGGCCCACTCGGCGATCGCGGCGATCGACCGGGCGCCGGCCAAGACCGCGGCGGCGGCCAGGGCCAGGATGGCGACCAGCGGGTGGCGGCGGCCACGCGTGGCTCGCGGGTCGGGGACGGCGGCCAGGTAGGCCAGCAGGTGCGGGGCGTCGGCGTCCTGCAGCTCGCCCGGATCGGTCTGGGTGAGGTGGGCCAGGGCGGCTGGGATCGGGGATGATGGGTCGGCAGGCGTGCCACGGGCGTCCATCCGGGTGATGAGGCTGTGGAAACCGCATGATCGTGGACGTTCGTGCCTGCGCTTCACTATCCGGCATCACCTCACGAACGAGACAGACTCACAGAACGACGGAGCCCTGGCGTCGAGCCAGACGCGGATCGCCTCGTAGACGGCGGGATGGTTGAGCAGGTGGAAATGGTGCAGCGGTCCGAGCTGGCGGCGGGCCTCGGGCGAGAACGGGATATGGCGGCGGTAGCGGTGGCGGCCGTGGGCGCTGGCCGGCCGGATCAGCAGGTCGCCGACAACACGGCCCAGCGGATGCCGGGGGTCGCCGGTGACGGTGGCCGCCACGACATAGTGGTTGGCCGTCGCAAGCAGCGGAACGTCGGTGCGATGGTCGGCCAGGCAGCTGTCCGGGTCGTGGCAGCCGCCCCAGTCGTCCTCCAGCAGATAGCCATACCGCAGGTCCTTGATGCCGGCGCTGCGCCCGTTGACGAGCATGGCAAACGGGCGGGTCTCGGCCACCGCCCCAAGCGCCACCCCCAGCAGCGCCACCCCCTGCTCCAACGGCGCGCCCAGGTGCGGCGCGCCCAGGCAGACCACGTGCCGGACACACGGCACCCACGCCGCGCCAGCCTGCTGCCCCTGATGGCAGCCGCTGCGGGCGACCAGCCCACCCATCGAGTGGCCCACAAGCAGCAGCTCCTCCACCGCCGTCGGCCAGTCGGCCACGACCTCCTGCAGCAGCCCGGCCAGCAGCCGGCCGTTGTCGGAGACGTGCAATCCGGTGTTGTAGCGCAGGTACACCGGGGTGTAGCCGAAGTCGTCGGCCAGCCGGGTGCCGTAGCAGACCCGCGGGTCCTGGTAGTGACGGCGGGCATGCAGCCGCCACGCGTCCTCGGTCTCGCCCAGCCCGTGCAGGAACACCGCCAGCCGGCCGGTCGCGCCCGGGAACGCCACCGCCAACGCGGCCCGGCCGGGCGCCAAGTCCCGGCCGCCCGCCCGCACCGCCATCCGGATGGCCAGCGGGTCGCCCTCCTCGGCGAGCCGGTGCCCGACGGCGGCGTTGAGCGCGGCCAGCGCCAGGTTCCCCGCCGGGGTGGACCCGACGGGGACACTGTCCTGGGGTCGCGTCGCCGCCAGCAGCTCACCGGCGACGACACCGGCGGCAAGCCCGCTGGCGCGCACCGTGGCGTACACCCCGCCCGCCACGGCGTCGTGGACCAGACGGACCGGTGCCGCGGCCGGCGAGGTGAGCCGGAACGGTCGCGCCGCGACCGCCTGGTGCACCCGCTCGACGTGGCTGGTCACGCCCACGAACATCCGACCGGCGAGCCGGACCGCGGCGCGCGCCTCCTGGGGAGTCATCACCTGCCCCTCCCCCACGGGATCTCCGCACTGGCCGTCGACCGGCTGACGCCGACAAGTCTGTCATCGGCGTCCAAGCCGGTCCATCCCGGACGACCGTTCATCGGGCGGCCTGCCGGCTGCTGCTGGCGCTCGTGGCGGAGCGGGTAGGGCGGCGGAGCAAGAGCGGAGCTGGTGGCCTGCTGGGCGCTGCTCCAGGATGACTGACGGATACAACCGCCTGGGCGCCGAGGCGGTCGCGGCACTCACCGCGGCGACCGACCCGCCCGCTGGCGCCCGCCGACCGCCATCGCCCCGGCACAACCGGACCACCGTCGCCATCGGCGGCCGCGTCGTCGGCTTCACCCCACCCCGGCCAACCGGCGACACCGACGCAGAGGGACAGGCGATCCGCGGCCGGTGGATGACCATGCGGGTCGAGCTGGTCGGCGGGCTTGGCGAGGACCGCGACCCGGCCCGGGGCCGGATCCTGCTGGTCGGCCCCCACCACACCTTCGCCGACCCACGAGGCGATCAAGACCGCCTCGCCCGCTGGGAGCCCTTGCACCTGCACCAGTTGACCTGGTCGACGGACGCCGCATCGGCCTGCCCGACCCCGACCAGGACCAGCCCGGCCACGACCCACTTGACGAGCGCCGTCTGGCGTTCGCAGCGAGGGTGGCGGGCAGCAGCCAACGTGCCCCAGGCCACCCGGCTGCGCGCTTCACACCTCCAACCCGGTCTTGCTCCTGATCGTGGCCAGGGTGTTGCGGACGGCGCGCCCACCGGTGCGGCCGGCGTTGGGAGCGGAGGCGACGATCGCGGAACCGGCCGGCCCGATGACCCTCAGATGCCCACTTGCCGTGCGCTCCACCTGCCCGCCTGCCCGCTGCACGGCCGCGACGATCTCCTTCGCTTCCTTGGAGCGCCAGCGTTTCGGGGTCGCTCGTCGTTTCAGCGCCATACGGTTGCTCCGCCAACATCAGTGACACTTCCATGTCCCATCCTGGCCAGCGCAACCCGACACTGGCAAGCAGCGCACCCGGCACCATGCCGCGCCAAGGATTCCCGGCTTCGTTGCGGAGGATCGACCCGACGACGTCACAGCGACGTTGGCGGCCCGCAGGTCGCAGCCATCCCGACTCGCCACCTTCGTCCCGAACCGACACAGCCGACACTGCTGATCCTGCGTTGATCCCGCCGTGGCGCGACGATCGTCGGCCCGGCTGGCGGCTCAGGCGTACGCACTGCTGGTGGCTGGCCGCCGGCCTCGCGCCCCGCCGCATGCATGCCGGGGAAACGTCCTGCCGTGCGGTCGATCGAGATCGCTGCCTTGGCCCGGTTCTTCGACCGCGAAGCCGGCGCCCGGACCCGGGGCGACCGACCGCCGCTGGAAGCGGCACCAACAGCGACCCTTCCAGGCGACCGCCCGCCCCATCCTGGTGGTGACGACCGGCGCCTACCAGGGTCCATGAACGTCCTCGCCGCCGCGCAAGGTGCCCAGTGCCGCGCCGACCGCGAAACTCACCGCCGAGACGACCGCCGCCTGCAGCGGCCGCGCCAGCCCGCCCGGCTGCAAGCCAAGCTCGTCGCGGACATGACTACCCAGCGGGTCGACCGCCATCAGCCGCGCGGCGACCGTGGCGGCCAGCTCCCGATCCAGCCCCCGCCGCACATACAGCTCGGTCAGCTCGGCCCGCTCGAACTCCGGGTCGGCGGCCAGCTCCCGCCGCTCCCGGCGGACATCGGCCCGCTCGGCGTCGCGTTGCGAGCTGACCGACACGTACTCGCCGGCCGCCATCGAGGTCGCCCCCGCGACCAGCCCGGCCACGCCGGCCAGCACCACCGCGTTCCGCGACGCGGCCGCCGCGGCGACCCCGATCACCAGGCTGGTGGTGGATACGATGCCGTCGTCGGCTCCGAGCACCGCGGCGCGCAGCCAGCCGGCCCGACCACTGCGGTGCAGCTCCCGATGCACCATGATCCCCTTCCCTTACACATGGGCGGCGCCGTCCCACTAGTTCAGGATCGGCGCGGCCATTGCCTCATGGCCGCCGATGAGCGTCCACTACGACATCCACCGCCAAGGCTGCTGGGCGTGGCCGATCCCAGCTCCGTGCTCATTCACTCCTCGTTCATCAACCGATCAGGCACTCGAGCCGAGCGAGAACCCCACGCGGACACGCGGTCCAGGAGAGCTTCGATCCCGCCGTCGACGGTCCGCTCGCGGGTCGGAGTCGCTGCCCGCCCAGTCTCATCAATTGGGTCCCTGTCCGAGATTCGAACCAATGAATCCGGGCAGGAACGTCGAGAACGAGACCATGCCGTAGCACCGGTGCGGCATGACGCTCGCCCCCATCGGTCCGGTCGGACCTCAGTCAGGGCCGCAGCCCCAGTCGGGCCAGCTCCCCCACCAACCACCTGCGGCCGACCCGAAGCTCGGCGCGCATCCGCTTCACCGACGACCCCTGCTCGACATACCGCGCCTTGAGGTAGGCGCCCAGATCCGTGAAGCCCAGCTCCGTCAGCCGCGCCGCCCGTCGCGCCTGCCACTCCACCGACTGCATCCTGCGCCCCGACTTGGCCGCCGTCCGCTCCATCGCGGTACGCCGCACCCGTCGGATCCCGTGGCGGTCCAACAGCCGGCGCACCGTCAGCCGATGCGCTCCCAGCTCGGCGGCCACCTCGGCCAGCAGCCAGGCCTGCTGCACCACCCGATCGACCAGGTAGTCGCCCACATCGGCGAAGCCCAGCTCGGCCACGCGGGTGGCGATGCGCTGCTCGGTATGCCGCCGCCGCTGCGCTGCCAGCCGCTGCGGGCGGGGCGCCAGCCGCACCCCCAACCGCGTCAGTGCCGCCTGCACCTGCCAGTCCCCCACCCGCAGCTCGGTGGCGATCCGGGGGATGCTGTAGCCGCTGTCGCAGCGGGCCTGCAGGTACCCTCGCAGATCCTCGAACCCCAGCACTCGAGCGCGCTCGTCCAGGCGCCGATCGCGGCCGCCAGCGACCACGAACCTGCCCGAAAGGACCAGCCGACGAGGCGTTTCTGCTGGTTGTGGGTTTCCTGGGACCACGACGGGCAGAGTAGCGCTGACCAGCGCGTTTGCCCCGCGATCCTCCGGCTGGGCGACCACGACGGGCAAAGAGGCACTGATCGGCCAGGCTCGGCGCACCGATGGAGATACCAGCTCACCAGGAGCTTTGCGCCCGGGGACAGCGTCGCGTCGGGCGACCGGGTTTGCCGCGTGGCGGTGCGGGGTGACCGCCAACGCATGGGCAAGCCAGTTCGCCGAGGATCCCCTGAAGGCTTCCAATGCGGGCCGCCATGGCCGTCGACTGGTGGTGGTCAACGCCAAGTTCGACACGGGCATCACGCCCACCGCCCACCAGCGCGAGGTGATCTTGGTCGACGCGTGCCCCGCGGGCACTCCATCCGATGCCCGGATTGGCCCAGGCTCAGCGGCACCCGGCGCGTGTTCGGCGACGAACCCAGCAGCATCGCAGAGCCTGCCCGGTCAGGGATTCACGTGGGGCCTGGCTTGCCGAACCGGGCCAGCCCGAAGCTGCTGACCTGCTCGGGCCGCCTGCCAGCGGCGATCCAGCTCGCCACGGCATGCCCGGTGGCCGGTGCCAGCAGCAGACCGGTGCCGTCATGGCCGGCGCTGACCCAGGCGTTGTCGATCCCAGGGACCCGGTCGATCACCGGCTGGCCGTCGGAGGTCGCGGGCCGAAAGCAGCACCAGCGGTGCCGCAGCCGCACCCCAGCGGCGGCAGGCAGCAGCTCACCCAGCCGGCGCCGGATGAAGGCGCTGCTCGAAGGCTTCTCCCTCGAAGGCGACCCCGAGCTGGTAGCGGACGAGGCTGTGCGCGCCGTCGCAGCCCACCAGCCAGGCGACCGTCGTGTCCTGCGGGCGACCCTGCTGGTCGCGGAGCTGTACCCGGACGCCGTCGCGGTCCTGGGTGAAGGTCATCACCTCCGTGCCGTAGCCGACGGTGTGCCCTTGGGCGGCGAGCCGGTCGTGCAGGATCTCCTCG
>WNFV01003693.1_pt1 | contig 19435 bp, 6 predicted proteins | sample 5400101 | NCBI WGS metagenome assembly WNFV01 (sample SAMN13153361, study PRJNA577476) | soil metagenome | isolation source: 115 cm soil or saprolite under grassland replicate 1 | place: USA:California | collected 2016-06-15 | reverse complement strand
CGTTCGGCAAGGATTGGCTGCCCGGCATGCATGAACGGCAACTACAGCACCTCGCCCGAAGAAGAGAGCGCGACGGGACGCCCGGATAGAGATCCGCTTGCGACACAAGACGACCCTGCCAAATTCTTGACTCAAGACACAGTCAACGGCCGACCGTCCTTACGGCCTGCGGCAACTCGCAGGTTCGAAGCCCGGCTAGGCGGCGCTGTGCTGTCTTGGGGCATCCGCTCAGAGCGCTGTCACACCTCTGCGCGATAGTTGCGGCACAGCAATCGAACATATGTTCTATACCGGATGTGTCTCGTCGATAAGGACGTGGACCATGACCGCCTCACAGACCGCGACCGCGGCGCCAGACGCGCCGTCCTGGGTGCGAGCTACTGACCAGCACGAGCTCGCCATCGACCTGGCCAATGGCGCGCTCGTGTGCCGGAACGCCAGAGGAAGGCTGCTGAAGAGCATCCCCAAGCGGGTCAGGGAGTCGGCGGCGGCCGATCGTCTACGGGCGCTGCTGGACTGGCTCGGTCGCCACGAGGCCGAATGCCACGCGACGGTCGAGCGCTGGATGCTCAGCTCCATGCCCGTTCCAGCGGCGGTGCTCGCCGCCGTCTGGCCCGACCCGGCCTGGCGGCGCCCCATCGAGCACGCGGTGGTCGCCAATGTCGGCGAGGACGGTCGTCCCAGCATGGACGCCTCGCTCGGGTTCCTCCGTGGAGTCGGCGACGACGGCCGCCTCGGCATCGTGGACCTGGACGGCGAAACCCGCTGGCTCGACCACGCCGCCGTCTCCATCCCTCACCCGGTGCTGCTCGACGACCTTGACGAGCTGCGGGAGTTCGCGGTGGAGCTGTCCGTCGAGCAGGGCATCCAGCAGCTGCTCCGTGAGGTGCACCGTAGGCCCGCGGAGCTTGCGGCCGCCTCGGAGCGGCTGGCCGATTTCGCCGGCGGACGCTTTGCCGAGTTCCGCCACGCCATTGCCCGGGCCGCCAGCTTCGGGTTCCAGGTCCGCGGCGGGTACGCGGTGTGCTGCGCGTTCGACGGGGACGTGCCGGTCGAGGCGCGCTACTGGCTGGGCGCCGAAGATCCTTCGTGGGAGACGTGGACGGGCGAGCTCATCTGGGTCGACCATCACGAGCGCCACCTCACCCTCGGTCAGGTCGGCCCGGTCGCCTGGTCGGAGGGCGTCCGCATGGCCTCGCTGATCCACGCCGGCCGCGCCGCCGAGCAGGCCGAGAGGTGATCGTCGATGGCCGCCGCGATCCACCAGCGGGAAAGCTTCCCGTTTGCCGGGCCGGTGCTCCACCTGGACGCCGAGGGGGCCGGCAGTGCCCAGCTCGACCCGGTACGCGCCCGCCGCTACCAGCATCCCGCGCTCGCTGGCCGTACGGTCGTGTGTCTGGCCGGTGAGACGGTTGCCGTCGCCGAGGACCGCCTGCTCGCCTTCATCGGCTTCGACCCGGCTGAGGTCGATGGGCCGCTGGCGCGGACGCCGCGGCGCGGACTCGGCTACGTCGAGTGGGTGCTGATCAACGACCCGGACCGTGCCGGTGCGGCGCTCGCCCTGGCTCCCGAGGTCGAACGCGCCGCTCGGCTGGCGCCGTCCAGGCCGCGGGCGGCCATCCGGCTGTTCGAGGGGCTGGCGAAGCGCCTGCCTAGCGCGCACCTGCCCGCGTTGTGGGAGCACGCGGGCCGGGCGTTCCTCGCCGCGGACGCGCGTCGGTGGGGGGCAGCCATGTTCGAGCGTGCGCGCGAGGCGGAGCGGGTCTACGGCCTTCGGGTCGACAGGGCCGCAAGGGACGAGGCGCATCGCGAGTTCGCGCTCGCGGGCGGGCTGCGGACTGGCTCGGTGGCGCGGCACGTCGCCGACCTGCGGCGGCGGCGCGACGCCCCACAGGTCGCCTTCCGCGCGTTCCTCGAGCTGGTGTCGGCCTGCGCCACAGGCGGTATGCCGCCCTGGAGCGGCCTGCCCGACCAGCTTCGCAGACTGGCCGCGGCGCCGGGTCACGAGCCCGATGCCGAGGAGGAGCGGCTCCTCGACGAGTTGCTGGCGCTTCCTATTACGCGCCAGGCGTCCCCGGGTTTCTGGCGTCGCTGCCGCCCGGCGCTGGTCCGCATGGGCGCCGCTTCGGCGGCGGTACGGGGCATGCTGCTCGAACTGTTCCCCGCGCCGCGCAACACCCGCGACGGCTTCGACGGCTGGTGGCTGGACCTGCTGGATGAGGCTGGCGCGCTGGATGCGCTCATCCTGCCGGCCGATCGGGTGTCCCCGGAGTCGGCCCCTGGCTACGGCGCCGCCGGTTGGCTCGTGCGCTTCCTCGAGCATTCGCGTGGGCGCCGGTGGGGGACTGGCACGCCGGCGCAGCTCTTTGGGCTCCTGCCACGGATGGCCGAGAGGCTCGCCGCGGACGGCGACCCGGTGGCGCCCCGGGTCGAGCGCGATGGTCGCGGCATCCTGGACGCCAACGTCGTCGACGCCTGCCTCGAGCACGGCATCCCCGTCGCCGATCCGGTCGACGGCGATGCGTTCGACCTGCACGAGTGGGCCGCGAGCGGCGAGGGTGCGACACGGCGTGAGCTGGTCTTGGTCGCCGCCGACCCCCGTTTCGAGCCGCTTCTGGTCGCCGCGATCGGAGAGCAGTGGCGGCGTCCTGGCCTGCGTCCCGACGACCTGCTGAGCATCCGAGGGCTGTCGCCGCTGGTCGGGCGCGCCCTCCAGGAGCGGGTCGTGGCGCTCGGGCGGGGCGGCCTCGCCCAAGCCGCCGATCTGCACGAGGAGCTGGCCGGGATCAGCAGTCGGCGCACCTTCAGCCGTTTTCCTGCGGCGCACACCCGCCTCGCCGCCGCCGATCTGGCGGGGCCGCTCGCGCGCACCCTGCGGACAGGGCTGCTGGACGAGTTCGCCTGGCCCGCACTCGAGGAGGCGGTGGAGGAGCTCGTGGCCGGCGAGCTCTCCTACAGCGAGAGCTGGCCGGTGCTGGTGGTCCACGACCGCGCGCGGGCGATTGCCGTGGGGCCCGGAGGTCGTGTTGCCGAGCACGACCTCCGGCTCACCAACCCGAGCCCCCACTTCGTGCCGACGATCTGCTATGCCGGTGGCCAGTTCCTCGTGCGCTGGCACGACCAGGTGCGCGACCAGCAGTTGGCGTACTGGTCGGGCGCGGCCAACGAGGTCTTCCCGTTCACCGAACCGTATTGGCGCGACGGTCCCGCGCACGGGTTCGCGCTGTTGCTGCCAGATGGCGGCCGGGTCGCCGGCGGCCGGGTGCTCTACCCCGGCGATCGAGCCCTCCAGCCCGAGCGGCATGTCTGCTGGGACGGCGAGACGTTCTGGGTGCTGGCCTCGCGGGTCGGGCGCGACGGTCGGGAGAGCCTTCGAGAGCTGGATCCCTGGACCGGGGAGCTGGGCCGCTGGTCCTTGCCAGCCTTTCTCGCGGATTTCGTGCCTGGCGCGGGCGAGGCGCTGGTGCCCGCGTTGTGCACGCTCGCGCCCGTTCCGGCGGACCTGAAGGGCACGCCGCTCGGCCACCGCGGCGGTCTGGTCGGCTTCCGGGTCGCGTCGGGGCAGCGGCACGGCCGGCAGGTGGTGACCATCGAGGGGGTCGACGGCCGCCGCCTGGCCGTCCCGGATCCCGACCCGCTCGAGCCGATGCTCCTGGGCTACCAGCGCGACCTGGGGGTGGGGCCGGTGGGGCTGGTCGACCTCCCTGGCACGGCCGGACCACGGCTGCTCTCGTCCAGCGGACGCTATTCGCGCGCGCTGACGCTGTGGGATCCCGAGATGGACGGCCCGGTCGCCCGTGTCCCAACCGGAGTCGTCGTGACCGGTCCTACCAGCAGCGCCTGGACCCTGCCCTACGACAGGCAGCCGCGACTGTGCCCGGCGGGCACGCCGTTCGTGCCGCCTGCGGCGTTCTGGCACTGCCTGGTGCCCAGGGACGAGGACGGCTCGCGCGTCCTGCGCGGCGCCACCGAGGAGATGGCGCGCGAGCTGCTCGCTGCGGGCCTGACCGACGTCAGTGTCCGGCCGGGCGAGATCCCGACGATGGAGAGGATGGAGAGGATGGAGCACACCGCGGCGGCGGTGGAGCGGCTGCTGCCGACGCTGACCCACCCACGGCTGCGCCGCGGCATTGTCGGGGTGATGCGCTCGGCCGCGTTCACACAGTCCTGGCTCGGGTCGCTGGCCAAGCGCCATGCCCCGGTCCAGGGTGCCTCGAACGTGGCAGTGGCTCTGACCGACGGAGCCGCCGCTCGCCCGGCCGCGCGACTGGCCGACGATCTCCTGTCCCCAGCGCTCGTCGGCCTCGGCGGCCTGCGCACGCGCGACGCGCTCGGCCTCGCTCCCGCCCCGCGGACTGCTGAGCAGCTCCAGCTCCTCGGCTGGTTCTTCGATGGCGACCTCACGCCCGAGGCAGTCGAGCCGTCGCTGCGGTCCGGCCTGCCCTGGCCGGCGATGCTCGGCCGCGTCGGCGCCCTCGCCTTCCGCGCCGCCAGCCCCGCGGTCAGCGAGCGGGACCGCGCGATCCTGCTCGACCTGCTGGAGCTGTGGGCATCCCTGCCATTCAGCAGGGACCCCGCCTCCTTCCGGACAGGCCGCCTCGCCAAGTGGCCCGCCCTGGTCGGGCGCTCGCAGCGAGGTGCCTTCGCCGTGCTGGCCGAGGAGGTCACCGCAAGTGTCTTGCCCGATCCCCGCCCGTACCACGACGACGCGATCTTCCGTGGCGACGCGCTCTTCATCGAACGCCGCCATGGCCAGGCTCGGGCACTGCCCGATGGGGCGGAGGTCGTCCAGGAGCGCCAGGTCGCCAACGGCTGGGGGACGCCCGCACAGCTCGCCGAGCTCGTACGGCTGGTCCGCGAGCGCGGGCCGGTGTCGTGGGACCCGGACGTCCCCGCGATGCTGGCCGGTTCCGTTGGCCTGACTCGCGCGGAGGCCGCGCTGCTGTGGGCCGGCCTTCCGGACCTGGACACGCCAGAGTACGAGCACGACTTCCTCGGCCCGCGCCGCCGCCTCCTCGGTCTGAGCGTGACCGAGGCCGCGGCGGCTCGCGAGCGCCTGCGCAGGCTCGACCTGGACCAGCGCTACCAGTTGCTGCACGCCCCCATGCCGGAGGACCCCGCCCTGCTGTGGTCACCGCTAGTGGTCGGCTCTGACGACGGTCCGGTGGCGCGGGTCGCGGCGGCATGGGCCCGGGTCGTCGGCCGGCGGCGTCCCGTGCCCGACGGCGCGATCGCCGAGGCCGTGTCCCTCCGCGATGCGATCGTCAACCGCGGGCATGGGACGCGCTGGACGCATCGTCCGGCCCTCTCGCTGCTCCAGATGCTGCTCGAGCCGTCCCGCGAGCCGGCTCTGCTCACCGACCACGACTGGAGGCTCCGCGATTTTGGCGGCCCGCTCGACGCCGAGTCGAGCCTCGGCCGCGGCCGCGAGATGAGCGTCCTGTTCGTCGAGCTGGCCGTCCTGCTGTCGTGGGCGTTCGCGACCCGCCCGGTCGGCGACCCCCTGCGAGCCCACCTTCCGGAGCTGCTCGCACTCTCCAGGGCGCGGCTCGCACATCCTGGGCTGCTGCTCGACGGGCCGTTCGTGAGCAGCGTCCACGACCCCGCACAGGCGGTCCGGCGAGACTTCGGGACCCGGCCGTACCGGCATCGGGGCACCGCGGGCAGCGTCGGTGAGGAGACCGCCGACGATGGGCTCACCGTCGCGGTGGTCCGCGGCAACGGCTCGGTGTCGCTGTTCTTCCGGCCGGCACTGCTTGCCGAGCGGGACGCCTGTTCGCGTCGCCTGCGGCACTGGCTCGAGCTGGGCCACTTCGACGAGGCTCGCATGGTGGTGCGCGCGATCGACCTGCTGCGCGGCCAGGGCTACACCGCCATGGCCGGGCGGGTGGCGTCCACACCGCTGCCGCAGGGCGCCTACGAGGCGAACCCGGCGAGTTCCGCACCTCGGACGGTAGGGGCCGTGCAGGAGGGACTCGGTCTCGGCGCGGACGCAGCCGTGCTCTACCTTCAGCTCCTCACCCTCCTCGAGCCGACCGACCAGAACGTGCACAGATGGAACGGCTGGACGGCGGTGCGCCGCCGCCGGGCGGGCGCCGAGCTGGCCGGCGCGGGCCTGGTGGTGCAGGCCACGCGGCCAAGGGCCGGCCGCCACTTGTTCCTGCCCGGCGAGTGGGTCCCGGCCGCCGCGCCGGACCGGCCCGTGGAGGCCTGGAAGCTGCCCTTGTACCGCATCGAGCGCGACCGAGCTGGGGGTCCGCCGCGTGGACCGCTGCCACGGTTTCTCCCGCTGGAGCCGCTGCATGAGCTGTTCGCCGCCGCCTGGGCCCGGGTCGAGGCGGGCGACCGTCCGGACGGTCACTCCGAGGGGGGTAGCGCATGAGCCGCCAGCAGCCGCCCGCCAGCACGCTCCTGACGCTCGACGTCGCTGCGGGCACGCCGGTCGAGCCCCTCCGCGCCCACTGGTATCGCCATCCGGTGCTCGGCGAGCGGCCAGTGGTCCGGCTGGTCGGCGAGACGGCCGCTCCCGGCGAGGACGCGGCGCTCGCGTTCCTCGGGTTCGCACCCGCCGAGGCGAGCGAACCGCTGGCGCGGGCACCGCGGCGCGCACTCGGCTTCCCCAGCTGGGTGCTGGTCAACGACCCCGCGCGAGCCGGTCAGGCGCTGGCCGTCGTCAAGGACATGGAGCGAGCCGCGCACCTGGCCCGCACCAAGCCGGGCCACGCCAAGGACCGCTACGAGGCGCTCGCCCGCCGCCTGCCCCCAGCGCACCTGCCGAGCTTTTGGGAACAGGCCGGGCGGGCGTTCCTTTCCACCGATCGCCGCCGGTACGCCGGCATGATGTTCGAGAAGGCCCGCGAGGCCGAACGGGTCTACGCCCTTGCCACCGACCAGGCCGACCGCCGCGAGGCATTCCTCGAGTTCGCCCTCGCCGGTGCGCTCCCTGCCAAGTCGCTCGCCAGCACTCCCGCCGACCTGCGGCGCCACCACTCTCCGGAGGAAGCATACGAAGCCTTCCTCGAGCTCGCCCTGGCACGCGCCCGCGGCGGCCTGCCCCCATGGACGCAGCTGCCGGAACAAGCGCGCGGCCTCGTCCTTCAAGCAGGTCGCGATCCCGCGACCGAGGAAGAGCGCCTCCTCGGCGAGCTGCTGGCCTTGCCGTCCACGCGCTGGGCCTCGGCCGGGTTCTGGCGGGACAGCCGAGCGCCACTGCTCCACATGGCCAAGGGCTCCGCCGCGGTGCGCGGCGCGCTGCTCAACCTGCTGCCCGAGCCGGACAGCGAGGGCGACTTCGACGGCTGGTGGCTGGACCTGCTGGATGAGACCGGCGCGCTGGACGCGCTCATCCTGCCGGCCGAGCGGGTGCCGCGGGAGTCGGCGCCGTTGCAAGGCGCGGCCGCCTGGCTCGCTCGTTTCCTCGAGCGCCCGCGGCGCCGGTGGTGGCGCCGCCGGCCACCGCCTGCGCAGCTCTTCGAGCTGATCGGGCGTATGGCCCCGCGCCTGCGGGCCGACGACCGCCCCCTGATCCTCACCCCGAGACGGTGGGGCCACACGTTCGATGCGAATCTGATCGATGTCATCGTCGAGCACGACATTCCTGTCTGCGACCCCCCACCGCATGCCAGGATCGACCTGCTCGAGTGGCTGCAGAGCGGCTCCGACGGCGGGGTGCGCCGTTCACTGGAGCACATGGCGGCCGACCGGCGATACCAGCCGCTGCTGAGCGCCGCGGTTCCGAGCTTCTGCGACTATGCCGAGCGGTCGGTCGATGACCTGCTGGTAAGCCCTGGGCTCGAGCAGTTGCTGCGACGCTGGTTCCAGGAGCGGGCGAGCGCTGTCGACCGGGGCGGGCTGATCCAGGCGGCCCGCAGCCTCAGTGAGCTGGCAGGCGCCGCCGGACCCCGGACGCTCGGGCGCTTCCCGACGGCATACGCGGCGCTGGCCCGTGCCCGCCTCGCGCCATCGCTGGCGCGCACGCTCCAAGGCGGCCTGATCGACGAGCTGGGCTGGCCGGCCCTGGAGGACGCGGTGACCGAGTTGCAGGCAACTGGCCCGTCGCTGGGGTCGAGCGCGAGCTGGCCGGTGCTGGTGGTCCACAGCGCCACGCGGGCCATCGCCGTTGGCCTCGGCGGCCGCGTCGCCGAGCACGACCTGCGGCTCACCAATCCGAGCCCCCACCAGCAACCGTGGGTGCTGTACGCCGGTGGACAGTTCCTGGTGAGCTGGCGCGACCGCCAGAGCGGCCGGCAGGTCGCCTACTGGTCAGGCACGCCGAACGAGGTGTTCCCGCTCGCTGAGCCCCGCTTTGGTCGAGGCAGTCCCTTCCATGGGTTCTCGTTGCTGCTGCCGGACGGCGGCAGGACCAGCGGGGGCCGGGCACTGTACCCCGGCGACCGCGAACTGTCCGGCGACGCGTCCCACGTGCTCTGGGACGGCGACACCCTGTGGGCCGTCGATTGGGACCGCGAGCAGTACGTCCTGCGCGAGCTCGACCCCCATACCGGCGAGCGTGGCCGCCATTCGCTCCCGTCGTTCCTCGAGGGCCGAGCCGACTCAGGCGAGCGGCTGCTGGTGGAGCTGTGCTCGCTGGCACCCCTGCCCGCCGGCCTGGAAGGCACACCGCTGGGGCAAAGCGGCGGCGCCGTCGGCTTCCGCGTCGCCACCGTCCAGCGGGGGAGCGGGCCGGTCGTGCGGGTCGAGGGCATCGACGGCCGCCGTCTCGAGGTCCTCCCCGGGGTGCCGGCCCAGCCCCTTGCCCTGGTCGACCTGCCCGGCGCGACCAGGCCACGGCTGCTCGCCGGCTTCATTGGAGTCGAGCTCTGGGACCCGGACGTATCCGGCCCGCTCGCCGCGATCGACATCGGCCACTCCGGCTCCATCCGCTGGTCGGCTCGGCGGCTGCCCGCCGTTGGCACACCGCTCGGGCTGCCGCCGGCCCTCTGGCACTGTCTCGACGCCCGCGACGACGAAGGCTCGCGCGCCCTGCGACGGGTCGACGAGGAAGCCGCGGCGGAGCTGCTCCACGCTGCCCTGGAGGACCTGGACCGCTCCCAGGCCCAGCGGCTGGACCAGATGTCCAGGACGGCGGCGGCGATCGAGCGCGTGCTGCCTGCGGTGTCCCACGCTCGGCTCCTGCTCGGCCTGCTCGGGACAGTCGCCACCGCCGTGCAGCTCGAGCGGCGGCGCCAGCAGCTCAGCGGCGACACCCTGGCGCCCCAGCGCGGCGGGCCGCTGCGGCAGGCGCCGGCGCCGGCGCCGTCCGACGGGCTGCCGCTGGACGAGCAGGCGCTGCTCTCCGCCCTCGCCGACCTTGGCGGCGGCAGCAGCGATCCCTCCCGCCCGCCGGGGCAGCCGCTCGGCGACCAGCTCCGCCGGCTCGGCCGATTCTTCGCTGGCGAGTCCGACGCCGACGCGGTGACGCCCATCCTCCGCCTGCTCGCCCTCGCCTGGCCGGCGCTGCTGAGCCGCATCGGCGCGATCGCCTTCCGCGCGGTCAGCCCACTGGTCAGCCAGCGCGAGCGCGACGCGCTCCTAGACCTGCTCGAGCTGTGGGCCTGCCTGCCGTTCGCCGCGGATCCCGAATCGTTCCACGTTGGCGAGGCAGTTGGCGGGGCCGGGACCGCCGGCCGCTCGGAGCGGGGCGCCTGGGTCGTCCTGGCCGACGGCGTGTCGCGGCTGTCCGCGGGCGGACAGTGGCGTAGCGGCGGCATCCTCATCGAGCGACGCGACGGCGACGGCGAAGCCACCGCCCTGCCGGCCCGGGTGGAGGTCGCCGAGACCCGGCGAGTGGAGGCCGGCTGGGGCACGCCAGCGCAGCTCGCCGCCTTCGTCAAGCTGGCTCGCGAGCGGCAGGCGCCGACACCGGACCCGGCCGTGCCGGAGGCGCTGGCCAGCCGCACGGGCCTGACCCGCGCCGAGGCGACCCTGCTCTGGGCTGGACTGCCCAACCTCGACACCTGGTACGACGATTTCCTTGGGCCGAAGCTTCGTCGCGTCCTCGGGCTCAAGGCCGGCGAGGCCACGGCCGCCCGGGCCACGCTCCGCCGGGCCAGTCCCACGCAGCGCCTTCAGCTGCTGGACGCCGCCATGCCCGACGACCCGGCCGCGCTGTGGCGGCCGCTCGGCGCCGGCCCAGAGGATGCGTCCAGCCCGGTGGCGCGACTGGCCACGGCCTGGACCGGCCTGTTCGGCCGGCGCGCCCGGCCGCCCGAAGACACCCTGGTCCAAGCCGCCGCACTCGGCTTGCCGACCCCGGCCGGCGAGCTGCTCGCACTACTGCTTGATCCCGCGGCCAACCCGGCGCTCACCCTCGACCGGGACTGGGCGCTGGCCGTCCAGGACAGGAGCCATGTGCTGCTGACCGCCGGCGGCGCCGGCGCGGAGCCAATGAGCCAACTCATCCTGGACCTGGCCGTGACCGTCCCGTGGGCGTTCGCCAGCCGGCCGGTCGGCGACCCGCTCCGTGCCAGGCTTCCCGAGCTGCTCGCACTGGTCCTGGAGCGGCTCCGGCATCCCGGCCTGCTCCTCGACGCGGGGTGGCACGGCGTCGAGCGGTCCGGCGAGACGGCGCCGAAGCTGTTCGGGCCGACTCCCTACAAGGGCAGGAGCGGCGCCGCGCTCGCCGGAAGCGCCGACGACGGGCTTACCGTGGCGGTGTCCGTCTCCAGCTGGACGCTGGCCCTGTTCTTCCGCCCAGCCGTGCTCGGCGACGATGCCCGCGCAACGCTCCTCCGCGCGCACGCCAGAACCGCCTGGCGCGGCGACACAGTCGCCGCCGTCGGCCTGCTCCGCAGCGCGGGCTACCAAACCATGGCCGAGCGGGTCCGCGCCACGCCAGTCCCCGACGGCGGCTTCGAGGCGAACCCGCTGCTCTCCGCGCCAGAGCTGGTGCGCACCGCCGCAGGGGCGCTGGGCGTTGGCCACGACGCCGCCGCGCTGTACCTGCAGCTCCTGACGCTATTGGACCCGACCGACAAGAACGTCCGGCGCTGGAACCGCTGGACGCGGGCGCGCCATCGCCGCGCCGCCGAAGAGCTACTGGGTGCCCGCCTGGTCGTGGAGGCCAGGCGTGAGCGTTCACGGCGCGGCCTGTTCCTCCCCGGCGAGTGGGTGAAGGCTCCAGCTCCGAACCGGCCGCTGGAGGCGTGGAAGCTGCCGTTGTACGGGCTGGAGCGCGACCGTGCGACCGGACAGCCGCGTGGCCCGCTCGCGCGCTTCCTGCCGCTCATGCCGCTGCACGAGTTGTTCACGGCTGCCTGGGCACGCCTGGAGGCCGGCGACCGCCCCGAAGGAGGAGCCCTATGAGTGCGGACGCGAACCTCTCGGACCAGTACCAGGTCGAGCCACCCGAGATCCGCCATGCCGAGGAACTGGCGTTCCTGGCAGTCCACGACCCTAGTCCGCGGCCTCCGGGCTGGCGGCTCACCCCCGCCGCCGTCGTCACCTTCGTGATGGGCTCAGCGGGCCAGCGGCTCCGCCTCGACTCGAGGTCCCGGAGTGATGGTCTGCCGCCGAGTCTCGAGATCAGCCCCAAGTTCGTGGGCGACCGTGCGCTGGTCGAGCGGGCGGTCGTCACCCTCGCCGGCGAGCGCGGCCTGCTGCTGGTCGGCGAGCCCGGGACGGCCAAGTCCATGCTGTCAGAGCTGCTTGCGGCCGCGATCAGCGGCGACAGCGGCCTGACGGTGCAGGGCACCGCTGGCACCACCGAGGAGCAGTTCCGCTACGGCTGGAACTACGCGCTCCTGCTTGCCAAGGGGCCGTGCCCGGAGGCGCTGGTGCCGGCGCCGCTGCTGACCGCCATGCGCCGCGGCGCGATCGCCCGGGTCGAGGAGGTCACCCGCTGCCTGCCAGAGGTGCAGGACGCGCTGGTCTCGATCATGTCCGACCGGCGCCTCGCCATCCCCGAGCTGGCCGAGTCGGTACCTGCCCGCAACGGCTTCAACCTGATCGCCACAGCGAACCTGCGCGACCGCGGTGTCTCGGAGATGTCCGCGGCCCTGAAGCGGCGCTTCAACTTCGAGGTGGTGCCGCCCATCGCCGACCTCGACGAGGAGGTCGCGCTGGTCCGCCGCCAGGCGAGCGCGGCCCTGGAGCGCCGGGGTGGCGCCCTTGAGGTCGACGACGCCGTCCTGGAGGCGCTGGTCACCACCTTCAGGGACCTGCGCGGCGGGCGGGCGGTCGAGGGCTGGCAGGTGGAGCGACCCACCACGGTGATGAGCACCGCAGAAGCGGTTGGGGTGGCCACCTCTCTTGGCCTGCAGCGCACCTATCTCAGCGGGGGTGCCGAGCCGTTGTCGCTGCTGCCCGGCTACCTGCTGGGCGTCGTCCGCAAGGACGACCCTGCCGACCAGGGCCGCCTGCTCGGCTACTGGGACACGGCCGTGCTGCGCCGCGCCCAGACCGGCGCGCGCCTGTGGCAGCGCCTCCATGAGCTGCGGCCGGTGCTCGAGGATGGGGGATGAACCGTGGAGCCGGATGCCGCCGTTGAGCCGGATGCCGCGCTCGAGGCACTGGCCGCCTGCCAGCGACCGTTCCTGATCGGCGTGCGGCACCACTCACCGGTGCTCGCCGCCGCCGTGCCCCAACTGCTTGACGCGGTACAGCCGGAGGTCCTGCTGGTCGAGCTGCCGCTCGAGCTGGACGACTGGATCGGCTGGCTGGGCGACCCGCGGACGGTCACCCCCGTCGCCCTTGCCGTGGCGGCGAGGGACGGCAGCCGGCTCGGCTTCTACCCGTTCGCCGACTTCTCTCCGGAGCTTGCCGCGATCCGCTGGGCGACCGCCCATGGCGTCCCCGTCGAGGCGATCGACCTGCCCGCGGCCGCTGTGACCGGCGACGCTCTCGCGGAGGACGGTGGGGGCAGGGCCGGCGGCGGGGGTGGGCAGGTCACTTCGCCGTTGTTGCGCCGCTGGGGCGTGCGCGACGCCGATGAGCTGTGGGACCGGGTGGTGGAGGCGCCCGCCTGCGGCGCGCATCCGGAGCGGGTCAGGCGTGCCGCCCTCGGGATCGGGTGGGCGATGCGCGCCAACGCCGTCGGTGGTCGGGGTGTCGCCCGCGTGGACTTCGCCAGAGAAGCGTGGATGCGCCGCCGTGTCGCGGCCGCGGCCGGCCGCGCCAACCGCCTGGCGGCGGTGGTGGGGGCGTTCCACGCCCCCGCGCTGCTGCCCGAGCCCGCGCGTCCCGCCGGCGCGGGCCAGGACACGCCGACCGAGCCGAGCGGAGCGCCAGGGCCCCAGGTCGTCACTTCCCTTGTCCCCTATGCCTTCGACCTGCTCGACTCGCGCTCCGGCTACCCGGCCGGCATCCGCGACCCCGCCTGGCAGCAGGCCGTCTGGGAGGCCCGCGGGCAGCCCGAGGCGGTCGAGCGCGCGGCGGCTGACCTGGCCGTGCGCGTCTGCGCCGAGCTGCGCCACGAGCGGCAGGTCGCCGGCGTGCCGGACGGGCGCGAGGCGTTCCGCCTCGCCAGGGACCTGGCACGCCTGCGCGGCCTGCCCACGCCCGGACGGCGTGAGCTGGTCGAGGGGATCCAGACCGCGCTGGGCCAGGGCGAGCCGCTGGGTCGCGGGCGCGCGCTTGCCCGCGCCGCGCAGGCGGTGCTGGTCGGGCGGCGACGCGGCGCGCTGCCGCCCGGCGCGCCCCGGGCCGGCCTGCTGGTGCAGGTCGAGGCGCTCCTCGCCGAGCTCGGGATGCCCGGCCCGGCGACCCAACCCGATGCGGTGGAACTGCGGCTCGATCCAGCGCGCTCCCCGCTGGACCGCCGCCGCCACGTCACCCTGCGCCGCCTGGCCGCCGTGGGGGTGCGCTACGCCGAGGAGCGCGAGGTCACGGGGGTGGGCGGCGCCCAGGCGCTGGGGCGGCGCTGGACGGCGCGGTGGCAGCCGGCAAGCGCTGCCACGCTCGAGCTGGCCGCCCTGGCCGGCCCGACCCTCGAACAGGCCGCCGAGGGCACGATCCGCCGTCGCCGAGCCGAGCTGGCCGCAGCCGACGAGCTTGGGCCGAGGGCGGCCCTGGACCTGGTCGAGCAGGCCGCCGAGTGTGGCCTGGCCGCGCTGACCAGCGAGCTGGTCAGCGGGCTCCGCGAGACCCTGCTGCCCTCCGCCGGCCTGGCGGACCTCATCGCCGCCCACACCCTGCTCGAGCGCGTCGCCGCGGGTCACGTGCCGGGCCTACCCGTCGAACGCCAACGGCCAACCGACCCGGAACCCTACGAGCTGCCACCCGACCCCAGCCTCGGCGACCTGGTCCTGGCCGCGGTCACGGCGGTCGAGGGCCTCGCCGGCTCAGACGACCCAGTGGACGCGGCCGCGCTCGCCGAGCTGGTCCGTCTGGTCGAACGAGGGCGCGGCGAGCCCGCCGCCGTCGGCGAGGGCCGGCTCGCGTGGACGCTTGGCCGCCTGGCCATCCAGGGCAGCCCGCTGCTCCAGGGCGCGGCCGCAGCCGCTCTGGTCCTACTCAGCCACGCCGACCCCGCAGCCCTCGGCGTCCGCCTGGGCTCCTGGGTCGACGCCAGCGGCGGTCACGACCTGGCCGGCCGACTGCGGGGCGTGCTGGTGATGGCCGCACCACTGCTCGAAGTGTGCGCCGACCTGCTCGATCCCCTGAGCGGCCGGATCGAGGGGATGCCCGACGTCGCCCTTCTGCAACGCCTGCCCGCCCTCCGCGACGGGTTCGAGGTGCTCTCGGCAACCGCTCGTCAGCGGTTCCTCGAAGCCGTCACCGACCGGATCGGCCTCGGCGACCTCGCGGAGCTGGAGCGGCGCCTGGCCGTCGATCACCCCCGCGCCGCACTCGCCCGTTGGGCCGCCGCCGACGTCGCCGGTCGCGCCGCCCTCCTGGCGCTGGACCCAGCCGTGCTCGACCCGCCACCATCCCCGCCCGACCCGGTGGTGCCCACGGCGGTCGTCCACGAATCCACCGTGCCCGACGCAGCCCCGCCCGACCCGGTGCGGGCGCCGGAGGCCGGTAAGGCGCCCCAAACCATCGCCCCGCTGGACCGCTGGCGGCTGATCCTGGGGCGCGAGCAGGACCGCTTGCCGCCAGCACTGTGTCGGGCCGGGCTCGCACTCGATGAGCTCTACGGAAACGGTCACGGCGAGGGTTCCGGCGCGGCTGGGCTCGCCGGGCGCCGCGGCGGACGCCATGCACCGTTCCCCAATGCTCGGGAATGGGCCGACGAGCTCGAGACGCTCTTCGGCGCCCGGGTCCGCGAGGAAGTCCTGGCGCGAGCAGTGGGCCAGGGCCGCGTCGATGCCCTGCTGGCGATCGACCCCGACCACGTTGTCGCCTCCGTCGACCTGCTCGAGCGGGTGCTCTCGCTCAAGGGCGCGCTGCCCGAGGCCAAGCTCGGCCAGCTCCGCCGTCTGGTCGACCGGATCGTCGCCCAGATCGTCCAGGAACTCGCCTATCGCCTCCGCCCGGCCCTTGTCGGGCTGACCACACCCCGGCCCACCCATCGCCCGGGCGGCCGACTCGACCTCGACCGCACCGTGCGCGCCAACCTGCACACGCTGCGCCGTGACCCTGATGGCGCCCCGGTGCTCGTCCCCGAGCGGCCGCGGTTCCGCACCCGCGCGCGCCGATCCGCCGACTGGCACGTCAGCATCGTGGTCGACGTCTCAGGGTCGATGGAGGCCTCGACCATCTACAGCGCGGTCATCGCCGCCATCCTCAACGGGCTGCCAGCGCTCTCCACGCGGTTCATCGCATTCTCCACCGAGGTGGTCGACCTCACCCACCGGGTCGACGACCCATTGGGCCTGCTGCTGGAAGTCTCCATCGGGGGCGGTACCAACATCGGCAGCGGTCTGCGCTACGTACGCGATCGCCTGATCGTGCCGAGCCGCACCATCGTCGCCCTGGTAACCGACTTCGAAGAGGGGGTCTCGGTCGGCCGCCTGCTGGCGGAGGTCCGAGCGCTTGCCGAGAGCGGCGCGCACCTGCTTGGGCTGGCCGCCCTCAATGACCGGGGCCAGCCGGACTTCAACCGAGGCATCGCGGCACAGGTGGCCGCCGCCGGCATGCCGGTGGCCGCCCTGTCGCCGCTGGAGTTGGCCCGCTGGATCGGCGAGCGGGTGCGTGGCGGATGAGCCGCGGCGCGATCCGGGGAGCGGGCAGGTGAGCCGGCGGCCAAGCATCGGGGCCGGCGTCGCGGCGGAGATCCTCAACGCCGCCCCAAGCCGAGTTCGCAAACGGTTCGACGCCAACCCCAAGATGGCTGAGCACTGGACGTGGGAGCGCGACAGCGATGCCTGGGTCGTGCGCGCCGAGGCCGAGACCGTGCGCATCGAGCCGGTCACCGGCACGGTCCGAGCGGCCGACCAGCTCAGTTGCTCGTGCCTCCTCGGCCCAAGGTGCGTGCACCTGCTCGCCGTCGCCGCCGCCCTCGATCCCACCGACGACCCAGAAGGCGTCGGGCCCCCGCCGGCGCCGGCGCCGGACCAAGCCGACCGGCCGCAACCGGGACCAGGCTGGCCGCCGACGGATGCGCCGCCGGCCACGCCGGCGGAGTTGTCGCGGCGGCAGCGGGATGCGGTCCCGCTCGCCTGGCGAGCTGGGGCACGACTGCTCACGATCGGCGCGAGCGCCGCCACCGCCACCGCCCGTGGCGACCTGCTCCTGGCCGCGCACGCGTGCCAAGAGGCGGGCCTGCACCGACTCGGCGCCGCCACCATCCGGGTCGCGACTGGTGTCCGCGACCTCGCCGCCGGGCGGCCGGAGTTCCGCCTGGCCGGTCTTGCTGAGGACCTGGCAGAGCTGCTGGCCGTCGCCTGGCGCCTCGAAGCGCACGCGGGCGCGGCCAATCCGCCCGACATCGGCATCGGCCGGCGCCGCTACCACCCGATCGGCAGCCTGCACCTCCACGGCCTGGCGAGCGAAGCGGTCGTCGCCTCCTCCGGCTACGCCGGGACGGTCGTCTGGCTGGTCGACCAGGCCGGCCGCCTCTGGACGGTCGGTGACGTCGCCCCGGGTGAGCCCGCGCGGGCCGCCGAAGCCTACCGGAGTCCAGTTCGGTTTGGTCAGCTCGGGCTGCAGCATGCGGATCTCAGCCGCAGCCGGGTGATCGCCCAGGGCGCGACCGGCAGCACCGACGGGCGCCTCGGATCGGGCAGCGGCGTCACCGCCACCCGTGTCGGCGCTTCGTCATGGGACGACCCGCCGCTCGTCGCACGTTGGGAAGACCCGGTCGAGCAACAGCTCGAGCGGGTCTGGCAGGCTCTCGAGGTGCCGGTCGGGGAGCGGCCCGCCGGTGCGGACCTCCTCTTCCTCGACAGCATCGTGCTCGGTCCCGCCCCCGACGGTCTGGCGCTTCAGGCGCGTAACGCTCTCCGGCCACTCGACCTCCTCGGCGTGGTGCCATCGGAGCACGCCGAGCTCGCCTACCTGGACAACCTGCGGAGACTGGGCGGACTGGCCGGCCACCCGCTGCGCCTCATCGGACGCGTCCGGCTGGACCGGCCCCGCACCGTCGCGCTGCTCGCCGTCGGAGGTCCAGCGCTCGACCTGCCAGCCGCGTTCGAGGGGCGCGTCAACCTCGCCCTGGATCGCCTCACCGGCAGCCACACGGCAGCGGCGGCCTCCGCAGCCGCCAATCGCGGTCCCGCCAGCGCCCAACCCGCGAGCGTTGCCGTGGACGGCGAGGCGCCGCTCGAGCCGCTTCGGCGCGTGGCCCTGCGCGCCACGCTCGGCGGCCGCGTCACCCTCGGTGCCCTGGCCGCCCGCGCCCTGGAGGCCGATGCGGCTCGGCTCCGCTCGGCGCAGCTCCCAACCGCCGCGGACCTGCTCGACCGCCTCGCCCAAGCCGGCATGGAAACGCGGCGCACCGTCACCGGCGAGCGGATCCCACCCCCACCCGACCGGCTGGCACGCGCCTGGACTGCCGCCATGGTCTACCAGGCATCGGCCACCCGCTCCCTGCTGCGTACCAGCTGGGAGACCTGAGCAGCCCGGCCGCAGCATGCACGCTGGGGTGGTAGCGATCTCCCGCCGCGCCTGGCGGATCATGCAGCCCAACCCCGGCCGAGGTGGCTCAGGCGCAGAGGTTCGGTTCGGACCGCTGGCAGCCGGCGGCGGCCTGTCAACGCGACACCAGGGTCCTCGTCAAGATGTGACCCGTCTTCGTCCGCGACCGGCTCAGCCGTCGTGGAGGTCACCCGCTACGAAGCATTCAGCTGCCGCGCTGAACCATCCGATGAAGCCGTTCCGTCCGCTTTTCGGCAGCCTGAGGTCAGGCGTTGTTGCCACTCGAACCGCTCCATTGCCCCCAGCAGGTCAAGATGGCACAGGACCCTATCGGTTCCCTAGCACGACGACCTCCAGCCCAGCACGACCTGCTCGCCGCAGCAAGGCGATGAATGTACCGGATCTGCCGTGCGGAGCCGTGATCGCCGGATGATGGCGTGTCGACTCCCGTCGATGAATGCGGCGAAGCCTCCGGGTCGAGACATGCCGCGCAGGAGGGGAACGATGCGGGCGACGAGATTTCCAGGGGTCTACCAGCGGTGCACATCGAGCTGCCCGTCACGCTGTCGGACCCACCGGTTCGCCTACCACGTCGAACTCGGCGCCGATCACACCGGCCGGCGTCGACAGGCCACCAAAAGCGGCTTCGCGACCGCCCACCAAGCCCAGCAGGCCCGTCAGGACCTGCTGCAGCAGCACCGCCACGGCCTGTTGCCGTCCACCCGCAACCTTACCGTGGGTCAGTGGCTGGAGATCTGGTATGCGGGCAAGCTCGGTACCGACAGCCTGCGGCCCACGACTGCACGGTCCTACCGCCACCACTTGGACGCCTACCTGCTGCCGCACCTTGGCCGGCTGCGGCTGGGCGAGCTGCGCCCCGCACACGTGACCGCGATGTACACCGCCATCCGCCGCGAGCGGCAGGCGGCCATCAGGACAGCTGAGCGGGTCCAGCAGGCCGTCGACGTCCACGCGGCCGGTGCCGGCAGCGCCCCGGTCCGGGCCGGGCGGCCAAAGTCGTTCGGACCGGCGTCGGTGGCCAGGCTGCATGCCACCCTGCATGCCTCGCTGAACGCGGCCATGCGCGCGGGAGAGCTTGGCCGCAACGTCGCCGAGCTGGCGGAGTGGCCCCGCTATCACCGTCCACGGGTGCGGCCCTGGCAGCCGGCTGCGTTCGCGGCGTTCCTAGACCAAACCGACGGGGAGCGGCTGGCGCCCCTGTTCCACTTGGCGGGGCACGCGGGACTGCGCCGCGGGGAGCTGTGTGGGTTGCGCTGGCAGGATGTCGACCTGGACGCCCGGCTACTGGTGGTCCGTCAGCAAGTCGTGCAGGTCGGCCACCGCGTGGTGGTCGGCAAGCCCAAGACCGCCAGCGGTGAGGATCGCCCCGTGGACTTGGACGCCGGCACGGTGCGCATCCTCCGGGCGTGGAAGCGGCGGCAGGCGGCCGAGCGGTTGCAGAGCGGGCCGGCCTGGC